>Ga0208879_1000289_pt1 | contig 53823 bp, 69 predicted proteins | sample Knorr_S15_td_Bot_FD_185605 | JGI IMG/M metagenome (GOLD analysis project Ga0208879, IMG submission 185605) | Marine microbial communities from Southern Atlantic Ocean transect - Knorr_S15_td_Bottom_ad_5009_LV_A (SPAdes) (version 2) | ecosystem: Environmental > Aquatic > Marine > Oceanic | place... | reverse complement strand
TTCAAGAGATGAGGCACTTGCTTTACCTACACAGGAATCCGCAAAGATTGCATTAAGAACTCAGCAAATTGTAGCTCATGAAAGTGGAATTACAAAGACTGTAGATCCAATGGGCGGTTCTCATTATTTAGAAGACTTGTGTGATCAAATTGAGGCTGATGTTTGGAAATATCTTAAAAAAATTGAGAGAATGGGTGGTTCAGTTAAAGCAATTGAGAAAGGATTCTTCCAATCTGAAATTCGAGCAAATGCATATCGTCTTAAAAAAGAAGCTGATGCGGGTGAGCGAGTAATAGTTGGTGTAAACAAGTATGAAGAACAAGAAGAACAACCAGAATTATTAAGAGTTGATGGAAGAATTGAAATTCAACAAAATAAATCTATCAAGAAATTACGTGCATCTCGTGATAATAAAAAATTAGAAAAAGCACTTTCTGCAATGAAGAGTGCAGCTGACACTGATGAGAATTTGATGCCATACATTGTTACTGCAGCTAAAGCATTTGCTACAACTGGTGAGATTAGTAATACGTTTAGAGAAGTTTTTGGTGAATATCGTCCAAAGGAAGTATTTTAATTGAAAATTGATCATATTGCAATTGCTGTACATGATGTAGAGAAAGCAGCTGAAGTGTATCAACAAGCATTAGATGTTGATAGTATAGAGTTTGAAACAGTAGAATCTGAAGGTGTCAAAATTGCAATTATTCAACTAGAGAATGGCAGAATTGAATTAATGCAGCCCACAAATGATTCTAGTCCAATTAAAAAATTCTTAGATAAAAAAGGTGAAGGACTACATCATATGGCATTTGATACTGACGATATTGAGGGAGAAGTAGAACGAATGGATGGTTGCGGAATCCAATTTTTAGGTAAAATTAGGCTTGGATCTGCCGGAACCAAAGTCACATTCATTCATCCAAAATCACTTCATGGTGTTTTGACTGAACTTTGTTCACATCCTAAAGATTAGATTCTAAATTCCAATAATATCAAGTTCAAAAATAAATGGATTATTTTTTGGTTTTTTGTGGTTTGGAATGTGCTTTAACCATATGTCGCATAGTTCTTTCAGAGTCAGAAAATTCCATTTTACATATTTTACACATTAAACCCACTTCTTGAGTTTGTTGTTTTCTAAATAAATTCATAAAAAAACGACAAATTTCTGTGTATATAATTCAATGTTGTCAAATAATTTCTAAAATAATAGAATAAAATAAAAATCAAATTAATTTTTTTCATCAAATGCTAATTTACTTTTGGAACTGTAAAAAAGAAAGTAGTCTTTTACCTTCATCACTTTCAACCCAAATTCCACCTTTCATTTCTAAAGAATACCCTATATTTTTGATCGGTTATGGAAAACATGCTAACTATTAGTTAACACTTGTTAAACTTAATCTAAAAATACACTGTTATAGTTTAGATATTTATGAAGACAAATTGTAAATGCGGTTGCGATATCCCATTAACTGATTATGAATACAGAAAATGGAGTGGGTTTAAACGCGGTCATGAACCACTACCTTAATTCTTGACTACATCGATATTTTTCAAATAATATTTTAATCATTTTTTCTATTTTATTCCATCATTTTTAGAGTATCTGATGCTGTAATGATTCCGACAATCTTTGATTTTTTTGAAACGAGAATACATTTTGAATATCTAATTAATGGAACCAAAACATTTACGGGTGTATCAAAATCAACTATTGGTGGAAGTGGATCCATAGTATCTGTAATTCTTGATTTTTTTAATTCTGTTGCCCCTACCTCTGCTAAATGCCTTACAATACCATCCTCAGATATTACTCCTACAACATCTGATTTTTCAAATATTGGAATTTGACTGATTGATAATTCATGCATTTTTTTTATGGCATCATGAAGTGTGTTGGTTTGTTTTAGTTTTACAATATCTTTACTACAAAAATCCCCCGCAGTATGTGATGATGATTCTCCTTCTAATTTTGCAAGACTCTCAAAAACTTTTTTTGCAGTTTCATAACTTGGTTGACTTCTTCCTGATTCTATTTGATTAATCATTGATGTACTGACTCCAGTCATTGAAGCCAATTTTTTCTGAGTTATGCCTATTTTTTGTCTAATTTGCTTAATTGAATCAATTCTTGGTAGCAATTCATTTAGAATGTGGTCTGATTGGCTTTAAAATGTATTATTTTTTCTTTTTTGGTTGCTCTATTGCTGCTTGAGCGGCTGCAACAATTGCTATTGGGATTCTGTGTGGTGATGCACTAACATAACTAAGACCTTCAGCATGACAGAATTTGATAGATTTTGGGTCTCCGCCGTGCTCCCCACAAATTCCAATCTCCATATTTTTTCTAATTTTTCTACCTGCACTGATCCCTATTCTCATTAAACTTCCTACACCATTCTCATCAATTGATTGGAATGGATTTCTTTCAAGTAATTCTTTTTCCATATATTCTGGTAAGAATTTTCCTTCAACATCTTCTCTACTAAAACTAAATGTTCCTTGTGTGAGATCATTTGTCCCAAAACTAAAGAATTCTGCAGTTGTTGCAAGTTCATTTGCAGTAAGTGCTGCTCTTACTACTTCAATCATTGTTCCAAAGTTTATTTTTAATTTCATTTTATGTTTTGTTTCAATTTCTTTCTTGATTTTATCATAAATTTTCTTAATGTAATTTAATTCCTCAATGCTACTTATTTGTGGAATCATAATTTGTGGATGTGCTTTTACTTTTTTCTTTGTTAATACTACTAGTGCTTCAAATACTGCACGAATTTGCATTTCATAAATTTCAGGATATGTGACTCCAACTCTCACCCCTCTATGCCCCATCATGGGATTCACTTCAGCTAATTCTCTAGCTCTTTTAAGAATAATCTTTGCTTTTTTAATTTCATTTGTTTCTCCTTTTAATTCCAATTTTCGAATTTTTTCAACTAGTTCTTCTGGATTTGGTAAGAATTCATGTAGTGGTGGATCTAATAGTCTGATTGTAACTTCATACCCCTCCATTGCTTTTAGAATTTCAATAAAGTCACTTTTTTGTAGCTCACCTAATTTTTTCAATATTTTATTTCGGTCTTCAATATTTTCAGCCATAATCATTTCTACAAATAAATTAATTCTATCACCACCATTGAACATTCTCTCTGTTCTGCATAATCCAATCCCTTTACCTCCAAACTTTCTTGCAAGTTTTGCACCTTCTGGAGTATCTGCATTTGCTCTGATTCCTAATGTTTTTGTTTTTTGAGCCCATTCCAAAATTTGTTCAAAGTCTTTTGTCACTTTAGGCTCAACTGTTGGAATCTCACCTATGAATACAGTACCTTCACTACCGTCAATGGTGACTGTATCGCCCTCTTTTATCGTAATTCCATTTGCAGTACATGTGTTGTTTTCATAATCAATCTTTAATTCTGAACATCCAACTATGCATGGCTTTCCCATTCCTCTTGAGACAATTGCTGCATGAGATGATTTACCTCCTAAACTAGTCAAAATCCCTTCTGCTGAAAAGAATGCAGGTACGTCTTCTGGTTTTGTTTCTTTTCTTACTAGTATGATTTTTTTGCCCTCTTCACCTAATTCTATTGTCTTTTTTACATCAAATACTATGATTCCGCTAGCAGCTCCTGGAGATGCTGCAATTCCTTTTGCAAATTGTTTAAAATCTTTAATTTTTGATTCATCCATTGTTCTATGTAGTAATGCTTCTAATTGTTGTGCTGGAATTCTTGTAAGTGCTCTATTTTTATCAATTAATTTCTCTTTTACCATGTCTACTGATATTTTTACTAGTGCGCCTGCACTCATCTTTGCAGTTCTTGTTTGTAACAAATAGAATTTACCTTGTTCAATAGTAAATTCAATATCTTGTGGTTCTTTGTAATGTTTCTCTAATTTTGTACATGCATCAGTTAATTCTTTATATGATTTTGGCATATCCTTTTTTAATAACTCAATATTTTTTCCAGTTCTAACTCCTGCAACAACATCTTCACCTTGAGCATTAATTAGATACTCTCCCTCAATCTCTTTTTTACCGTTATGACCATTTCTTGTAAAAACAACTCCTGTTGCACAATCATCTCCCATATTTCCAAACACCATTGTTACAACATTAACTGCAGTTCCATTTGCAATATCTTTTGTAATACCATTTTTTTCACGATACACTATTGCTCTTTCACCCATCCAACTTTTGAAAACAGCTTTAATTGATAATTCTAATTGTTCAATTGGTGAATCTGGGAATTTTCTTTTTGTATGTGTCTCGCAGATTTTTTTGTATTCTAAAACAATTGTTTTTAATGATTCAACGCTTAGTTTACTGTCATCTGTTACGCCTTGTTTAGTTTTTGCAGAATCCAACACATGATCAAATTTTTCATCATTTACTCCAAATACAACTTTGCCAAATAATTGAATAAATCGTCTATACGAATCCCATGAAAATCTTGGATTTTTTGTTTGTTCTGCAAACCCTTCAACTGTTTTTTCATTTAATCCTAAATTCAAAATTGTATCCATCATGCCTGGCATAGAAACTGCTGCGCCTGATCTTACTGAAACTAGTAGTGGATTCTTTGTTGAATTCCATTTTTTACCTGTCTTCTTTTCCATTATTGTAATATTTTTCATTACTGCTGGCATCACATCTTTTGGGAGTTTTTTGTTGTTATCATAATACTTGTTACACACTTCTGTTGTTATGGTAAATCCTGGTGGTACTGGAAGTTTTAGTCTAGTCATCTCACTTAGACCAGCTCCTTTTCCACCTAGAAGCATTCTTTTTTTACTATCTGCTTCTTCAAATGCATAAACTGATTTTGTTTTTACCATGCAAAATTTTGTAAATTTTTTGGCTTTTTAAACTAATGCCTTAGCAAATTCAGAAATTACTTTATCCCAATTTTTTGCTTTGATTATTCCACTTGCAACCAATATTCCTTTGGAACCTAATTCAGATGCTTTTGAAACATCTTCTCCAGAAACAATTCCTGCACCACAAAGTAATTTTGTTTTATTTTTTGCATCTTTAACTGCTGCAGAAGCTTTTGCAATTAGTTCTGGTTTTTCTTTTGAAACTGCTTTACCTGAACCAATTAACTCTGGAGGCTCTATTGCAATATAATCTGGATTTAATTTTACATATTTTTTTACTTCTGCAACATCTTTTACACAAACTATAGAAATCATCTTTAACTCTTTTAATTTTAAAACCAAACTTTGAATTTCCTTACTTGAAATTCTATGTTCACTATGGTTGATTAATGATCCATAAACTTTTGATTTTTTTAATAATTCTGGAATCATAAATCCTGTAGTGCTTCCAACTTTAGAGTCATCAATATGTTGGGCAAGTATTGGAATTGAACTATTTGATACAAGACCTATTAGATGCTGTGGTGGTGCAATAGCAATTTTAACTTTGAATTTTTTTGAAACTTTTTCTGCAATTTTTACAAATTTAATTATTTTATCTCCAGAAATTTGATCATAGTTTTTACAATTAATTACAAACATCTTCTTTGACCATCTGTGCATTCTATTTAATTCTTGATTAGATTTTTTGTAATTCTTTGTCGTATCTCATTTTCATAAATGACACTATCATCATTAACGTCAATCCTGCGGCATTTGTTCCTATGATGAACACATCTGAGACAATAATTCCATATGTCAACCACAAAATTGAACCTGCTGCAATGAATATCATCAAAAATTTTGAAATATCCTTCATGCTTTTTGTTTTGTACCCTTTGTAGATTTGCTCCACCCATCCAGTTAGGATTAGTACTCCTGCAGATACTCCTAAAATTGTTAATAGTGTTCCATCGACTTCCATTTTAACTCCAGAAAAATTCGTCCAACCCTGTCTGTTTTGGCTTTCCTAAAATTGTATCAAAATCTAAATTCATTGATGATGTAATTTGTTCAAGTGTTGATTCTAAAAATTCCATATATTTTTTAGGATCCATTTCTTCTTTTTTTGCCAACTCTACTGGCTTTACACCTGGTTTGTTTAGCGTTTTGATAAATGATATTCTATCCCCTTTTTTTATTTCTCTTATTGATTCTAGTTGTCTTGCTGCCCTGATATGTTGTGGAATAGTTTTTACATATTCTGATGGAGCTTTACTAAGCATTACATTAAATGTCAAATCTTGCAATGGAATTTCTTTTGCCTCTACTTTTTTACCAACTATTGCAATTTTTTCAGAAATTTCTTTTTTTGCATTATTGAAATCATCCATTGATTTTACTTTGGATAATACATCTATTAATTCAAAAAATAAATTTTTAATAAATGCTGGTGTGTGTGATTTTTTTCCTGTTAAACCTTTGACATCCACTTTCCCATCTTCTGTCACTCCAAAATAATTTTTCTTTCTGTTACTTAGTACACAATATCTGTAAGTTTTATCAATCTCTAAATCCACACCATGATCTTTTTTTGCCTGCTCAATTACTATTTTGATTTGTTCACTAGTTGGGTTTTTGATGAATAGTGAATCTGTATCCCCATAAAGTACTTCAATTCCTGTACTTTCACATTTTTTAATTGTCTCAAGAATTGTATATCTGCCAATTGCCGTAGTTGATTCTGCTGCTGGAAGAAAATATAGTGGAAATATTTCTGCACCCATTACCCCATAACTTGCGTTTAGAATTACTTTGAGTGCTTGGCTGACTACTGTATACTGCTGTCTTTGCTCCTCTGTAAGTGTCTCTTTTTTTGATAGACTCTTGTAGTAATTTACCCTCAAATCTCGCAATGAACCAATAATTAATGAAGTCATTCCATTTTTCTTTGTACATGCCCAATGATTAGTTCCAGGGATTGTATTTTTTTTACATTCTTCATGTGGACATCTGACTGTCTCATATGATATGTTTCGAACTTTGATGATACTAGGATATAGACTAGCAAAGTCCATTACAACCACATTAAAATGAACTCCTTCTTTTGGTTCAATAACTAGACCTCCTCGGTATTTTTTGTCTTTGATTACTGCATCTGACATTACTCCCTCTGATCTAGCTTCTAGTTCTGCTCTTTTTGGAATTAGAGAATTTGTTTTTCTGTGTTCATAGTATAGTAGACTTCTAATCCACTGCGATACCCCCATTCTTGCAATATCATCAATTGGCATTCTTGCAATCCTTGCAATAATTACAAGTAAGTTCATCAGTATTTCATTATTAAAACTTGTAAGCTCGTATGTTAGCGATGCATCATTGTAACAATAGTTTGCAGTTTGGTATAGTGTTAACTCATCAAACTCTAATCCGTAATCAATTTTCTCTTTTCCCAGTAACGCCTTTGATACTGCATTTAATGAAAAACTGGTATATTTTTGACTAAACGCATAGATTTGAAAAGATCTGTTTGATAAAGTTCTATACAAATCAATATGAACTCCTTCTTTTAATGTGGCAGAGTCTCGCATCATGTAAAATGGATTATCAGACTCTTTGACACCAAAGTTTTTTGCTCTGTTGTAAAGATATGGTAAATCAAATTCATCTCCGTTGTATGTAACTACAAATGGAAAACTCTTGATTATTTCAAATGCATCTTGTAGCATCTGTTTTTCATCTTCTAAATTATAAAATTTGACTTTGATGTTTGAATCTAATTCATTTACGCCTTCCTCTGTTCCTTCTGTTTTGAGCACAAAAATCTGGTCAAATCCATCTGTTCCTTTGAGTCCTATGGCTGTGACTTTTTTTTCTGCAAGTTTTGGGTCTGGAATTCTTCCAATTACAGCTTCTACTTCAATATCTACACTTAGACGCTTTATTTTTGGAATTGGTTGATTTAGCAGTTCTGCCCATTCTGAAATGAATTCTTTGAACTGCTCTGCATCAACCATGTTTGTAGTATCTACTTTATCCCAAAGCAAACTTTTTAGTGCAATTTTTACTTCATCCGAAATTTCTAAATCATCTTGAATTATTTTCCCTTCTACTATTTTGTAATATTTTCCAACAATTAGTTTTTGATCATAAAGATAGTTCTCATAATATTTTATGTCAGATTCCCATGTTTCAATTATATTCCTAATACTATTTCCTCCCATAGTTCCACCAATTGCAAGTGGATTTTGTGCAATAATTTGTGACATTTCAATTTCTGTATCTTTGATTAAATCATATTTTTTGACAGTTTTAATTTCACGAACATCTTCCCTATCCTGTATAAATCCTAGTTCATCAACTGCTAATTTAGAATAACAATATGGATAATGTCCAGTTTCATCAGTCCATAGCTTTAGTTCTTGTGTTTTTGGATTATAAAATTTTAAAATCACTGCATTTTTTTTACCATCATATGTTGCAGAAACTAACATTGATGTCTCTAAATTTCGGTATGTATTTTTCTCTCTTTCATTAGTTGATTTTTCATTATTGTCAACTTTTACAACAACGGTATTGTTGTTTGCTCCATTACTGTTATTTTCATTATCCATTTTTATCAATTAGTTTTTTTGCCCACGAACTAACTTTTTCTTTATCTAGATGAATTACTTCTACTCCTGCCTCTTTTAGTAAATCATAATCAGTTTCAGGATACGTATCAAGACAAACAAATTTTTTAATTCCTATAGTTATTGCCATTTTCGTGCATTCTAGGCATGGAACAAATGTTGTATACAAGACTGCCCCTGCAGTTCCTGCCTCAATTCCTAAAATCGCACAATGCATTATGGCATTGGCCTCTGCATGGTTGCACAGACATCTATCAAGGGATTCGCCTGACTTTATTTTCCCATCCATCCTATCTTGGCACCGTTTACATCCACCCTCAAAACAATTTTTGATTCCTGGTGGTGTTCCGTTATACCCTGTAGCTAACTGTCTGTGATTTCTAACAATTACTGCACCAACTTTTCTTGTAATACAATTTGAACGCAATTTTGCAAGTTCTGCTTGAAGCATAAAATATTCATCCCAATCTGGTCTCTCAAAAGTACTCATACCGATTCTGTTTGAGAGTTCCATATATGGATCTCGATATCAAAAAAACCACTGCGATCAAAATTGTTCTTGATTCTAAAAATTTTATACTTTTTTTTAACTATGCAACTTGAAAAAGAAAATTATCAATATGCTTAAGTTTGTAATTCATACAAAAAATTTGTGAGTAATGATCAAACTACAAAGCTACATTGGTACTTTTAGATGATTTTGAAGTTCATGGATTAGTTCAATTTAACAAAGAAAACTTTGATGAAGAATATTTTAAAAATTTTCTAGAATTTCAAAAGGCATTCACTCATTCATTTGGAGAACTTGTTGGAAAATTAGATCCATTTGCAAATGGATATGAAAATCTGATAATGTTTGCAATTTATTCAGAACTGTGTACTATTGTATCTCATTTGGATATTATGAAGAGTTTTTTTGATAAACATCTGTAGTGAATACTCCGAATTGGTTTAGAGCAGTTGTAACCAAACTTTTCTGAGATTTTGGTAAACTCTCCAAAAAACTCTCTTTTGTGGCGGTTTCGACGATGTAACTCATACACTTAGGCATGGATTTTGGTTAATAAGAAACTGGAAAGTATACGTTAGCTAATACTTGACTACACGAAAGCATAAAATCCTCAAATTCTAATTTTTCTTTATACGTTGACCCAATATCTTGAGAAAAAATATGTTCAAAAAGATTCCATAGAAAAAAGAGACTATCAGGTAAATCTTGCAAATCAGGCAATTAAAGAAAATTGTATTGTAGTTTTACCTACCGGCCTTGGAAAGACTGCAATTGCATTGCATATTATCGCAGAATATCTATCAAAGGGAACTGGTGGTGTTTTATTTTTAGCACCAACTAGAGTGTTGGTAAATCAACATTATGAATTTCTAAAAAATAATCTTACACTAGATGATATAGCATTAATTACTGGTGAGGATACAATTCAAAAACGTACTAAACTTTGGAATAATAGTGTAATTTGTGCAACACCTGAAATTGCTAGAAATGACTTTGTACGAGGAATTGTTACACCTGATCAATTCACACTTGTGATATTTGATGAAGTACATCGAACTGTTGGAGATTATGCATATTCTGGAATCGCTCAAAGATTTGAGGATTCTAATGCGAGAATTGTTGGAATGACTGCAACTCTACCTAGTGAAAAAGAAAAAGCAACAGAAATTCTTACCCGACTAAAAATTGCTAGTGTTGCTGAAAGAACTGAGGAGAGTCTTGATGTAAAACCATACACTCAGGAGACCCACACTGAATGGATTAATGTTGAACTTCCTGATGAACTCAAGGCAATACAAACTCTGTTGAAGATATCCCTTGATCAAAGATATGATGCTCTTCGAGAAAATGGAATAAAGTTAGCTTCACAACAATCTCTTTCTGCATTACTTCGAATTAGACAATTTGTATTAAATACAAACAGACGTTCAGCCAAGCCATTATTTACTGCAATTCGAATTCATTATGCTTTAACCATGCTTGAAGTTCATGGAATTACTCCTTTTTTGAAATTTTGTGACCGTGCACAAGCAAAAAAGGGCATTGGCGTCAAAGACCTTTTTGAAGTAGACCCTAATTTTACTCGTGCAATTCGTCTTGCAAAAGATGCACAATCAAAAGGAATTGAGCATTCAAAAATTCCTAAACTCAAAGAAATTCTTGATTCTGTTCCAGGCAAAGCTTTGATTTTTACTAGCTATCGTGACTCTGTTGATTTAATTTACAATAACCTAATTGAGATGGGAGTTTCTGCTGGAATTTTAATTGGAAAGGCAGGCACTACTGGATTAAAACAAAAAAAGCAGATTGAAACAGTACAAAAATTTCGAGATGGAGTTTTTCAGGTACTAGTCGCAACAAGAGTTGGGGAGGAGGGATTAGATATTGCTGAAGTTAACCAGGTAATTTTTTATGATAATGTCCCAAGCTCGATTCGATTTATTCAAAGACGTGGTAGAACAGGACGAAAAGATACAGGTAAACTTGTAGTGTTAATTGCTAAAAACACTATTGATGAGACATATTATTGGATTGGAAAAAGAAAGATAACTGCATCAAGAGGCATGGGTGAAAAAATGTCAAAAATACTAGCAAAAAATCGAGAAACTGAATCAAAAAAAGAAGGATTAGATGCTTTTATCTAATTATTGTATTCTTCAGATATTTTTTTAAATATTAGCTGCTTTTTTTGAATAATTTTATTTTTCATTGAAGATTCTAAATGATGAATACTGCTATTTTTTGATGAAAGTAAATTCTCTAGTCTAATATCGAATTGATTTTGAAGAAAATTCTCAACTCCTCGATACCCTCCTTCAATCTCCAAATTATCAAATGCATCTTTTGCTAAATTATTCATTGATTTTTCTAAATATGATAATAGTTCATCAACATTTTTTTCTAAAATACTTGGCATGATTTTATTTGATATAGAATCCTGAAAATAATCTTATGTATTGAATGTTCTAACTGTTATCCCAATCTTTTGATTATGTGATATCCAAATTCTGTCTTGATTGGCTCTGAAATTTCACCGATTTGTAGTTTGAATGCTGCCTCTTCAAACGGTTTTACCATCATTCCTTTTGTAAAATAGCCTAGATTTCCATCTTTTTTTCCACTTCCTTTGTCAGTTGACAACTCTTTTGCCAATTTTCCGAATTTTTCACCTGTTTTTATTTTCTCTAAAATTGCTAATGACTCACTTTGTTTTTCTACAAGAATGTGGGAGCATTTTATCTTAACTGGCATTACTTTATTTTCATTATTTCCATTCTTAATTGTTTAGACTGCTGTAAATCTGCAATTTCATATTTTTTTATTAAAATGAATGACTAAATCTGTTTCAAACATCACAGATTTTTCTGGATCAGTGGAAAAAATCAAAACTAATGCATGTATCTAATTAATTTACAAACTACGATATTTTATTTTCTAATCTAATCCCCAACTGACTTTGTTATTTGGAATTATTTTCAAAAATGGAGCTTCATTCTCTTTCCATGGATCTTTTCTTACCCATTGAAATTTTTTATAAAAAATATCATAAAATTCCCTAAATTCTAAACCTTTTTCAATAATTTCTGTTTTTCCTTGAATGCATATAGCTTTATGATTACCTGATTTGTAAATATCAATTACAATACTTGTGTTGGCATTTAATTTAATGTTGGAAAATGTTCTTGTTTTGTAATCTGTGGCAACTAAAATCAAATCTTTCCAAAAAATAAATGAAACAGGTTTTACATGTGATATGTCATCATGGGATGTAGCAATTCTTGCCTCCTCTAATGTCTCTAGAAACTTTGTTTCTTTATCACTAAATTTTATCAACTGAAAATTCGTTCTCTTATCTCAGGTATGTGTTTGTATACAATATCTCTGACTTTGATTTGATCTTCTGCAGTTGGCATCTCTTTTTGTGCACTAAGGATTGCACCACTCATGCCTAATGCCATCCCCATTACTATTCCATACACAAATTCTTTTGGATTTTCTACTTTGAGCACATCTTTGTTTTCTTCAATCTCTTTCAAGTAATTTGGAATTGTTGCTACTGCGCCATTGATAGTTTGGAGTATTATTGTCTCTAATTGGTCTTCACTCATATTTTACACTCTAGATGAATTCTTAATAAATTTGTGCCTAAGATACTTCACTTCTTTATACATTAATTATTGAACTAGTTTATGGTATACCAAAAAATTGTTTCATGAATTAATCTCTAATATTGAAAGTTTAACTCCTACTTTGATGATTAGTTTTGGTCTTCTTTTGGGAATTACACATGCTTTTGAGCCTGATCATATGGCATCTGTAGGTACACAATTAATCAAATCAAAGAGACAACCAACAAAAAATATTATAAAATCATCTTTTGCCAAGTCTTCTTTGATTGGCATATTTTGGGGTGCTGGACATACTACAACCATTGTTGTCATTGGTATGTTGACTTCTTTTTTGGCAATAACGATTCAAGATGAACTTTTTTCTGCGTTTGAATTGATTGTTGGCATCATGTTGGTTTTTCTTGGAATTACCACACTGAGAAACAAGAATTTTTTTAAAATTAAACATCGACATCCTCACAAACATGCTGATGGTCACATTCATTTTGATGAACATGATCATAAAACTTCTGAACATATTCATGAACACAAATCATATGCAATCGGATTAATTCATGGTTTGGCTGGTAGTGGAAGTATTGTTGCTCTAACTGTAATGTATTTTGACAATATAGAAACATCCTTACTATTTTTCTTGTTATTTGGGTTTGGTTCTATTATAGGGATGAGTGTAATTGGTGGATTGATTGGATTACCTTTTGCTTTTAGTACCAAAACAAAATTCTTAAATAAATTATTTAGAAACATAGCAGGCACTGCAAGTTTTGTTCTTGGATTGATAATATTTTATCAGGTTGGGTTGATGGATTTACTATTCTAATTTTTTCGTATTTTACTAAATTCTGCTCCCAAAATTTTTTTCCTACTGATTTTTAAAATATTGTAAATCACTTCAAAAACCTCTTCTGTTTTACTCCCTAAAATTTTTACAATGATGCCTGAATCGTTTGGTAGAATTGATGTCCCTATTATAATCGTCTTTAATTTTTTTATATTTTCATTAATCTTATTTTCAAGTTCAATCACATGTTCTTTTTTTGTAAGTATGTACACTGTTCCTACTATACAATATTTTCCAAAAATTCCCTCTGCTTTCAAATTCTGATTTTTAGGCTCTATTTTCATATTTTCTAGACATCTAATTTTTCTTTCTTGATTTTTACAATATGTTCTAAGATAACAAATATCAAAATCAAAAATTTCATTTCTTGCCATTCTTCCAGGAGTTAAAACTTCTGAATAAATTACAGTTGCATTATCATGCACATTCAAGTTTATTTTTTGATAATATCTTGAATTTTGATACGGAATAATTTGGTCTGGAATGTATTCCAAATAGCAATTTTCATCTACTGTTATGTTAGTCATTTGTAATGCAAAATTTGAATTCATACTGTAGATTCTTGTTGCACCTTGAGTTGTGATGTGAGATATTGCATTGTTTTTTAGTGTAATATCTATCTTGAATCTATCACCTTGTAAAATTCCACCAGATGGAGAAATGATATACAAATATGCCATTTCGGGAAGTGACTTTTCTAAATATATTGCCCGTTGAATTTGTAGAGGTACTTGAGTGAATTGTTTTGTAATTGAAGTTTTTTTACTACCACTTTGTCTTAACTCTATTTCTAAAATTCCTACTTTACCTGATTTCCCAACTTCTAATTGTTTTATTTTTGAATCGTATTTTTGTATTTCATCAGGAATATCATCTGGAATAAAATCTAGTTTATTCAATTTTCTACCTTTTTTGTTTGTGTAGATTTTGGTGGTGAATCTAATAATACATCACGTATGATGTGTTCTACAATTTTTTTAACTCCTTGGTCTGTTTTACAATTGATAAATTCAAACGGTTTCTCTTTTCTTATTTTTTCTGCATCATGTTTCATAATTTCTAAATTGGCTCCAACTAATTCTGCAAGATCTATTTTATTAATCACTAAAAGATCACAATTCTCAATCCCAAGTCCACCTTTTCTTGGATATTTGTCCCCTCCTGCAACATCAATAATGTACATAAAATAATCTGCAAGAATTGGACTAAATGTTGTTGTGATATTATCTCCACCACTTTCAATTATGATCAAATCCAGTTCTGGATGATTTTCCTCCATTTCTTCAATTATTGAGAGATTCATTGAAGGATCTTCACGTACTGCAGTATGTGGACACCCGCCTGTTGCAAGACCGATTACCATGTTTTCTGGTAGTAACCCTCTCTCTGTAGCCAAATTTTTCCTCATTCTATCTGCATCTTCTTTAGAAATGACATCATTTGAGATGATGCTGATACTATATCCTGTTTTAGCTAACATTGGAACTATTCTTTCAATTAGCATACTTTTTCCAGAACCTACTGGGCCTCCTATGCCTATTCGAGGAATGTGACTCATAAACTAAAAATTAATTTTTATGTAATAAACATTTTAGAATCCATTTTCTCATGAGACATTTGTACTATGTCTAGTTGAGGTGTAAATTGCCACATGTCAAAAACTGATTTATTTTCATTATCTTTTATGGTTTGAGTGATTGTTGATTTTACATCATGGATAATTTTTTGACTCTCTAAATGCTGAATTAACCCTAATCTTAATGCTGCACCAACAACACTTACTGTATATCCATACAGAAGCATTGCCATACTTTTTTCTTTTTTAATTTTTAGTGCGTTACAACATATTGCAAATGCTACTGGAAATACCCCGTATACCTTTTTTTCCTTAATTGCTCTTTGATACTTTATGAGAATATCGTTTTCTTTAACAAAAACTGATACGCATTTTATTAACTGTCTTCCTGAATTGACTGATGCATTTCTCATCTCTTTGATGGATTTCATTGAAAATGAAATTTCATCTATTTTAATTATTTTTTCAAAATCTTTATCGTTTGCATTTTTTAATGTATTGACAAGTGCAACACAGTCTGATGGCCCTATTTGTTGTACGATACTTGTTTTGATCATATTTCTTAAATCATCAACCCCTTTGATCTGATTTTTTGAAAAAAGAAATTCTAATCCATTTGAAGTGGCAAAGAGACCTGTTGGAAAAAACGAATCTGAAAGCTGCATCATTGCAAGTTCTTCATCAATTTCATTAATGTTCATGAACATCAGCACTTTTGTGGGGTAAGAATATTTTTTCTTCCATTTTCATTTCAATATCATTAATTATTTCTTTGAATAATCTTTCAAATACTTCTATTTCTGACTCTGCTTGAATTGGGAACAGTACTGAATCCTTTTCAAATCCGATCGGTCTATGTCTGTTTCCTATAATATGACCTAACAAAACTGCTAAATTTTGATTATTTTTTTTTAATTTAACTGAAATTACTTTTTCAGGGGTTTGTTCTAAGAGAATTTTAATTTCTTCATTACCAATCACGTCTCCATGATGAAGATGAATTCCTGAATCAAGAGAGATTCCTACATCTGTACCTCTATCTGTTTTTCTTCTGAGAATCTTTTTTTCTAATTCCATCCGTGAAATTTTTATTTTCTCAAAATTAGATTCTAGAAGTTTATCATCTTTGAAAATATTCCCAATTACTGAATTGATATTAATCATGATAATGTCATTATAATGATAAAATTATACTTTACCACCTATTTTTGAATTATTAAATACAGTTACTATATTACTAATTTCATTGATGTTAACTCCTAGAGAATTAGAAAAATTAAATATTTTTGTTGCAGCAGAATTGGCACGTAAACGACAAGGTAGAGGTCTAAAATTAAATCATCCTGAAACTATGGCAATTTTAGCTGATCATATTTTAGAAGGTGCAAGGGATGGACGATCTGTTCCAGAATTAATGAGTTCTGGCAAAAGAGTTCTTACGACCGATGATGTTTTACCTGGTGTTCAAGAATTAATTCATTCAATACAAGTTGAAGCTACTTTTGATGATGGAACAAAATTAGTTACTGTTCATGATCCTATAGGGGAACCTCTAACATGATCCCTGGTGAATATTTTATTTCAGATGATCCAATTGTTGCAAATTCTAACAGAGCAACTATTTCAATAACTGTTCAAAACACTGGCGATAGACCCATTCAAGTTGGTTCACACACTCATTTTTTTGAAGTAAACAAAGCATTGGATTTTCCTAGAAAGCAATCTTATGGCTTCCATCTAAATATCCCTGCAGGTACCTCCATTAGATTTGAGCCAGGAGATAGTAGAAATATTGAATTGACTGAATTTTCTGGAAAAAGAATTGTTTTTGGATTTAGTGGATTAGTAAATGGCCCCCTTGATGAAAAACGTGAACAAGCATTTTCTAATGCAAAAGAACAAGGATTTCGAGGTATTGATTCATGACTTTGAATATTCCTAGAAAAAATTATGTTGATTTGTTTGGACCAACAACAGGTGATAGAATTCGTCTTGCAGATACTGATTTGATTATTGAAATTGAAAAAGATTTGATAAAGTATGGTGATGAATCCGTTTTTGGAGGTGGAAAAAGTATTCGAGATGGGTCGGCACAAGCTAGTGGTGTATCTCGAGAAAATTCACTTGACCTTGTAATTACTAATGCTGTAATTATTGATCCAATTTTAGGAATTATCAAAGCTGACATTGGCATAAAAGATGGAATGATTGTTGGTGTTGGAAATGCTGGAAATCCAAACATCATGGATGATGTTGATATGATAATTTCATCAAATACTGAGGTTATTGCAGGAGAGCACACCATTTGCACTCCTGGTGGAATTGATTCTCACATTCATTTTATTTCTCCACAACAAGCAATTCATGCAATTTGTAATGGGATTACTACAATGATTGGTGGAGGTACTGGGCCTTCTGATGGAACTAATGCCACAACTTGTACTCCTGGAAAATGGAATATTCATAGAATGATGGAATCAGTAGATGACATTCCAATGAATTTTGGTTTTCTTGCAAAGGGAAATGATTCCCTTGAATTAGCATTATATGAACAAATTGAATCAGGAGCTTGTGGATTAAAATTACACGAAGATTGGGGAACTACTCCTGCAACAATTAACTCTGCTCTAAATGTTGCAGACAAAACTGATACACAAGTTGCAATTCATACTGACACTCTAAATGAATGTGGGTTTGTAGATGATACAATTGCTGCAATTAATGGAAGAACAATTCATACTTATCATACTGAGGGTGCAGGTGGAGGACATGCTCCAGATATATTAAAAATTGCAAGTGAATCTAATGTTTTACCATCATCAACAAATCCTACACGTCCTTTTACTGTAAACACTCTGGCCGAACATCTTGACATGATGATGGTGTGTCACCATCTTAATTCATCTGTACCTGAAGATATTTCATTTGCAGAATCTAGAATACGAGGTGAAACAATAGCTGCAGAAGATGTCTTACATGACATGGGAGTTTTGAGTATGATGTCTTCTGATAGTCAAGCTATGGGTAGAGTTGGTGAAGTTACAACACGAAACTGGCAAACTGCAGATAAAATGAAAAAAATGACTGGCAGTCTTCCTGAAGATAATTCTAGAAATGATAATTTTAGAGTAAAACGATACATTGCAAAAATTACTATAAATCCTGCAATTACTCATGGAATTTCAGATTATGTTGGTTCTATTCGACCTGGAAGGTTAGCTGATATTGTAATTTGGACTCCTCAATTTTTTGGTGTAAAACCTAAAATGATTATCAAAGGTGGCCTTATTGCATATTCTTTAATGGGTGATCCAAATGCATCCATCCCAACAACTGAACCCGTGTTGTATAGACCAATGTTTGGTGCATTAGGAAAAGCAGTTCAATCAACATCTGTAATATTTTCATCAAAAGTTGCAATAGATAACGGTCTTGAAAAAAAGATCAAATGTGAGAAAAAACTACTACCAGTAAAAAATTGTCGCTCTATTGGAAAAAAAGATATGTTGTATAATGATTCAACTCCTGACATTGATGTTAATCCTGAAACCTACGAAGTAAAAGTTGATGGTAAAATCACAACTACTGATCCTGCAACTAAATTATCGCTAGCTCGATTATATCACTTGTTTTAATATATTTCAAAAAATTTACATTTTTGAATCAGTTAACATCGATCAATATTTTCTGGGAAAAACTAGTACTATTTAAGAAATAATTTATTGAAAAACTTATGTACCATTCTAAAAATACACTATTGTGGTTAGGACAAAATCTATCACATTTCTTGCAGCTGTATCACTATTAGCTATAGTTGCATTTGCCAGTTTACCACAAACTGTTTTTGCAGCCGGTGAAATTTCTCAAGGTTTTGCAGTAGGTGAAGCATTACCTGAATGGATAGGATGGGCCGTAGTTGTTGGACTTGGAATGGTCTTTGCTGTAATTATTACAATAGAGGTAAAGATTGAGGAAAAATATCTTGGACTTAGTCAAACCTCTGAGATGTTTAATACTGCAGGTCGAACTATCAAAACAGGTTTAACTGCTGCAGCAATTGTATCTGCCTGGACTTGGGCTGCAACATTACTTCAATCATCAACTGTCGCATACCAATACGGTATTAGTGGCCCATTTTGGTACGCAGCAGGTGCATCAATTCAAGTATTATTATTCGGAATTTTAGCAATTGAGTTAAAACGTAAAGCTCCTAACGCTCACACTTTCTTAGAAATTATTCGTGCAAGATATGGTAATGGTTCTCACAAAGTATTCTTGGTATTTGCACTAATGACTAACATGATTGTAACTGCCATGTTACTTCTTGGAGGCTCTGCAGTAGTTAATGGCCTTACAGGTATGGATATTTCCCTTGCAGCATTCCTAATTCCTGTAGGTGTCATGATTTACACTCTAGTTGGTGGACTAAAGGCTACATTTGTGGCAGATTACATGCATACTATAATTATATTCGTTACAATATTGACATTTGTCTCTGCAGTATACATCAACACTGACATTACTGGCGGTGTTGAGGGAATGTACTATAAACTAGTAGAGGCTGCAAAGATTAATCCTGTTGAGGGCAATGCCGCAGGTGCGTTCTTAACAATGGCATCAGCTGGTGGTTTGATGTTTGGTATTATCAATATAGTCGGAAACTTTGGAACAGTCTTTGTAGACCAGGCTTATTGGCAGAGAGCAATTGCTGCAAAGCCATCATCCACTGTTAAGGGATTTTTACTTGGAGGTGCATGTTGGTTTGCAATTCCATTCACACTTGCAACTACAATGGGACTGACGGCGATCGCGCTTGATGTAGACTTGACACCAGCTCAAGCTCAAATGGGACTAGTAGTTCCAGCAGCAGCTACTGCACTAATGGGTGAAGTTGGTGCAATTATGGTATTAACAATGTTATTCATGGCAGTTACTTCTGCAGGATCTGCAGAATTAATCGCTGTATCCTCACTAGTCACGTATGATCTGTATCGGACGTACAAGAATCCGAATGCCACAGGTAAGCAGCTAGTCAAAGTATCTAGGATTACGATTGTGGCCTTTGGGCTTGGTATGGGTGGTTTAGCGGTAGTGTTACTGGGCATGGGATTAAGTCTCGGCTTTGTCTACTTGGCCATGGGAATCTTAATTGGTTCAGCGGTTGTCCCAATTGCTCTGACCATACTGTGGAAGAGAACCAATAGAGTTGCGGCGACAGGCGGTGCGGTAATTGGTCTGTTGATTTCAACTACTACTTGGGTAGTGGTAGCTTCATCACTTCCAGAATATGGTGGTGTTGTGGACTTGGCAAGTCTTGGAAATAACTATTCCATGCTATTTGCAAACATTGCAGGAATCGTATCTGGTGGTGTGATTGCCATAGTTGGAAGTCTAGCAGCAAAGAGTACCTTTGACTGGAAGGATCTTAAAGATAAAATCACTCTAGTCGATATGACTGAAGAAGACGCAGCTAAACTAACTGAAGATGAAGAGACCTTGAAAAAGGCCTACAAGTTTAGTGTTAGAGGCGGCGGTCTCATGACTTTAGTACTAATAATTCTCTGGCCAATGCCATTGATTGCATCAGGCTATGTCTTTGAACTTGGCTCATATGCAATTTGGGTAGCAATCTCTGTGGTATGGGTATCAATCGCATCAATCATCATCATCTTCCTCCCAATAATTGAGGCAAGAAAGGGAATTGCACAAGTTTTATCTGGAAAGAAAACTGAAAAAGCATAATGGCATTTTGTACGGGTTGTAATACTTCACTAGGTTGGAAAAAGTTTAATTTTCAAAAACAGTGGCGTATACAAGGTTATTTTTGCAAATCTTGCATGAAAGAGCTGGGACAGGACTTTGATGATCATGGTAAAGTCACATTACCAAAACGAGCATGTGATTCATGTAAACAAGAATTCTACTTCTTAACTACAAAATGGCAAAATAAACAACGTCATCGTTGTTGTGATGTTTGTAAAGATCTAACTGTAATTGATCCTAATTCAGACCCTGTTTTACCCCCAATCCCTTCCAGAGTTCCAATAATGATGGCACTTTTTGCAGGCTTTGGAATATTATTAATGATTGCAGGATTGGCATATGTAATGGTAGTAGCTCCACAACAAGACTCTAGTATACTACATGTAATTATTGGAAGTTGTATGACTGGTGCTGGATTTATGCTCGCACGAAAGATGGTCAAAGTCAGAAACATCGTATTGGGAAAGACTGATGTTCCATTGGATTCCTTGAAATAAACTCTTTCACAACACATTTGTTAATTCTTAAATTAGATAAATTTGTGATTAAATTATGAGAACTAGTGACCCTAAAAATCGAAAATATATGTATGCATTAATGGGTATATGTGCTGCAATAATATTATTAGTAAATATGTAAATTTTTGAAAATTAATTAATTTTTTCAATAAGTTCTAATGCTGAGATATGGCATTGTAAGAAATGAGTGTTGTAACTAAAATGCAAATAATTGCATTTGTAATAATAATTGTAATGGGTGCCATTATTTTAGATAGAGATAATTTTGGGATATTTTTGGTAATTATGTTTGTAATAGTTGCTGGTTTAATGGTCAAACATCTCTACAAAGATCATAAACAGAAAAAACAATTCAAAGAAAATAAAAATGGAGATGATTAATTGAACTCTGTAATAATTATAGCAACAGCAACTATTTTTTCACTATGTCTATTGGTTCCAAATGTATATGCTACTGGAATTGATTTTCAATATTCGTATAAAGAAACTTGGAAACAGTTAGGGGGATTGTCCCCTACTATGCTACAAGGAATAGTAATTGATTCTAATGATAATCTGTATGTAATTGATTCAAACAATCTCATAAAATTAACTTCTTCAAATGAAATAGTATGGACTATTACTTTTGGTTCTAATTTACCAGGCATGTTGTACCTAAATCAAAATAATGAAATTCTTGTTATTGTATCTGATGAAGAAATAAAAAAATATTCTCAGTTGGGAGAACTTGTTAAAACTTGGGATATTGGTGATTTTGATATCTTACCTGATCATTATATTTACGTAGATACACAAGAAAACATCTACATCACTGAATGGATTACAAATCCTTTTGATAGTACAGATATTATTGGAGATGTAAAAAAATTTGATTCATCTGGCAATATTCTAAAGACCTATGAAGATATGGGATTACTAAAATTGAAAGATGCTAAAGGAAATCTTTACACTACTGAATCTGGAAAGATAGTGAAATATGATGCTAATGGCAATAAAATCACTGAATTTGGAAAACAAGAATATCGAGGAGGTATTGGAACCTTTTTTGAACATGCTGAAACAATAATTACAGATTCTAGTGGATTAATTTTTGCAACTGGAGGAGAGTATGGTCCAATCAATATTTTTGATGAAGATGGTAATTTTTCAGGTATTGGCGAGTATGGATGGGGTTCAAAAACATATGGACACCCAGTGGGAATAGCATTAGACTCACAAAATAATGCATATGTTACAGATTATAGTAGAAATAGAATTCTTGTGTATGAAAGAATTTCACTTGAATCAAACTCTCAAAATAATTCCTCTCAAACTGAAGGTGGTGGTTGTTTAATTGCTACTGCAACTTATGGTTCAGAACTAGCACCACAAGTACAACAATTACGAGAACTCAGAGACAACACACTACTACAAACTGAATCCGGAAAATTATTCATAAACTCATTTAATGATGTGTACTATTCATTCTCACCAACCATATCTGATTTGGAAAGAGAGCATCCTATTTTCAAAGAAGCAGTAAAATTATTCCTCACTCCAATGATTTCCAGTTTATCTATTCTAAATTACGTTGAGATGGATTCAGAAAATTCAGTGTTAGGTTATGGTATTTCTCTAATTTTATTGAATGTTGGAATGTATTTGGGAATTCCATCTGTAGTGATAATTGGACTAAAATTAAAAAGAAACTAGTGTGGATGCAGTATTTTTTTATACATAATTACTAAATTTTTCTGTTGACCAATTAGATTCAACATAATCTCTCACATCTTTCAAAAGTATTTTTGCAGACTCACCAATAGTCATGTCTGCAGTTCTAGCCATATGCTCTAGTCTATCTTTTACTGCAAAATGCAATCTCCCGTCTAAAACTTCTATAATATTATCATCTTGTATGGGCTTGAATTCTGTTACAAATAATTTAATTTCAGCCTCTAAATCAGATATGTTTGAATCTCTTTCTCTCTTCAATGCTTCTTCTTTATTTAGAATTTCAGTTATTTGATGAAAATTACTTGAGTCTTTTTTTTGCCAATTAAATGCAATATAGTCAGTTAGGTCTTTCAAAAGTATTTTTGCATATTCACCAACAGTTGTATCTGCACCTCGAGTCATATACTCAAGTTGATCTTTTATCGCAAAATGCAATCTCCCGTCTAAAACTTCTATAATATTGTCATCTTGTATGGGCTTGAATTCTGTTACAAATAATTTAATTTCAGTCTGAATTTTTTCTATCCATCTATTTTCTTCTTTATCCAATATTGAAAAAATTAAATTGAATTAGATAAATCTTCGTGTTTCATAGACAATCTTATCTAAGTCTAGTTAGCATATTTTTCTATAATGAGTTGTTCTTATTGTGGCGCAGAAATGGGAGACTCTGAATTTTGTCCAAAATGTAGAATGATCAAAGTAGAATATGATGTTTTTAATACATTAAGAAAGTGGTTTAGTAGATCAAAGGACAAAGAAAATGATAAAGATAAAACTGAAATAAAATAGCTATTTCTTTTTTCTAAGTATGACAGCTCCACTAAATAATATTATCGATCCAAAACCTGTTAAAAATAATGTAAGTAATTCAATAAATGTAACAATCCCAATAACTGGAAGAAGCAAAAATGGTTCATGAAGAGTTGGATCATTTAACGACTTTGATGGAAAAGTACCCGAAAATATTAAAACACCTAAAATGAGAATCGCAGTTCCAAAAAATATTAGATTACCTCCTACACTCATTACAGTATATTAGATTCATTTAGTTGATTAACTTTTGAATAATGAAAATTTTGTTAAATAATCATTCAACTAAATTATCTTTAGCTCTATTATGCCCCTTGTTTTGATATATTTCAAAAATTTATTTTTATTTTTGAATTAGTTGATATCGATAAATCATTGATCGGTTTCATTGGATTCATGAGGTAAAAATTTTCACATTAATTTTATTCATAAATTTCTATTTGTAAAAAATCTATTTTTGTACTCAAAATTGGGAAAAGTGAAGATATGTATGGTTAGTTTACAGATTCGTCTGTAATTAGAAAAGACAAGCCTGAAAGATCTTCCCAAGTTAGTGTGTTTTTAGAATTTTTCATACAATGTGTTATGTTATTTTGTTTAAAAAGAACATGAATGATTTGTCCATGTTAGTTTTAATTTTTGAGATTTTGTTTCCTTACCAAAATTATTTTGTTTATGTTAAAAAGTCTCGAGTCTCAAAAAACCCTACCAACTCTTTTGATATCTGTTCTGAGAATATGCCTAAAATCTCAACTTGAAAATTATTTTATTCGTTTAACTCTCTTCTTTTTTGTACTTGATCTCCCTCGTTTCTTTGGCTTTTCTACTATTTTTGCTCTTTTAACAAATATGTTAAATTTAGTATTAATCATTTCTAATTCTTTTACATCTAGTTTTTTTCCTAAATCTAATAGTTTTTTTTGAATTTTTGGTGAATCTATTATTTCCTGATAAATTTTTTGTATGTCTTTAAGAACCTTGAAAAATGTTGTATTGTTAAATTCTGTAGTTACAGGTTTTATTTGTAACCACATCATTACTGCTTCTCTAACCATTTGGTTTCTATTAATTCCCAAATCTTTGAGAGTCTTCTCAATTAATTTTAATTGCCATCTAAAATATCTTGTAAATGTGGATATTCATCTATCCAAAATTTTTGATTTACACATTCCCATTCATAAAACATGAATATTTGTTTATCTGATTCAGAATATTTTTCATTTAATACCACAACTTGATTTATTATATTTTCCATTTCTGATTGTTGCTCAGCTAAATACCTTAAACGATGTTCTGCCTCTAAAATTCTTTCTTTTAATTTAACTTCAAAATATGATTGTGGTCTTGCATCCATACAAGTGTACTCGATAATCTCATCATATTGCAATTGTAATTCTTCAACTCTTTGTTTATCTAGTTCAAATTCTGTAATTTGCTCATTACTACTATTCACATCTGTTGACCATTCATCATCTTGTGTTATTACCTCACCATCATCTTGTGTTATTACCTCACCATCATCTTGTGTTATTACCTCACCATCATCTTGTGTTATTACCTCACCATCATCTTGTGTTATTACTGCCAACACAACAACTACACAACTAATCAATGTCATTATTAGAAGAGTATTTTTCTTCATTGGACTTCAAAATCTCCTAGTAAACTTAAGGCTTTTCTAAATTTATTACATGCAATTTTCATCATTTTGACAAACTAATAGTTCATAAGTAAAACCATCAATCGGGTAAACCTGCGAATATTGTAATTACGCTGTGACAGTATAGCATATACTCCAACAAAAAAAGAGATTAAATCTGCTGAAGACATTGATAATCCTCAAACGCAGAAATTCGAAGAACTTGTAGTTGAATTTGTCGCAATTGAGGATGGTGATGATTCATCTGTCGCACAAAATGTCATTTCTCAGATTAAAAATTCAAGGCAGAACTATGGAATGTACAAATTACAAAATTTTGTAATACATTGGATAGTGAATTAGATAATTTAAGAAAATATGGATATTCACAATCAAATTATGTTCTAGTGGATCTTAGCACTCCTGAAATAATTGACTGGATTGAGAATCAAAAAGAAGAGATTGGATGTAAAAATAAATCAACAAGTTGGTTTAGTGGATGGTGGGATTAGTTTGATATTGTTAAATGTTGGAATGTATATTGGAATTCCAGTGTTTGCAATAATGATGTTTAGAATATGGAACCTGTAATAATTATCGTAATACCCCACACATCATTAGTCATTATCATACAATCATTTCATGATAATTCCATACAGACGAGATAGAGGCCTAATTTTATTTCGTAGAACAAAGAGTCATAGTATTGCTGATTGGATAGAGTGACCATTAGTGAGGATTGTAATTCAATGACTCACCGTCATTTAGTCACAAAAGTGAGTCAGTGATAATAGTGAGGATACATTTTCTTTTTGAGAGAAATGATATTTGTAATATATAGAGGGAGGTCAACTTTTGTACCTAGGTTATTTGATTTTTTAATACTAAACATTTGCATGCTCTAGTAAGCATGGCACATCCTCTACACCAAATCTCCTCATGAGCATTTAATCTAGATTCTCCACCACATATTTCACAACTCATATGATTATATGAGCAACATATCATTAATGAGATTGTTTGTTCTGTAAAACATACACTTCTAATGAATTAACAAAATTATAGGGACTAAGATTTTTAATAAAGATGCATTGATTTTGAACATGTTTACCTATTTTACTACTAACGAGGCAAATGCTGCACTACCTGATGTAATAAAAAAATTTGAGTTTGCATTAGCTAAAACAAATGAAATAAAAAAAATTGAAAAGCAATTACAAATGAGTATTTCTAGTACAAATTCATTTGAAGAGTATGTTCCCCTTAAGCAAACTCTGAATTCTGCAATAACTAAATTTTATGAATCACTAGAAATTCTGGAAAATACTGGAGTTGTAGTCAAAAGCATAGAACAAGGATTACTTGATTTTCCATCAAAACGCTTTGATGAAGAAATTTGGCTTTGTTGGACATATGGTGAGACTGAAATAAAATTCTGGCATGAAAAAGATTCGGGATTTATGGGAAGAAAACCAATTGAGGTTAGTGACGATACTCTAGTTTAATTTTTAGTGTTTACCTTCTATTCTTTTTTTGTCTCTACAAATACCGCAGAGGTATGACTTTTTGAAATTTTCTAATTCTGTTTTGAATGATTTTGTTTTAAAATATGCTTCTCCAGTTTTTAATCCCCCTGGTACTTGTTTACCACAATTATTGCATATTATTTTTTCATTAAATTTTATTTTTTTCTCATTTTTTGCAATCTTACCTATTATCATTAGGCATCATTTGTCAAGTTTTGATATAAACGATAGTCAAATTCAAAACTCATGAATATTATACTGAAAAATTAATAGAATCTTTATGCTCTCAGTTTGGTTTCGTGTTATTCGAGTACGATTTTTACTTGCATCAGTTATAGCAGTTTCAGTAGGTCTAGCATTAAATTGGTGGCAAAATTCATCATTTGATGCGTTTGATGCAGTTCTAACATTTGCAGGTGTAATGGCACTGCATGCAAGTGTGGATTTGTTAAATGATTTTTGGGATTTTAAAAGAGGAATTGATACTAAAACTAAACGTACCAAATTGAGCGGTGGTACTGGTGTATTGCCTGAAGGATTACTCAAACCATCCTCTGTTTATCGTGCAGGTATTGCATTTTTAATAACTGGTGCAGCCATTGGTGGATATTTTGTATTTACAGATGGTTTTACAATTGCGATAATTTTGGGATTTGCAATATTGTCCATTTATTTTTATTCTACTAAAATTGTTGATTCTGGTTTAGGTGAATTCTTTGTTGCAGTAAAGGGATCCATGATTGTAATTGGTACTATATTTATTCAATCAGGTCAAATTACTTTCGAGTCAATTCTTGCAGGAATTATTGTTGGTTCATTATCATCTCTTGTTTTATTCATTGTATCTTTTCCCGATCATGATGCTGACAAGTCAAAGGGAAGAAAAACACTAGTAATTATAGCTGGAAAACAAAATGCTGTAAAACTATTTTGGATATTTCCACTAATTTCTTATTGTGCTATACTAGTTGGAGTCATTTTTGAATTATTTCCAATAATTTCTTTGATTTCATTTCTTAGTGTGCCTTTGATGATAAAATCTGGATTGGGATTAAAAAGAAATTATAATTCTATAGATGATTTAGTTCCATACATGTCATCTACTTTGATGTTTAGCAGAATTACTGGCGTGTTATTTGTCATTAGTTTTTTGATTCCACTTATTTACTAAATTTCCAATTGCTGGATATTCTCCATTTTATTTGAATTATCGAACTTTCTCTAAACATAAAAACAGTTTCGCCTTTTCGACATTAAATACCATAAATCATCTAAGTAATTTTCTTAAGTAAAGGTCAGAACCATGATCATTATGGATAAATCACGAATAATTTCTGAAATTGAAAGTAGAGTGAACAACTCAGAAACAGCAGATTATACCCCATGGACTGTGGGTATTACAGATACCCCCAAAGTTAGAAAAGATCAACACGATAATGAAGGTAAAGATATCGGGCATTGGAAGGATTGGTCTATAGATAGTGAAAAAGATGGACGAGATATTGAAGAATACTTTCTAGGTAAAGGCATGAAAGGAGATGCGGGAGGAGGTTCGGCAGGTTATGTTTACATTTTTTAATTTAGATTTTTCCCTCTTTTTTGATTAATTGAGACTGCATATGGACTAAATCCATCTAAAAATACAACCGTTTCACCTTTGTCTTCTAATCTTTCTACAAAATTATTTCCAGCCTTTACTATCGCAGGATCTCGATTGGTCAAATCTCCACCTCAACAGTATCGCCATGACAATAAAGACAAACGCGTATTGCAAGTGATGCTCTTTTTGTACATAGATTACACATACGAATTATCATGGTATTCCTTTCATTCTATTTTCAAGCAGCATCACCCTATCAAAGCAGCAATAATTGCAATATTTTCGATAACTCATTTTCTATTCACCAACATTTTTGAAACTCGAGTCAGAAGATAGTCTACTGCATCCTCTAAATCATGAATTTCTCTCTCTTGTTTATTTACGCGACGTGATAAGCTGGTAATTGAAATTTCATTGGTTTGATGTTTATTTTTAGTACTCATGAGAATTTTTCCTAATGAAGAGCCTTGTATTCTAAAATGAGTTCATGAATTACTTAATCATAACTTTGGTTTTTTGTTCCAATTTTAGTTAATTCTAATTTTGCTTCAGAACTGATTCGAATACTGGTGTCTGCAATGATGCGACCACTGTACTTGCTTTTCATAGGATTGCATGCGTTGTTTACTTTTTAATACGTAGTTTTAGTACTGATACACGTGACTGGAAAAACTATTGTTAATGTGGAGATTTGTATATGGAAAGCACTTCCTGGAAAAATAAAAACAAGAGATTTGGAAAAAGAAGCTAGACTAATTGCTAAAAATGAATATGATGTGATGTTATCACACAATAAATTTCATGTTGGTATGAACAGTTTGAAAAGAGAAAACTTGGTAAGTTATGAAGAAGGGGATGACAAGTCAAAATATTATTATATTAATCCCAAAGCTTCCAAAAATAAAATTAAATTATTGGAATTAGTCTCTGATGAATATCGAGTTATCAAAACAATTAGAAAAGAAGCTAGAGAGATGGAGATTGAATTAAAAATCTCCGAGGAAGAATCTGTCGAAGATAAAAAACGAATTCAACTGATGATAAATAATCGTAAAAAAATGCTACTTGCACGCCTAAATTGGCTCACTTTAATTGAAACTGAAGGAGACTGCCCAGCATTTTTAAAAAATGATATCGCGATTCAAAAAGATCATGCCGTAATAGCACTAAGAGAAATTCATGAAGCATTAAAAAAAATGGATGAACGATTAGCTTCTCAAAGTTCTGCAACATTATGGAGTATTGCATTAAAAGAGATTGAAAAAATAGATGAAGAGCATCAAAAAATGTTAGATGAATTTTCTAACTAGTAGCTTGGTCGTCTAATTTTTTACCCATTGCTATGAGCATTTCAGTTAGTCTCTCAATCTTTGCATCACTGTTTTTTAGCTGCTCATTGATTTTTTGTTTCTCTTTTGTCTTCTTGGATATTTTGTAATAATTTCATGCCACCTGATAAGAGAGGCGTTCAAAGGGAGACTGCAGTATTATGATTATCCAGAAAGCAAGTATAATGAATTACTGGATTATTTACATTCATTGAAGCTCGAAAAATAGAAACATCAGAATAATTATGGTAAAGTCACCTGTCGATACATATGACAAGATGATGCAGTTTATTCAAACTCAACTTCGAACAAAGAAATTTGTAGCAAACTATCAACCTGTAATGATTAAACTATTATTAGAAAAAGGAAATCAACCCAAACAACAAATTGCACAAGAATTATGGATTCAAAATAATAAAGAAAGAGAACAGAGTCATTATCTGTCAGTTCCAGTGTATAGAGTACTGGTTGATAACGGAGTTGTGACAAAAATTGGAAATCCTTCAGTCATGTCTTTTTATCTCCACTTTTCCTGCATCTTCAGATTCATTATTTTTGGCATGTTGTTTATTCCCCTTTTCTTTTCATGGCAGATTTTACACTGATAGATTTTGATTTTATTATGGATTGTCTTTTCATGATCCTCACATGAAAAAGAATCCATCTGGGAGTTGTAAAACATGCCTAATCGATATGAACTGGGTAAAGAATCAAAAAAAAATAACATTCTACATTAGATCATAATTTGGCAAATTCAATTCATGAGTATGATTGGAATCAATAGAGAAATGCAAAAAATTGTAATACAATCCCAATTGATTGGATACAAAGCACTTCTAAAAATTACAAATACTGTGAGTAAATAGAGCACTTACGGTATTCTGATTTTTTTATTCTAAACAGTTTGTTTTATGTTAATTAATTCTCAAAAAGGTCTGAAATGATAGTTTTTCTGTCATTTTGAAAATACGCTGAATTTCATGTGTTTAGTGTTCAAAAAATTAGCTTAAGCATAAATTTACCAATAATTGTGAATCTGTATGATTTCAGGTTTTGCAACATCTGAGGGAACTCAAAAATTTGCCAAAAATTCAGGCATAAATCCCGTAAATTTCAATGATTTTCAAAATCTTTCATTATCTAATGTGGGAATTGGAACCTATCTTGGAGATGCTGATAATAAAACTGATGAATTAGTTACTAGTGCTGTTAAACAATCAATTAATTCTGGAATTAATGTAATTGACACTGCAATTAATTATCGTTCTCAAAAGGCAGAACGCTCAGTAGGGAAGGCCATTTCTGAATTAGTCAATGATGGAAAAATTACACGTGATCAAATATTTCTTAGCTCAAAAAATGGTTATGTTACAAATGATGCTGATGTACCACTTGCTTTTTGGGAATATGTAAAAAAAGAATATACTGAAAAAGGAGTTGTCAAAGAAGGCGACATTACTTCAGGATATCACTGTATGACTCCGTCATATCTATCTGATCAATTAGATCGTAGTTTAAAAAATTTAGATTTGGAATGCATTGATTTAATGTATTTACATAATGCAGTTGAGGGACAAATCAAGGATATTTCAAAAGAACAACTTTTGGAAAATTTAAAACTAGTTTTTGAATTGTATGAGCAAAAACGTAATGAGGGAAAAATTAAATTTTATGGTATGGCAACTTGGGAATGTTTTAGAGTATCTACTGATGATCCACAATACCTCTCCCTTGAAGATACTGTTACTATGGCAAAAAAAATCGGTGGAGAAAACCATGGCTTTAGATTTATTCAATTACCCTTTAACTTGGCATATGATCAAGCATTACTTGGGAAAACACAAATGCTTGGTGGTCAACCTACATCTTTACTTGAGACTGCCGTGAAACTGGGAATTGGCGTTTTTACCAGTGTGCCATTTATGCAAGGACGCTTATTGTCCCCAGGTGCAATGCCTGATTTTTGTGACTTGAAACCATCATTACGAGCATTACAATTTATTAGATCTGCTCCTGGCGTTTTAGCTCCTCTGGTAGGCCAAAAATCAATAGAGCATGTTTCAGAAAATACTGAAATAATGAAAATTCCTGTATTGCCTAATGATGAATTTATAAAACTAGTCAAAACATTAACCTCAAAATAATTTATTATTCTAAAAAAATTTCTGTGGAAGGATTAAATAACGATCGCATAGATGTGAATAAAATGGCTGATAAAATTTATGATTACCCTAAGGTATGCAATGAAATTCTTGCAATTGACTCTAAAATTAGATTTGCAGGTGTAATTAATGAGCGAGGTAGATTAGTTGCAGGTGGAATGAAAGAAAACGTAGAACCATTAGAGAGTGAAAAGGATGACGAGATGATTTTCATGGAACTTGCATTACGAGTTAAAATGAGAAAAGAATTTGATAAACAACTTGGTTCTGTAAATTTTGCCATGGCCTCACGTGAACGTGCACTTGCAATTAGTGTGCCTCTTGGTGAGGATATTTTGTATGTTGTATCTGAACCTGATACTGATTATACTACTTTGCCCAAAAAAATCACACAAATAATTAATTCATAATTTCTTTTCTCAATCTATAAATAGAATTCACATGAAAAAAATTTATGCCAGTAGATCCTGTTTGTGGAATTGAACTAGATGAAGAATTAGCAGTACTTCATGAACATGATGGAAAGAATTTTTATTTTTGTTGTGATGGCTGTAGAAAACTTTTCATTAAAAAACCTCGTAAATATAAGAAAAACTCTTAGATTGGAAAAGCACCACACATTCTACAAAACTTTGAAGATTTCTCTACTGTATGTTTGCAGTATGGGCAATTATTCTCAGAGTCTTTATCAACGGGTGTTCCAAACGCTTTCTTAAAAATTTCATAATAATGCATTGATTCTCTGCTTCTAATTACTACACCGTCTTCTTTTTCAACAGTCAGTTTTTTTTCAACATATTTCTCCTCCCCTATAATTGAATCAAATAAATCAGTTAATCCCGAAGTTCCTGCTCCCTCCTGCATTGGAGATTTCCCTCTCCACGCAATTCGTTTTGGAATAAATTCTTCAAATGTTTTCCGCAGTATCCATTTTCCGTATCTTTTTCCTTTCTCTTCTTTTACTTTTAGATTTGCAGGGATTGATTTAGCTAATTCTACTACTGAATTTCTTAGAAAAGGTGATTCAATGCGTATTCCTAAGGACTTACCAATTTTTTGTGTGGGAAAATGCATTATTGAACATATTCTTTTGATCTCTTTTTCTAATTCTTCTTCTTCTTTGTTGATGAGAAAATTATACCCTGCAAATAACTCATCAGCTCCATCTCCTGTAATGATTGATTTTTCACCGTTTTCTTTTGCCCACTTTATTGCCAGATACATTACTATATTGTTTCTAATCTCTATATCGTTAAAATTTTTCAAAATTTTTATTGTTTCTTCAACTGCTTCAAGAATTACTGTGGTCTTTACATTGTAAATTGATAAAGGCAATTGCATCTCTTTTGAAATCATTTGACAATACGTGAGATCCGTTGAAACAAAGTCTTCAGCTATTATTGCAATAGTTTTTGGTTTTTTTTGTTTTAGAAAATATGCAATAATGGAACTATCTAATCCTCCAGATAGTGAAATTAAATTTGAATTACACAAATTACATGATTCCTCTACCACCTTGTAAAGATCTTTAGAAATATTTTCCAACATGTTACACACAGATTTGAAATTAAAATAGGTATGCCTAACTTTTATTTTTAAAAACTATTGGCTTATTGTAAACTTTAAATTCATTATAGAATAGTAAAGGAGTAAATGTTACTTCCAGCTGAAATTGAATCTAAAACCCTAATTCCTGCATTGAGAGCAATTCTTGCTAAAAAACTTGCAGAAGAGCATGACATTAGAGAAGATGAAATTTCCAAGATGCTTGGTGTAACACAAGCTGCAGTCAGTAATTATATTCGAGGAACACGTGGTGATCCATCTTTGATTGCAAAACTTTTGCAAGAAGAACAAGTTGCAATCATGATAAATGAATTATGTGATGGCTTGTCATCTGATTTGGCATACACTCCATCTAGTCTTTCAAAATTCATTGGATTGTGTAATTACATCAAATCAAGTTTGTTTATTTGTGAGATACATCACAATTTAGAATCAAACATTGATGAGCAAGTTTGTAAAGAATGTGAAAATATGTTACTAAAAGGCCCTGGTAGTGTTTATTAGATTTTATTTAAAATAATTTCAATAGTTGATGTCATATCGCCAATCCCTGCGGCTGCTACAGTATCTAGTGTGATTTTTTGAACTTTAGAATTATCTTTTAACATTTTTTCTGTTATAATATTTGCCACTGCAACTGCATTTGGAATAGAATTCCCCTTTGCTTTTAGAATGACCTTTTTTTTATTTCCCAAAATAGGCAATATCTCTATAGCTAATTGCATAACTGGGTCGTATCCAATGTGTATGATGGTGTCGTCAGACTTTTCGGTCTGCTCTTGACCATGCGGTTCCTCGATCTCTTCCATGAGCATTATTCAACATTTAGAAAATTTTAGTTCTTTTAAGTTTTATCTACCATTGATTCATTTTTCAAAATAATCAATTGGAATATTTTGGTAGTCCCCATTTGGAAGTACACGTCTAATTGTAATTGGGATCACTCTTTGTTCGAGCTCTTCCATTGAAATATCTAGTGAAATTCTTGCAGATTTTGGAATTGGGATAAATGGCGGTGCACCTAGTGATAATTGTAAAGCTCTTGCGCCCATAATTCTTGCTTTTTCAAATCTAGTTAATGTTGGTGGTCCAATACTAATTTTATTTTTTTCACATGGGATTTCTATTGCATCATGCTCTTCAACTCTGTCAATAACTTCTCTTTCTTCAATTTCTTTAATTTTTTTCTCTAATCCTTCTTGTTCTTTTTCAGTTAATGTTTCATCTTTGCCGGTTTTTTTCTCAATTAGTTTTCGATAAGTTTCAAGTGCTTTGTCTAATCCTGTATTTTTATCTGGCTCTGCTTCAGTATCTGGTGTTTCAATTAATTCAGTATTTTTAGCATCAACCAAGTACCGAAATTTTCTTAAAACGTTATATAATCTAATCAATTTAAACTACAAATTGAGTACATTTTCTGTCTCCAAAAAACAACTAATTTTAGAAATTAGAGGTAAAGGAAAAATCTCTTGTGATCTTAAACGTCACTTGTCTCCACGAACTGTTGGAACAATTATGAGATCATTACCCATGGAAGGACATGCTCATCTTTTAGGTAAGAGTATTTTGTATTTTGAAACAAATGTTGATTCTGGAACTGAGAGAGGAAGATCAGAATTCAAAAAAGGCGATGTTGCATTTTTACCATCATCTGGGAGTATCTGTTTTTTTACACATGATGCAGTCTTTGCAAAAAAAATGACTCCAATTGGTAAATTAGGTGAGAATATTGATATCTTAAATGATGTAAAATCTGGAGATGTATTGTGTATCTATGAGGAAACTGATTGATACAAATGATGTCCTGAATAACCACCAACTCTTTTGACAATTCCTTTTTTTGTAGATTCTATTAGAAATGCATTTGCTGCTGAAGTTTTAACACCTGTTTGTCTAGCTAAATCTTGAACTGTGATTACTTTGGTATGTTCAATAATTTTTAATCCTTGTTTTTCGTTTATCATAACTGTAATCTCTGCTTTTCTTGGACCGCTTTCGCCTTTGTTACTTTTCTTTGTGTCTTTTCCAGATTTTCCTTTATTTCCACCAGTTGGTTTTTTTCCTCCACCCATGTTTTGGGAAAAAAATAATCCTCTTATAAACGATAGAGATATTTTATTGAATTGATTCTTTTTTGATTGATCCCAAATTTTTCAAATATAAATAACATCTTGCCCGATATCTTGTATGGGTCTAGTATCAAAAGGTGCAAAATGTAATGTTGACGGATGTGATGAAAATGGTGCACGTTCGCTAAACACTGCTAAAGTTGAACGCGCTGGACTTCGAGTAAATTCTGGAGGAAAGAAATCTGTTCTTTGTAAAACACATTACAAAGAATACAAAAAGGAATCTAAAGACGATAGAAGCCTTGAGCGTGCCCGATTTGACAAGTTTTAGTTTTTCTTTTTTAATTTTTTCTGATTTTTTGGGTCGCTCAAATAATCTTTTTTGAGATTATTATACATTTTATCTAATTTTTTGTATAATCTTTTTGGCTTTCGTGTTTTTTGATTACTTAGAACATACAATGCAAGAATTGGAAATGCAATCGTTACATCAGCATAAACTGTAACCATTCCGTTGTGTGCATCCTTAACTTTTCCCCAACTTTTTCCTTCTTGCAGTGTTGCACCTGATAATCCCCCTGTATCTGGTCTTGCATCAGTAATTTGAATAATGTAATCTTGACCGCCATCATTTCTTCTAAGAATTTGATCAAGTAGTGGACCTGTTTGCTGAGCTGTATTTTTTGGAACACCGCCCCCCAATTCTAATATCCCTGATTTTTTTGAATGATATAGAATCGCTGCCTGCTCTATTATCTCTCTGACAAAATCTAGATTGTATGTTTTATCTCGTAGTCTATGGACTGCTAAATTCAATGCCAATGATGAATCCTTTATCGTTGAAATGTATACTGGTACATCATAGTCATAAGCTGCTGTAATGAAACTTTTTTCAGGATGTTTTGAATTTTCTTTGCTCATCTTACCCATTAGATTGCAAAACTCTGCAGTCGTAAATGGTTTATCTGGAAAATCATCTCCAAACATTTTTTGAATCACTTGATCTTGTGCCTCTAATGTTTCATAAAATTTAATGTAAATATCTCTAATACGAACAATTTCGTTTTCATATAATTTCATATCATCAACATTGAAACTTCCTTGTTTTATTGGCAAACCCCATGCAAAATGATCTTCATGATATACATTTGCGCCAGTTGTAATAATCCAATCAACAAAACCTCTTTCAATTAATGTTTTAATGATTCCACCAAATCCAACTGGTGTCAATGCACCTGAAACTGTAAGACAAATTGTTGCATTTTCTTTAATCATTTTTGCGTAAAGTTTTGCTGCATTACCTAACTGCCTTCCATTAAATCCTGAACTTGCAAACACATTGACTAAATCCTCTATAGTCATTTTCTCATCTAATTTTATGTGAGGAATATCTTTACCATGAAATTTGTGTGGGTCCACTTTAAAAAATAAATTTTGGCTGTAAATAATACTTGCGCAAGATATGGTATATATTTTTGTAAAATCAAAATAAAATATTACTTTATTAGCAATGATTTGAAATAATGACACATGAAAGTTGTTGATTTGTATGATCCTAGTAGAGTCGATAAAACTCCTGATAGTCTTGAGGTGTTATTTTCATCAGGAGATTTTATTCAAGATGAGTATATTATTTCCAAAGTTGAATTAAGATTATACCTTGAACGTACTGATGATAAACTAGGTAGTTATTCTCTAATCACATCTTTTGTAGATACTGATAAGGGTTCTATTGAAATGATTTATGATGAAGGATTCCGTGGAGGCAACTCTCTAACTAGAGCTAAAGAATTTCTAATCTCAAATCTTGGAATATCTGGTTTAATTTTACGCTCAGTTATTGCTTTGCGTGAGAAAAACTCATGAATTAATTAAATTAGATAATTCTGAAAATTTTACTGGTTTTGAAAATGATCCAAACAAATCATACTTTTCTAACTTCTCTCTTGTTTCCTCTTTAATGTCTCCTGAAACAACAATAACTTTTGCTTTGGGATTAATTTCGTATATTTTATCTAACAAATAAAATCCATCATAATCCTGCATCATGATATCTAATAGTACAACGTCTGGACTATTTTTTTTTGAACTGCTCTAGTCCTTCTAATCCATCATATGCCTTCCCTTTTACTTTGATTCCAAACATATCCATTCCCTCAACCATTGAATCCACAATGTCTGTATTATCGTCAATTATTAGCACTGATACCATACATTTTTCTCTTATACTCATAATAAAATAATTCTGTTTACTTTGTACAAACAAAATTAACTGTTTTTGAGCATACTTTTTTAATTGAATTTAGCATTTTTTTGAGAATCGTATATTTATGACCCCCCCAAAATGTGATTACATGCGAATATTGCAATTACATTGTGACAGTATAGAATACACTCCAACAAAAAAAGAGATTAAATCTGCTGAAGACATTGATAATCCTCAAACGCAGAAACTTGAAGAACTTGTAGTTGCATTTGTCGCAATTGAGGATGGTGATGATTCATCAGTAGCCCAAAATGCCATTTCTCAGATTAAAAATTCAATGGAAAAAATTGGTTGTAAAAAATTATTGTTATACCCTTATGCTCATCTTAGCTCAAATTTAGCAAAACCATCTGTTGCAATATCACTACTCAAAGAGATGGAGGATGGTGCATCAGAACTTGAAGTATCTCATTCTCCATTTGGTTGGACAAAATCTTACAAATTAAATGTTAAAGGTCATCCCTTAGCTGAGAGCTCCAAAGTAATCACAAAAGATTCTTCGGATTCTAAGGATTCTGGCGAAATGACTTCTGATGCACTAAAAGGTGAATCAAAAATTCGTTCTTACTGGAAAATAATGTTACCTGATGGAACATTATCAAATATAGCTGATTTTAATTTCAGTAAACACAAAAAATTAGAAATTTTGGCAAAATACGAATCAGCTAAAGTACGTCGTGTGGATCAACCCCCACCACATGTAGCATTAATGAAAAAAATGGCAATTGCTGATTATGAACCTGCTTCTGATTCTGGTAACATGAGATTTTTCCCAAATGGACGATTAATCAAATCATTAATTGAGCGTTTTGTAAATGATAAAGTAAAAGCGTATGGTGGTTATGAAGTTGAAACCCCAATCATGTATGATTCAGAACATCCAAGTATGGTTAGTTACTTTAATCGATTTCCTGCACGACAATACAATATTGATTCAGACGGAAAGAAATTATTTTTGAGATTTGCTGCTTGCTTTGGACAATTCTTAATGGCAAATCAATATCAAATGTCATACAAAAATTTACCCTACAAACTCTACGAGTTAACTCGGTATAGTTTCAGACGAGAACAATCAGGTGAACTAGTTGGATTGAGACGATTAAGAGCATTTACTATGCCTGATTGTCATGCATTTTGTAAAGATTTACCTCAGGCAATAGATGAGATAAAGATTCGATTTGAGTTATCTCAAAATGTTCTACATGGATTAGGTATTGGTGAATCTGATTATGAGATGGCAATTAGATTTACTGAGGACTTTTACAATGAAAATAAATCATCCATTGAGGAACTAGTAAAAAAACATGGACGACCTGTTCTAGTTGAAATGTGGAAGGAAAAATTCTTTTATTTTGTATTAAAATGGGAATTTAATTTTATAGATAATTTAGGAAAGGCATCTGCATTATCTACTGATCAAATTGATACTGAAAATGGTGAGCGGTATGGAATAGAGTTTGTTAATGAGGATAACAAAAAACAACACCCTATCATATTACACAATTCTCCTAGTGGCGCAATTGAGAGAATCATTTATGCATTATTAGAAAAAGCTGCAACAGATTCCAAAGAAGGTAGAAAACCACAATTTCCATTATGGCTTGCACCAACACAAGTTCGAATTATTCCATTAAAAGATGAATTTAATGACTTTAGTGATGATTTATTTGAAAAAATATCAACAAAAGACGTTCGTGTGGACATTGATGATAGAAATGAAAGCATTGGAAAAAGAATTCGTGAAGCAGAAAAAGAATGGATAAGATACATTCTAGTAATTGGTGAAAAAGAAAAAAATTCTCAAAATCTTAGTATTCGTGATAGACAGACAGGTGATGTACGAGAAATCCCATTTGATGATTTCCTAAATGAAATTAAAGAGCAAACAAAGGGTAAACCATTCACTGGTTTGAATTTGCCAAAATATCTCTCAAAGAGACCACAACTAATGGTGTAAGATTATGAGTTTTCTTGATTTGTACATGAACAAAAATCCTCTAATCACCTCCTCTGATGATGATTCTGAGTCTGTAGCAACAGTATTTGGAGTCCCATTTGATTCGACTCATTCCTACAAACCTGGTTGTAGATTTGGAGCTGATGCAATTAGAGACTCATTTAACAACATTGAAGTTTTTCATCCAGACCTTGGAGTGGATTTGGAGACTGCAAATATTGAAGATTTGGGAAACACTCGTCATACTGTTGTAGCATCAGAAATGATTGATATGGTAAAAAAAATTACAAAAGAACTTGTTGCAAAACAAAAACAACTTTTCATTTTAGGTGGTGAGCATTTAATTACATATGGTACTTTTCCTAGTTTCCCAAAAGAGACTGGTTATGTTGTCTTTGATGCACATTATGATTTAAGAGATGAATTTGCAGATATCAAACTAAGTCATGCATCTTATCTTAGACGAATAGTTGAAGATAATGGTGCAGATAATATTTTACATGTTGGTGCTCGTGCATTTGTTGCAGAAGAATTATCCTTTCTAAAAGAAAATAACATTAAAACAATTACTGATAAAGAAATCAGAGACGGTATGGGGCCTCAATTGTTACGAGATCATGTATCCTCATTTGATTCAATTTATTCTAGCTTTGATCTTGATGTATTGGATCCTGCATTTGCACCAGGTGTTGGAAATCCAGAGTCTGTTGGAATTACTTCTCGTGAACTCTTTGATTTGATTGATTCATTCAAAGACACCAAAGTAACTGGTGTTGATATTGTAGAACTAAACCCATACCATGATAATGGCGCAACAGCTTCCCTTGCTGCAAAAATAATGTCTACAATGATTGCCATGAATTTATCTCAAAATTGATTATTATCGTATTTCCTGAATTTTCCAAAAAATTGACTGTATCTTGTTCTGTTGACTTTATTAGATGGTGTTTTGGGGATATCTCGTGTTAAATAATCTCCGAGACACACTCAAACCAGCACTAGAAAAGATGGGTAAAGGATTTGCCTCAACTGGACTATCTCCTAACTTTTGGACTGCAGTAGGTCTTGGCTTTGCAATTTTGTCAGCTATTGTTTATGGGATGGGAATTGAATTTGGATTAATTATTGGGGGAGTTTTGTTACTTGTTTCAGGATTCTTTGATATAGTTGATGGTCAAGTGGCACGAGTAACTGGCAAGACATCCAAAAAAGGCTCGTACATTGATTCAATGTTTGATAAAATTGCTGAAGTTGCAATCTTTTTTGGAATTTTAGTTGGTGGATATGCAGAACCATATCTTGTATTTCTTGCAATCACACTATCCCTATTGGTAAGTTATGCTAGGGCAAAATCTGACATTATTAATGTAAAACTACAAGGAATTGGAATTGGCGAGAGAGCAGAACGATTGTTAGTAATTGCAATAATTGGAATAATTGGTTTCATGGAATATGCAGTAATCATAGTTGTAATAATTGCAGGAATTACTTTAATTCAAAGAATGATTGTAACTACAAAAAATATTAAAGAAGACTAACGAAGTTTTCCACGTTTTCTTCTACTGTCGGCAGATCTGATTTTTAGAATTTTAAAGTGAATTGCACATGATATACAATAGTGTTTTAGAACTGTTGGTGATGCAATGTATGCGCCTTGTGCTCGTAGTTCTTTTGCCAATGTGTGTTCTACAAGATTTAATCTAGATGTAACTTTTTTTGCCTTGTCTTTAGGAACTGTTTGACCGCAGTTTGTACATTGAACTGTACCTGAAGATCCTTTTCCTCCTTTAGTACGACCTCTACTTGCACGCTTAAGTGGCATGTCGGAAAACTGATTTACCTACTTATATTCTTGAGGATTATTGAAAAAAATTACAAAATTTATGCCTAAATTCTCTCAAAAAATACTGCATGTTTTAATTCTAGATCGTATTAATGTAATTGATAGGTAATGCGTGGTTTGTGTCATGGTTGCTATACTTCTGGTGTGGAGATTACTTCAAAAAAAGGTGAAATTCTCTGCAAAATCTGCCGAGAGCAAAAAAATGCAAAAAACTAAATCAGTTATGAATTGAATTAAAAGAAATGAAATTAGCTATTTTTGGTCACTGTGCAATTGACACTATCAATCTTGATGGAACAAATTATGAGCAAATTGGTGGCTCTGCATGTTACTGTGGAATTACTGCAAGACAATTCAAGTTTGATGTGGATTTGTATACCAAATTTGGACCAAACTTTCCAAAACAATACTTGACTGAGAATAAAATAAACTTCATAAATTCTGAATCCCAAAACAATACTACAAAATTTGCAATATCCATTACTGGTGCAGAGAGAACTCTAAAACTAGAACATGAATGTGATCCAATTGAATATGCCAACGTTGATGCTGATGGTCATCTTGTCAGTCCAATATATCACGAAATTACTAGTGAGACTCTAAAAGAAATCAAAAAAGATTCAAATTTTCTTTTTGTTGATCCACAAGGATTTTTGAGGCAAAAAAATTCTCAAAATAATATTAGTTTAGAAAATAATGATATTGATTTATCTGATGTTAATGCAATAAAAGTAAATCCTGAAGAAGCACAACGAATTGTTAATGGCACTCATGATGAAATGATGTTAGCATTACAGAAAAAAGGTGTAGAGTATGTTCTATTAACTGATAAAACTGAAGTTTCCCTTTTAGTAAAAGACAAAGTTTACTCTATAACATTACCCAATAAACTAATTCATGATACAACTGGAATTGGTGATATCTTTTGTTCTACATTTTGTTGCACCATGCTTAAAGAAAAAGACTTTTTGTGGGCATTGTGCTTTGCTGGTGGAGCGGCTCAGGCAGCACTTGAATCAAAAAATTTAGGTTTGCAGAAAATTCCAAAAAAAGGAGCAATCCAAAATAATGCTTCATATTTTTACAATTTGGTAAAATTTCGAGACTTGTAGTTTTATTTTACATCTACATTTCATTACTAATACAATCTAAATCCAAAACGAAACTGAATTTGACATTAGTTTAGTTTTTGCTCTACTTTTAGTTAGAATTTCAATTTGTGTTATAATTATTTCATCTAAAATAATTGAAAACTTGTTACCTTGATTGTGACGAATAGTGAAATTGTAAATAATTTTTAATCATAAGTTCTTAAAGACATACATGGGGAAAACATTTCGAACAATAAGAATCTCTGATGGATTAGTTACATCTTGTGAAAAATTTCTGCATACAAAAAAAGCAGAAAAATTAGGATTAGAAACGATCAAAGATGTAATTGAATATTACACTAGATAGGGAATGGATAATAATTTAAAATAATTCTCTATTATAACGCCTACACCCACTACAATATTGAGCAAATATCTTTTATTGCACCATATAGTTTCACTCATTTGTGCAAATCGGAATTTATAGTACTCCTGCAACTGAGACTGCAGCAAAAACTCTCAAAAAAATACTAGATGATTCTGATATCAAATCATTTCCTATTACAAAATTAAAGGGTAAACAAGCTGACTGTGTAATTGTGTTGGGTGGGGATAAAGGGGTAAGAAATTATTTTCATAGAACATTTGATGCCACATTGCCAATTTTAGGAATCAGTGAAGGTGAGGCTAGTGGATTTTTAGCTCAAATTGATCTAAGGGAATTTGCATCATATGTCAATGTATTAAAAAAACAAAAGTACATAGTTGAAAAAGTTCCAAGACTTGGTGTAAAAATTGATGGACGAACTGTATATCCTGTTTTAAATGATGTTGCAGTTTTTTCATCAAAAAGTGCAATACTCATGGAGCACACACTTCGAGTTAATGGGGATGAGGTGTGGCATGATAACAGTGATGGAATTATTGTATCAACTCCAATTGGTTCATCAGCTTATTCAATGTCTGCTGGCGGTCCTGTATTGTTTCAGGATTCTGCAGTTTTTGAAATAATTTCTGTAAATTCTTTGGATGTAACACGAAGACCAATTATTGTATCAAATGAAAGCATTATTGAGATTGATGATATTTCTGCAAGACTACATTGTGAAGTTGTACTTGATGGATTGGAAAGATACAAAGTAAGCAAGACTGTAGAGTGTACACAATTTTCTCCTCCTGCAAAAATAATTCGTCTCAAAAAAGATACTACTGCTATTTCTGCTCTTGCAAAAAAAGTTCATTTGGCAGAAGAATTACTTAGTATGCCGCCAAGCTCTAAATTATTATTAAAAACATTAGAGTATGAAGGGTCTTTGACTCAAAAAGATTTAGCAAACAAAACTCTACTTCCTGCTAGAACAGTTAGATTGGCATTAAGTCATCTTTTGAAAAAAGGATATGTCAAAAAGAAAGTATCAATCAGAGATGCAAGACAAAAAATTTATGAAATATCAAAGATAGAATAATTTTGTATTGTAATTGATATTCTAATAATTTTATGCCTAGAATTAATTATTCAGAAGCTGCTTTGATAAATGCTACAAATGATTCTTCAGGAAACCCTGGTCTACTATTAAATTCTGGATGGAATTGAACTCCAAGATAGAATTTGTGTGATGGAATTTCCAACATCTCCATTCTTTTTCCACCATCGCTTTCAGCCGAAAAAATTAATCCATTTTTTTCAAATTCTGCAATGTATTCTTTGTTGATTTCATATCTATGTCTATGTCGTTTACTGATTGTCTCAGTGTTGTAAATTTTTTCTGCATTAGTATTTTGTTTGATTTGTATGTTATTTGCACCAAGTCTTAGTGATCCTCCCATATTGGAAATATCTTTTTGTTCTGGAAGTAAATCAACAATTGGGTTTTTAGTATCTGGTTTTATTTCAGTTGAATTCACATCCTCTAACTTCATTACATTTCGTCCAAATGCAATTGCTGCTAGCTGAAACCCAAAACAAATTCCTAGATATGGGATGTTATTTTCACGAGCATAGTTTGCAGTTTGAATTATCCCCTCAGAACCTCTAACCCCAAATCCTCCTGGTACAAGAATTCCGTTATATTTTGATAAAATACTATAGTCTGTAATTGATTCAGAATCTATCCAGTCAATATCAATTGATTTTCCAATTTCTGCCCCTGCATGTTTTAGTGCGTGATTTACACTAACATAACTATCAGCTAGTGTTACATATTTTCCAATCATTGCAATCTTTATTTTTTGATCTTCATGGTTTACCATGTTTTGTGCAATTTTATTCCATTTATCCCAATTAGCTGATGCATTAACCATACCAACTTTACCAAACTTTGTAAATATTGAATCCATTATTCCTTGATCGTATAATATCTGTGGTACTTCAAAGATTGATTTTACATCATGGCATGATAGCACATCACTTGCAGTTACATTTGTAAACATTGCAATCTTATTTTTTGTTTTTTCCTCTAATGGTAAAGTACATCTTACTGCCAAAAAGTCTGGCTGAATTCCTATTCTTCTTAATTCTTGAGCACTATGTTGTGTTGGTTTTGTTTTTTGTTCCCCTACAACATCTAACGATGGTGCTAGTGTAACATGGACAAAGATTACTCCTTGAGGGCCTTCCTCCACTCTCATTTGTCTGAGTGCCTCTAAGAATGGTAATGATTCAATATCGCCAACCGTTCCACCACACTCTACAATTAAAAAATCTAAATCTTCATCTTTAGCAATTTTTCTAATTCTATTTTTAATCTCATCAGTGACATGTGGAATTATTTGAACACATGCACCTAGGTATTCTCCTTTTCTTTCTGCACTAATTACTGAAGAATACACTTGTGCAGTTGTAATGTTGTGGCTTTTTGGAATATCTTGATTTAAGAATCTCTCATAATTTCCAATATCCATATCACATTCACCTCCATCATTAGTGACAAAGACTTCACCATGAGCTACTGGATTCATTGTTCCTGCATCATAATTTAGATATGGATCTATTTTGACACATGAAACCTTTTGATCAGCTAATTGCAATAATTTTGCAATCGAGGATGTAGTTACGCCTTTTCCCAGGCCAGACATCACACCACCTGTGACAAAAATATACTTCGTCTGCACATTAATGAAACGGGTATCTGGTTTTTGTATGTTTTGTTATTCCAGTTTAGTTGAAATAGCAGTTTGTAGTCTTTGATTTATTGAAATTCCTTTTTGTTTTACCTTTGTTAGTTGTGCTTATGGTAGGTTCATTTTCTTTGGCTTTTGCTGAGACTGAATATGACATCAATATCCCATCAGGCGCATCAGATCCTGGTGCTCCATTCTTTTGGTCAGAGTCAACAACTGGAGTGACTACTGGTGAGATTACAGTCTACCCTCGTGATACTGTTTCCTGGCATAATGGTGATGGTCCTCCACATACAGTTACTTCAGTTACGCAGTCAGGGGAGGAAAATGGTATTTTTGATAGTGGACTTTTTCATGCAGGTGAATCCTTTACCTGGCAATTTGATGATTTAGGTGATTTCTATTACTATTGTTATCTCCATCCTTGGATGAATGGTGTAGTACATGTTACTGATAATCTTGGTAGTATTCAAACCATTGACAAGGTTGCATCAGGATTTACTGATGATGGATTGGGTTTTGAGATAAAATACATTCTTGACACAAATTTGGAATCAGTCGTTGATGTTGATTCTGATGAAAAAACACTCACCTTTCATATTGCAGGTGGTACCGAACTTGAAGAATTAATTATTGTTTTGCCAGTTGAACTAATTGAGACTCCTACTGTTGTTTGGGTTGATGGTCAAGAAACCACTTTTAAATCTGAAGATGTTTTCACTGGAACTAAATTAATTATTAAAATGGAGCCATTTTCTAAAGAGATTAAAATTATGGGTGCATATGTAATTCCAGAGTTTGGATTTTTGGCAATGGGTATTTTGAGTGTGGGATTAATCTCAACATTGGTTCTAACTCGAAGTAAATTATCAATAATTTAGAATTTAACAAACTTTACAATTGTAAAAAAAATCATTTATTTTTAAACAAATTTTAGTTGTTCGTGCCAATCATTTTTTATTATTCATTATGTATACTAACTTGAGAACCTCTAGTCTGGTGGTCGACTAATGAGTGGACTCCCCTCTATCCAGTTTTAAAAGACCACCTCTCTTTGACGTTTTTATTTTATGGTTTGTTTTTTGAGACTTTTTGTAAATGATGCAATTTTTGATTCAAGATTTCTTTGAGGTGTTTTCTCTATTAATTTCAAATATGCACTACCAACAATTACTGCATCAGCTCCTGCATTGATGTATTTTTTTACATCTTCAGGAGTCGATATTCCAAATCCAACACCAATTGGAATCTTCCCTTTGGTTTGTTTTTTGACTTTTTTTATTGCATCAATTGTGTATTTTTTAATTCCAGTTTTTACCCCAGTAGTTCCATAAACTGCAACAAGATATAGAAATCCAGATGTCACTTTAGATATTTTTGAAATTCGTGGTTTACTGGTATTTGGAGATATTAGAAAAATCGTATCAGCTTTGTTTTTTGCTGCCTGGAGATACTCCTTTGATTCCTCAATTGACATATCAGGCAGGATAAATCCATCAATCCCTGCTTTTGTTGCCTCTGAGATAAACTTGGCATATCCCTTGTGATACAGGATGTTGGTGTAAGTCATTAGTACGAGTGGAATCTCTGTTTCTTTTCTAATCTTTTTTACTAGTGAGAAAAACTTTGCAATCTTTGTTCCATTTTGAAGTGAAATGGTACTTGCATTTTGAATTACAGGGCCATCAGCTAGAGGATCAGAGAATGGAAAACCTAATTCAATAATATCTGCACCACCTTTTACCAATCCCCTGATAGTTGAGATGGTTGCCTTTTCATTTGGAAATCCTGCCATGATGTATGCAATCAAAGCTTTTTGATTTTGAGATTCAAGTGCTGTAAATTTTTCTTTAATTCTTGACATGTTTATTCAAATAATTTTGTACTTCTTCGACGTCTTTGTCTCCTCTACCTGATAGTGTAACAACAATTGTTTCTGATTTCTTTGACTTTCTTGCAACTTTGATTGCTTCAGCTATTGCATGAGCTGATTCCAAAGCAGGAATTATTCCTTCAGTTTTAGTTAATAGTAAAAATGCATCAATTACTTCAGCATCAGTTGCTGAGTGATATTTTATGCGTTTTGTATCTTTATAGTATGAATGCTCAGGTCCAACTCCTGGATAATCTAGTCCTGCAGAAATACTGTGAGTTTCTGTAACTTGTCCTTCTTTGTCTTGTAGAAGATATGTCATCATACCATGAATTACTCCCTTACTTCCAGCAGATAGCGTTGCTGAATGTTTGTCAGTTTTTAATCCAAGACCTGCAGCTTCTACTCCGATAATTTCAGCACTTGAATCAACTAGTGGATAAAATGTCCCAATTGCATTAGACCCTCCACCAACACATGCGATGATACTGTCTGGTGTTTTGTGAATCTTTTTTAATTGAGATTTTATTTCATTTCCAATTACACTTTGAAAGTCTCGAACCATTACAGGATATGGATGTGGGCCAACTGCTGAACCTAGTAAATAATACGTGTCCTCTACATTTGTAATCCAGTCACGAATTGCCTCATTAATTGCATCTTTGAGAGTTTTTGAGCCAGAATTAACTGGGTGAACTTTACAGCCAAGTAAATTCATTCTATACACATTTAGCTTTTGTCGAATCGTATCTTTGGTTCCCATGTATACCTCAGATTTCATTCCTAATGCTGCACATGCCATTGCAGTTGCAACTCCATGTTGGCCTGCACCCGTTTCTGCAATGATTCTTTTTTTGTTCATTTTTTTTGCAAGTAATGCTTGGCCTAGTGTATTGTTTATTTTGTGAGCTCCACCATGTAGCAAGTCTTCTCGTTTGAGGTAAATTTTACCCCCGCCAATTTTTTCTGATAAATTTTTTGCATAATATAGTGGTGTTGGTCGTCCTGCATACACTTTGAGATAATAATCAAGTTCTTTTTTGAATTTTTTATCATTTTTAAATTTGAGATAATTCTCTTCTAACTCTTCTATAGCTGGAACTAGTGTTTCTGGAATATACTTTCCACCAAATTCTCCAAATCTACCATCTTTAGGATATTTCAATATGCATTCACCAATTTTTTTACTTGTTCTTCAATGTTATCACTTTTCATAATACTTGATCCTATTAGAAATGCATCAGCTCCACACTTTTTTAAATATTGAATATCCTCAACTGTATTAATTCCACTCTCTGATAGAATTATTCTTGATTTCTCATATCCTTCTAAAACTAATTCTGTTGTTTTAAGATCAATTTCCAATGTGTCAAGATTTCTGTTATTAATTCCTATAATGTCAGCTTTTGTTTTTAGAGCATTTACAAATTCATCTTTTGTATGTACTTCAAGTAGAATTTCTAATCCTTGTTTATGTCCATATTCAATAAACCCATCAATATCTGAAACAAACTTTTGATCAAATATTGATTGTATCACTAGCATATAGTCTGCCCCCATTTTTCTTGCAGCATCGATTTGAATTTTATCAATCATAATATCCTTCATTAACAATGGAACATTTACTGCACTTCTCACCTTCATGAAATATTGGGGCGAGCCCTGAAATAGATGAGGTTGAGTCAATACTGATAGTGCTCTAGCCCCTCCTGCAACCATCCTCTTTGCAATACTGGCAGGGTCAGTTAATGTTCTAATTTTACCAAGTGATGGTGATGCAAATTTTATCTCAGTCAATAATGTTGCATGTTGATTTGTTTTTATGATTTGTTTGAAATCTTTACTTGATTTCTCAAAATCTCCCTCAACATCATACACTCCATCATCAATTGCAATTTGGGAGTTGTTTACAAGTTTTCTTAGAATATTTTCAGCCATTAGTTATCTCCTTTAATTTTGTAATGTCTCCTGTTTCTGAAATAAAATTCTCTAATAGTGATATGGCTTTACCATCTTTAATTGTCTTTAGCGCAATCTCTACTCCCTCCTCAAAATCATTTGCAATATTTGCAACAATTAATCCTCCTGCAGCATTAAGTGCTGTAGTTTCAATCATTGCCTGGTTTGCTGTATTGTTTAGTACTCCTACAAAAGATTCTATAGCATCTTGTTTTGTTTTAATTTGAATATCTTTTAATGATGATTTGTGTAACCCCACTACTTCAGGATCAATTGCATTCATCAACACTTTATCATTTTTTAATATACAAACACGATTAGTTGCACTAGTGGAGAATTCATCCATTCCATCATCAGAACGAACAGCCATTATGTTTTCAGCTCCCTTTCTTTTGAGTAATGCTGGTAGTCTATCTAAAAATTCAATTGAAAAAACACCAACTAGCTGATTTTTTACATTTGCAGGATTTGATAATGGTCCAAGTAAATTAAATGCAGTTCTTGTTGCTAATTGTTTTCTTGCAGCAGAAACATATCTCATTGCAGGATGAAATTTTTGTGCAAACATGAAACAAATATTGTGTTTTTCTAAAATTTCTGATATTTGTGCAGGTTTTAGGCTCAAATCATATCCAAAATACTCAAAAATATCGGCACTACCTGATACTCCTGAACTTGAACGATTACCGTGCTTTGCTACAATTCCACCAGCTGCTGCAACAACAAATGATGCAGTAGTTGACACATTGAATGTCTGTAATGAATCCCCACCTGTACCACACATGTCAATAACTGTTCCAGAGTTTTTTACATCAACTTTTAATGAGAACTCTTGCATTTTATCAAGCATTCCTAATAATTCATCATCAGTTTCACCTTTTTGTGCAAGTTTTGATAGAAAATCTACATTTTCAATGTCTGTTGTTTTACCTGATAGCATGTCTGTAGTTATTTCATTAATCTCATCATAACTTAGATCAGTTTTTTTCTGTAATTTTGAAATTAAATCTGAAATCATTTTTTATCTCCTGATTTTTTCTTTATTTCACCAATTACTGAATCCAAAAATAATGATGTATCTTTAGGAATCTCTTGAACTTCTGTTTCTGAAAAACTCTCATAAAATACCCGGTCATCAAATTTTTGTATATAATTTTTAAAATCAAAAGCAATATCATTTTCTTTTGATGAATCATCAATCCCTTTTCCTGCAGAATAAATGAAAATTAATGCCTCCTTTGGATGTTCTTTGAGATATTCTCCAACTGTGTATGGTTTTGGATCATTTGCGATAACTCTTTGATATAGAATAGATTTTTCATCATTTTGCATTGTTGACTCTATTGTAAATGTTAGAAAATTATCCAATCCAGTTATTTCTTTTTGTAGATTTATTGATTTTAGATTGGTATTTTTTTCAAGACATTTTTCTACAAGTAGTGCAATAAAGTTATCTGGGATATTTTCATCTGAATAGTATTTTGTATATCCATACACTGCAACTAGTTTTTCTCTATTCGTTAATTCAGTCATTTTCTCTCCATCTACCTCTATTTTGTGCCTATTTTCTCCTCTACTTGAGCGATAAAATTCCCAAGTATTTTTTTACCATCTTCAGTCATTATTGATTCTGGATGAAATTGCACCCCTTGAATTAGATACTCTTTGTGCTGTATTGCCATAATCTCTCCATCATCTCCTGCAGTAGCTGTAATTTCTAAAACATCAGGAATTATTGTTTTATCTCCAACTAGACTGTGATATCTAGTAGCTCTAAATGGATTTTTAACACCTGAAAATAATTTTGAATTAGTATGGTTTACTGGACTAGTTTTTCCATGTCTTACACATCCAGCATTTGTAACTTTACCACCAAATGCTGCAATGATTCCCTGGTGTCCTAGACACACTCCAAGAATTGGAGTTGTTGACCCTAAATCTAAAATCACATCATTGCATACTCCAAAGTATTTTTTATCCTCAGGAGTGCCCGGGCCTGGTGATATTATTATTGCATCATAGTTATTTTCTTTAATTTGTTGAATTGAAATTTTATCATTTCGAATCACATCGCATTCTACTCCAAGCTCTCCAAGGTATTGTGCAATATTGTAAACAAATGAATCATAGTTATCAATAATTAGAAATTTCAATTTGTTGCCTCCTTTAATGCTTGAAGCATTGCTCCTGCTTTGTGTTCTGTTTCTTTGAATTCATTTTCTGCAATTGAATCAGAAACAATTCCTGCACCTGATTGAACAAAGCCTTTGTTATTTTCTATGAATATACTTCTAATTGCTATTGCAAAATCGCAACATCCATTGTATGAAAAATATCCAACTGCCCCTGCATATGGTCCACGAGCTTCTGATTCCAACTCATCAATTATTTGCATTGCTCTAACCTTTGGTGCACCTGAAACTGTTCCCGCAGGAAATACTGCTTGAAACGCATCAAACATATCGTTTTTCGATGATAAAGTACCAACAACATGACTAACTATGTGCTGAACATGACTGAATCGTTTAATCTGCATTAAAGACTCTGGATGAACTGTTCCATATTTACAAACTCGCCCAATATCATTTCTGCCTAAATCAACTAGCATAGTATGTTCTGCAAGCTCTTTTTCATCATTAATTAATTCCTCAGCTAACTGGACATTCTTCTCCTCATTATTGGTGACTTTTCTTGTTCCAGCAATTGGAAATGTTTCTACTTTATCATCTGTAATTCTAACTAGCATTTCTGGAGATGCACCAATAATTGTTTTTGAGTCTTGTTTTAGATGATACATGTATGGTGATGGATTTAGTTTTCTTAATGTTTTGTATAATGTTAGATTATCCCCCTTTGTATCAAATGTAAATTTACGAGATAATACAACTTGGAATATATCTCCATCATGAATTAATTTTTTTGCCTTGGTTACTATGTCTGAGAATTTTTCTTTATCCATATTATGTGTAATCTCACTAGAATAAAATTCTCCAAAAGAATCATCACCCATGATTAGTTTATCAAATCTATTCTCATCATGATAAAAGTAAAAGAGTTTTTTATCTATATTGTCGTAAATTATTCCATCATCATAAATTCCAAATTCCATTAATGGTTCTGGTGAATTATGAGTATCTGAAATATCTTCTACTAGTCTAATTGCATCATAATTTACAACTCCTACAGCACCACCAAGATATCTATACCTTTGATCATCATTTTTTCCTAAAAGTTTTTTTAACTCTTCAAATGGATTTGTTGTTTGTATGGTCTGAGTTTTGTTGTTGCTAATAATTTCAACTTTATCTAAATATCCTTTGAGAATGATTTTAGGATCAAAACCCATTACAGATGTTTCAGCTAATACTTCTGGACCTGTTAATGACTCAAAGAGAAATGAATGAGAATAGTTTCTAGAAATTTTATTGTAAATTTGAAATTGATTTTCAGATAAATCTAGGGGTATTACTTTTGCTGAGGTTTTTCCAAAGGTGTCCACCCATAGACCAATTTCTGGTGGTTTATTATTTAAAGTGATAAGAAGATTACACCAGACTAACTTTTGTTTGAAATTATTGATTTCTCAGGCATAAATAATTACCGTACTGTACGGTACCTTTATAGTCAAGTTGATCGTATACCATTCAAATGATGACTTCAAACCAATCGGTAATTCAAGATATTCAAATTTTAAAAAAAAATCCAAACATTCAGAGCTCTGTTAGTATAGTGGAATGCTATGTCTGTGGAAAAGGATTGGCAGAAGGTCATAGTATATCTGCAAAAACACTGCCTAATGGAATTGCTTTATTTTGTGATGTCCATCATTCACTACAATAATCGGTGTGGGATAATTTTGTCTTTTATTTATAATTACTAATCTTTAATTTCATTCAAGCACGATTTGTTTAAATTAATTGAGATTTTAGAAAAACCAATGAGTGAAAAATGGAATT
>Ga0208879_1000287_pt1 | contig 54014 bp, 38 predicted proteins | sample Knorr_S15_td_Bot_FD_185605 | JGI IMG/M metagenome (GOLD analysis project Ga0208879, IMG submission 185605) | Marine microbial communities from Southern Atlantic Ocean transect - Knorr_S15_td_Bottom_ad_5009_LV_A (SPAdes) (version 2) | ecosystem: Environmental > Aquatic > Marine > Oceanic | place... | reverse complement strand
AGGTGAACAAATTGAGGAAATAGTACATATTTCTGATTGCGAATTGGCTGCACAAACATATAGTTCGCAATCTGGATTTGTAAGTCACAGACCTGGTTCTGGTTCTACAATCTGGAGAAATGAAAATGATGCACTAGTTCCCATGAATTGGAGTGAGAATATCTCGTTCTTAGGCAAGCTCACCATTAAGCCCATATCCAATCTTAAAATAAATTTATTATACAGCCTTAACGATGATACATGGAAAAACTATAGCCATGGCTATAAATATAATCCGTATGGGTTACCCGAAGAGTCAAAAAATTCAAGCATCAAATCATTTCAACTAAATTATATGCTCAGTAATTCCGCTTTCTTTGATCTGCGATACTCCATCGTTGGTAGCAATTATACCATATATAATTTTAAAGATATTACAGTAGATGATTCTACAACATATGAAATTGATGGATATGTGAACGACACACTTAATATATCTTACAATGGTTTCTCCACAGGAGGACAGTCACGTCAGTATACTGATAATAACCAGGAAAAAGAGAATGTGAAATTTGACATGACCTGGCAGGCGAATAACACCCACAGTTTTAGGTTTGGGATAGACAATATCCAGCATGATAATTCCATTAATGAATATACCATCAGGGACAGTTCTGGATATGATCTGGTATATACACCTATAATTGATGAAAATTTGGTAAGTTCTTATTCTGAAGAATATGATATTGATTCCAAAGAATACTCTCTCTATATCCAGGATAAGATGGAATTTGATGAAATGGTCATAAACATTGGATTCAGATATGATAAATTTTATCCTGAAACAACCTACCCAAGCGATTATAGAAATCCCAGGAATGAAATTTCCAATCAACTCGAATCAAAAGAAATAAAGGCCTCAAATAAAGAACAAATAAGCCCCCGATTTGGCCTGGCATATCAGGTAGGTGAAGAGGCTGTAATGCATTTCAGTTACGGTCACTTTTTCCAAATGCCACCATTATACGCAATGTTCGCAAATTATGACCGCATTATCCCTGTTTTTAATTTCCAGACCATACTGGGAAACCCGAATCTGGAGGCGGAAAAAACCGTTCAGTACGAGGTGGGTATATGGCAGCGGCTTAATTCTCTTGTGGGGTTGGAATTAAATCTTTATTACAGGGATATTTATAATCTTTTGAGTACCACAACGATTACTACCTATGATGAGGTGAAATACGGACTCTATACAAATAAAGATTACGGTAATGTAAGGGGCTTAGAGACCATCGTTGATGTGAGTATCGCCGATCTGTCCATGTATTTCAATTATACACTTCAGTATACACGGGGTAACTCAGATTCACCAACGCAATCCTTTGACTTTGAAGGTAATAATAAAGACCCTGTGACGATCCTGATGCCCATGAGCTGGGATCAACGGCAGACATTCAATGCGACCCTGTCCTATAAAACAAATAATTTCTTTTTCACTACAACTGCCTATTATAATTCAGGGACAGCGTATTCCTATAAACCAATCGATATTAATCCATTGGCAACGATAAATCTGCAGCCCAACAACGAATACAAACCCTCAAACTATACTGTAGATTTTACCGGTTCATATAATTTCAAGTTGCTTAACAGCAACAGCAGGGTCAAAATTAATTTATCAGTATATAATATTTTTGACAGGCTAAATGAATATAATGTAAACAGCCAGACTGGAAGAGCGGGCACAGCCATAATTACAGAATCAGATATGGAATCGTTCTATAGTAATTATAATACGATAGAGGATACATACATGGTGCCAACAAACTATAGTACCCCCAGAAATTTTAAAATTGGTGTTCAATATGTCTTCTAAACCTACAGGTGTAGCCATAATTAAATTATTAATTATATATGGCCTATTCACTGCGCTGGTATTTTCTGAATACAATGGTCCTGACGATCCTGCTGCTGATAATTCAAATGTAAGAGCAGGAAGGATGAATGGGAACAGAATACTGCTTTATTTCAAGAACAGCACGGAACAAGCAGATTGGGATCCCAGCGGGTTATGGGATGTTTCCATCTGGCCCAATGATGGTACGGGCACGCGAATGCTGGATGGGATTGGTCTATTAATAGGGGCCAAAACATTTATTGAGAAAGACCCTACCCTGGATGTAGATACTTTAATAGTGGACGATGTTGATTTTTTAGATTCATTATTGATTTCACTGGATGAAACCGAATTAGAAGAACTATTTCATACCGTATATTTTCTCCAGACGGATTATCGGGAAGAAATTGACACAAATCCTACGGGTGAGATTAAATGGACATTATATCCGGTTTCCGGATATTTCGACCCACTTTCTGAAACGCCTGCTATGAGCAATGATGAAGACAGTTGGCCAGACGTCTGGCCATCTACAGGGTCAGAAACCAAGTGGCCTGGTGAATGGGACGGTCGATTTGGACGGGGTGTGAGATATGCAGACTTGGCAACGTACTTTGTGGCAAATGATGCCCAAGACCAGGAATGGGTCACCCATTGGGAATGTGATTCAAACTATTATGATAACCTAATCGAATGTGCCGAAAATTGTGACAGTAATTGTGCGCAGCAAGGGAACTCCCTTGGATATTCATATATTCCCAGACCTGGTGATTATATTCAGGAAGATGCCACAAAACAGGCAGGGTTGCCATGGGGAGGATTGGGTGTAAGGGTAGAAGCCAGGGGTTTCCAATGGAATAATCCGTTGGTGAGGGATGCCCTTTTCTGGGAATATAATATCTCAAATACGTCTGATTACGATATACCCTATATGGGATTTGGCTATTGGGTAGATAATGGTATCGGCGGTGAATCAAATGTCAGTGATGAAAATGGATGGTTTGATACATACCTTGACCTGTCTTACACATGGGATGCTGATAATACAGGCTTCGGCGGAATAACAGATTTTGGTATTATGGGGTTTGCATATTTAGAAAGTCCTTCACTGAGTGATGATGGTATCGATAATGATGGTGATGGAATTATTGATGAGAGCAGGCATAATGGCATAGATGATGACGGTGACTGGGTTGCTCCTTCATTGGATGATGATGGGAATTTTGATTGCACTAATTTAAATGATGATGTGGGCTTGGATGGTGTTGGCCCCAATAATTCAAATTATTTCGGCCCCGATGAGGGTGAATGCAATGGAGTACCGGACTGTGTTGAAGGTGTGGGTTGTGAGCCTAATATAGATGAAACGGATATTTCAGAATCAGATATGATCGGCTTGACCACGTTCCAACTATTTCCAATTGATGAAGCAGGAAAGAATTCCCCCACAGGAAAATGGTTTGAGAATGATGATGTGATGTGGAATTTGATGTCCTCAAATGTTTTAGATCAGTATGATCTTTCCCCACAAAACTTAGTTGAATTATTTGCCTCTGCCACCTTCACCTTGGCAGAGGGAAAAACAGAAAGAATTTCCATGGCTGAGCTCCACTCATTCGATGTAATCATCGCAGAAAATATGGAGAATCAGCCTGAATTAAATTTGTTTCAACTAAAGAAAATTGTGCAAGTTGTTTATGAATCTGACTATCGATTTGCAAGCCCTCCCGAACTCCCTACACTGAATGCAGAAGCATCTGATGGTAAAGTAGTGCTTACATGGGATAATCTTGCAGAGTCTTCCTATGATAATTTTCTTCCACAAAGTGAACTGCTTGTTGTTGATTATGATGGAGACGGTGAATATGATTGCGGAGATATCCCTACCGAATGTGACGTATTTGAAGACATGAATGGAAATGGTATATGGGACGCTGATTTTCAACATGATTTTGAAGGCTATAAAATATATAAAGCAACCGATAAATATTTACAGGATGCCCAGATAATCACAGATGGATATGGCAATTTAATGTTCAAAGAACCAGTATACCAATGTGATAAAGTAGATGGTGTAAAGGGCTTTGCCAACTGGGCCCCAATTGCGGGTACATCCGTTTATATGGGTGAAGATTCTGGGATAAGACATACGTTCACTGATACAGATGTCCAGAATGGCAGAACATATTATTATGCAATCGTTGCATATGATTATGGTATGGCATCATTTGGTGATTTGGATACGGGACTCCCGCCTGCGGAAAATAATACCATCATTGAACTGGATGCCAACGAATATATAATCGCCATGGGCCGAAATGTTGTAGAAGTGATTCCTACATTCGATTCAGCGGGGCATCTTGACCCAATCATATCAATAGAAGAGCAGAATACTATCGGTACTGGTACTATAGGAACCGAAATTTTATTAAAAAGTGACCTGATCTCAGAATCAGAATATAAATTGACATTTACAAATTCAATAGTCGATGAACATGGGATATCATATTTAACGACCGATGGATTTAAAGTATTTAAGAAAAATGCGGATAGTAGTTTAACATTGGTCTACGTTGAGGACAGCTCCGGATTTGAGGGTGAAAACCTAGTATTACATGAGATGACCGCTAGTTCCGGTTTTCCTGTGGATTTTTGGAGTTTGAATGGGAGTACCCCTGTTATAAGTAATGTCATTGATGGGTTCAGATTGCAGATAAACGCGATTGATACCGTTAAGATGAACAGTGCAGGTTGGACTAATATTGAATCATCATATATCCCACTCATTAACTTCTATCACAACGAATCAGCTCAGTCAGTTAATCCTTGGGATATCAGTATAAAATTCCTGGGTGATGATGAGTCATATACAACCAATTCTATTTTTATAGCCGGTATGCCCATCACTGATGAGAATAATGTAGAATATTGGGTTTCTAATCCTGAAACATATGAAATATTAATTGAGGATATTCTTATTAATGAAATTCCATACCCTCACACCGCTTCAATATCAACCAACTTTTATGCATATAATAAAACTTTGGGTGATACTCTTGATATTGTAATATGGGATACAAACGATGATGATGTATTTAGCTTAGAAGACGATAAAATTTTTATAGGAACAACCCACTGGGAAACCAATATCTATGGAATGGGTATAGATGCTTTGGTTTGGGATGATGCATTAACTGCTTTTACAATCACAGATTCTAACCAACCTCCATCTGCAGGTGATACATATGATATTCTTTTTGACAGACCATTCTGGTCCACAGACACGATCAGTATTTCAGTGGGGAAAACTGATGAAATATCAAATGCTTTACTGATAGATGAGATGGATGATATAAAGGTGGTGCCGAATCCATATATTGCCACCAATTTATTAGAGGGATCAATTTTCAATCCCAATTTCAATCAACGCCGAAAATTAATGTTCACTCACTTGCCAGCAGAATGCAAGATTAGGATATATACCGTAAGTGGTGTATTTGTTGACCAAATCAATGTGTTCAATAATAGTGATGACGGGATTGCGTACTGGGATTTACTGACAAACGAGGGGATGGAAATTGCGGCAGGTATGTATATTTTTCATGTAAAGTCCACATTGACCAATAATGTAAAAATGGGAAAATTTTCAATAATTAAATAAATAATGTACAAAAACTATATATCAATCGCATATTTATTCCTTACATGCCTATTTGCGGCACCTGTAAATAGGAATGGGACCACTGCTCTTAATTTCCTTGAGATCGATATCGGCAGTGCCGGTAGTGCGTTAGGAGGAGCATATGTTTCCGTTGTAGATGATGCCACCGCATGCTATTGGAATCCTGCAGGTCTTACAGGTTCCCAAAGAAGCAATATAATCTTTATGCATCAGCCTTGGCTCCTTGATATAGAACATTATTTTATTGCAACCTCAGCCAACCTGGGCAGGGGTGGATATATAGGCATTGCCCTAAATTATATGAACTATGGTGATGAAGAGGTCACCACTGTACAATTTCCAGATGGGACTAATGAGTTTTATTCTGCCAATGATTATTCTCTCTCATTCTCCTATGCCAAACGCATCGTTGACTGGTTCTCATTTGGCGCCACATTAAAATATTTATCTTCTAATGTATGGCACCTTAGCGGAAAGGCTGTGGCAATGGACCTGGGAGTTTTAATTAATTCACATTTCTTTGCAAGGGGGGATGATAGAAATACGGGGATGCGTATCGGCATGAGTATTTCAAATTTTGGATCAAAAATAAAATATGATGGTATCGACCTGTTGAATAGCATAGATATTTCAGATGATAATGGGAATTTTGCTAACGTTCCGGGTCAATACAAAATGTCCAGCTGGGAGCTGCCCCTTATATTTCGAATTGGCGCCTCAATAGCACCACTGAACAACTCATTTAACAAATTACAATTTTCAGCAGATATGCTGCATCCGAATAATAATGCAGAATCTATCAATCTGGGCGTTGAATATACTCAGAAATTCAGAAATCTGGCAGAGATTTATTTTAGATTAGGAACAAAAATTATATCGGACATTAAAGTAGGAAATGAGTGTGTCTTTGATAAGGGTGAACTAGATAATGGAATTGATAACGTAGTTGATTGTAACGATATTGATGGAACATGGCATTCAGAAGAAACTATTAAGCTTTCGGAAGTTGAAAATACTATTGGAGGTGGATTAAAACTAAGAATTCAGGGACTAAATACTATAAAAATTGACTACTGCTATAAGAACATCGGTATTTTGGGGAATGTGCATCTTTACACAATTGGGATTGATTTTTGATATTAACGCTTGCAATAATCTTAGGGTTTTACGGATGCTCCACTGAGGATCCCACTAAGATTAACGAAGCACAAATACTGGTCACAATAGACGATAAGATTATCACGGTCAGCGATTTTATCCGGCGATCTGAATATAATGTGAGGCCTTCCTATTGCAATGGCAATTCCGTTGAGGATAAACAGATTATCCTTAATTCATTGATCGCAGAAAAATTGATCGCCCTAGAATCAGAATTTGACCTGACAGAACCTCACATGCAAATATTGGAGGGGCGGAAAGAGCAGAAAATGAGAGAGGTGCTTTATAATCGTCACATTTACAACAAGGTGAAAATAGATTCCCTTGAACTTAATATAGTGTATGATAATAGCCGAAAGGATTTTATCATATCATATATTACATTCCCCGACAAACAACTAATGATCGAATTAAAGAACTCACTGGAAGATTCTACCTTTACATTTGAAGAATGGGTAAAGAATATGGATGCTATCGATACAATACCTACGCGTAAGATAAATTATAACGAAGATGTCACAGAGGATATGTATGAAGCATTTTTCTCAAAAGAAGTGCAACTTGGGCAGATTTTCGGTCCGGTAATGATGGGAGATTATTATTCCATTTTCAGGGTAGATGGCTGGAAGGAGAGCAGGAACCTATCAGCTTCTCAAAATATACATGAGATTACAACTCTAAAGAAAACGATGAAAGATATAAAAGCCCATATTGATTACCGCCGTTATATTAATTCATTAATGCAGGATAAGAAGCTACAGCTCCATGCTGAGAATTTTGAGAAATTGGTCATGAACATCCACACCCATCTAAAAGAACTCCCACTAGATGAATCGGAACTGGTAATTAGAGATATGCCAGTATACACTAAATATTCGATGAATCTATCTGAGAACGATGTTCTGTTCACTATCTCAGATAAGGAATGGACAATAGGCGACCTTGATGATCTGATTAGACGGGACCCAGTAATCATACCCGGTAAGGTGAATGAAAAAGTCCTGAAAAAAATACTGAAAAATTCCATTATTAAGAAAATTGAGGCGTTTTATATAACCCAAGACGCATATGAAAAAAGCATTGACCAGCATTATCTGGTAATTCAAGAAGTGACGGTATGGTCTGACTATATTAAATCAACTCAGTGGATATCTCATATGATCCAAACGTCAGGGTACACACGAACTGAAACAGATAATAATACAATTTTTAATGAACTGTTGAATCCTATATTTGACAGCCTCATGGTGAAATATTCTGAAGTGATTGATGTGAATGAGCATTATTTCTCAGAAATTAATCTCTCTTCAATCGACATGCATACTTTTTATAATGAACAATCGCACAGTCTTGTGGTCCCCCTTTTCCCCATTACAACAACTAAACAAAAAGTGGATTATTTAAAATGAGAAGACTATATTTAATAAGGGCAGTGAGTATTATGGCGGTATTTTCTACACTCATCATATGTCAGGATACTACACTTGTAGAAGGGTTCAACTCAGATATTATTGAATTCAACAGTTTGACTGGTGACTCCCTCAGCCACGATTTCTGGCAATTTGAAAAATTGGGTGATTCCCCAGCATATATGAGCAACATAACCGTCGCCTATGAAACATCTACTTTGCTTGAGGGTACGGGTGCGGCCAGCATAGATTATTCTACTAATAAAACAGAAGCCTGGGGCGGGTTTGTTGCACTCAGACATTGGTTTGTTACGGAATCAGGACAGCCAGATATTCAGGATTGGAGTGACGATGATTCCTCAACGAATGATTATGTATCATTCTGGATCTATATCGAGAATCCCGCATCCTTTTCTGCCGGTTCCATGAGATTTAATATTCATGATGTGAGTGAAAACTCTAACGTTGGCATGGGCGGAACCCCTTCCATAAGCCAGGTAGAATATTATTATTCATTTCTACCCAATGACTTATTGTACCGTGAACCCGGTTGGAACCAGATTTTGATTCCACTGGAAGGTGTTGCTGCGCCAAATATGGTCATACCACATACCCAGGGATTTTCAAACACGGGGTGGAACGGACTTACAGGGAACGGTGTGCTGGATGCAGATCAGATCCAGGGCTTTTCTATTGAGTTCATGTATGAAGGTCAAGAAACCGTTGAGACCATGGTGGGAACAATCATCATCGATCAGATGGAAATTATTCATGTGACTCCGTTGGGCTGCATGGATGCTAGCGCCTGCAATTATGACTCGGAAGCATTGACAGATGATGGCAGTTGTTATTATGACTGTGTAGATGTCACCTTTATTTTAGATATGCAGCAAGAAAGTCATCTAACCAATGACCCCTATATTGTTGGATATGACATGACCGGTAGTGCTGGAGAGCCAATGGTCGAAGTGGAACCAGATCTCTGGGAAATAACCCTATCATTAAGGCCAGGCAATCATTACTACCGATTCAGGAACGGTGGAACGGAAGAATGGTGGCAGCCAGAGTGCAGTGGGTTTTATTCCCTGCCCTGCTGGGAAACGAACCTGGAAGAGGAATGTGCGGAAGAGATTCAAACCCAGGGAAACCTGTACATGAGCAGGGTGGTGACCGTAGTGGAGAATACCCCGCAGACAATTGAGCATACCTTCAGCAATTGCTTCAGCTGTATAGACGCACCACCTGTAGAGGTGACATTTCAAGTGGACACTAATGATATTTATGAGATAAATCCGGGCCTGATTTCTGAGGGAGGGTATGGCACTTATAATCCTGAAAACGACATGTATATGGTGGGTACATACCAAAATGTATCAGGAAATCCGAATCTCTTTAACCCCACTCCCATGTATGATGATGGTACCAACGGTGATACTGTTGCCGGTGATGGCATATGGGCTACAACAGTGGAGCTTGAGGGTGGTGAACATGTAGAATATGTTTTTATGAACGGAACATATCCCAATAATGTTCTTGAATGGGATGAGGAAATAGGAGTGTGTGGAATGGCGCCAGAGGCATGTGCCAATCAGTATGAAACACAAAACAGTAATCGTAGGTGGCTGAATGTGTCATGTAGTGATGATGCTACCGGTGAGGAAGTCCTAGATCCGGTTACCTTTAAAGGCTGTCCTGACAACCCCACTAATATCACTTTCCAATTACAAATGGGTGACACAGAACCTGCTTTTGATGGCATCTTTATCGGTGGTGGTAGTAAGTTTGGGGCTCCTGGAGCAAATGGACTTGAATTATTAGATGATGGTGAGGTTTGCGGGGATAAGATTTCAGGTGATGGGATATACACTTTGAGTATCCTTGCGGAAAATTTTGGACTCGAGACGGGTGAAAGTTATGCATATGCGTTTTATAATGGCAACTGTCCGCTATACGGCTGCAAGGAGGATCTGACCGGCCAGGACTGTGTAAGTGGTCAATGGAACGATAGAGAACTCATCGCACCCTCGGAGAGTGTGATCCTGCAGCGATGTTTTGGGAACTGTATAGACGGCCTGTGTGATGATCTCATATCCGGCTGTACCGACCCCACAGCTGAGAATTACAACTTAGATGCTAATGCGGATGATGGTAGCTGTGAGTATGCAGATGCAAATCAATTAATGTACAATCCCGGGTTTGAAGCCGATCTTACCGGGTGGATTAAACTCAATTATCCACAAGAGTTCCCCGAGAACATGACCTTTGTACCTACGAACCTGAGCGTAGAAAATACCGGGGACGCTGATACCTTTGAGGCATACCAAGATAGCAGCGCGCTCAAGGTGTATGGAAACTTTGGTTTGGGTGAACCGAATATTACAATTGTATATCAGGAACTTGCTTCACAGGCGGGACAGAATTATAGTCTCAGCGCACATTTGTTCACATCATCTGCTGATCAAATAAGTGGCGGGAACATCGCCTATATGCAACTCAGATTCTTTGACAGCAGTTATAATTTTCTAGGTTCAGCAGAATCGGATACATTGGACAGCAGTTCGGATATAGATACGTGGTCATCATTCAGCGTGAATGCCGAATCCGTGCAAGGCACTGAATTAGTACAAGCCTGTTTCGTATTTGAACAGGGTACAACAACAGAAAATAGTTTTTATGATGAAGGATCCGTATATGTAGATGCATTTGTACTATATGGCTGTGAAAATTCTGACTTAGATTTTTGTGGCAACTGTAACGGAACCTGTGTCGATGGAGATGTCACTTCATGTTCAACCGATACAGGAGTATCAATGGATTGTGCTGGAATATGTGGCGGTGATACTACTCAGGAAGTTTGCGATGAATGTGATGGGATTATTGATTGTGCTGGAGACTGTAATGGTTCAGGTATGGAAGATTTCTGTGGCAACTGTAATGGAACCTGTATCGAAAATGATACCTCTTCCTGTGCAGTAGATGCAGCAATCACTATGGATTGTGCTGGAATATGTGGCGGAGTATCTGTATTAAGCGGCTGTGATAATACATGTAATTCAATCCTTGAGAATGACTGTTCCGGAGAATGTGATGGGTCATCTTTAGAGGATGAATGCGGTATTTGCGATGCGGATACATCGAATGACTGTGTCCCCGATTGTTCAACTAGTGATGCTGATTGTAATGGAACTTGGGATGATGATACTGTTTCTTGCTGGGGTGGAACATCCACAGAAGATGCATGTGGCGTATGTGATGATGATGAGACGAACGATGATGAAACATGTACCGGATGTCTGGATGATACCGATGCAGATGGTGACGGTACCCCAGATGCGACCAATTATGATGCAACAATGACGATTCCATGTGTGGATGCCAACGATGATGGACAGCCAGATTGCTGTGATTATCCGCTCTCAATTGAAGAGTTGATACCCACAGAATATGCTATGGCGCAGAATTATCCCAATCCATTCAACCCCAGTACGGTTATTTCGTTTTCACTACCGGAATTTACCCAGGTAAGCCTTCTGGTTTATGATGTGAATGGAAAAGTGGTATCCACTTTAGTCTCTGATGCACTAAACCCTGGAGTATATAATTATAACTGGAAAGGGAGAGGTGATGACGGACAAAATCTGCCTTCAGGCATATTCTTCTATATTCTTAAAACTGATAACTATCTACAGAAACGAAAGATGGTTTTCATCAAGTAGAGAATAGAGTACTCAGATTCCTATTTAATAATTAATACCCCCCCCCACTCATATAAGTGGGGGTTTTTATTTTCTAATAATATACGCGTCTGATAATATATTAGTGTTACCTAATGCATAGGTGTTTCTTCCTTTATCTTCTCTTAGGTCATATTCATTTAAAATGATGGGAATGAATTTCATCATTATATCCGGAATTATCAAATATAAATACGGCTTATTGTAAATTATTATAGAAGTAATAATCAGAACATTTTAATATTTAAGGTTTTAATAAAACGTAAATAATTAGAAAATCATTTAAGAGGGCAGTGTTTAATAATTATAGTAAAACATCATGAAGGCAATTCTATATTTTCTAAGATAATTTCAGGTCTTTTACTATCTGCTTATAGGCATCTCTAAAGGGGATGCCATCCTTGATTAAATCGAATACTTTCTCTTTTGCAAAGAGATCTTCAGTCATTGCCTCCTGACAATTATTAGTATTTACTTTTAAGGATTCAAATATACGAATGGAAATAGCAAGCGTCTTCAAGGTTGATGTAAGTCCACGCATAGTGGGTTCTTTGGTTAACTGAAAATCCCGATGATATCCAGTTCCCAAATTGGAAATAGTTGCTTTGATCTGGTTTTCGCTTGATGATACCACATGATAGTTGGCCCGTATCAATTCCAACACATTAGGGTTCTTTTTTTGTGGCATTATGGAACTGCCAGTGCAGAATTCATCAGGTAATTCAAAATAGCCAAAATGGGGATGAATAATACAAATATTGAACTTACTGAAGAAATCTGTCGCTTAGTATCGACTTGATCTGAATCAATCAGATATAATCAAAAGTTTCATGTGGATTTTTATTAGGTAAGATTATGAGTGTATATAGGAGTTTCATTTATAATAAATCAATAGTTGTTGCAAGATTTACACATTTTGTAGTTACTCCACCCAAATCATGAGAGCTAATACTAATTTCAACTTTACACCAACCTATATTAATATCAGGATGATGATTTCTTTGCTCTGCAATTTTTGCTATTTCGTTTACAAAATTTATACCTTCTATATAAGATTCAAATTCAAAAGATTTTGATATTCTATTATTTTTATAACTCCAATTTTGATTAGATAAAGTTTTATTGATTTCATCAGGACTTATTAGCATATTTAAATTCCTATTTATTTGACCTTAATTGAATACCTAAACTTACGAAAATTATTTCAGGATGTGTGTCAGGGTTTTTCTATGGATTCATACCTCCTTGAAAGAGGGAATTTGATTAAGGACACAATAACATCTGTGCAGATGCTATAATTTTATACTGTTGTTAATCCTTGTTTGTTTTGAAAGAGTCACATTTTATGAGAGTGTGGCTTTTTTATTGTTCTAATGTTGTTTTGTAATAACAATTTTATACCAAACAATAAGTAATAATATAATTAGTCTACGAATCATAGAGGGTTAGTTATTTTGAATTGATTTTGATTTAGATAGTTGGAATACGGCACTTAAAGATTCAAAATTAGTATAATACAGAACCATCTTCGTTCCATCTACCTATTGCATTAACTAAATCCCCATCCTTGAAAGTCCCTTCTTCTTTCTTCTCTCCATTTTCATACCATTCGAGGAAAGGGAGAAATTGATGCCGAAGGAATGGTCACGAAGGCTCACCGTAGCAGAGTGCAAAGAGTTAGGGATTCCTACAGAACCTCAGTGGGTGATCTCAAGCAGGCCCGGAAAACCCTCCGGAAAGTAGCAACAGGGTTATTTGTTTTATCCCTTTCTCCAAAAGAGGTGCGGTTTTATCCTTATTTTCCGTGCCCCTTTGTTTTTCATTTATTTGATGAGTTCTCCATCTTTGTATTCTTCTACTTTATCTATACTACCATCTTCGTTGTAGTATGTCCATTTACCATCTTGTTTCCAATCTTTATAGTCTCCTTCAACTTGTATCTGTCCGTTTTCAAAATAAGTATATTCTTTATACCCATCTAACTTTCCATCTTTGTAGTTTTCTTCATCCTTTATCTGTCCATTATCGTAATACCTCCATTTACCATCTCTTATTCCTTCTTTGTATTCTTCTACTTTTTTGATACTACCATCTTCGTTGTAGTGAGTCCCTTTACCGTCTAACTTCCCATCTTTGTAGTTTCGTTCCTTCCAAATCAGACCGTTTTCGTAATACCAATTCAATTTACCATTTAACTCCCCATCTTTGTAGTTGGATTCTATCCATCTTAGTCCGTTATAGTGATAATAACTCCATTTACCATCCAATTCACCATATTTGTAATTTTCCTCCCTAAGCAATGTCCCATTTTCATTATAGAAAGTCCATTTACCATCTTCTTTTCCATTTTTGTAGTATTCTTCACTTTCTATTTGTCCGTTTTCATAATACGAAATACATTTACCTTCTAATTCTAATTCACCATCTTTGTAGTTTCGTTCTTGTTTTATCTGTCCATTTTCGTAATAACTAGTAATTTTACCATCTTGTTTTCCATCTTTGTAGTTTACTTCTTCTTTTTTTATCTTTCCGTTTTCGTAACAGTAAGTCCATTTACCATCTTTTTTACCATCAATATATAGTCCTGTACTATCAGAACTTTTCCACATACCATTTTTTAATCCATCTGAATAATTCTCCCACAATATTGTATCACCATTTTGATAATATCCAATTCTTTCAACTACAATTTCATCACTACCTTCACCTTTGTATTTAACAAGTAATAGTTTATCTCCATTTGAATACCTCTCTGTGATTTCTTCACGAGTTTTATCACCACAAGATATTATGAATAAAGATAGTAGTATGAATAGTGTTGTGTTTTTCATTCGCAGGTATTTATGAGATTGTTGCCATCAAGGATATTATCCATATTTAAATTATTACTTTCAATTAAGTCACATACTGATGATGGAATTTCTCCTGTGAGTTGGTTATCAGATAAATTTAAATTATCTAAATTCGTCAGATTGCCAATCTCAACTGGTATTTCTCCTGTGAGTTGATTAGCATATAACCTCAAATCAGTTAAATTTGTCAGGTTTCCTATCTCTGAAGGTATCTCACCTGTGAGTTGATTATAATTTAAATACAGATGAGTTAAATTCGTTAGATTTCCTATCTCTTGGGGTATCTCACCAGTGAGTTGATTCTGGTGTAAAATTAAACCAGTTAAATTCGTTAGGTTTCCAATCTCTGGTGGTATCTCTCCTATGAGTTGATTAGAAGGTAAACTCAAATAAGTTAAATTCGTCAGGTTTCCTATCTCTGGAGGAATTAATCCTGTGAGTTGATTATTACCTAAACTCAAATAAGTTAAATTCGTCAGGTTTCCTATCTCTGGAGGAATTAATCCTGTGAGTTGATTATTATATAAATCCAAATTAGTAGTACTCTCAATATCATACCACTCACCCCATAGTTCTACACAGATTGAATTGTCACCACCACACACACCACATTCGTCAAAAACTAATTCACCATCACATTCACCTGCACAATCAACTACAAGCCCACTATTAGGAATGCCGTCACATCCAGCACAAGTGGAATTATCACCATCACAAACACCACATTCATCTACTACTGCTGTACCACCACATACAATAGCACAATCGTAATCAGAAGCACCACCACAAAAACCTGCACAATCTGCAGGGGCTGAATCAGGACATTCCGAGACATCGTGGGTATGGTTTTCGTCTGAATAATCGTGGGTATGGTTTTCGTCTGAATAATCGTGGGTATGGTTTTCGTCTGAATAATCGTGGGTATGCTCATGTGTATGTTCGGTGGGTGCATAATCACATCCCATAAATAGTAAGGCGAGTATTATGTATTTCTTCATATTTGCCCTTGATTGATTAACAAAATTTATACTTGTTTCAGGTATTATCAAAATTCCTTTGTGATGTAAGCGTGGGTGATGATATATAAAGAGGGGGGTGGCACCTAAGGTTGGGAGGTGGGTGGTATGAAGGTTTGTTCACCTTTATTTGTTCACCTTTTTAAAACCATTCGACGGTGTTTGATTTTATTTGAATATGTAGGTAGGGAAGTTATAAGATAAGAAAAAACCCCCTGTTTTACCAGGAGGTTTATACCCCAACTGTGGGGGAAGGGGCTTTCTCAAAGACGTGACTCCGGTGCGACTCGAACGCACGACCAATGGCTTAAAAGGCCACTGCTCTACCAGCTGAGCTACGGAGTCAAATTTGTTACTTTGTACACCATGAAGGGCTCGAACCTTCGACCAATTGATTAAGAGTCAACTGCTCTACCAACTGAGCTAATGGTGCATTTTATTTTAGCCATTAATGTGGCGATGTTGGTATACAACTGCCTGTCCGTCCAGTGACTGAAGCTAATGGTGCATTTTATAATTTATAAAAACAGTGCCTGATTCAGCCTACAAAATTAGGAACATTTCATTTAGTTTGGCAATATAAGAAAACAATTATTTTAATTTATTTTTGATTAGAGAATATATATTGAAGTAAATTTCCCACCGCTTTTTGATATAGAATTTGGGGGTGTTTGGTTTCGACGGGCAAATTAGGGCTTATGGCTGCGTGTCGAGGATCTTTGGTTACCTCGTAAATCATCCTTAGAAAAAACATAGATGCCGATAACGGCTACGCTGTTGCTGCTTAAATAGTATGCAACTATCTCGCAACGAAGGTGCTTGTCTTTTGTCGATGAGGTATAATCTATGCAAGCTGGCCACGTGCACCACCTGGATGCATATGGTGAGACTCTACAGGTTGGCCTAATCATAGTTGGACTATTAACGAAGATTAGGTAAGATACAAATAATAGTCTACACATGTAGACGCTGTTTGTACAGTTTGTTCGGACGGGAGTTCAATTCTCCCCACCTCCACAAGAATTCTATATTCCCCCACTTGTGATTCCTCAACATCTGGGGGGATGGGATAATCTGTCCATTCGCCAGGCGGGTCGGGTTGTACTATATCTCGGAGTAAATAATCCACACCATCCATAATATCAAAATCGGTAAATGTATTTAATTCTTCAACATCGGCACCAATTACTGATCGGCTAAGCAAATGTGTGGCATCTGAAAAGGTCATTTCCCGGGTCATGGGTGAAAGGGGGGTATTTATTGTATTGGTCCCTGTTGCAAAAATGATGTCTAATGTGGGAATTCTGGGTAAGTTGAATAGGGGTATTTCTAAAACTAAATGAGATTGACCCTTGTGGTCATATACAAATTTTTGAAAGGCTTCAGATCGCTGGATGTAAGCATCATTCACATTTGTAAAAAGGGGTAGAATAAGGAATAAGAATACAATTTTCTTCATTTGACCCATAGAAAAAATTACATCCCCAATGTTCTTTTTTCAACCGGATTATTGTAACAACTTTGTATCAACTGATATATGGAATCCTCATTAGTTAACTGAGAATCAAAGTTTAGAGGTGCTGGAGCCATCCTTTTATGAGGGGGTCCACACCATTGATAATAAATTGAACCGCCATCACCATGAGGATAAGTCCCATGATTCGTTGCATAATTCGCAGACCCGTACGGCCGAAACGTTCGGTTAATTTATCTGCAGTAATAAAAGTGAGGTAAGTAATAATCATCACTAAAACGATGGCCAAAAGTAATACAGATTTATACATGATGTCTGTGGCTTCAGCCGAGAGAATCATGACAGAAGTTATTGCACCCGGGCCTGCAATTAGGGGAATCCCAATGGGGGTATAACCAATATCTTCTTTATTTTCTGCTTCTGCTTCTTCTGCAGGCGTTGAGCGTCTTCGAGAAATTTTGGCTTCTAACATTTCCATGCCCACCTTAAAGAAAAGAATACCGCCAGCAATTCTAAAGGCATGAACTGTAATCCCAAAAACAGAAAATATAACGCGACCCAATAAACAAAAAGCGATAAGCACAACAAGGGCTGTAATGGCACCCTTTTTAGCTATCCCTTTCTTTTCATCACGGGTCATTCCATCTACTAATGATAAGTAAACGGGAGCAAATCCTATAGGGTCAACCAATGTGATGAGGGAGGTGAAGGCAAAGACGAAAAATGTAAAGATTTCAGTGGTCATTACATTCTTTCAGGGGCAGAAATACCCAAGAGGGTAAGTCCATTTAAAATTACAATTCGGGTGGCCTCAACTAAAATTAATCGGGCAGCAGTTAGTTCTTTGTCATCGGTAACCACTTTTTCTTGAGCATAATAGCGGTGAAATATTACAGCCAATTCATGTACGTAATTTGCCACGTTTTGTGGCTCCAAAGACATGTGGGTTCTTTCAATCACTTCAGGGAAACCAGATAATTTTTGAATCAGTTGATGCTCAATTTCTTTGTCTAATAATGATAAATCACATTGTGGATTTAATGGATGGTCAAAGGCGTCACCTCGTTTGATTATATTACAAATGCGAGCATGAGCATATTGAAGATAAAAAACTGGATTTTCATCTGACTGATCTTTAGCTAAATCTAAATCAAAATTCAAGTGACTATTCATTCCCCGCATAATAAAGAAATAGCGAACCACATCTGCGCCCACTTCATCAATCAACTCATCCAAAGTTACAAAATTGGCTTTTCTTGTTGACATTTTTACCGGCTTCCCATCCTGCATAATGGTAACAAATTGATGAATGAGTACCTTTACCTTTTCAGAATCAAAACCGAGGTTTTCGATTGCCACCATCACATCGGGGTAGGCATCCTTGTGGTCGGCCCCAAATACATCCACCATTAAGTCATAATCACGAGAAAATTTATCTTTATGATAGGCAATATCGGGGAGGCGATAAGTGGGTTCACCCGTACTTTTAATAAGTACGCGATCTGTTTCACGACCTACTTTAGTGCCTGCAAACCATGTGGCACCCTCTTTCTCGTAGACCAATTCTTTTTCTCGAAGTGATTCTACTACATTCATTATTTCGCCATTTTCATAGAGTGTATTCTCATTAAAGAAAGTATCAAATTCCAATCCTAAACGGGATAGTGTGGATTTAATGTCAATAAAAATATGAGATTCTGCAGCATTTTTGAAAATAGGCTCTTCTGAATTTTCTTTGAGGGAATCGTTATGTTCATCAATTACTTTTTGGGCAATATCATAAATGTACTTTCCTTCATAACCACCTTCAGGAAGTTCACCTTTTTCCCCTAATAATTCTAAATATCGAGCATGTACGGATTTGCCCAATACGCGCATTTGTCGACCTGCATTATTAAAATAGTATTCTCGTTGAACGTTATAACCATTCCATTCAAGAATATTGGAAACCGTATCTCCCAACATTGCACCTCGACCATGCCCGACGGTGAGGGGGCCGGTGGGATTTGCTGACACAAATTCAACCAGTGCCCGCTTATTTTCTCCAATGTGGCTTTTGCCATAATTCTTGTTATTTGTAATAATCTTTAGTAATAAATCGGTTAGGACAGATTTTTTTAGTCTGAAATTTATAAATCCAGGTCCCGCAATTTCAATGGATTCAAAATTATCACTGAATGAATTTTGGAGTTCAACTTTAATCGATTCCGCTATTTCACATGGATTTTTACCAAGTGGTTTAGCCAGAATCAATGCAATATTGGATGCAAAATCTCCATGCTCTGGACTCTTGGGTCGTTGGATAGCTACCTCAACGGAGGGGTATTCTAAATTAACTAAGCATTGGCTAATATGTGAAATGAGTTGTTCTTTCACTTATCTTCCACGTTGGTGATTTTGGCATCCCCCCAAAGTCGTTCAAAATCATAGTACTCACGTGATTCTCGGCTAAATATTTGAGCCACAATATTTACAAAATCAACCAATACCCAATCTAATTTTTCGAATCCTTCTTTATGCCAGGGTTTGATTCCTTCTTTAAACATCTCATCTTCAATATGGTTACAAATCGCCCGAGATTGAGGCTGAGATTCAGACGTACAAATAACAAAAAAATCTGTTAAAGTAGTTAATCCACGAACATCTAGAATTTGAATATCCAATGCTTTTTTATCCAGCATGAGATTTGCAATTTGACTTGCGATTTGCTGAGAATTCTCAACACGTTTTTTCTGTTTAGTCATTTTCCCTCAAGAATAAATATTTTAAAATGGTGCCTCGTAAACAACGGCATTTTGGTAAGAGTTTAATTGTTGATAATCACAACCCAAAATTAATGTTAAGTCGTGTATTAAATATGGACTTTTTTCTTCAATAATTAATGATTCATTTATGGTCATCGTTTTCCCCAGGGATAATGCCCGGGCCCGATCACCTTGATGATGGAGAATTCGAGTTTTTGTATAATCAAAGTTATCTGCATTTTTGGAATCGATAATATCAAATCCTTCACCACGTAGAAACTCTGTGTACAAATTAGCCAATTTTGAAATGCCACATCCATTATGGATTTCAACAGTAATTTTATGCCCCGTCTTTTCTTCATATTTTGTTTTAGTTATTAGGGATGCTAAATCGGGTCGATTATGTGCACGACCATCATCAAAAAAGAGATTGTCTGCCAAAGATACAATAAATCCAACCGATAGTAAAAGGAGGCTACCCATTGCAATATTCATTATGAGATTTTTTAAATCAAGCTTACTATTGGATTTACTTTTTCGAGAGCTTCTTTTTGGCATTTAAAATTCAGGCTTAAACATGAATGGAAGATTAGTTTGAGGTTGCCCCAAATTTGAAAATTGGAAAAATATTCGTGAATTTCCCGTCAATTTATATTCTAATCCAAGTTTGTACTTCACATCAAAATTTGTATTATTTGTATAGAAGGATTGATTCGAGTTCATGATATGAAATGTAGAATTAAGGCTCAGCTTATCGGAAAAATTATATTTCACCTGATTCGAGTAAACGCCCATAGTTGATAATCCAAAAGTACCCGTATTAGCCATGAGTGAAAAACCATGATTCATGGTAAAGTGGGGGGTGACTGAAGCCATTTCAGTGTTTGAAATAGGGGGTGTGACTGGAATAAAAGTTCCTAATCCAGATTCAAATCCTTGACTGTAAACCATGGTTAATAATACAATAATATTAAATTTTTTGAAATTCTGCATCTAAATCCCTCAATTGTTGGATAGTATTTACCCCCTGAATTTCGGTAATATTTTTGGTTTTTTCAATAGCTACTTTACCACCTTGTTCAAGAATTAACGATAAAACGTCGGGTAAATAGTATTCCCCTTGTGCATTATTGTTCCCCACTTGGGGTAGTAATTCAAATAATGTTTTACAATCGAATACATAAATCCCCGCATTCATCTCATTTACTTTCAGCTCATCATCATTGGCATCTTTGTGCTCCACGATTCGATCTAAATTATTATTTTCATTTCGAATGACACGACCGTAACCTGTAGCATCTTCCACAATTGCAGACAAGAGAGTCGCTTTTGTATGTGAAGTTTGATTAGTATTTAATAAATTTTTTAGAGTATCATATGAAATTAAAGGAACATCTCCAGAGAGTACTAGAGCGTCACCCTCAAAATCTGATAATTGAGAGGCGCATTGTAATACAGCATGACCAGTACCCAATTGCTCTAATTGGAGTGCGAATTCAGTTGGCTCATTAACGAGGGTTTCTTTTACCAATTCATGTTCATATCCAATAATTGAGATAATTTTCTCTGCACCCAATTCAACGGCGCGTTGAATTACATGACTTACCATGGGTTTCCCCCCAACTTCATGTAAAACCTTGGGAAGGTCAGACTCCATTCGCGTACCTCTGCCTGCTGCAAGAATGACCACGGCTAAGGCATTTTTTTTATGTATATCCATATTCTTTGTTTATTTACGACCTATTTTGTAGATATCACCACTATAGTCAACCATGTATAATTCACCATTTAAATCTTCCCCAAAAGAAGAAATATATGTTGTGTGTTCTCCGTTTGCAAGATTGATTTGGTCAGTCAATTCTTTAAGCTCTGAAATATCATGATTTTGGTATTTGAATGACCAAATTTTTCCGGTGCAATAATCCCCAAACACATAGTGTCCGAAGAGGTTGGGGACAGACTTTCCTCGATATACATACCCACCCGTTACTGAACAACCGAAAGCATCATCTTCATCCCAACCTAATAAAACTTTGATGATATTTGCATCATTAGGATATACATGAATGGGGAGAATTGCATCCTGAATTTCTGATTTTTTTTCAAACGTACTCATCCCTTCCATGTGATTCCAACCGTAGTTTTCGCCTCCCTCTGAAGTAGCGGGTTGAAAATTGATTTCTTCCCATGTATGTTGTCCCACATCACCCATGTATAAATCTCCTGTCAATCTATCAAAAGAGAATCGCCATGGATTTCTAACGCCATAAGCCCAAATTTCACTTTTGGCATCTAATACATCCATAAAAGGATTTGATGGTGGAATTAAATAGCCTTCATTGACACTCACATCTATTCGGAGTATCGATCCAAATAAAGTACCTAGATTTTGGGCATTATTTTCAGGGTCACCCGCACTCCCACCATCTCCAACTGCGATATAGAGATAATCATCAGGACCAAATGCCATCATACCTCCATTATGATTTGAATATGGCTGATGAAATTGAATCAAGATTTCTTCATGATTTGAATGTGTATTTATACGTGAGATTATAGTGTTATTATTTTTATCAACATAATTCACATAAAGGTTATTATTTTTTTCAAAATTTGGAGAAATGGCCAAACCTAATAATCCCCGTTCATCACTTGGAATGATGGGTGTATGCACCCTTTTCTTTAAATTTAGAAAGGGTTGTTTATCCCTTTTCTGATTTTTAATTTTCCAGATTAGACCACCCTGCTCCACAACAAACATAATGTTTTCAATGGTTGGATGAGGGCAAATAAAAAGCGGTTTTTTGAAATCGGTGGCAAATAGTGTAGAGCCAATGGTTTGCGTATAACATGGAATCAACAAAAAATAAAATGAGAATAAGTAGGTACTAATTTTTAACTTCAATTATCCCACCGCAAACTAGTTTGTTTCCATCATAAAAAACAATGGATTGCCCTGGCGTTACTGCCAATTGAGGCTCATTGAAGTTAATTTTATAATTGTCACCTTCTTTAACTACGGTTGCATCACAACCTTTGCTGTTATATCGGATTTGGGCAAAGGTGTTCATATTATCATAGGGTGGTTCGATGAACCAGTTTAATTGAGATACATAACAATGTTTGGAATACATGGCATCTTTTTTGGCAATCACAATACTGTTATCCATAGGGTTAATTTTTTTAACATATCTCGGTTCGGTGAAAGCCAACCCAATCCCTTTTCGTTGCCCAATAGTATAATTGGTAAAGCCAGTATGTTCACCTACAACTTCACCCGTCTCATCCATAATATCACCAGAAGTAACAGAATTCATTTTTTCTGGCATGATTTCATATAAAAATTTAGAGTAATCATCCCCGCTCACAAAGCATAAATCCATACTTTCCGGTGTTTGGGCAGTTTCTAAGCCGTTTACTTTTGCATAGTCCCGTGTTTCAGCTTTGGTCATTTCACCCAAAGGAAGCAATGTTCGTTTTAATGCTTCCGGGTTAATTTGCCATAACATATAGGATTGATCCTTTAATTCGTCAGTACCTTTTAATAAATAGGATGTGTTTTCTTCATGTTGAATGCGTGCATAATGCCCCGTGGCGATATAGTCTATCCCAAAGATGTCTGCCTGTTGGAGGAGAGTTTCCCATTTTACAATGGAGTTACATCTCACACATGGGTTTGGTGTACGGCCCGAAAGATATTCATTCGAAAAATCATCTACCACATTCTTCTTGAAAATATCCATAAAGTCTAATGTATAATGATGAACACCCAAACGATCACATACCATTTTTGCACCATTTATGGCTTCCACGGTATTGCAATTACTGTTACGAACTACATTTGAAATAGGGTCCTTATTCTCCCAAAGTTTCATGGTTACGCCAATGCACTCATATCCTCCATCCAAAAGCAGGGAGAGTGCGACAGAACTATCCACACCACCCGACATGGCCACTAAGACTTTTTTCTTAGACATTAATTTCTGGTGTATTTTGTAATCGTGGAATTAGTTCAGTTATTTTTTGGATGGCATAATCCACATCATCTTTAGAATGTAATTTCCCCAATGAGATACGTACAGATTCCGAGGCTAATTTTTCGGATACCCCTATTTGTAATAGTACTTTGGATGCCATTAATGTGCCCGATGCACAGGCAGAACCTGCAGAAATTGCAACGCCCATCATATCTAAATTCATAAGAAGGGGCTTGGATTTCACATTATGAAAACTAATATTCATGAGTCCAGGTATATGTGATTTACAATGGCGTGTAAATCCAATATTTTTATTATCTAATGCAGAGAGAAATCTTTTTTCTAATTCTAATATATTTTCAATATTGATAGTCATATTATTAGTAGCCAATTCAGCAGCAAACCCAAACCCTGCAATACCTGGGATATTTTCTGTTCCTGGCCGAAGGTCATTTTCCTGACCACCACCATGAAGTATTGCGGGTAATTTATTCCCTTGCCGAATGTATAATACGCCCACACCTTTAGGTCCGTATAGTTTGTGGGCAGAAATGCTCATGAAGTCAATATGGACATCTTGCAAATCAATGGGGAGCTTGCCAAACATTTGCACTGCATCCGTATGGAATAAAATATTATTTTCAACGGAAATTTCACCCAGTTTTGCAATGGGATTTATAGTTCCCAATTCATTATTAACGGTCATAATAGAAATCAGTTTCGTATTGGGCTGAATCGCAGAGATGACGTCATTACAATCAACCACGCCATTTTCGTTAGGGTTTACTAGTGTGGATTCCACCCCTTTGCTTTCAAGGGCTTTAACTACATTTAATATTGCAGGATGTTCATAGGAAGAAGTAATGACATGGTCACCCGACTGAAGAATTCCCTGAAGTACCAGGTTATTAGATTCTGAGCCACCACCGGTAAAAATGATTTCGCCAGGTTCACAACTAAGTGATGTGGCTAATTGGAGGCGCGCCCGTTCAATCACTGAGTGAGATTCTTGTCCAAATTTATGGATACTGGAGGGATTTCCAAACGTTTGGGTCATCACGTCCGTCATTAGCGTTGCCACTTTAGGGTCAACCGGAGTAGTTGCTGCAATATCGAAATATATTTTTTTCATAGTAAAACCGAGGTGAAAATTTAAGAAGAGTCAGGGGTGTGTTAAAACAGCTTAATATGAAGTGGGGATGTGTATTTCCATGCCTTGTCGCGCAGCCAATGTATTGGGGAATTCGCCCTGAGCATCCGCTTCAAGTTGAGACATTGCATCATCATTTCGAGACGGATCATGATGGTAAAGTATGAGTTGTTTCACATTGGCTTTTTTCGCAACGCCCACTGCTTGCTGCCAACTGCTATGTCCCCATCCCTTATGAGCGGGTAATTCATCATCGGTATATTGTGCATCATGGATGAGTATATCTGCATTTTGTGCGTTCTCAATTACATGTGGATTTAAATGTCCTATTGGATGTTCACAATCGGTTGAATATACAATGACATTGTTTCCAATTTCTATTCGGTAACTATTGGCTCCATTGGGATGTCCATGTAAAGTAAACTTTATTCGAATTTCATCTGAAATCACCAATTCATCATTGGGAAAAGTCTTTAAATTTATTTTTGCATTTAACATGGACATATCTACAGGCCAAAATGTGGGGTTCTGAATATAATTAATAATTTCTTCGGGAGACATATTGTCATCTTTACCATAGATATTATAAGTACGATTAGAATCAAAAAATGGGGTAAATCCCAAGAATCCAAAAATATGATCCCAATGATAATGGCTTACAATAATATGGCCTGTTTTTGGAGAATCTATTTCAGAGACCAGAGAATTCCCCAAATCTAGAAATCCTGTACCCATATCCAGAATGATGAGTTCATTCTTAGCGGTTCGAATTTCCACACAGGAGGTATGCCCCCCATACAAAACGGTGTCTTTACGGGCAGCAGGGAACGATCCTCTCACTCCCCAAAACTTGATCTTATGTGTTTGATTTTCCATATAATTTAGTGGGAGAATTTATTTCCCATTATTAATTTTATAAAACACAAAAGTATTGGTAATTTAAAATTATTATGAATTTGTAAATTATACCCTTCTGAAATCAAAGGAAATTACATGTTATTCAGGGAATTTAAAGTTTTAATTTTATTATTCATCGCAGGTATAACATTATTATCAGCTTTTGAAAAAATAGATAGTGATGGTGATGGTTATTCAGATACACAAGAATTAAAAGCAGGTACAAACCCAAATGATGCATCCAGTTTGATTTATTTTGGAGGATGGCCTTATAATATGGATAAAGACTTACATAAGACTAAAGGGTTTGAGGCTAACTGCCCAGGGGATATTACCTGCGAATGCCGAGAAAATTCAGATTGTTTCAACCAAAATTGTAAGCGATACCCTCGCGGTTCATTTTGTAGTCCTAAAATAGGAACGAAATTCCCACGTTTCCAAATGATGGACCAGTTTGGTGATATGGTGGATATTTATGATTTTGCGAATCAAGGGAAGCATATTTTATTGGAATTATCGGCGGCCTGGTGCGCACCTTGTAATCAATTATCTGCATGGTTAACCTATGGGGAACTTGAAGTCACTTCTCAACGATGGTGGAAGCCTGCCTATTTTCAACTCAAACCATGGATTGATGAAGGTCGGTTCTATATGATAAATATCCAATATTCTGATGAATATAGAGATAATGCTTCATTGGCAAGTATTCAGGATTGGTATAGCCAATACCCACATGATGTGGTCCCCATTTTTGCAGACTCAAATAAAAATCTACATACTTGGATCAAACCTACCGGAATCCCAACAGCTATTTTATTAAATGATCAAATGGAAATTGTTCAACCCTCTTCTCGGGGATTAAATCAGGCATTTGACAAACTAATCGAAATTCTTAATTCAGAAAAAAAATAAATGCGAAAAACTAAAATAATTGCCACCATTGGGCCTTCCAGTTCCAAAAGGGAGACCATTTGTAAATTAATTAATGCGGGAATGGATATTGCACGTATCAATATGTCCCATATATCTAAAGCGTCTGAAGTAAAGACTCTAATTGAAATTATTCGTAAAGGTGAAGCTGAAACCGGGAAGCGAGTGGGGATTTTATTTGATTTATGTGGACCCAAAATTCGTATTGCAAAGGATATTCCAACAAATATTAATATTGTTAAAGATGAATTATATTCTTTAGGTGTGGGTGACGTTCAAATCCCCATTGCATTAAAGATTAAATTTAAAGATATAAATCCAGATTCATTTGTAAAGATTGATGATGGGAAAATTGCATTTAAAGTTGAAAGGAAAGAAAGTGACCACACCCTCATTCTGAAAGCATTAAGTGATGGGACAATTTTACCTGCAAAAGGGGTAAATTTTCCCGGGGTTGAACTGGATCTCCCCTCTGTAACTGAGAAGGATTTAGATGATTTAAAGTTGGCTATTCAATTGAATGTGGATTGGATTGCTCTTTCTTTTGTACGTTGCGCAAAAGATAGGGATGTAATTGATTCGATATTCAAAAAATCAGGAATGAAAATTCCCCTCCTGGCAAAAATTGAAAAACCAGAAGCCATCCAAAATTTGAGAGCCATTGTGGATGCCTTTGAGGGTATATTGGTTGCTAGGGGTGATTTAGGGGTTGAAATGCCTTTGGAGCAAGTTCCCATTTTACAAAAACGAATTATTGCTATGTGTAATAAAAAAGGGAAGCCAGTGGTTACTGCCACGCAAATGTTGGAATCCATGATTGAAAACCCTACACCCACTCGGGCTGAAGTGGGGGATATTGCATCGGCAATTTATGATGGTACAGATGCCATTATGTTATCTGGTGAAACGGCCTCTGGCGCCTTCCCTGTTGATTCGGTGAAGACCATGGCATCCATCGCCATAAATGTTGAACGGGAAATTTCTCGAACCAGTGAAAATTTCCAACGACATATGCCCCAATTTAAAAAAGCAACGGTAGTAACATCTATTTGCCATGCTGCATTTGAGATTTCTGAAGATATTTCAACCCCGGTAATTGCAGTCATGACAGAGTCGGGTATTACGGCAAAACATCTCTCAAATTTTAGACCCAATGCCACCATTATTGCCCTTAGTCCATACGAAAGATTATGTGGGGAATTAAGCCTTTTTTGGGGGGTTAAAACCTTTACTATTAAGCAAAAATCCACCATTGATGAAATGCTAAAAGTTGCAGAGGAACTTTTACTTCGGGAAGGATATGTTCGAAAAGGTCAGAAATTTATTTTTACTGCGGGGGTGCCTGTGGGAATTTCAGGGAGTACTAACTTGCTAAAGGTACATAAAGTAGTAGGTACAACTTCATGAGGAGTGATGAAATTCAAGAGAAGGCGAATCGCGTTTACATCCTTCTCTGCGGGATATTTATTGCCTCTCTCATTGCCTCCAATCTCATCTTCCAGAAATTTTTCATGTGGGATGTTTGGATCCCCTTTATTGGTGATTATACATTTGAATTATCCGTGGGGATTTTACCCTATCCCATTACCTTTTTGGTGACGGATTTAATATCAGAAATATATGGTCGGAAAAAAGCCAACCAAGTAGTAATTTCAGGATTTATATCAAGCTTATTCATTATGGGGATTGTTCTGATGGCAGATGCAGCCCATGCCACGGTATGGTCACCAGTGGATGATGTCTTATTTACGAAGGTATTCGGATTATTTGGACCCGCAGTCTTTGCCTCAATGACGGCATATTTAACAGCACAATTTATTGATATTCGGGTATTTCACTTTTGGAAGAAATTTACAAATAACAAACATTTATGGCTCCGGAATAATGGTTCCACCATATTTTCACAATTGGTCGATACCAGCGCGGTTTTATTTCTACTATGTTATTTTGCCATCATTCCATGGGATAAATTTTTCATACTATTTGTGAATGGATTCCTATTTAAAATGTTGATTGCCTTAATAGATACTCCACTTTTTTATCTGTTTTCAGGATTTCTTCGTAAAAAATTCAATCTGGAATTGGGTGAAGAACTCACCTAATTCTACCCTTTGTAACCCATGTAACAATATGTAACTTTTCTGCCCTGTATTGGGTGAGTAGGGTACATTTATACCTGTAATTAAATGGGAATATTCTTCATCAAGTGGTTGCAATACTGCATCATTCTTAGAGAAAATTCTCTCAACTAAATTAACTAAATCAATTTCCGCAAGGATATTGGGAGGAAATAAAAATGAAATCGTATAGATCTTATATAATAGCCTTAATATCTATGGTACTACTTGTAAGTGCTGTATTCGCGACTACCTATCAAGGTGACAGAAAGTCTGCTTATGATGCCAAGTATAATGTAAATGAACCCAAAGGTATTTATGAAGCACGTATTAAACATAGTGAAGAGCGAATTAAACATAATATAAATGAACCATTGAGTATTTCCGATGTAGAACTAGAACCTTCAAAAGACAATGAGCCAACAAGGGATGAACATTGTTTCGACTGTGAATTTGATTGGTCTGCCTATGGCGCTGAATGCTGTGATGCTGCATGGGTTGATTTTGGTATTAACTGCGCTGATCTTGCAGCTAATTATAATTGGGATTGTGCTGGTTGTTTATGTCCTGGAGATGCTCCTCCTGAATGTGGTGACGGATTCTGTAATGGGGATGAAACCTATGAAACATGTCCAGTAGATTGTAACGCACCTGGTGAATGTGCTAATGGTGAAGTTGAAGATTGTGATGAAAGTGGTGAATGTTGGACTGAAGCTTGGATAGGTGATGGATATTGCGATGGTACAGCACAGCAATATGGTGCTGATCTATGTTGTTATGATGGTGATGGTGGTGATTGCACAGAAGCAGAATGTGCGGATTCATTCTGTGGTGATGGAGCCTGTAATGGTGATGAAACCTATGAAACATGTCCAGCAGATTGTAACGCACCAGGTGAATGTGAAGCTGGCCTTGTTGCGGACTGTGATGGATCTGACGAGTGCTGGTCAGATGCATGGATTGGAGATGGATTATGTGATGGCGATAGCCAAGAATGGGGTGCAAACCTTTGTTGTTATGATTTAGACGGTGGTGACTGTACTGAAGCAGAATGTGAAGGTTGTGCAAACTTTACATGCTGGGATGGCAGTTGTGCCGATTCCGAAGCTGATTGTCCAGAGATAGGTGATGGTATGGTAGTAGATTGTGAGGGGAATGTGTTTGACAACACTGATCCACAGTATGCTGGAGATGGAGATTCTGATGGTGATGGATGTTTAGATACAGTGTATGATTGCCTTGTTGATAATGGTACCTGTGAGGATATAGCCGGTTGCTGTTATGATGCTGCTGGTATCCCAACAGGTGAGTATACTTGTCCTGATGGTGTAATTGGTAGTTGGACAAATGATACCCTTTGTGATGATGGAGACTTTGGGTTATATGCTAACTGTTTAGAGATGTGTTTTGACGGCGGTGCATGCGGTACTATGCCCCCTGACGATTGTACTATCGGTGATGGTGGATCAGGTTGTGAAACTGCTGGTACTGGTGATGTGAATGCTGATGGTGCCACCAATGTACTTGATATTGTTGCCATTGTTAACTATATCTTAGGATCAGTTGAGTTTGATGATTGCCAGTTTGAATCTGCAGACTTAAATGGTGATGGTGCAGCAAATGTGCTTGATATTGTTGCCATTGTAAACCTTATTCTAGATGGTCGTTCAGCAGATGCGTCTTCTGCACGATTGATTAATGAAGCAGGTATGGTGAGAATTGATGCAAATGGTTATGTAGGTGCAGTGCAAATGACACTTACTCATGGTGCTGACTTCAGCATTAATCTAACTAATGATGCCATGGTAGCTGAATATGCAACTAAAGGTAATACCACTACACTTGTAGTAGTAGCACCTGAAGGTGATCAACTCTTTACTTCAAATGGTGAATTTGAAATTACAGAAATGATTGTTGCAAACTCATCAAGTGCTATTAATGTGGTAATGGCAACTGAGTTTAGCCTCATGGCGGCTTATCCAAACCCATTTAATCCAAGCACTACATTAAGCTTGAATATGCCTGAAGACGGATTTGTATCTGTGAAGGTATTCAACCTCATGGGTAAAACGGTGGCAACCCTTGCTGAACAGAATATGGATGCAAATACATATTCCTTTACATGGAACGCTTCAGACATGCCCTCTGGATTGTATATGGTTCGGGCAGAAGCCATGGGTCATGTTTCAACTCAAAAGTTGATGCTACTAAAATAAGTCACAATCAATCGTGATTATATCAAACAGCCTCGGGATCAAACCTGAGGCTGTTTGTTTATATAGACAAGATTGCCTATATTTAACGGTTAATTATGAATATTAATTTTATAATTAAGTAAGAAGAAGATGTAGTTTTTTTTAATTTGGAGGAGTAATAATGAAAAATAATATGAAACGAATATTGATGTTGATATGTGCATGCTTTTTAACTCTGTCTTTTGCAAAAGAACAGACAGCTAAAGTATCATTAGAAATACAAAAAGATATTCAACAAAAACAATTAATTGAACAATTTCGGTATGAACAAAACAGTGAACAAAGAGAAAAATTAGAAATGATAGATAACTTTTCCAATGTAAAAGAATCTGAGGATGAATTAATTAAAGAAATCTACTCACAGGATAGTCAATTAAGAGATAAATTGTTATGGCTGTCTTCTCTTCCTCATTCTAGAGAAAATACAAGAGAATGTGAGGTAGGTGAGACTGAGGTTCAATTAATTGTTGATGGTGGTTCGTGGCAGGCAGAAATATCATGGACTCTATTTGATGCAGAAGGAAATGAAGTATTAATTGGTGGTGCACCTTATGATGGGATTATCTGTTTAACCGATGGAGATTATGAATTTACAGGTTGTGATTCTTATGGAGATGGTTGGAACGGAAACGTAGCTAATTTCTATGAAGTTGGAGGGTCTTTGTTTGCTACATCAGCGGGTCCTGATTCAGCTTTGGGTGCTGGTGAGTGTGCAACGGTAACTATTAGTGTTGGTGCTGAAGTGAATGCTGGTTGTACAGATGTTATTGCATGTAATTATGATTCAACTGCTACCCTAAATGATGGCACCTGTTGGTATCCACAAGAAGGTTGCACTTGTGATTCAGGTGATTCTGATGGTGATGGCCTCTGTGATGATATAGATAACTGTGATGGTGGTGTTGTTGATGAATGTGGTGTATGTGAAGGTGATGGTACAGCTTGTTCAGCCTGTGCATGGCCTAATTGGTATGATGATAACTACTGTGACTCATCAAACAACAACGCAGAGTGTGGATATGATGGGGGTGACTGTTGTCCTGGTGATTGTCCAGTAGGTGGTTATAATAACCCAGGTTCTTATAGTTGTGAAGTTCAAGGTGGCGATTGTACCGATTGCCTTGACCCTGATTCTGCAGATTGGCAAGATGGTGGGTATTGTGCAGATTATGAACATACTTGTGATAATGCAACTGAATGGGATTATTGCTCTTCTCAAGTAGTGACTGGTTGGTACTCTTGTGAGACTATAACTAGTTGGGGATATGATTGCACATTTGCTGAAGAATGTGGATTGTGTCCAGCATCATGTGATGACCCTGAAGCCATTAATTTTGGTGATTTAGGTGATTGTGTTTATACATGTGCTGAATTAGGGGATTATGTAGATGATTGTGTGGATTCTGATTGTTGTTTCTCAAGCTGGATTGGTGATGGTTTATGTGATGGTGAAGATCAGCAATGGGGTTGTGATCTAACTTGCTATGATAATGATGGTGGAGATTGTGCACCTGTTGTCACATGTGAAGAACAAGGCCTATTTACATGTCCTGATGGTACATGTGCAGCAGATGTGGATTCATGTCCAGATGCTGGATGTTCAGATGTGGGCGGGGTTGAAAATTGGATTTCTGATGGATATTGTGATTCATCTAATAATAATGTAACATGTGCCTGGGATGGCGGTGACTGTTGTGCATCGTCCTGTGTGCCTGCAACCTATGATTGTGATGATTCGGGTGCCTCATGGGGCCCATGTTACACCGATAATTGTCTAGATCCAGAAGGTAATAATGATTCATGTGGTGGTGACCCCCTATGTGAAGATATAGATGCGTGTAACTTTGGTGATGTGGGTGATTGTACTTATGCAGAAGATGGCTATGACTGTGATGGTAACTACCTATGTACACCCGGCGATGTGAATGCTGATGATGCATTGAATGTACTTGATATTGTGGCCATTGTGGGCTACATCCTCAATGGGGGTGATGACTTCCCTGTAGCATGTGCAGATATCAATACAGATGGTGCAGTAAATGTGTTGGATATTGTGGCCATCGTAGGAGAAATCCTAAACGGTCGCGCCCGTGATGCAACGAAAGCTACACTCATTAAAAATGGGAATTCTCTGAAGATAAATGCAGATGGATTTATAGGCGGTATCCAAATGACACTGAGTCATGGTGCTGATTTTAGCATTCAGCTAACGGATAAGGCCATGGTGGCTGAATTTGCAACCAACGGAAATAAAACTACTTTGGTAGTGGTGGCTCCTGAAACAGATCATCTATTTACCTCAAATGGGGAGTATGCAATTACAGAAATGATAGTTGCAAGCGCCTCAAGTGAGATTAATGTGAAAATGGTGACGGCGTTCAGCATAATAGAGGCCTACCCCAATCCATTTAATCCAAGTACGACTTTGAGTGTGAATATGCCTGAAAGCGGATTTCTTTCCGTAAAAGTATATAACCTAATGGGTCAAGTGGTGACAACCCTTGCGGATAGAAATGTGGAAGCGAATACATATTCTTTCACATGGAATGCGTCAGACATGCCCTCTGGATTGTATATGGTTCGGGCAGAAGCCTTAGGCAATATATCAATGCAAAAGTTAATGCTGCTTAAATAAGCAATTAACCAATACCGATTAAAATGAACAGCCTTGGGGTAATACCTGAGGCTGTTTAATTATGTGACGGATATCACATGAATACCAATTTATTTCATTTTTTTAAAAAAAAATTATGGTTATTAGTTGAAATAATCCTATATTCACTCCGCTCTTTGGAGGAGGAATGGAGTAATTCCTTCCGTTTTTGCACCTCTTTATTTTGATTTGATTGATACATATCACATTATTATAATTGGAGACATGCGAACTTTCAATAGAAAATTTGGAGTAGGTTTTATGAAGAAATCTATGAACATAACCAACATAGGAGGAGTAATGAATAATAATATTCTTACAAAAATAGTAATTGCGTGTTTGTGTATGTGGTCTTTGGGGCTTGCCGCAGAGAGTGTTAAGATAAACAAAAAGCAATTAAAAGAAAATCAAGCTCAAGTAACAGCTGAGCTTACAAAGCTCAAAGCTGAACAGCTCAGAGCTGATGCTATTCAACAACAGATTGCTGATCAAAAAGCAGCTGAAATGGGTGCCAAAGGTGAACCCACTTTAATCAGAATTGGCATTGAGCTTAGTTCTGAAGTTATTGAAGCAAAAAAAGCTCTGGCTCGTCAGATTGATGCTGAAAAAGCTGGGGATAATGAGGTAGTAATTCTTGCTTTAGAAAATAAACCTAGTTCTGATAAGGTTCATCCAAATCAAGAGAAAATAGATTATTATCAGCAACTGCATGAAGCACATGCAAATAATTTTAATGGACCAACATTATGGTCAGAAATAGAAGTTGCTCCTCAAGGTGGATCAAGAGATGGCAGTGTAAGTGCAACAATTACTTCAACTGATAGTTGGAATAGTGAAGTATATTGGATACTACTTAACACCTCTAATTGGTATTCTTATGGTGATTGTGGCTGGTGTACTGGTGTTGAGGCATTTGGTACAACTGAATTCTCAGCAACTGTTCCAGCTGGTAATTATGTGTTTATTTTAGCAGATTCCTATGGTGATGGTGGTGCAACTGCTGATGTATCAGTAAATGGAGATTATGTAGGGACTGTAGCTACTGCATCTGGTGATGCTCTTAGCCCTTACTCAGGTTTATATGAAGCAGGTCTAGGTTTTGATGTAACTGATGCTGCAACTGGCGGTAATCCTACAGTAAATTTTGAAATAGATACTCCAGATGATTGTGCATGGGTAGGTTTAACAGGTACGTGGGACGGTTGGTCAGGCTGGGGACTTAACTATGGTGATGGTACTACATCTCTTGAGTTAGCAGATGGTAATTATGAATTTGTAATTTTATGTGCACAAGGCGATGGCTGGTGGTATGATATTTGGGCTTCTTCCATTGTATATTATGCCCCAATTGATGGATCTTGCTGGAATGGAAATGTTGATTATCCTAATTATGCATTTACTGTTGCTGGTGAAGATATGACTGTTGCTGTCTGTGGAAATAGTTGCGATGCCACATGTGCAAGTGAATCTACATGTACTGATTACACATTATCTGTAGGTGGCGGTTCATGGGATAGTGAAATAACTTGGGATCTTTCTGATGGTTCATCAGGTGGTGCAGGTAGTTTCTCTCTATGCCTAGAAGATGGTGATTATACTTTTAATGGCTATGACTCTTATGGTGATGGCTGGAACGGTGGTTCGTGGACTCTATCTGATGCTGATGGCAATACAATTGCTGGTGGTGCAGTTGAAGGTTCTTCTGGATCATGGGATTTTTCTACAGGTGGTGCGCCTCCAGTAGCTGGTTGTACTGATGCTAACGCTCCTAACTATAATGCTGATGCTGAAGTTGATGATGGTTCATGTGAAGCATATTGTTTTGATGGTAGTGGCTGTGGTGGATATATTGATTATGGTTATGATTGTGCTACACTAGAAGGCTATGGCTATGATTGTTCTGCTTGCGAAGCAGAAGGTTATTGTCCAACAGTATCTGATTGTCAAGCAGCTGGTGGTAATGATGGCTATCTTGGTGATGGTTGGTGTGATGGCGTTAATAACCAAGAAGCTTGCGGTTATGATGCTGGTGACTGTTGTCCTGGTGATTGTGTAAGTACTACATATGATTGTGCTACTTATGGTGGTGACTGTGATGATTGTGCTGATCCAGGTTCTGCTGATTTAGCAGAAGGTGGACAGTGTGCAGACACACCTCCAGATACTACATGTGATGCATGTGAATTTGATTTTACTCCTTATGGAGCTGAATGTTGTGATGCTGCACTTGTAGATTTCGGTTATAATTGTGCAGAGATGGAAAGTGGTTTTTACTGGGATTGTTCAGGATGTGCATGTACTGCTGATGAATGTACTTCTGATGCAGATTGTACTTCAGGTCAAACATGTGAAGGTTATTCATGTGTAGATCCTGCTCCAGAATGTGAAGCTACAGAATGTACACTTACTATGAATGATGCCTATGGTGATGGTTGGAATGGTAATACTTGGTCATCTGGTGATCAAAGTGCCGGACTTACTTCTGGCTCTACAGGTACTGCTGATTTCTGTTTTGATATGAGTGTTGCAAATGTTTATTCATGTGGTGGTGGCTCATGGCAGTCTGAAGTTTCATGGACATTAGAGTGTTCTGATGGAACTAGTGCTGCTGGTGGTGCTCCTGATGATGGTTGCTTAGGTAACTGTGATTCAGTTGTTTATGGTTGTACTGATGCTGGTGCTCCAGAGTATAATCCTGATGCAACAGATGACGATGGTTCATGTTGGTCTGATTGTCCTTATCCTAACTGGATGGCTGATGGCTGGTGTGATGGTGCAAACAACATTGCAGAATGTAACTATGATGCTGGTGATTGCTGTCCTGGCGACTGTGTAAGTGCAACTTATGATTGTGCAACCTACGGTGGTGACTGCGAAGATTGTGCTGATCCTAATTCAGCTGACAATGCTGAAGGTGGTGAATGTTATGAGTTTGTATCCACATGTACCGATGATGAATTTGACTGTAATGGTGATGGTACAGAATGTATTCCTGGATCTTACTATTGTGATGGATCAATTGAATTCTGTAACGCAGGCTGGCCTGCTGACTGTGCTAATGGCGCAGATGAGGGTCTAGATGTTTGTGGTTATGAAGATGAATGTGATACTGAACCATGGGATGCTGAAGTTACCGGCCTTACTGCAGAACCTGCAGATTTTGATGGTATTGCTGCTGTAAATTGGGATTGGGACGATTTGGATGATGGCGTTGGATTCTCATGTGATGACGGTGATGTATTAATAGATTGTGCAGATGTTGAATTCTGTAATTCAGATTGTGTCGGTGCTAGCTATGATGGCTGTGTAACGGGTGATTCTACTTGGATTGGTGATGGCTATTGTGATGATGGTACATGGGGTCTTGTACTTGCATGTGCTGAATACAACTGTGATGGCTGTGACTGTAATGCAGGTGGTTTTGATACTGACGGCTGTAATGCCGATTGTGAGGATGCAGTTCTTGAAGATTGTCTAAACTCATTTAGTGTAACCGGTTCAACCGATCTTGATGGTGACGGATATGCTGATGAATGTTACACAGATGGCTCTGCTTACTTCTACTTCAATTGGGAAGGCGGATGCTTAGCAACCGGTCTTGCTGGTGCTGATGGTGAAGTTATGGACCTAACTGACTACGGATTTACCAGTGGTTTCTACTATTCAGGTTGGGAAGCCAACTACTCAGAATACTGGACCATGTATTTTGGTGATGCGTCTGCCAGTGGTGATGCCCAAGCTGGGGATTGCGCTGCCGATGATGGTGGTGGCGAAGATTGCGCAGACGGCACGCTAGACGATTGTTCTGGTGATGGCGACTGTGGTACTGAAGGCTGGGTTGGTGATGGCTACTGTGATGGTGTTGCTGAGCAATATGGTGTAAACTTCTGTTGCTATGATTTAGATGGTGGTGATTGTACTGAGGAAGAATGCACTGAATCTGGTGATGATGGTGGTGACGATGGTGACCCAGAAGGTTGCTTATATGACTGGACTGCTTATGGTGCCGCAGATTGCGATGCTGCTTGGGATGCTTATGCTCTTGACTGTGCAACATTAGAAGCTACTTATGGCTGGGATTGTGCTGGTTGTGAATGTCCTGGTGATGTAGCTGATGATGGTGGTGCTGGTTGTGCTGACGGTCAATTTGACTGTGGTGATGGTCAATGTATTCCTGGTAGTTACTACTGTGATGGATCAAGTGAATTTTGTAACGCAGGTTGGGGTGCTGACTGTGCCAATGGTGCTGATGAAGGCCTAGATATATGCGGTTATGAAGATGAATGTGCACCTAGTGATGACGGTGGTGATGACGGTGGTGCTTGTGATGGGCTAACTGTTTCCATGGTTGACGCATATGGTGATGGCTGGAATGGTAACGTGCTTACTATCGGTGATGAATCATTTACTTTAGATTCTGGTGCTGCGGGTGAAGGTTGCTATACAGGCGGTATGGATGTTGCTGTTACTTGCGGTGGTGGATCATGGGGTTCTGAAGTTTCATGGTCTATCTCAGATGCAGCTGGCGTATTACTTGCTGGTGGTGCTCCATTTGAAGGTTGCTTAGGCGAATGTCCTGCAGCTGATGATGGTGGCGGTGCGGATCCCAATTGCACATTATACATGGTTGACGCATATGGTGATGGCTGGAACGGCAATACCTGGACTTCTGGTGATGCTTCTGCTACTCTAGAAGATGGTAGTGAAGGTTCAGCTGACTTCTACTTTGATCTTTCTGCTGCAAACAGTTATGAATGTGGTGGTGGATCATGGGGTTCTGAAGTTTCATGGTCATTGGTATGTGATGGTAGTGAAGTTACAGAAGGTGGAGCTCCAGATTCTGGTTGCTTCGGTGACTGTGGCGCACGTGATGCATCAAGTACACGTATCGTAGGTATATCTACCAATAAATTCCATAACCTAAAAGCACTTGCTATTGCACGTGAAAATGCAGGTAAGGAATTACGTATTGATGTACCCGCTACTTTTAATATTGCAACAGGTGAATTCACACCAGGAACAACTATTCATGGTAGTCGTAGCGTATCATTCACATTGAACATTTCATGTGCTACTTGTTTAAGCGGTGGTCCATATGAAGGCACATTCGATGCAGGTGCTGATTCTGAAATGCTCATTTATGGTTTCGATGATGGATCTAATGTATGTGGTAATGTTGTAGCTACTTCAACTGAATTTGGCTCAACAAACCCATCAGGTGATGCATGTGCCGATGCTGGTATAGGATGTGATGTATTCGATTGTGTGGGTACTGAAGCATGTGGATATGAAAGCTGGCAAGGTGATGGTTACTGTGATGATGGTGCATTTGGTATTGACTTCATGTGTGAAGATTGGAACTTTGATGACGGTGACTGCGGTCCTGCCTGTAATCCTGGTGACGTGAACTCAGATGGTGATATAAATGTGCTTGATATCGTAGCCATTGTAAACCATATCTTAGAATTCACTCCAATTGAATGTGCTGATTATAACGGTGATGGTGATATAAATGTGCTTGATATCGTAGCCATTGTGAACTTCATTTTAGAAGGTCGTACTGTAGATGCTACGGAAGCAAGTCTTGTAAAAGACGGTAATGCATTGAACTTAAACGCTGATGGTTACATTGGTGGTGTTCAAATGACATTGTCTCATGGTGCTGACTTTAGCATTACGCTAACAGACAAAGCCATGGTTGCTGATTATCGCACCAACGGTAACGAAACAACATTGATTGTTGTTGCACCCGAAAGCAATGAACTGTTCACTGCTGAAGGTGAATACGAAATCGTTGAGATGATTGTTGCAAATTCTCAAGGTCGAATGGATGTGGCAATTGTGCCTACTTCATTTACATTGAGTGCTGCATATCCAAATCCATTCAATCCAACTACTACAATTAACCTCAGTATTCCTGAAGCAGGTCATGTATCTGTACAGGTTTACAATGTAATGGGTCAATTGGTTAGTACATTGGCTAATGGCTATATGGATGCAAGTGATTATTCATTCACATGGGATGCTAGTTCAATCTCAAGTGGTGTATATCTTATCACTGCAACAACTGCAGATAATGCTGCAACTCAGAAGGTTATGCTTCTGAAGTAATCTGATTTCAGATTGTTTTTTAAAAGTGCCCCACCAATCTTGGCGGGGCACTTTTTTTATGTGTAAATTTTAACATGGGTAAACTGAAAAATATATTTAAAAACGGATTCAAGGTAGATACACGCGTACTGGGAATCTTCAGAGTATTTCTGGGAATAATTTGCTTTTGGGATGTGTGGCGTCGTTATTATATCATTGATGTATTCTATTCCGCGGATGGTATAAATCTCGCCTCTAATTCAATCTCAAATTATACCCCTCAATATTTTAGTTTGCTTCATTCATTTAAATCCTCTGAGGCCATGACGATCTTCTTTATTATTGTCATGCTTGCCAGCATTAGTCTTCTCATTGGATATCGAACAAAATTATCCCATTTTATTGCCATGGCAGGTATTATTAGCATTCATAATTATCGTATCATCCTTGAAAATGGGGGAGATATGGCGTTTAATGCTTTCTTGGTATGGGCATTCTTCCTTCCATTAGGCAAAAGTATAAGCATTGATTCAGTTAAAAAAAGTCTGTCCACCTACAAAGAGACTTCAACGGATGATCTGAATATCCAATATCCACCCACAGAGACATCTTATTATCATTTGGGTTATTTTGCATTTTTAATCCAGATATGCATGATTTACACCTATAATTTTATAAACAAAACAGGTGAAATGTGGCAAGATGGAACGGCTGTTTTCCATATGTATCAATTGGATACGTTTATAACCCCTTTTGGTGCATGGATTGCCTCTATTTATAATCCCACCATCAATTATATATTTACACATACAACCACAATAATTGAGAGCCTGTCTATTATCCTGATTCTATCGCCATTTTTCACAAAATGGACACGACGGATTGCAATCGTTTCCTTTATGTCATTCCATTTGATGATTGGCATATCGGTGAGTATTGGCATGTTTAGCTGGGCCATGATGACTGCATTAATTATGCTCATGGGGAGTGAAGATGTGAATATTCTACAAATATTACTCTCACGTTTTGCTAAAAAGAAATATACCGTATTCTATGATCGTGACTGCGGATTTTGTCATTTTACTGCCCGTATTATAAAAAGATTAGATATATTTCACAATTTTACCTGGGCAGATTCATCATATAAGGGAAAGGTCCCCCCCAATTATATCCAAACATTAGAGAATTCTATTATTGTATATGATGAACAAGAAGATAATTATTGGACCCGCCATATTGCATTTTCTAAAATTATCTCAAGTTTACCGCTAGGTTTCCTATTTTCGTGGATATTGAGAATTCCCGGTGTAGAAAAACTATGGGGATGGATTTATGACCTCATATCACAAAATCGTACCAAAATCAGTGTTTTTACGGGACTTCCTGCATGTGGACTCCCACAACCCCAAACCATTAAAAACCTACCAGAAATGGGTGAATCGTCATTTCAGAGATATAGACAAAAAACCCTGTTTGTTTGCAGTAATGTGGTGGCATTTATTTTTCTTATCGGGATCATCAATTATTCGTTAACGGCCAATGCTGGTATCAAAGAGCGTTTGGGTGAGAGTTTGAAAGGAGTAAGATCATTCTCAAATAGTTTATCCCATTCTCTCAATCGAGTCATATTATATCCTCGAATGTCACAAAAGTGGAATATGTTCTCACCCACAGTGATGCGAACAGAGCGATGGGTGGTTGCCGATATTGCATTCAGAGATGGATCTGATACCACATTATTTATCAATGATGAAGATGTATATGAAAAATTTCACCATTCCCATTTTGACTATCGGGATCAATTTTGGCGTAAATTTTTTGGGCGATTAAATAAGAAGAGTAACAAAAAATATATACAGGAGTTCAAATCCTGGTTAATGCGAACTAAGTTTTTTCCTGAATATAGGGGGCGTCGTCCCAAAACAATAAAATTGTGGCATATTTCAGAGAGATCGCCAAGTATTGGGGCTGAAAAATTACCGAAAGTGTATAAGCGAGAGTTAAAACCACCTTCACGAGATAACAAGGGTAAAAAAAGACCTGGAAAAAGCACCCCAAAGCGGGCAGTCGGTAAGAAATTTTAAGATTTTGTAAGAAGTTGGTCTTTAATGTCCATCATATAATGGAAGGCTGCATCATAATTATTATCAATTTTTCCATCAAGAATTGCGTCTTCAATGGCATTTTTAATAATTCCCACTTCTTTCCCTGGTTTTAAAGAGAGTACTTTCATTATTTCTTCTCCCCGTACAGGGGATTGAAATGTTCGCATTTCATCACGAAGTTGAACATCCTGCATAATGGATTCAACTTTATCAAAATTAGCAATATACTTCTTCACCTTTTTGGGATTCTTCGTAGTAATATCTGCACGACAAAGAATCATCAAATCATCTAAAAAATCACCCGCTTCAACCATTACCCGACGAACGGCGCTGTCCGTAATATCTCTTTTTGCCAAGGCGATGGGTCGTAAATGGAGTTTGGTCATAGTCATGAGATAATCACGCAATGAATTGGAAAGTTTCATTCGATAGGCAATTTTCTTCAGCATCCGTCGGCCAATTTCATCATGCCCGTGAAAAGTCCACCCCTTTTTCTGCTCGAATCGTTTTGTAGGTGGCTTGGCAATATCATGTACTAATGCAGCAAATCTAATTTCCATTTTGTCGGTTAATTTGGCTGCATTATCCACCACTTGCAAAGTATGGATGAATACATCCTTATGGCCCATATTATTGATTACATCCACACCTGACATAATATCCATTTCAGGGAATACATAACTGAGTAGCCCGGTTTCTTTCATCAAATCGAATGCAATACTGGGCTTATCTGCCTTTAGGGATTTAATAATTTCTTCTGTAATTCGCTCCCATGAAATAATTTCTAATCGATCTTTTTGTCGAGAGATACTCTCCAATACATGGGGAACAATGGTAAACTCTAATTGTGCGGCGAATCGAATTGCACGCATCATGCGTAAGGGGTCATCAGAAAAAGTATCATCGGGATCAAGTGGGGTAATGAGTAGCCCCTTTTTCATATCTTGGATTCCCCCAAAGGGGTCGATCAAATCACCAAATGATTCTGGTAGAATGGATGCAGCAATGGCATTTACAGTAAAGTCCCTCCGAGACATATCTTCTGATATAGAACAACTTATCACTTCTGGCTTCCGGGAATCAGGAGAATAGGTCTCCTTTCGGGCAGTGGCCACTTCAATTTCTACGTCTGCATGGGGGATGAGGGCGGTGCCAAATTTCTCATAATCTACCACCGTATTTATTTTTAATTCTTTGGCCAGTTTTCGTGCAAATGCTACACCATCACCTTCCACCATTATATCAATATCTGTGGTTGCACGTCCCATCAGTTTGTCGCGAACGAATCCGCCAACAATAAATGTGGGTATCCCCAGCTTAGCACCTAATTTTCCAGCTGTTTCCAGAATTTGGGTGTGGAGTGGATTATCTGTCAATAAGGGGGTTATATTACTCATCTTGGTGGAAAAATTAGGCTAATTTTCTGTTGGGATGGAATTAATTTTATTCATCAATGAATAATAATCTTGGAATAAGATTTAGAAAATTTAAGATATCATCTTAATTTTAAACCCAATATGTTCATCCAAATTTACCGCATATGAAAAAGCTATCCATAACATCAGAGGAAATTAAGAAATTAGCATCCCTATCAAAGTTGTCTATTGCCGATGATGAAATGGAGACATATTCTCATCAACTCAGTGATATTCTGGACTATGTTTCTCAATTAAAGAATGTGGATACCCAAAATATTGAACCATTATTGAACGTATTGGATCAAGTTAATGATTCCAAACCGGATGAACCTCAACCATCTATAACCCAGAAAATGGCATTGAAGAATGCACCGAATAAGAAGGGTGAGTTTTTTCAAGTACCGGAGGTAATTAAGAAAAATGGCTAAGCAACCTGTAAAATATATTTTTGTTTTTGGAGGTGTACTATCAGGTTTGGGTAAGGGAATTGTGGCATCATCCCTTGGATATCTGCTCAAATCGTTAGGCTTAAAAGTAACTATTCAAAAATTAGACCCCTATTTGAATGTGGACCCAGGAACCATGAATCCATATCAACATGGTGAAGTATTTGTATTGGATGATGGGGCTGAAACTGATTTGGACCTGGGGCATTATGAGCGGTTTATTGGTGAAAGTTTAAGTCGTATAAACACAACCTCATCGGGTCGTGTATTTTGGGATGTGTTAGAACGTGAACGACGTGGCGATTATTTAGGTGATACGATTCAGGTGATTCCCCATATTACTGATGAAATTAAAAAGCGAATAAAGGGGGTGAATCCACGGCGAAAATATGATGTGGTAATTACTGAAGTAGGTGGTACGGTAGGTGATATTGAAGGTCAACCATTTTATGAAGCCATACGTCAAATGATATTAGAACAGGGAAAAGAAAATGCAGTGGTTGTGCATACTACATTGCTTCCATATCTAAATGCAGCAGGTGAGATGAAGACTAAACCTACTCAACACAGTGTACAACGACTTCGTGAAATTGGTCTTGAACCAGATATGTTGGTTTGCCGAACGGAGAACAATCATCATCTCAATCAAAAATTAAAGAAGAAATTGGGATTGTTCTGCAATATCATTATCAATCATATTTTTGAATCTCCTGATGTAAAGTCTATTTACGAAATTCCCTTAGTTTTGCATAAGCAAGAATTTGATACGGCAATTGTGAATCGATTGGGATTAATAACTGATGGATATCATAAGAATATTCAGCATCTTGAAGAGTTCATCAGTACATTTAAAAATCCAGACACTGAAGTGACCATTGCCATGTGTGGTAAATATAATAGTCTGCATGATGCATATAAGAGTATCATTGAGGCATTTATTCATGCTGGCGTTGCAAATAATACAGAGGTGAATATTAAGTGGTTGGATACTGAAGAATTAGAAGCTGCTGAAGATTTAGTTCCCTACTTTGAGGGAGTGGATGGCGTATTGATTCCTGGTGGATTTGGGGATCGTGGCATTGAGGGAAAAATTTTATCATCACAGTTCGCTCGGGAAAATAAAATTCCATTCTTAGGTATTTGTTTAGGGCTACAATGTGCCATTATTGATTTTGCTCGAAATATTTGTGAAATGAATAATGCCAATAGTTCTGAGTTCAAATCACGATTAAAATTCCCCGTTATTGACCTTATGCATGGTCAAAGGGATGTGACCAAAAAAGGTGCCACTATGCGGTTAGGTTCATACCCATGCGAGGTGAAGAGCGGTACGAACGCATACAAAGCCTATGGCAAAAAACGCATTGACGAGCGTCATCGCCACCGATACGAAGTAAATAATAATTTTATAGATGAATTGGTAAATGCGGGCTTAATTGTAAGTGGTGTGAATAATGATTTAGACTTAGTGGAAATGATTGAGGTAAAAGATCATCCGTGGTTTGTGGGCGTACAGTTTCATCCAGAATTAAAAAGCCGTGTGGTAGATGTACATCCGTTGTTTAAAGATTTTATTTCAGCGACTAAAAAGTATAAGAAAAATGGATCTACGTCTTAAAGCGAAACTCAATAAAATTAAATTAATTGTGTCCGATGTGGATGGCATCCTTACTGATGGCACCATGTTTATTGGGGATGGTATTGAGCTAAAACAATTTACAGTAGAGGATGGTGCTGGTGTAGCATTTTCTCGATTGGCAGGAATCCCCGTTGCCCTTATTTCGGGGCGATATTCTAAGGCCACTGAAATCCGAGCCAACGAAATGAAGATTGAACACTGCTATCAGGGGTCATTAGATAAGCTGACCCCTTTTGCAGAAATTTGCAAATTTTATAAAGTTTCTCACAATGAGGTGGCCTATATTGGTGATGGACTCATTGACATCCCGGTGATGGAAAAGGTCGAAATCTCGGTAACGGTGCCCCATGCACATCCATTGGTAAAGGAAGCTGCCATTCATGTAACAGAAAAGTCTGGTGGCCAAGGTGTATTGAGAGAGGTGGTGGAGTGGATTCTTCATGCACAAGGTCGGCATAGTGAAGTATTAGATAATATGCGCAAAAGTATTTATAAAGCATGATAGTCCTCTTTTTGATATTGTTCATGGGATGTGCTGATACTAGTGAAGACGTGATTCATCGAAATACATCTATGTTCAATGAAAATGAAATTGAGAATCCAGAAATCATTATTAGTCGAGAAAATATACGAATTGTGAAAGCCATATCAAAACATCTGATGAAAAATGGGAATGAAGATGCATTGCTCACTGGAGATGTGCGTGCAGATTTTTACAATGATATGGGTGATCATGTGAGCATTTTATATTCAGATTCTGCCAAGATTAATCAGCGAACCAATAATTTGCGTGCTACAGGCAATGTACATATTGAATCAGATAGTGGATTTACCCTTTATGCCAATACCATATTATGGGATAATCAGTATAAAATTATTGAATCAAAAGATTCAGTCATGTTTACTACCACTGAAGGCGATACCATGTATGGAGTGGGTTTTGAATCTGATATGGATTTAACCAAATGGAAAATTTATAAGCCCACTGGTGTTAGTCAGCGAGATTTTTAAGTGGGTAAATTTCAAAAACTTCACGCTACAGATTTAATTAAAACCTATTCAAAACGAAATGTAGTAGATGGCGTATCTATTAAGGTTAACCGTGGAGAAGTGGTGGGGCTTTTAGGGCCAAATGGTGCCGGCAAGACAACCTCATTCTATATGATTACGGGAATGGTTCAACCCAACTCGGGTAGAATTTTTTTGGATGATACTGAAATCACCCATAAGCCCATGTACAAGCGAGCACGAAATGGCGTAGGATATTTGGCGCAAGAACCATCTGTATTTACCAAATTATCAGTGGAAAATAATTTAAAATTAGTGCTCCAGATGACCGATTTGAGTTCTGCTGAACAAAATGAAAAATTAGAATCATTATTGTCAGAGTTTTCCATTGCCCATATTCGAAAAAGTATCGCCATGACCCTGTCTGGTGGTGAAAGGCGACGGACTGAAATTGCACGATCATTAGTGATGGACCCTGATTTCATATTACTGGATGAGCCATTTGCAGGCATTGACCCTATTGCAGTAGAAGAAATTCAGAAGATTATTCAAAATTTAAAAAAACGTGGAATTGGAGTTTTAATTACAGACCATAATGTTCGTGAAACATTGGCCATCACTGATAGAGCTTATTTATTATATGAGGGTAAAATTTTGAAAGAGGGTTCCATTACTGAGCTTGCAAATGATGAAGAGGCACGGCGATTATATTTGGGTAGTACCTTTTCATTGGAAAATAAAAATGGCTAATCTCTCCCAACATCAAGAGCTTCAACAGAGGCTGACGCCACAACAAATTCTTCAAGCCAGTTTATTGCAACTCAATGCGCAAGTATTGGAGCAACGAATATTAGAAGAAATTGAAAAGAATCCCGCATTAGAACTTTCTGAAATCGATGATGAAATTGTTGAAGAAGTTGAAAATGATATTGATGAGGATTCACCTGAAGAATTAGATGAGGCTGATGCCGAAATTGTAGAATCTGACTTTGATTGGGAGGAACTTATGGGAGACCCTGATGAATTTGAGATTCGTCAGCCTAGAGATCAAAATGAAGTACACATGGACATGCCACTCCACACCACCAAAACCATTACCGATAGACTAATAGATCAAATGCGAGATATTAATGCTTCGGATGATGAATTGAAAATTGCAGAACAAGTATTAGGTAATTTGGATGCACATGGTTATTTGAATATTGAGCCTATCTTAATTTCAGATAGGATGGGAATTGGTGAATCTGATGTACTTAAAGTGATGGTAAGTATCCGTGATTTAGATCCACCGGGTTTTGCATCCCAAAATATGCGTGAATGTCTGATTGCCCAGTTGAAAAAATATCGCGAAAATGATCTCGCAATGAATATACTTGAAAAGTATTTTGAAGATTTTGGTCAACGTCGATATGAAAAAATTATTGAACGATTAGGTTGTACTAAAGATGCATTACAAGAATCTATTACTATTATTTCTCAATTAAATCCACACCCTGGAGATGGTTTTGAATATTCAGAAAAAGATTTTGTGATTCCAGATTTATGCGTGGAGAAATCTGATGATGGCTGGCATATTGCATCTAATGATTCTAGTTTACCTCCACTGCGAGTGAGCAAGAGTTACAAGAAAATGTTAATGGATTATAAAGATAATGTGGAAGTAAAGCAGTTTGTAAAGCAAAAATTAGAATCGGCAAAATGGTTTATTGATGCTATTCATCAACGGAAGAAAACCATTGTAAACGTGATGGAGTCTATCATCCATCGACAAAAATTATATTTCGACTCTGATAAGCGCCAGTTGATACCCATGGTATTAAAGGATGTAGCCGCTGATATTGAAATGGATATTTCAACAGTTAGTCGTGTAACCAATGGTAGATTTGCCCAACTTCCATGGGGAATTAAAGAATTGAAAACTTTTTTTTCTGAGGGGATTTCTACTCAATCTGGCGATGAAGTATCAAACACAGTGGTGAAAGATCGTGTTCATAAAATTATAGAAAATGAAAATAAACAACAACCCTTGGGCGATGAGGAAATTACGACAATGCTTGTAACAGAAGGCTTCCAAATTGCTCGGCGGACAGTGTCTAAATATCGGGAGAATTTGAAATTTCCGGTGGCAAGATTAAGACGGGAGTTATAATGGAATATTCTTTTAGATCCACCACCATATTGGGTGTTCGAATTGGCAATAAAATTGCATTGGGTGGTGATGGTCAGGTGACTATGGGTGACATCAAAATGAAATCAAAAGCTGTAAAAGTCCGTAGTTTTTACAATGGGGAAGTTTTAGCTGGATTTGCTGGTGCAGCAGCGGATGCCATGGCATTATTTGAGAAGTTTGAATGTAAGCTAGATGAGATGAATGGGAATCTTCAGCGGGCAGTGGTTGATTTGGCTAAAGATTGGCGTACTGATAAAATTTTGAAAGAATTAGATGCCCTTCTTGCCATCATGGATAGGAAGAATTCTTATTTGCTCTCTGGTTCTGGAGACGTGATTGAGCCAGATGATCAAATTATTACCATTGGAAGTGGTTCTGGGTATGCACTTGCCGCCGCCCGTGCATTTATTAAAACAGGAGAAAAGAACCCAGAGAAAGTGGTGAAAGATTCATTGAAAATCACTTCTAATATTTGTATTTATACCAATGATTGCATAACCGTATTGAAAGCATAATGGAAAAATTAACACCAAAGAAAATTGTAAGAGAATTAGACAAGTATATTATTGGGCAAAGCAGTGCCAAACGGTCAGTTGCTATTGCGTTGAGAAATCGTTGGCGCCGTCAACAAGTGAAAGAGCCCCTTCGTGAAGAAATTAGTCCCAATAATATTATACTCATTGGTTCTACCGGAGTAGGCAAAACAGAAATATCTCGAAGATTAGCTACATTGGTGAATGCACCATTTGTAAAAGTGGAGGCGTCTAAGTTTACAGAAGTGGGCTATGTGGGTCGTGATGTAGAATCCATGATTCGGGATTTGACTGAAGTGTCGGTAAAGCAAGTGAGAAGCCAGCGTGAAGCGAAAGTCATTGACAAGGCATTGCGCAATGCCAATGTACGAATTTTGGAAATCCTTTTTCCTAAAAGTGAAAATGAAACTATATCGGAAGAGGTTATAAATCGCCAAGACCGAACCCGCGAAAAATTGAAAATTCGGTTAGAAGCGGGTGATTTTGAAAGTCGCATAATTAAAATAAAGGCAAAATCACAATCAATGCCCATGCTTCAGGTGATGGGTCCACTGGGTATGGATGATATGTCATCGAATATTCAAGATATGCTCAGCTCGGTTATGCCGTCTAAAAAGAAAACTCAACGGATGAAAGTGTCTGAAGCACGCAAAGTATTTTCTGAAGAAGAAGCTGAAAAGCTCATTGATATGGATGATGTGATTCGTGAAGCTCTCGATCGTGTGGAACAAAGTGGATTCATTTTCTTAGATGAAATTGATAAAATTGCGGGGCAAAGTGGGGGGAGTTCGCCTGATGTGTCTCGTGAAGGGGTTCAACGGGATATTTTACCCATTGTTGAAGGATCAACTGTAAGCACCAAATACGGCCAAGTTAGAACGGATCATATTTTATTTATTGCGGCGGGCGCATTTCATGTGAGCAAACCCTCCGATTTGATTCCAGAATTACAAGGGCGATTCCCCATTCGGGTCGAGTTAGATAATTTAACTCAAAAGGATTTTGTAAAAATTCTAACAAAACCGAAGAATGCATTACTGAAACAATATAAGGCTTTACTCCAAGCAGAAAAGGTTACTTTAGAGTTCAACAAAGAGGCCATAAATGAGATTGCTAAAATTGCAACGGAATTGAATGAGACCATGGAGAATATTGGTGCACGTCGATTACATACTGTCATGACTAGTTTATTGGAGGACATCCTATTTAATCTCCCCGATAAAAAGATTACCAAGATTTCAATAAATAAGAAAACGGTACAGAAAAAATTAAGCAATTTGAGTGAGGATGAAGATCTTCGCCGTTATATATTATAAAGGATAGATGAATGAAAAGAGATTTTTTACATATTACAGATTTTACCACAGAAGAAATATGGGAAACTTTAGAACTTTCAAAGTGGATTAAAGCGAAATTCAAAAATGGGGAAGACTATAAACCATTTGCAGGCAAAACAATGGCTATGATTTTCGCCAAACCATCTGCAAGAACACGTGTATCTTTTGAAACTGGATTTTTCAGGTTGGGTGGCCATGCGCTATTTTTAGGTCCAAATGATATTGGGATTGGGAAACGAGAATCCGTTTCTGATATTGCCAAAGTATTAAGTCGGTTTAATGATATGATTATGGCACGCTTGTTTGAGCATAAACATATTTTGGAGTTGGCCGAAAATGCATCGGTTCCAGTGGTGAATGGACTTACAGATTTTAATCATCCATGTCAATTAATGGCAGATATTTTAACCATTTACGAACATCGTGGCAATCTGAATGATTTAAAAATTACTTATGTGGGGGATGGAAATAATATTGTTCACTCCTGGTTGGCATTGGCTATGCGGATTCCATTTCATCTCACAGTTGCTTGTCCAGAGGGATATACGCCGGATGAAGGTATGTTGAAAGCGGCAAAAGAAGTGGGGTTATCTACCATTGAAATTTCTCATGAGCCCATGGAAGCCGTAAAAGACTCTGATGTGATTTACACCGATGTGTGGGCATCCATGGGACAAAAGGAAAAGGCTGAAGAAAGACGACGTCGTTTTGAGGGATTCCAAATCAATGATGATTTAATGGCTGCTACCGGTAAGCACACTTATTTTATGCATTGTTTACCTGCTGAACGGGGCGTTGAAGTTACCGATTCAGTATGTGATGCAGATTATTCGATCATGTTTGATGAAGCAGAAAATAGAATGCATGCTCAAAATGCAATTATGGTGAAGCTCATGAAAAAATCTGAGTAATCAGAATGATTTTATAAGAATGTACGATAGAAAATGGTGTCTGTGAAGGTACCATTTTTAAATATTTTAGATAAAAAGGGTGATTTGAGAGAAAAAATTGAAAACAAAATGTGAGATATATCACAATGTATCTCACTTAATTGAGGCTATTTTCCTTCGTGAAATATATAGGGAAAGTATCATACTACATCTTCAATTTAAATCTTGAATTAAATTGAAAATATATCTATCTTACATCCCCTCTTTGAGGGAATTCTCAGTGATTACTGAGAGAAGCTTGAATTGAAAATAAATAATAAGGCAGAAATTAAACCGATCGGAGGAGGTTCTCTGCAAGTAAAAATAAAAATTTGTATTCCATTTTATAATCAACTCAATAATATTGAAGCGTTTTACAATGTATAATATATTATTACGTAACTTGGCTGTACTTTGTACTTTTGTTGTATTCTTGTTTTCTCAAGATGTAACATTGTCTTTAGATGGTGGAAATCTTAACTATGAATTAAGTTCAGATAGTTATGGATTTCAATTTAGCCATGATGGATGTGCACAGGGTGCCAGTGGTGGCGAAGCTGAAGAAAGTGGATTTTGTATAGCTAATTTAGGATCATTAGTACTTGGAATTTCATTCACGGGTAGTTTTATTTCTGCTGGAAATGGAACCCTTGTAGAATTAAGCGGGGATGTTGCTTTAGATTGTTTATCAATAGCAATATTTAATTATATTTAAAATCATAAAGGAGAATAAAATGTCATTTCGTATATTCAACACACAAATACTATTACTTGTATTTCTAACAGTTAGTTTTGCACAAGATGAGGGATGTGCACCTAGCATTCGTGATAATGATTTATATGTTGCCAGTACAGGTATTTCCCTTGGAGCTGATGGTGGTTCTAGTGAATACCATGAGGATGGTGGTTTTGAAATTGCCACTACTTTCCAAGTGAATTTAGAATATCAAGCTGGAGTTGATCCGGATGCAGTAGATCATTTTAATAATTATGGTGAAGGTACTGTACATAACTGGACGGATCCTCAATATTATTTTATGGCAATTAGTGAAGCAGGAGGTCTTGCTGCATGGTCTTATGGTGATAATAATTTAGAAGAAGATTTAAATGCAGATCTCCAATGGACAGTAACTGGTTGGGGTCAGACAATTTGGGGTGGTACTATTGAAGATGGAAGATTAGTAGTAACAACAGGATATAGACCATTTGATGCAACTGAAATGGTAAATGATGTTGAAGTATTCTCCGGTGTTCGCAATATGGAATTACTTGCCTATACTTTTAATGGTGCTGCTTCTGATATTGGTGCTGGAACTCAGCTTGGTGTTGAGCTTCGTGTTGATGAATGTGACTGTAATGGTAATGTTGCTGACTGTGCTGGTGTATGTGGTGGAAGTGCTGCAGATGCTGGTTGTGGTTGCGGTGCAGCTGGTCCTTCAGGTTGTGATAATGCCTGTGGTTCAACTGCTACTGTAGATGAATGCGGTGAATGTGGTGGTAGTGGTATACCAGCAAATAGCAGTATTCGTGCCAATGATGAATATGTTGCATCAACTGGATTTGGTCTTGGTGATTATGTAGTTTCATACCAAGATATTGAAGGTTTTGTAATTGCTAATACATTCCAACTCAATCTAGAATATCAAGCTGGTGTTGATAGTGATGCAGTTGATGTATGGAATAATTATGGTGAAGGTACCGTTCATAACTGGATGGATCCTGAATATTATGTAGTAACAATTAATGAATCTGGTGGTCTTCCTGCTTGGTCATATAGTGCTGATGAAGAAGATGACATGGATGCAGATCTACAATGGACACTTACCGGTTGGGGTCAAACCATTCTTGGTGGTTCCATAGATGCTGGTAGACTTGTTGTCACTACAGGTTATAGACCTTTTGATGCGGATGCATATGTAAATAATGTTGAAGTATTTCAAGGTCCTATGTCACAGGAAGTAATTGCCTATACTTTTGATGGTGCTGCTTCTGATATTGGAGCTGGAACTGTTTTTGGAGTAGAGCTTCGTGTTGATGAATGTGACTGTAATGGTAATGTTGCTGACTGTGCTGGTGTATGTGGTGGAAGTGCTGCAGATGCTGGTTGTGGTTGCGGTGCAGCTGGTCCTTCAGGTTGTGATAATGCCTGTGGTTCAACTGCTACTGTAGATGAATGCGGTGAATGTGGTGGTAGTGGTATACCAGCAAATAGCAGTATTCGTGCCAATGATTTATATGTTGCCAGTACAGGTATTTCCCTTGGAGCTGATGGTGGTTCTAGTGAATATCATGAGGATGGTGGTTTTGAAATTGCCACTACTTTCCAAGTGAATTTAGAATATCAAGCTGGAGTTGATCCGGATGCAGTAGATCATTTTAATAATTATGGTGAAGGTACTGTACATAACTGGACGG
>Ga0208879_1000284_pt1 | contig 54164 bp, 51 predicted proteins | sample Knorr_S15_td_Bot_FD_185605 | JGI IMG/M metagenome (GOLD analysis project Ga0208879, IMG submission 185605) | Marine microbial communities from Southern Atlantic Ocean transect - Knorr_S15_td_Bottom_ad_5009_LV_A (SPAdes) (version 2) | ecosystem: Environmental > Aquatic > Marine > Oceanic | place... | reverse complement strand
TCATTACCCAATATCGCATCCGCTAATTTCTCAGCCACCATTAAAGTGGGGCCATTAAGGTTGCCGTTTGGCGTAGTGGGAAAAATAGACGAATCCACGACTCTCAGTTGCTCAATACCCCTCACCCTGCCCTTGTTATTTACAACAGCCATTGGGTCGTTGTCAGCGCCCATTTTGCAAGTACAAGAGGCGTGGTAAGCACTTTCTACATTTGCCCTTACCCACGCATCAATTTCAGCGTCACTATTAACATCATTACCCGGTTGAATTTCACCACCGCTATACACTTCCAAAGCTTTTTGTGAGAGAATTTCCCGAGTTAGGCGAATACAATCTCGCCAGTCTTGCTTGTCCTGCTCGGTCTCCATGTAGTTAAACAAGATATTAGGCTTAGCGTTTGGGTCACTGCTGATAATTTTCACGCGACCACGGCTAGTGGACTTATTTGGGCCCACATGCACCTGATAACCATGACCCTCAAAGGCTGCATTACCGTCATAACGCATCGCTGCTGGTAGAAAATGATACTGAACATTCGGCCATTCAAGGCCGACTCTGGAGCGAATAAATCCACAAGACTCGAAATGATTAGTGGCGCCTAGGCCTGTTTTAAATAACACCCAACGCGCACCAATTAAAAATTTGGAGAATAAATTTAACTTGCCGTTGAGTGTGATTGGTTTTTTGCATTTATACTGAAAATACACTTCTAGGTGGTCTTGCAAATTCTCTCCAACCCCCGGAAGTTCGTGCTGACATTGCACACCAACATCTTCTAAAACCTGTCGAGGACCAATGCCTGATAATTGCAGTATTTGTGGCGAGCCAATAGAGCCGGCACTTAAAATCACTTCTTTAGCGACATGTACTTCAGTGTCAACGCCTTCTTTACGGTATCGAACACCCACCGCTACTTTATCTTTTAACAATATTTTTTCAACAACCGCGCCTGTTATTAAGGTGAGGTTTTTCCGTTTTTTGGCAGGCTTAAGATGCGCATTAGAGGTGGACGCTCTAACGCCCTTGTCAACTGTCATATGCATCGGCCCAAAACCCTCTTGCTGCTCGCCGTTGTAGTCATTCGTTTTTGGGTAACCTGCCTCATGACCTGCTTCGATAAAGGCTTGATACAATGGGTTAAGGCTCATATTGTTGCCGCCACAGGTCGCAACTGGGCCGCTGCCACCACGGTACTCATTCTCACCACCCTGCCAAGACTCACTGCGCTTAAAATACGGCAAGCAATCAGCATACGACCAACCTTCAGCCCCCTCACGTTGCCACTGATCATAATCCCTTGCATGGCCTCTAACATAAACCATGCCGTTAATCGAGGATGAACCGCCAAGCACTTTGCCTCGTGGGCAATGCATTTCACGATCATCAAGAAAAGGCTCGGGCTGGGAGTGGAACTGCCAACAAAACTTTTCGGTATTCATCGGATAAGACAGTGCTGTTGGCATTTGAATAAAAATACTCTTGTCGCTACCACCCGTTTCCAAAAGTAAAACTCGGTGTTCACCGCCTTCAGTGAGTCGATTAGCCAGTACGCACCCTGCGGAACCGGCGCCAACAATAATATAGTCAAATGGTTTATTCATTTTTCTCCGTTTGGTTGGATATTTCTTCAAGCATTAGAACAATATTCGTCTTAAACTCAACATCCGTCGCAGAAGGTGTTTCAAGAACCGAGTAAAAAGCCGCTACAACCCCAGTAAGCATATTAATTAACAGATACTGACCGCCATAACCGCCATGTCCAATCCAGTTTTTACCCACCATGATCTGGTTTGAGTAACGAACAAAATCATCTTGGCTGGGTGGCTCTCTCTTTAATTTCATATATTTAGGCCCAGGATTGGTTAATGTCTTGTCTATAAATGAGGCAGAACCAGAGCGTCGATTATTAACACCCTCTCCTCGCCTTGCAAACAAAAGACCGAATCGCGCTAAATCTCGGGCAATTAGGGAGCCACCACCGGACAGTGTGGGCATGCCAGTCCTATCCGTTCCCATATAAAGACCGTCTTCAAAGCCGGCAGCTTCAATGGCAGACAAAAGCCACTCTCTCAGCGATTGACCGCTGACCTTTTCTAGCAAAAGAGACAATACATCGGAATTGCTAGATTTGTATAAAGCTTGGCCGGTGTTGTTCTCTAAACCAACCCCGTCGATGGCTTTAACATTATTGAGAAACTCTTCATTAGTTTGCTCTGTTGAATTTTCGCTGGGTAGGCGCCACCCTATGGCAGTTTCCTGTAAATAAGAAGAGCTAAAGGGGTCCAGATAATCTTCGGAATATTGATTTTGGATATCCATATTTAATACGCACTGGAGGCTGGCGTTGGCATATCCACTACCTATATCTGATAAGTATTCGGAGATAGTTTTCTCTAAATCAAGCAAACCATCCTGTACAAGTTCGCCAATAAAAAGATTGAGAAACATCTTTGAAATTGATTGAATCGAGTGCGGCTGAGTATCGGAAAAATCGTCTGCATACTGCTCAAATAAAATACTTTGACCCTTTACAACGACAAGAGAACAAAAGCTATTATGTTTTAGCATCTTCTTGACTAAAGGTATCTGTTGAATAGTCAAATCCTGTTGGCTTTCTAGCGCCAAAACCAAATCAGAGCGCAGGAAAATGCCATAGCGATTAATTCGATGAAGATTGCGAAAACTCATTCGTCGAAATTCCGGCAAATTCCATCGGGCCTTATTGTCACAGAGAGTGACTAAGTCAGGGTTTTTATAAAATTTATGGGTACTACTGTTCATTATTTCTTGGCTAATCTCTCTTATCTATATTTAAATTTAGAACGGGCTCTGCACATTATCCAAACGGATAAAAATACTTTTTACTTGGGTGTAGTGCTTTAAAGTTTCAGGGCCATTTTCGCGACCAATGCCCGATTGTTTATAACCACCGACAGGCATTTCAGCTGGAGAGTCACCCCAACTATTAATCCAACAAATACCGGCTTGCAATTGATTAATGACGCGGTGTGCGCGATTAATATCCTGCGTGAAGACACCTGCAGCTAGACCAAAGTCGGTGTCGTTAGCACGAGCAACCACTTCATTCTCATCATCAAAGCGCAGCACCGACATTACCGGGCCAAAAATTTCATCGGTAACGTTGGCCATATCATCTTCACAATCGGCAAATATTGTTGGCTCAACAAAAAACCCATCACGTGTTGTAACGGAATCATGTCGCTTGCCGCCGCATATTAGGCGCGCATTGGATGCTTTCGCTTGATCGATATACCCCATCACCTTGTCAAGATGTTTGGCATTAATTAACGCCCCCATTTGAGTTTCTAAATCCATTGGATCGCCCAACTTGATTGCTTCACTGCGTTGCTTCGCTTTGTCTAAAAATGCATCGTAAACATCACTCTGCACAAATACTCTAGTGCCATTTGTGCATACCTCACCTTGAGTATAAAAGTTAGCCAATAAAGCGCCAGATACGGCGTTATCTAAATCAGCGTCATTAAAAATAATTAAAGGTGATTTACCTCCCAGCTCCAAAGTGACTTCTTTGATTGTTTCGGCCGCATCAGCCATCACTTTTTTTCCAGTTTCACAGCCACCGGTAAACGAAATTTTTGCAATACGCGGGTGTCGAGATAAATATTGACCAACGCGATAATCACCAAGAACCACGTTAAAAACACCCGGCGGCACGCCGGCTTCAGTGTATATTTCAGCAAGTTTAAGGACGCTTAATGGTGTATTCTCTGAAGGCTTAAACAGCATTGAATTGCCAGCCGCTAAACACGGAGCCGACTTCCACATCGCAATTTGCATAGGATAATTCCAAGCACCTATGCCTGCGCAAACTCCTAAGGGCTCTCGCTTTGAAATGAAAAAGGTATTGCTGTCTAAATCTTGTTGTGTGCCCTGTAGAGCCGGTATTAGGCCGGCGTAATATTCAATCACATCAGCACCACTGTGAATATCAACACAATTCGCTTCTTGCAATGGCTTACCCGTATCCATAACCTCAAGGGCGGCTAACTCATCGTTACGCTCTCGCAAAATAGCAACAGCTTTAAGCAATATACGACTACGCTCGAACGCCGACATAGCCGACCAAACAGCAAAACCTTTTTCAGCGGAAAGTACCGCTTTTTCAATGTCAGCTTCACTGGCCTGATCGACCTGACAAATAACTTGGTTTGTGGCCGGGTTAATGGTTTCAAACGACTCATTAGAATCCGCTTTGACGTAGGCGCCGTGAATATAAAGGTGTTGTTGCATATTAATTATTTTTCCTAATTGTTTTTTGATGAATTGAAAGAAAACGTTCCGGCACCATTGACTTAATATAATTGCCAATAATGCGCTCGGCTTGTTGTGGGTCAATGCCCTTGGGTGTGAGTGCGCCACGTAGCCACATGCCATCGATCAGTGCCGCTACAGCGATTGCAACAGATTTAGCCTCATCAACTGTCAGCATGTGTTTTAATTCAGCTCGTAAATAAGATAGCAGGCGTTTTTCATTGACTTGTTGCAGGCGATAAAGTGCCGGATCATGCATTGCCCGAGACCAGAAGGCCAGCCAGGTTGAGGTAACGTCAGGACTAACTTGTCCACCACTAAAATTAGATTCAACAATCCCAAGAACACGGCCCAGCGGATCTTGTTTATTGGTTTTACTAAGTTTCACACGTGTTATATTAGCAAGATCTTTCAGGATATAGCGCATTGTCGCTTCTAATAAGCCATCCTTACCGCCGAAATAGTGGCTAATAATGCCTGGCGATACGCCTGCAGCTCGACCGATAACGGCCACACTTGCGCGCGACATACCTACTTGACCGATAACTCTAATAGTCGCTTTAATTAGCTGCGGCCGACGAATTTCTGGCATTCCTACTTTGGGCATTATTTTCCATTCACCTCAAATGAATTAATGTAAATACACCTATGATTTGAGTAATATTATTGTGCATATGAACCTATACTTGAGGAAAGCGTCCTTTTTTCTCTAATTGATAAATAGGCATATTGTTACGAATATACTCCCTCTTTGCATCCCGTATTGGGTGATGGTCCCATGCGAGTTCGCGCTTATGCATTACATCCTTTAAAAACTTACGCCGACGCTGACTTTCTAACACTTTTTGACGAAGAGCGGACTGGTCATAATTGCTTGTAATCTCATTCACTAAATCTTTGACTTCCGTCGCATAAGTGGGATTATTAGCAAGATTGTTACGCTCATGTGGATCTTTAACTAAGTCATAGTACTGAAATGGGTCTCCATCAGCATAAATAAACTTTTTACTGCCACGACGGATCATAAACATCGGTGTTGCAATGGCTTCAGCAAAATACTCTCCGATGACTTCATCATGGCCCTTGCCACCACTTAAATGACTCATTAGCGATCGCCCTTCTATTGGTGTTGCATAGTCACTTTTTTTGCCATCTGTTGCCATTTCAACAAGGGTTGGCAAAAGATCAACCAAAGAAACCGCTTCTTTTACACGTCTTGGTGAGAACATTTTTGGCGCATGGACAATCAAGGGAACTCGGGCAGAATGCTCCAAAAAATTCATTTTAAACCACATCCCTCGTTCGCCCAGCATATCACCATGGTCCGCAGTGAAAATAACAATAGTATTTTCAGCCAAACCTGACTCATCTAAGGCGATTAAAACTTCTGCTACTTTATCGTCAATATCGCTGATAGAGCCATAATAGGCGCGCCTTGCGTTACGAACAATGTCATCACTCAGCTCCATCTCATTAGCGCCATAAGAATAACGCAAGCGAGCGGAATGAGGGTCCTCGGTAACTAAATTCAATGGGGTTTGAGGCAAGTCGATATCTTCTTCACGATAGCTTTGCCATTTATCTTCACGGCATAAATAGGGATCGTGTGGCTGAATCATCGATATCGTCAAAAAGAAAGGCTCTTCATTATTGTCTCGCGCATGATCAAAAATATAGCGCTTGGCGTTAAAGACTACTTCATCATCGTAATCCAGGTACATTGAGCGCACACAAGGTCCAGCCTTGGTGACAACTTCCATATTATGGAACCAGTCCAAGCGCTCTTCAGGACGATCCCATTCAGGGTGCCAGGTAAAGTCTGCTGGATAAACATCGGTTGTCAAGCGATCTTGAAAGCCATGCAACTGATCGGGCCCAATAAAATGCATTTTGCCACTAAGGCAAGTACGATAGCCTTCTGCAGAAAGATAATGAGAGAAAGTTGGCACTTCAGAGCCAAATTCAACAGCGTTATCCCAGGCGGCTATTTGTGATGGCAAACGCCCACTCATCATTACAAAACGTGAGGGAGCACACAAAGGCGAATTGGTGTAGGCGGCATCAAACACTACCCCTTCATCAGCAAGTTTAGATAATGTTGGGGCTTTAACAACCTTGTGCCCGTAACAAGGCAAAAATTGCGGTGCCAGCTGGTCAGCCATTATTAATAAAATATTAGGTTTTTTAGATTTATTGGGCATTATTTTTTATTGATTGAACATTCAATTAAAAACAATACGCTTATAATAACTACATGTCAAGCAAAACAAAGAAACAACAAGCATGAATTGTGTTTAACTTTAATTAAGAAGTAAGTTTCATAATAAAATTGGAGAACTTAATGATTATTGAAGCGGTAAATGCAGCAAAAAACAGCTTAAAAGTTCAATGGAATAATGACACAACCAGTAACTACCCATGGCACTGGTTAAGAGATCATAGCGAAAGTCCAGAAGATTTACACCCTATAACCCTACAGCGTCAAATTGATACCCTTAGCTCACCATTTGTTAGTGTCGTTAGTGAAGTGTTTGTTGACAAAAGCCTTAAGCATGTCCACATCAAGTGGGCTGATCAAAGCCAAAGCATCCTTTCAGTTGCATTACTTGAATGCATGGCCCACCCCGCCCCACCTCAACCCACACCATCGAGTTCTGCTGAGATTTGGCACAATCCAGACGACATCAAAGTCTTGCCAGAAATGACTTATAACTGCCTAATGAATGACAACGAAGGTGTAAAGATTTGGCTAAACCACATTCAGAGAATTGGCTTCGTGTTAGTACACAACTCACCAACCACGGCAGAAGCAACCGAGAAAATGATGGAGAAAATTGCTTATATACGAAACTCAATTTTCGGCACATTCAGTACTTGGGACAACAAGGCGTCCAATCATGAGGATACAGCCTATACATCCTTGGAGATCGAGCCGCATACTGATGGTACTTATGTTCATGATGCCCCCGGACTTCAAACCTTGCACTGCTTACAAAGAGATGCAATTGGTGGTGACAACCAGTTCATTGATGGATTGGCTATTGCAAATGAAATGCAAAACCAACATCCACAAGAATTTGAAACGCTTTGCAAGGTCCAAGTGCCTGGACGCTATATTGGTGAAAATATTCACCTGCAGACACACAGGCCGGTCTTTCGCACAAACAACGATGGAGAGGTGTTACAAGTTAGCTTCAATAACCATGACCGAGCAACCTTTAGACTTCCAGATGATGAGATGGCGCGATTTTACGAAGCTTACGGAATTTTTCACCGCTTGGCACATCAACCGCAGCGGCAATTTCAATACTGTTTAAACCCAGGCACTATCCTAACATTTGATAACTGGCGACTATTGCACGGCCGAGCGGCACTTACCGGATATCGACAGTTGTGTGGCGGCTATCACAATCGCGAAGATTTTGAAAGCCTAGTTCGTACAAATTGACTGACGTTTTAACTAGGCAAGAATAACTTAATTGACCTTAATAAAGCACCTCAACACGACTCAAGTTTGACTATATAGTTTTTAACTGGGTGTATTGCTCAAATATCCGCCAAACCATTTTCTCGACCAGCACCTATCGCACCGCCAGCAACCAAGGTAACTTTTTTGGTATCTTTACGCATGTTTCTTCATGACAACATTATGGTTTCGTAATTCAGATTTTCTCGGAAATATATACTTGAATGTCTTATCATAATTGTTTTGTATTATATGCAGTTAGAGGTCCTGGCCAAACAAGCCACTCCATCGCCTTCGTTAGAGTGTAAATAACTTAATTACCCAATTCAAAGCTTTCATCTGGAAAATATTTTGCTAGGCGAACATCAGCCGACTTGGCGTGCCCTTCCATGCCCTCCAGTCTTGAAATTCTTGCTGTAGCTAATGCAATATCTTTTGAACCTGCCTTGGTTGACCTTTGCCATGTCACTGTTTTCATGTATTTATGCACCGAAAGACCACCGGTGTATTTTGCCGCACCTGAGGTTGGAAGGACGTGATTCGGACCGGCTGCTTTATCGCCATAGGGCACGGTTGTCTCCTCGCCCAAAAATAAAGACCCGTATGATTTCAGCCTTTGCAGCCACCAATCAAGATCACTTGCTTGAACATGTAAATGCTCGGGCGCGTAATCATCAGCTATGTCAGCCATTTCTTCTCGACTATCACACAGGATCACTTCGGCATAATTTTGCCAAGCCAATCCAGCATTCTTAGCATTGTTTTCAGGTAATTCAGCGATTAAAGTAGGTGCCAACTCCAACACTTTATTGGCTAATTTTCTATCGTTGGTGACAAGCCATACTGGTGAGTTGTAACCGTGCTCAGCTTGACCAATAAGGTCGGTTGCAACAAATAGTGGGTCAGCAGTGCTGTCCGCTATTACAAGGGAATCGGTTGGTCCCGCAAACATATCAATACCAATTTGACCAAACAATTGTCTTTTTGCTTCTGCAACATATTGGTTTCCTGGGCCCACTAAGATATCGACTTTCGACACCCCAAAAAGCCCATAAGCCATTGCTGCAATGCCCTGAACTCCTCCTAAATTAAGAATTGTGTTCGCCCCACAAAGATCTAGTGCAAAGAGCACTTCGTCAGAAATACCCACTGCGGGTTTTGGTGGTGAGCAAGCAATAATATTACGTACACCCGCAACTCTTGCAGTGGTAACGGTCATTAATGCTGAAGCAATATGACTATACCTACCTCCAGGAACATAACAACCAGCGCTTGAAACTGGGATGTTCTTCTGCCCAACTTCAAAGCCAGGTGTAATTTCCAGACAAAACTCTGATATGGTGTTCTTTTGGGCTTCGGCAAAACGCGTTATGTTGTCATGCGCAAAACATATATCATCTTTTACCTTTTGAGATAGCCTCTCTCTTGCAAATAAAATCGCGTCTCTTGTTACAACTATGTCACCTTCCCACGAATCCAATTGATTTGAATAACGTTTCACTGCCTCTTCGCCGCTATCTCTTATCTCACCTAGCATTTCTCTAACACGTTGACTCAGCAGGGGGTCTAAAATCTCCTCAGAACGAGGTGCTTTCTTTATATATTCTATGCTCATTAAATTCACTCCATTGGGTAAGTAACCATTAATTAATCGACTTAATTCGCAAAGTCAACAACTGCTTGTGCCAAAACATCAACAGAGTCGATCACTGGGCAAACGTTGGATAGGCAGTTTGATATCAACGAGAACTCAGAACAAGCAATAACCACTCTTTCGGCGCCTCCGTGCACCAATTGTTGAGCTGTATCCTGAAACAATTGGCGAGCTTCAAAGCTTGCTGCGTTTTTCTTAATAAGTTGTATGGCGTTTAACATGCGCTGTTGATTTTCAGGGTATATCGCCTGAAAATTATGAGATGAAAAAGCGTTGTCGTAAATTTCAGTTAATTCAAGCGCTGGTGAACCCAAAATACCAATTATCGTATTGTCTACACATTTCAAAGAAAGCGCTTCGGTAGTTAGGGTAACCATATTTAACAAGGGAATATTGACAGCCTCTTGAATAGTGGAGGCATAATAATGAGCTGTATTACACGGCATGGCAAGCATTTTGGCGCCATTCCCTTCTAACTCTTTAGCCATCGTGATCAGTGTATTGCTAGGATCGTCACCCGTCTTTTCAATAATGGCTTTAATTCTTGAGGGCACTTGAGTGTTGTTATCCACAAGCATTGGAATGTGATCGCAATCATCACTCGCTTCTGTTAAAGCTATTATGCGAGACATCAGCAGTACGGTGGCCTCAGGACCCATACCGCCAATGACGCCCAACTTAGGCTTTACTTGATAATTACTCATGTAAATTAATTGCAACCCTTTCAGCACAATCAGCAACAATATCAGCCAATAAACTGCAATCTTTTTTTGAAAATGTCAGCGGTAGTCTCAAATCGAACAGCCCTGATAATATACGATCCGATTGATCTAGTTTTTGGCGCTCAATATACTGCCAGCTTTTATGATTACTGGTAAAGCCACTTGGATTGTCACTACCAAACCACTTAACCTCAACACCAAGTTGCCGATTATCTTCAATAAAATTACGAGCCTGTTGTTTACTGACATTAGGGATTCGAAATTGAATAGAACTACCGACATAAAACTCTTTTGCATTCCGATCTGGAACAACAATATTTTTCACTTGGCGAAGTTTGGCCTCAACTAGCACATAGCGCTCATTCCAGCGCCTTATATTGTTCTCAAGTTTATTAATTTGTGGACGCAGAATGGCTGCCCTTAGATTGTCCATACGACCTGAAAGGTTTGGTGTTTGCAGCCGTATTTTCTTAAAAACGTTAGGATCGGGTGCGGCACCGTGACGCTCATACAGCATGTATGAGCCCGACATCATGATACACCGCGCCATAAATTCAGCATCGTCCGTAGTGATAAGCCCGCCTTCTCCAGAGTTCATGTGTTTGTACGTTTGTGTGCTGAAGCAGCCTGCTAAACCAAAATTGCCACTACGAGTGTTATTCCACTTTGCCCCCATTGTGTGGGCACAATCTTCAATCAACGTTAAATTATATTTCTCCACAACGCCCATAAGATTCTCCATATCGACAATATGGCCTCGCATGTGGGAGAGTAACAAAAAACGTGCACCACTTGAGTTTGCTTTTTTAGCCAAATCATCAAGGTCGAGTAAAAGGTTTTTGTCAACTTCTATGAATACTGCACGGCCACCAGCGCCTGCTATTGCCCCTGGTACGGGTGCTAAGGTGTACATATTTGTGAGCACGGCTTCATTGCTTTTTAGGCCGGCGGCTCGTAACGCGATATTCAGGGCATATCCACCTGAGGCGCATGCAAGACAATAATGAACGTCCTGATAAAGAGCATACTCTTGCTCCAGCAGTGATACCTGGGAGAGCTCGCCATCCAAGGTGTTATAGCGATGCAACCTACCACTTTTTAACACCCTCATAGCTAAAGCAATCGACTCCTGGTCGATAGCTTCTTGCTGTGTAAAAGATTTATTGAATGCTTTTGCCATTTTCTCGAATAATCAGCTGACCAGCGCTACGCCCTATTAGCAAAATTAAAATGCTTGGTATAGCCAAACAAGGATGCAGAGCCCCCTGTGTGGATGAACACAACACGGTCCGATTTTTTGAAAGACCCTTTGCGAATCAAATCAATCAAGCCCGCTGCACCCTTACTGGAATAGACAGGGTCTAATAAAATACCCTCTAATTCTGCAAACATCGTTATTGCTTCGATACCAGCCTCGGTGGGTAGACCATAACCCTCTCCAACATAATCACTATTAGCGACGATATCATCTCGATTGACAACGCCGCCACAACCTAATTTGTTGGCTGTTTCAACGGCCAATTTATAAACATTCTCTTCTTGAGTCTCTTTGGGCGCTCTAACACTTATTCCTAACAACGGGATATTGGCGTTCATTGCTTTTAAGCCAACAATGAGTCCTGCTTGAGTGCCTGCACTTCCTGTCGCATGAACAATATGATCAAGAACCAAATCTCTGCCGTTGGCTTGATGAAGTAACTCAAAAGCACAATCAACATAGCCTAGGGCGCCTGTTGCATTTGAACCACCTCCAACAATTGTATAAACATTACTCCCAGCGTCTCTTAACTTATCTGCAACCACTTCCATTTCAGCATTCATGTCCAAACCTGGGCCGCGCTTCTCATAAGTCGCACCATGAAGCAAGTCGATAAATACGTTTCCATTATGGTTATAGTTATCGTCCGTGTAACCCGTTCTATCCTCTAGAAGTACATGACACTTCATTCCCAACTTTGCCGCAAAAGCCGATGTTTGTCTCACGTGGTTAGATTGCACAGCGCCTTGTGTCATTACGGTATCGGCGCCTTGAATTTGGGCCTCTGCCATTAGAAATTCGAGTTTACGCGTTTTATTGCCGCCAGTTGAAAGCCCTGTGCAATCATCACGCTTTATCCAAATTTCTGGACCACCTAGCTCTTCAGAAAGCCGCTTTAGGGGTTCTAGTGGTGTGGGTAAGTGGGCTAAACGTAATCGAGGGAATCGAGAAAGATGCATAGAAGTACTCCTTAAATAATATTTAAAACGCTATAAAGTTAACTTTTTAACCTTTTTTTTATCAAAATACGATTAATAATTTGCACAAACTGTTTAAAAACATTAAACCGATTTGATGCGATTTAGATCCTATAACTCTCTTATAACTTTTTAACTGTTTTTTTATCAAAACACGATTAATAATTTGTATAAACTATTTAAAAACATTAAACCGATTTGATGCGATTTAGATCCTATAACTCTCTTAAAATTTTTGACACCGTGGCCCGCTTCGAAAGTATTACTTTAGCAGCAGAAGAGTTATGTCAGTCAAAAGGTGCAGTCAGCTATCAAATCAATAAACTTGAAAAGGAACTTGGATTTGTGCTTTTTGAGAGAACCAAATCTAAACTTGCGTTGACCAGTGCTGGACGTAATCTCTGGCATGTTTCACAAACATCCCTCAACCAAATTGACAATAAAATTGAGCAGTTACGTGGAAAAATCTCAAACACTGTAACTGTTGGGGTTCTTACTCTTTTTGCTTCAAGATGGTTGTCGCCAAGGCTGGTTAATTTTTTTCAAGATTGTCCAGAGTTAAGCCTCAAACTTGAAGCAATCAATTCAATAGATGAATTTAATAATACTAACTTTGACTTGGTTATTCTTTGGGGTGATACCTGGAGTGGCTTCAGTCACGACTTGCTTGCGGACTCCTCATCTTTCCTTATCGGCAACCCTAAAGTTGCAAAAGAGGCTAGCCGCCTGGGTTTGAATCAAGCCATGCAAACTATTCCTTTCTTAAATGACGCCTTCTCCGGAGGATATGAAGCGATTCGTGCATGGCACGAGGATGCTGGTTTAGAGTACATGCCATCCTCAGCAGGCCTTACTATAACCGATTCAAATACCAGATTTCAAGCTGTCATTGATGGTCAGGGAATGGCCCTTCTTTGGGATGAATTAATTCGCACGGAAATTGACACGGGAAAACTCGTTTATCTATCTGATATAAAACTTAAAGGTTTTGGATATCACCTTGTTTACCACAATAAAAACTCTTTATCTGGTGCAGCAAAACAATTTCGAGACTGGATAATCAAAGAAGCAAAAAGTTAAAGGTTGAACGAATTTATTATATATTGTTCAATCGAGAATCTGTGAAGTGTAATCTTGCAACTCTACTTTATGAAACTGCTTAATATTCAGCGTGTTGCGTGTTGTCTGGTCAAGTGAATTTAACGCAGAATTAAGAGCCTTAGTAAGAAGCTGAGGGCTGCAGAGTGGTCTATTTTTATTCGTAACCAAAGGTGGCGCTGTTGATTGGCAGGATTGACCAATAATACGCAATTCATCTCGATAAAGAGGATTTGTGACACATAAATACTCATAGGTTGCCGCGTCTATGGCAGTAACATCGCAGACACCTTTTAAAATAGAATGAAGGCTTTTATGATGAGACCCAGTGAAGATTATTTCACCAAAGAAAACTTCAGCACATTCTTTATACTTTTCTCTAAGCTCGTGTTGCAAGACATTTAGACCGCTGTTTGAACATTCACTATTGGCCGCAAGTCTCTTTCCCTTAGAATGCGCTATGGTGTCTACTTCGCTATCACGATGAACAATATAATAACTAAAATATTGTGGGCCAAAAACACCTGGAAGATTGAACTGTGGCGCACAAAGCGGCATCAAGACTTCCGAAAACCTATCAATCAATGGTAGCCCGCACACATGGCTTATACAAGTATTTTTATCCAACACAACTGACTCTTCTATGCTGTTAACGAAGGATTTTGGTAGGCCGATTTCAGGATAAAGGTCTGACGCCTTAAGAAGCAAATCCTGCCAAGTGCATTCCAACTCTTCACTTACTGAATACATCCCAAGTGCAATTTTCTGATCAATCATTCTTAGCAAATCCTGGGTGTACAGGACTGGTGACTGACCTGAAGGCAAACTTAGAAAACCATTGCCAATAGCCACGCTCTATAAAGTGATTGTTCTGCTCTTCATGGTATTCAGGATTTGAGTTGTACTCCTTTCCAAGTTTAAACCAACTCATCCCAGGATGCTGGTGATGAACAGCGTGGTAATTATTATTAAGATAGAGAATTCGCATTGGCGCTGAAGCTTTCATAATGATTGAACGATGGCTAGGCTCACTCGTCACTCTGTGTTCATAAAAACTCCGTAGCAAAGTTAACGACTGAGCAAAGTAAGCACAAGCAATATAAATAAAAATATTCACCTCGAAAAACAAACCAATGAATAACAATAAAAACAAGACAAAGAATTCGTGAAAAATCCAGATTAGCGCATTATTAGAGTTTACTGTCTTTAAACTTCCAATCATTTGCCTTTTTAACCCTAAAAAATGCAACAAAGGCGCCAAAAGCAAACGACCCAGTAGCGTCATAATAAAAATCGATAATTTTTGACGCCATTTTGACTGCTCATTCCATCTGACTTCACTTACGAAATAGCTTTCTGGGTCAACGCCTGGAATGGTTAGGTGCTCATTTTCATGGTGCTTAAGATGTGAACTTTTATAAATTGGATACGGATACCAAAGCGCCAAAGGTGGATACGCCAAACAATCGTTTACAGCTTGATTATCGCTAGGATGACCGTGTAATAATTCATGCTGAACTGAGCCGTGGAACGCCAAAACAACGGTCAAAAACACGGGAGCCATCGGAATGCTTTCAAAACTGTTAAGAATAAACCACCACGACAAATAGACAGTAAGTATTGCTAGCCACGTAGGCCACTCACTTAGCGCATTAATAGCTCTTGGTTTGTTCATTATTTAGCAAACTTTGACAGAGCAACAATGATACATAACAAAAAATGATTGCCTCTAAAATCAAATAAAAATATAATTGCGGAATTAACAACCCTCACGAGAGAGTATGAAAATCAAATTTGCAACTTACAATATCCAATACGGCGTTGGCCAAGATGATTGCTACGACCTTTCACGTATCGTGGATACACTTAAAAACCAAGACATTGTTTGCATACAAGAGGCAACAACCAACTGGCAGGCATGTGAAAATGACAATCAGCCAGAAGTTTTAGCGACCAAACTGAATCTTTACATGGCTTATGCGCCAGGTTTTGAGGTTGATTATAGCTCGAAAGATGACAACGGAGTAATCACCAACACACGCCGTGGTTTTGGCAATATGGTTCTGTCACGCTGGCCAATTCTTTACTCCCGCGCGCACTCTCTACCAAGGCCAGCGACAGAAATTTCCGTTGATTTTTATCCCTTTGTTGACCTGCCGCGCGTAGCCCTTGAGGTTGTTATCAATGTTAACGGCAACGCCATACGCTTCATTTCAGTTCATTTGAGCCATCTCCCAGGAGAGCAAAGGATCGCACAAATTAATGCTTTAAAAGCGCTTGTTACCACCCTTCCTAACGAAATGCACCTTTGGGATGACGACCCGCAACTGTCGGTTTACACCGATGGCATGCAAGCACCTCTCATCCCGCAGACAACCCTCATTGCTGGTGATTTTAATTTTGAAGCAGACGGTAGTGACTATACTGAAATGATGAAGCCACTGGTGGACACAAATGGCATCCTTATTGATGCTTGGCTGTCAAGCAAAAAACGTTTATCCGATGAGGGTACTTGTTTAGAATACAATGGTCGATTCTCTCGTCTCGATTATTTATTTATAACGCAAGACTTAAACGATTGCGTAATCAGCGCCAATAGTGATCAAAGCAATTTGTCATCGGATCACTTCCCGCTATTTTTTGAACTCAAACTGTAAACCATTATGAGCATGAACAACAACCACAACAAGGAAAGAATTGAGCTTGCTGCAGCATTTCGCTGGACAGCTCGACTCAATATGCACGAATCGATTGCCAATCACTTTAGCTTAGCAGTTTCTGATGATGGTTCGGAGTTCTTAGTGAATCCAATCGGCAGGCACTTCTCACAAATCAAAGCCAGTGAACTCTTACTTTTAGACTCTCAAGACGATTCAACAATGTCGCGTCCCAATGCACCTGATCCAACTGCTTGGGCAATTCATAGCGCAATACATAAAAACAACCCTCAAGCGCGTTGCATTCTTCATGTTCACCCCAAATATGCGACGATCCTTGCCACACTTGCAGACAGCACTATGTACCCAATTGAACAAAATACCATGCGCTTTTTTAATCGAGTATCCATAGACGAAGGTTATGGTGGAATGGGCTTGGGTGATGAGGCAAATAGGTTAAGTGTAACTTTGGGAAAAAACTCAGTATTACTTCTTGGCAATCATGGCGTACTTGTTGCCAGTCATTCAGTTGCACAAGCCTTTGATGATCTTTATTATTATGAGCGTGCATGCCAAACTCTAATAGGTGCTTACCAAACAGGCAAGAAACTACGAGTTGTAAGCGATGAAATAGCTGAAAAAACCGCCAAACAATGGCAAGGCTTTTGTGGCTCCGCGAACCACCACTTTGGCGAATTAATGGCCATTCTTGATAAAGAAGAGCCAGACTATAAAAGCTAATAACTTATAGCGGCGCTTGAGTTCGAAGTCGAAATGGATGGCTTGTATGTTAATGGCGTTGACATTATCACTTGAAATAATGAGGGTCAAATTAGGGACTTTAAAGTTATGTTACATCCACTTAAGGCCACTCATCTAGCACAAGAAAAAATGTTAGTACAGCTACAGGCAAGGTGAGGTCGAAGAGCCTAGATATGTTTGATTTATAATGCGCTCGAACGGTAACAAATTCAGTAGATGCTTAGCTGATAACGTAATAATTCATTATTCAAATGTGCGTATTATAAAGTGTTAACTTATTGTAATAATATGTTAATTATAGTTTGAAGATGGATGGCTATAATTTTTAATTGCACAACTTGACATCTAATACCCCATGATAAAAAAAATTAGCCTATCGATATTAGGCTTAATCCTTTTAGTGGTTGTTGTATTTGCTTTATGGCACCGAGTCATTATGCCAAAACTCATCCCCCTATCAGACCTGCCGACTCCCGCAGGCTCATATTCCATTGGCACGCAAATAGTTGAGTGGACAGATTCAACAAGGGATGAATGGTTCACTGAAGAAAGCAACGACAAACGCCGTATTGTCGTGCAAATTTGGTATCCAAGTGAGGCTTCAAATGACGCCGCATTGCCTTATTTACCCTCTCCCGACAAATGGTTGCCTGCTCTTAGTGACATTCTAGAATTACCGCAATTTTTATTTAACCACTTGCGCGAAATAAACACCCATTCCGTACTTAATGCAGAGCTAAATAAAAGCATTAAACAGGCGCCATTAGTCATTTTTTCTCACGGGATTTACGGCTTTCGCTTCCAAAATACTGCACAATTTGAAGCCCTAGCAAGTCGTGGATACATTGTGGTGTCTGCTGACCATGCTTTTGATGCCAGCCTGACATTTTTTGAAGACGGCAGCGTTGCCGATTTTCGCTCGGGATATGAAGGCGAGCTAACAGAAAAACAATTTTGGGCATTACGCAATCCACAACTACGTACTCGCGTTGCCGATATTCGCTTTATGCTCGACACCATAGAGAATAAACAAAGCACAGGCGAGGCTATTTGGTCTGCTGTTGATTTAGGGCGTATTGGCATCTTCGGCCACTCTTACGGTGGCGCTACCGGTATTGTTGCCGCTGGAGAAGACAAACGCATTGACGCTGTTGTTGCCCTAGATGGCTGGATATTACCGATACTGCCCGCAGTTATTGATAAGGGATTGCAAATACCATTTTTCTATATCGGTCGCGACTCTTGGCCAGACCCACTGAACTACCAAAAACTCAACACCCTTCTGAGTAATAGCAGCCAACAAAGCACCTTATATCTGCCAGGAACGATGCACTTTGATTTTTCGGACACCCCGTTATTCTCACCCGTGATGCAAACGATTGGTGCAGCAGGCGTTATTCCAGCTGATGAATTAACACGCCTACTTGAAGATAATATCGTCGCATTTTTTGATACTCATTTAAACCATAAATCGGCTTTGTAAAACCCCAAATAGAGCCTTTATCGGCTTCACTCTACACAAGGGGTTGTTTTTATTGTCATTATTGATAATTTACTTTTGAGGCGTAAAATAATTACAGATAATTATCTGTAATTAACCCATGGCCAGACCCTTTCTAAAGCAAGAACGTAAAAGAATCATATTGCAGGCGTTTACTGAGTGTATTGCCGCTAAAGGGCTTAACGCAACAACGCTCGATGACATCGCAATCAAATCACAAATGCGTCGCAGCCTACTGCGTCATAATGTTGGAAATCGCACCGAATTAATCAACCAAGTAGCCGAGTACGTCTCCACAGAGTTCGAAAGAATCTGGCACCAGCAGCGCGCTCAACATGCCAATGATGACAGCGATGAATGGCTCCTAAAAACCCTCTTTAACAACAAACTCGATGAAGAATACCAAGCACTCATACCCGCCTTCTTTTCGCTCCTAGCTTCTGCACACCGTTATCCTGAGGTTACTCAGCGGCTCAAGTAGTGCTTTAATGTCTATGTTGACGACATCACCCAAGAACTTATGCGACGCCACCCCAGCTCCAGTGAGAACGACTGCAAACAAGTCTCTCTTGGTATTGTTGGTATCTTTTTCAACTGGGACAGCTTCATGAGTCTTGATCTTGGTGAGGAAATTACCGAACTTAACTGGCAATTAGTCAACAGATTGATATTGACTCTAAAAAAATAAGACCCCGCCGCCATTAAACACCCAACAAAAAACAATCAAAGCTTGATAAAGCACAGTAGAATACATTATGGTTTTTAGATGGCGTTATAAATTGGCAATGTGGGTATTAAAAGGCCCGATATTTTCATTGATGAAGCTGTTAGTGGCAAGCCGATTCATCAACAAAATTAAGAACAAATTCACTAAAAAATAACCCTCTTCTAGGGTTCGAATCCTTTTCCACCATTAATAAAAAACCCACCTTTCGGTGGGTTTTTTATTAATGGTGGAAGGAGAGGGATTCGAACCCTCGGTACGTTACCGTACACCCGCTTTCCAAGCGAGCAAATTAAACCGCTCTGACATCCTTCCGAAACTTGTGTTTGTTTTAACTGATTTTCATACCTGGTTTAGCGCCAGAATCTGGTAACAAAATATGCAGAGTGTCACCATCGCCGGCAGCAAGCACCATACCCTCCGACAAGCCAAATCGCATTTTTCTTGGCTCAAGATTGGCAACCATAACAGTTAAGCGCCCTTCTAGATCTTCGGGATTATAGTGTGCTTTAATACCAGCAAAGACATTACGAGTGGAATCCTCACCAATATCAAGCGTCAATTGAAGTAATTTATCCGCACCTTCAACCGATTGAGCTTTAACAATCTTCGCCACTCTTAGATCAATTTTGGCAAAATCATCGATTTGAATCATATTGTTTTCCTCTTTTTTGTTCTCACTTTTCTCACCACCAACACTTTGCTTGGACGACTCAACAATCTTAGCAATCTGTTCATCTTCAATTCGTGTCATTAATGGCTTAAATTTGTTAATTTGATGACTGATTAGCGGCGACTGAATTTCAGACCAAACCAACTCATCAACATTCAAAAACAGTTCAACCTGCTTTGCCATTTCTGGCAAGACGGGTTTTAAGTAGGTCATTAGTACTCGAAACAGATTAATCGCCAATGAAGTGACTTCGTGCACTTCTTGCTCACTGCCCTCAATCTTAGTCATCTGCCAAGGTTTTTTCTCGTCAATGTACTGGTTCGCCTTGTCGGCCAAACCCATGATTAAACGCATCGCCTGGTTAAAGTTACGGGCCTCGTAGTGCTTAGCGATTTGATCACCCGTGGCTACAAACTCATTGTACAAGTCACTCTCTACAACCCTTGCTGACAAGGTTTTGTCGTATTTTTTAACAATAAATGAAGCGCAGCGTGAAGCAATATTAACCACTTTTCCGACCAAATCCGAATTAACACGCTGTTTAAAATCTTCCAAGTTAAGGTCGATGTCATCAATTTTAGCGGTCAGTTTATAAGCATAATAATAACGCAAATATTCAGGATGAAGATTATCTAAATAGGTTCTCGCCTGAATAAAGGTGCCACGAGATTTACTCATTTTTTTGCCGTTAACCGTTAGGAAGCCGTGGGCAAATATTGCAGTTGGTGTTCTAAAATTCGAACCCATCAACATCGCTGGCCAGAATAGTGCGTGGAAATAGATAATATCTTTACCAATAAAGTGATACATCTCGGTATCGGAATCTTTACCGCAGAAATCGTCGAAATTAACGTTGTTGCCATCGCAAAACTTCTTAAAGCTTGCAAAATAACCAATGGGTGCGTCGAGCCAAACATAGAAGTACTTGTCCTCGGTGCCTGGAATTTGAAAGCCAAAATACGGCTTGTCTCGAGAAATATCCCACTGCTTTAGACCTTGCTCAAACCACTCTGCCAGCTTGTTACTTACCTCGTCTTGTAGATGGCCCGCATTAGTCCAATCTTTAAGCGCTTTTTCAAATTGCGGCAGGTCAAAAAAGTAGTGTTCGGAGTCTTTCTCTATCGGTGTTGCGCCCGAAACAACCGACTTAGCATTGATAAGATCGGTTGTGGAATACGTTGCGCCACAAGACTCACAGTTATCGCCATATTGATCATCAACACCGCACTTTGGACAGGTGCCTTTAATAAATCGATCCGGCAAGAACATTTGTTTTTCCGGATCAAAAGCTTGGGAGATTGTGCGTGTTTTTATATAACCCGCCTTGTTTAGGCGGTTATAAATCTCACTCGAGATTTCTCTATTTTCATCGGAGTGAGTGGAGTGATATTGACTAAAATTAATGTTAAAGTCGGAAAAATCAGCTTGATGTCGTTCACTAACTGCGTCAATCAATTCTTCAGGTGTAATACCCATTTCATCGGCCTTCAACATAATCGGCGTACCATGAGCATCGTCCGCACAAACATAATGGCATTCGTTACCCATCATTTTCTGAAATCTCACCCAGATATCGGTTTGAATGTATTCGAGCAAATGCCCCAAATGGATTTCACCATTGGCGTAAGGAAGTGCTGAAGTAACGAGAATTCTGCGTTTAGACATAATTAATGATCAATAGGCTCAACATAAATATGGTGTTGAGGATCTGTTGTGCGATAAAATAGCGCTATTTTACCGATTGGAGTCAATCAATTGACAAATTTAAGCCAAGAGAATGTTGAGAAATTACTATCGACTGTCGTTGATAAGCACACCTCACAGGATATTGTTTCATCCGAATCCATTAAAGCCATCAATATTGAAAGCAATAAACTGAATATTGAGGTTGTCCTCAAGTATCCTGCAAACAGTTATCACGACGAACTCAAGCAATCCATTCAAGCAGCGCTATCCGATTCTGGTGCGTCCGAGTTAGCTGTTTCCATTAGCTCAAAAATCACCTCGCACGCAACTCAGAACGACGCCAATGCCCTGCCCGGCATTAAAAATATTATTGTCGTTGCCTCTGGCAAAGGTGGCGTTGGAAAATCGACGACATCGGTTAATCTTGCGCTTGCGCTTCATAGTGAAGGTGCCAAGGTTGCAATCCTTGATGCAGACATTTACGGCCCTTCTCAACCACGTATGCTAGGAGTAAAAGACCTTAGGCCTGAAGGTACAGAAAGCGGCAATATGGTGCCAGTTCCTGCGCACGGAATCCAAAGTATGTCTATTGGCTATTTAGTCGACGAAGCCTCACCAATGGTATGGCGTGGCCCGATGGTTACACAAGCCCTCGATCAACTTATTCGAAAGACAGAGTGGAGTGATATTGACTATATGATCATCGACATGCCACCGGGTACAGGTGATACACAACTCACTATTTCGCAAAAAATTCCAGTCAGTGGTGCAGTGATTGTAACCACGCCTCAAGATATCGCACTGATTGATGCGAAAAAAGGCTTGGCAATGTTTGAAAAAGTCAACATTCCTATTCTTGGAATTATTGAAAATATGTCGATGCATATTTGCTCGAGCTGCGGTCATGCTGAGGCTATTTTTGGTCATGGTGGCGGTAAAGACATGGCAAACGACTCGGGCGCAGAATTCTTAGGAGCCCTGCCTTTAGAGATTAATATCAGAACCGATGTCGACGAAGGTACACCGACGGTTGTTAAGGACCCACAGGGAAAAACAGCTGAAATTTATAAAGGCATTGCGCGCAGACTCGCCGCATTGCTTTCGCTTCAGAATGAGAGTGTCGGTGCTTTCCCTAAAATTACGATTGAATGATTTATAGAGAGGTCGTAGAGTCCGTTAATTAATGCATCTCAGAAACTTGGTTGATTGTGTACTTCGGTATTTCAATCACCAAGTCTTCATCTGTCAAAATAGCCTGACAAGAAAGTCTAGAATCCGGATCAAGACCCCAGGCTTTATCTAGTAAGTCGTCCTCGGTTTCATCAGACTCCTTCATAGAGTCAAAACCTTCACGAATATAGATGTGGCATGTTGTGCATGCATTTGACATTTCACATGCATGCTCAATTTCAATGTCATTAGCCAGTAATGCTCGACAAATACTCGTTCCTTTGTTCGCATTAATGACAACGCCCTCAGGGCAAAACTCTTTGTTTGGCAAAATGATTATTTGTGGCACAACTGTACTCCCTACTTATTCGTTAAATTCTTCAACGCTATGGCCTTGCATAACGCTCATGATAGATTTGTTCATGCGCATCTCTACAAATTTTGCGCTTTTGGCTTCCAGCGCATCAACGCAGGTTTTAATTTTTCTCGTATCGTCTGAACTAATAACGGATTGCAGCTGATCTCTAGCATCAAGAATCTCTGTAAGCATCGCCTCGTCAAGTAGCAACTTATCCATACTTAGTGCTGAATCAATCGCCTCAATCGTGCGCTCAGCATCTACTTTTTGCTCCTGAAGTTGTCTCAACAAAACGTCTTCTTGGGCAAAAAGAATGGAGTCCTTTAGCATTTTTTCAACCTCACCATCGCTGAGACCATAAGAAGGCTTAATGACAACCTCGGCTTTAATGCCCGATGTTTGCTCAGAGGCGTTTACCGACAAAAGACCGTCGGCATCAACTTGAAATTCAACCAAAATTCTAGCACCTCCAGCCACCATTGGTGGAATACCTTTTAGCTCAAATCTTCCCAGAGAGCGACAATCTTGCGTTAACTCACGCTCACCTTGGTAGACATGAATACTCATACCGGTTTGACCGTCTTTAAAAGTGGTAAATTCTTGCGCTCTAGAAATAGGAATGGTGGTATTTCTGTGAATGACTTTTTCAACCAAGCCGCCCATGGTTTCTAAACCCAATGAAAGCGGTAATACGTCTAATAGTAAGAGGTCGTCTTTACTTTTATTGCCAGCCAATATGTTGGCTTGAATCGCCGCACCTTTTGCAACCACCTCATCAGGGTTGATTGAGCACAATACATCCTTATCAAAAAGAATACCCACTTGCTCGCGAATAATAGGCATGCGTGTTGAACCGCCAACCATAACAACATCTTTTACTTCTGAGATTTTTATGGATGCATCTCTAAGAGCTCTCTTGCTGAGCAATAAAGTTCTTTTTAACAAGGGCGCCGCCAACACATTGAAGTGCGCTTGAGTGATTTGATAAGGTCTGTCATCAAAGGTAAATTTCGCACTAGTTTCGGTTGTAAGAGTTTCTTTTGCTTGACGCGAAAACAGTTTTAAATTTTGCATTTGAGCGGGAGAAAGTTCACCTAACTCAAGCGCTTCTTTGCAATCATCTGCGATTAGTTGATCAAAATCATCACCACCTAAATTTGAATCGCCGCCGGTTGCAAGTACTTGAAAAACACCTTTTTTAAAACTTAATATGGAGATATCAAACGTGCCACCACCTAAATCGTAGACAGCATGAATACCCTCTTCACCCGACTCTAAGCCATAAGCAATAGCCGCAGCTGTTGGCTCATTTAACAGTCTTAAAACTTTAATGCCCGCTAAGGTCGCGGCGTCTTTTGTCGACTGCCTTTGGGCGTCATTAAAATAGGCTGGAACAGTAATCACTGCACCAACTAAATCACCTCCCAAGGCACTCTCAGCACGATGCTTTAAGGCCGAAAGAATGCTGGCGGAAATCTCAACAGCCGAAAGATCACCCATTGCCGTTTGAAAAAGAATGTTGTTGCCATTTTCAAGCAATCGGTATGGGCAGTTTTTGAGCTCGCTAACTTCTTGAAAGCTTAAACCCATAAAGCGCTTAACCGATAGAATAGTGTTGGTAGGATCTGTTGTTGCGTAATGGCAAGCATCACAGCCAACAATCGGTTTTTTACCCTGCCCGCAATGAACAACAGAAGGCAACATCGCTTCGTTATTCTCATCGGTAAAGAGCGTTACTTGGCCACTCATCACGCTTGCAACTAATGAATTAGTTGTCCCTAAGTCAATACCGCAAGCCAATTGATGGTGATGTGGTGCCGTTGATTGGCCGGGTTCTGAAATTTGTAATAATGCCATACTGTTTACTCTACAACCACTCGTCCATTAGACGGTTCGCTTCTTTTTTAAGTTGCGAATAAAACTTCAGCTCGCGCACCAAATTCTTCACTTTTTGTAAATCATCCGACACTGTAAAAGACTCTGTAATAGAAACAACATTTTCGACGATATGCGCTTGAATACTATCAATATAATCATCCAAACCCAACTCGTCTTGTTGAGATTTAATACTCTCAAGCTGCTCTCGAAGTTCAATTTGCGCCATCAAAAAACCAATATCCATTTGCGTATCTTTTTCATCAAAAGGATTGATACCTTCAAGCGTCAACAAATAACTGGCGCGCTCAAGAGGCGACTTCAACGCATCATAAGCAGTGTTAATTAATGAGGTATTTTGCAAGGCTTGCAACCGCTCTGAAGAGCACTTTGAGGCAAATTTATCTGGATGAAACCTAGAGACTTGTGTTTGATAAGCATGGCTCAACGCTTGTTCGTCGATTGCAAAGGCAGCCTCAAGGTCAAACAATTCAAAATAATTTTGCATTGGCTTACTAAATTGAAAATTTAACGAAACTACTTAAACAGTGAACGACTCACCGCAACCGCATTCGGCCTTGGAGTTAGGATTTTTGAACTCGAAACCTTCGTTGAGGCCCTCTTTTTGGTAATCCACTTCCGTACCATCAATGTAGATCAGGCTTTTAGCATCAACAATAACTTGCACACCTTTGTCCTCAAAAACACTGTCGTCTTCGTTAAGGCCATCAACGAATTCCATGTTGTAACCCAAACCAGAACAGCCCGTCGTTTGCACTGAAAGGCGCACACCAATACCCGAGCCACGATTGCTCAAATAATCAACCATGCGTTGTGCGGCCTTATCAGTAAGGGTAATTGCCATAATTATCCAGCTTTTTGTTTTAGATCATTAATCGCCGCTTTAATCGCATCTTCAGCCAATACTGAACAATGGATTTTCACCGGAGGAAGCTCTAACTCTTCAACAATTTCCGTGTTTTTGATTTGTGCCGCTTCGTCTAATGTCTTGCCTTTTACCCACTCCGTTAATAACGAAGAGGATGCAATAGCAGAGCCACAACCGTAAGTTTTAAACTTAGCATCTTCAATAATGCCATTAGCATCAACTTGAATCTGCAAGCGCATTACATCGCCACACGCCGGTGCACCAACCATACCAGTGCCTACATTTTTAGCATCTTTATCTAAAACACCTACATTTCTAGGGTTTTCATAATGATCTAATACTTTTTTTCCATACGCCATAAATTACTCCTGTTAAACGCTTAAATTCCATTCTACACCGCTAAGGTGCCTATTAATATCACAAATATAGGTGTCTTTAGTGGGCAGCCCACTCAACGGTACTTAAATCAATACCGTCTTTAAACATATCCCATAAAGGCGACAAATCTCTCAATTTTTGCACTTTTTCTCTCACAAGGACTATAGCCTTATCAACATTCTCTTCGGTCGTATAACGGCCAATAGTGAAGCGAATAGAGCTGTGTGCCAATTCATCACTCAAGCCCAGCGCACGAAGCACGTAAGACGGCTCCAAACTGGCTGAAGTACAAGCCGAACCTGAAGAAACCGCAATATCAGAAATGGCCATCATTAAAGACTCGCCCTCAACATAGTTAAAACTGATGTTCAAGTTGCCGGGGATACGGTTTACCATATCACCATTAATCACCACTTCTTCCATATCGGTGAATCCCGCCAATAGGCGATCACGCAACTTTTCAATTTTTTGGTTTTCTTCTTTCATTTCAGCTTCGGCGATAGCAAAAGCCTCACCCATGCCAACAATTTGGTGCGTTGCTAATGTGCCAGAACGCATACCGCGCTCATGACCACCGCCGTGCATTTGCGCTTCAATGCGCACACGTGGCTTGCGTCTAACGTACAAAGCGCCCATGCCCTTAGGGCCATAGATTTTGTGTGCAGAGAAACTCATTAAATCCACAGGAAGCGATTCCAAATCAATATCCACTTTACCCGCAGACTGCGCTGCATCTACATGGAAAAACGTTTTGTTTGCTCGGCAAATATCACCAATCGTCTGCAGGTCTTGAATCACACCAATTTCATTATTAACATGCATGATAGACACCAAAATCGTGTCTTCACGCAATGCTGCTTTAAAGACTTCAATATCCAACAAGCCGTTGGCCATTGGGTCAAGGTAAGTCACTTCAAAGCCTTCACGCTCTAATTGGCGGCAAGTATCAAGCACCGCTTTGTGTTCTGTTTTAAGGGTAATAATGTGCTTACCACGTTTGTGATAAAAATGTGCAATACCTTTAATTGCCAAATTATCCGATTCGGTCGCACCCGAAGTCCAAACAATTTCTCTTGAATCGGCACCCACTAAGCTTGCCACTTGATCTCTGGCGGTGTCAATTGCTTTTTCAGCTTGCCAACCATAGTAATGAGAGCGAGAAGCGGCATTGCCAAAATTACCCTCTATTGTTAGGCATTCGACCATCTTTTTAGCAACACGCTCATCTACTGGCGTGGTTGCTGAATAATCCATATAAGTTGGGGTTGACATTTCTAAATTTCCTTATCTATTAAATTTTTATGGATGTTGTAATCATCCATCACTTGTTGAAGGTTTTTATCGCTTAAAAAACTTCTTATTTGATCGCTCACTTCACACCAAAGATGGTGTGATACGCACTCCCGGCCTCGCAAACAATTTTTCAGTCCATGACAACGTCGAAGATCAATGTTCTCATCAACCGCCTCAATAATCTGGGTTAACGTCACGTCTTTTGCAGGAGGACTTAAAAGGTAACCCCCACCTGGACCGCGAACACTTTTTACCAATGACGCTTTACGCAATTTAGCAAACAGTTGCTCTAGGTATGAAAGCGAAATATTTTGCCTCTGCGAAATAATGTCAAGCGTTACAGGCTTGCCAGTATCGTTGGACGCAAGATCAAGCATTGCAGTTACAGCATAGCGGCCTTTTGTCGTCAGTTGCATTACATCTCCAGTGGAAATAAGTTGGCAACATTATACAATTGACCCAGTAATATAGTCAAGTATTAAATTCACTTATTACTTAACTTTTTTCACTGTCTACAGCGTCATCAATTTTTTTCTGCTCTTCAGAAACATAAAAAGCATTGGAGACCTTCTCTAACTGCTTATCGATATCCGCCAGATGCTCAATAATTGACTTCACCGCTTTGACGGTAGGGTCGCTTTCATTGGCACTGGTACTAACTGCATAAGAGTCAAACTTATCACTGTCACCCACCTTCTTGTCGAGCACACGACCAGGAATGCCAACCACAGTGCAATTGTCGTCAATGGACTTAACCACGACTGAATTCGAACCAACACGTACGTTATTTCCAAGCGTGATTGGGCCTAAAATTTTAGCACCAGCACCAATCACCACCCCGTCTTTCAAGGTGGGATGACGCTTCTCTTTATTCCAGGTTGTGCCACCCAAAGTAACACCGTGATACATCATGCAGTCGTCACCGATTTCAGCTGTTTCGCCAATAACGACACCCATGCCGTGATCAATAAAAAAACGTCGACCAATAACAGCACCTGGATGAATCTCAATACCTGTCACCCAGCGCGCAAATGTCGAGATAAATCGCGCAAGCCAAAACAGCTTCCAACCCCAAAGCATATGAGTGAAACGGTAAAAAATAATGGCCTGCACACCCGAGTAACAAGTAATAATCTCAAACATATTACGAGCGGCTGGATCGCGCTTAAAAACGCTACGGATGTCTTCTATCATTTTCATATTGAGACCTTTACATCAATAGTTTTGAATTTGGAAACGGAATTTTTTTTCATTTTACAAGGCATAATTTTTGAAACTCTACTTTGTTGTCAAGTAATAAAATTTAACGCGGAAAAATGAAAAAAAATCCGTTCCCGAAAGGTTGCGGTTAAAAAAGTTAAAAATAGCACAAAAATTCTTATCAAGAGCTAAAGCTATTAAATGCAAATTTTTACCCTATTTTTCTTCATTTTTAGCTCGCAGCAAATTTTAAAACTATTGATACAAAGATCTCATGAAATTATACCATATTGACTTTGAAGTGAACCAATATGCAGGCCTTTGTTGGTGTACAAAATACCGATTTATTCGTCGTAACAATGACTCGCCTTAAATCGACGATAACTCCATAAGTATTGCTCTGGACACTGGCGAACAAGCGCCTCAATAGCGCCGTTCATTTTACTCACTTGCGCAAGAGTGTCTTGTGCGTCAGAAAGAATGTCAATTGGCTCGGCAATCAGATCAAACCCTTGGCCCTTATCAAGTCGCTTAGCCCAAAGCATAACCACTTTGGCATTATTCTTTTTAGCCAGCTTTGCCAGCAAAGTCATGGTGTTGACGGGTTGATTAAAAAACGGCGCCATGATGCCACCCTCATCTCCCGGATCTTGGTCTGGCAAAATACCAATCAACTGACCTTTTGCCATTGCTCGTTGCAACTTAAGGACACCCACACGATCAGCACTCGCCATGGTTAGATTGCCCTTATTTCTGCGCTTGAATAAATACGCATTTTGTTTTGATTTACTCAGTGGCTTGTAGAGAAAAGTAAGCGCCCTATCGCATGCAATCACCCGTCCTGTTATCTCCCAGCAACCCATATGAGGCGTTAATAGGATTGTTTTTTCAGCGCCATCAAGATGCTCTTTTCCAATAAAACGACGAATGTATTTTGCATTGTCTTTAAAACTCTTGTTCCAAACCCAGCCCGACTCTGAAAGGCCTTTGCCTGTTTCAATCAATGACTTCTTAAGAAGAGACTCGCGCTCTTGTTGAGACAATTCCGGAAAACAGAGCGCTATATTTTGAATCGTCACTCGCTTGGCATCCGAGCCAAAACGATACAGTAGCCCTCCAATTGTTGCACCCAGAAGGTGATTCAGTCTAAGGGGTAGTATCGAACAAAAAAACAAAAAAAACTTAATCATTTTGCCGCCCCATAAAACCATTGCTTTTGGCGTTTTTTGGCTTTGGAATCGAGATCATTCATCAGACTCAAAGTGCAGTGAGACTTATTGTTAAACGACAGTTTCACAAACACCTCTTTCATTGATTGGTCTCGAGTAATTATGAACTTAAGCACTGTGCCTGAAGTCGACTTATTAATGAGCGATACAAGGTCCTCGTGTACTACTTTAACGTCATCAACAGCAATAATCACATCGCCAACAAAAAGTCCAGCTGCTTGTGCGCAACCGTCATCCAGAACTTGAGTTATCTTAGATGAGCCATTATCATTGGTCACTATTACCCCAAAAGCATTCAAATCTTTTGCGTTAATACCAAACTGGCAATCAATACCAACATAGCTGAAGGTTTCTTGCAGCGGCAATTCATCCACACCGTAAAGATATTTCTCGAAAAAATCCTCAAAAGATTGTTGAGTGAGTTCTTTTACAATGTTCGCTATATCGTCATCCTCAAGACCGGAGTCGGAATAATGGGTATACGCAAAGCACAACACGTCGTCAAGTGTGACTGTATCTTTCGTTGTTTTACGTATTTCCACGTCAAGCACAAATGCGAGTAATGCGCCCTTTCCGTAGTAACTAACAATGGAATTTGGCGCGTTTTCATCTTGCTGATAAAACTTTGTCCAAGCATCAAAGCTTGATTCGGCAATGGATTGCTTTAACCGTCCGCTACCGCTATAAACTCGAGTCACTGTTTTGGCAAATAGACTCAGGTACAAATCGGGTGACAATATCTTAGTTCTTAATAAGGTCAACTCATCATAATACGAGGTAAAGCCTTCAAAAATCCACAGTTGCTCGGTAAAGACTTCCTTATTCAAGTCGGGCTTTAAGAAAACCGAAGGTCTTAATTTCTTCACCCACCAAGCATGAAAATACTCATGACAGCAAAGTGAAATAAAGCGCGTGTAATTTGAGGTAGGCTCTTCAATATGCGAATCTTGCAGATCTTCTCTTGAGCATATCAAACTGGTGGAATCGACGTGCTCTAGCCCGCCAAAGCCTTTCGTCATCACCAGCGTAAGGAACAAATAACGATCAAAAGGTGTGGTGCTTCCAAAAAAATCGACATGGTGTTGGCAAATAAGCTCTAGATCGGCCGTTAGTCGATGAATGTCGGTGTTGTGTTCCCCGGTCAACACCATTTGATGCGGAACACCTGAAACCGAAAAATCAAACGATTGATAATCCGCCATTTCCACCGGGTGATCAATAAGCTGGTTGTAATTAGGTGCCAGAAAAGTGGAGTGTGTTTTGGATACATGCAGTTTTTCAAGCGTTGTGGCTATTTGCCAACTGCCTTTACTTTGAGATTTTGGCGGCTGATAAATCTCTATCTCGCACGGCTCGTTTTCAAGACCCTGGACTTTTAAAAAGACACTACTGCCATTAAAAAAAGCCCTTTCATCGCTAAGGTAGGCACTCCTCACCGACAAGTCAAAGGCGTAAACCTCATACTCAATCAGTAAAATTTCGCTACACGGCTCGCACTGCCAGTGATTTTTATCTAGCTTTTTTACTTTGACAGTTTTGCCATTATTTGATGCGGACAAAGACACAATATGTTTGGCAAAATTGCGCACAAGATAACTGCCCGGTATCCAATTAGCAAGAGAAAGTATTTGGCCAGCATCTTGTGGTTTTTGAATCTCCAACTCTAGGCGAAAAATATGCGCAAAAGGCTTCTCTGGAAAGAGTTTATAGCGGAGCATATCTAAAGTAATTGATCGATTGCGGAGCGATATTCGACAACAGACTTTTGATAACTTGCAGCAACTTGGGCGTAAGCGAAGTTCGCCATATTAAGCGCTTTTTCAGCGCCAATCAGCCAGATTTTTTGACCTCTAGCATTGCTGTATCTTAACTTCTCTTCACCCAACTTATCCTCGGCAATTTGTTTTTGCGCTAAGCTCGTCTGCATCATTTGACTCAGGAGGCTTACTTGGGAAACAAGGGCGCTAATTTGTTGCTTAATATTCATCTCTACTTCGCGTTGTCGTGCATTTAAACGCGCAAGAGAAAGTTCGGAGCGCTGCAAATCAAGCTTGGCTTTGTTTTGACCCAGCGGATACGAAACATCAACACCCACACGCCAAGATTGATCTTGACTGGAAAAACCATCCAAGTAACTGTCGGCCTCGCCTTGAGTGCTAAGTCCGACACTCAAATTAACAGAAGGTAGTAATTTATTCTCTAGACTTTGGCGCTGACGAAGTAATTTTTGCTTCTCTAGCTGTATTTGCTGTATTAATCTCAGCCCCGGTAAAACAATCTCAACGTCAATCTGAGCAATTTCATGCTGTTGATAAAGGTCAAATTCTATGACCATTGCACTTGGCTGAATATTGATCTGCGCCGCAAGTTCTTGTCTTAATAAGTACAGCTCTTGTTGAGCTTGCAGCCATTGTTGTTCTGCACGTAATTTTGTATCCAGCTCGCCCAACATTTCAGAGCGCTCAACAAGCCCACTTCTGAGCTTATTTTCAACCAACTCAAGTTGTGCTGTGGTCAAGTTAAGTTGTTGGTGATACACGCTTTCTTTTTCCTTTGCCAATACTAAATCAATCAATCTTTTAGTAATTGATGCAACAAAACTCTCGAATTGCTCAGCACGATTTAGGCCTTGCGTGGTGACTTCAATCGCGGCTATATCGGCACCCAATCGGTCGTTAAGACCGCCTTTATTCTGTAATAACGGCTGGGAATAATCCATACTAATCGCATTGACTCTAGAAACTGAACCATCCCGATTGTTGCGATTCCACGAATGGTTTAAGCTTATATTGCCGCCCGTTTGTTCGATATTCTTTCTGGCTGAAATTTCATAAGCAGTCATATTTAAATCGCTGTACGACCTAGAAGCAAGGTGATCACCAGAAGCATTGCTATTATTGACAGAGCCCCTAATACTCCAATCTGTATAAGTGAGCGCCGCCTGTTGATCAATCAAACTCGCCTCTTCAGAGAGGGACAATTGCAGGAAATAAGGGTGTGTTTTAATCAGTGCTGTAGTGTATTCAGCAACCGATAGAGCGCTAGCCTCAGTGTAAAGTACAACAAAACAAAGCGTTAATATTTTATTTTTAGTGTTGTGCATATTGCTTAATGACCTCGATAACCTCATGTAACTGCTTGCCCGTTGTGTCAATCTCCAAGACCGATACCTCACGATAATAAGCCTCTCTTGCGCTCAGAATATCACGAATCGTCTTTTCACGGTCAAGACTCTTTTCAAGTATGGGTCTGTTTTTAGATTTTGCTGTTCTTTTCAGTAACTGTTCAATGGATGAGGCCAAATACACCACAATGCCAGATTGTTGTAATAAGGCTCTATTTTCAGGCTTCAGAACAATACCACCACCGGTGGCAATAACCACACCAGACTTTTGGCTCAATTCAGAGAGCATTTGCGACTCTCGACCTCTAAAGCCTTTTTCGCCTTCAATATCGAAAATATGCTCTATGCTTACGCCTGTTTTATCAATTATTTCGTGATCAGAGTCAAAAAAATCGCAGCCAAGTTCGTCAGCTAAACGACGCCCAACAGTCGTCTTTCCAGAGCCCATGGGGCCAACTAATACGATATTTTCTAACATTTTGGCCATTTGGTATTTGCCAATTACTGTTCTAGTTCATAGCTGGCACCGCAATACGGACAGCTTGTTTTTCCTTGCTCATCAAATGAAAGAAATACTTTTGGATGCATACTCCACTTTTGCGATTCTTTGGGTGGGCAGTGAAAGGGTAAATCTTTCTTGGTAACCAAGCTAAAGCTTTTATGTTTGGTTTGGCTGTCACCCATTAACACCTCCCTTTGGCGATCCAGCTTTCATGCTGCGCACTTCTACCGGCAACGCAGTCAAAATATAGAGACTGCAATTTCTCTGTTATTGGACCACGACCACCACTACCAATTATGTGCTCGTCAAGCCCTCTAATTGGTGTTACTTCAGCTGCAGTACCCGTAAAGAATGCCTCATCTGCACTGCTAACGTCTTCACAAGTTAGCTGTTTTTCAATAACTTGGTAGCCCAACTCATTTGCTAGAGTCATAATTGTGCTTCTGGTAATTCCAGGCAAAGCTGATGTTAGCTCTGGAGTATAAATAACGCCATCACGAATAACAAAGATGTTCTCGCCACTGCCTTCAGAAACAAAACCGTCGATATCCAACATCAAAGCCTCATCATATCCTTTATTGAGGGCCTCTTGTAGGGCCATCATCGAATTGACATAGTTACCATTGGTTTTTGCCTTGGCTAACGCTGGATTGCCATGGTGGCGAATAAACGAAGAAGTGCAAATACGAATACCATTATTAATATTATCTTCACCTAAATAAGCGCCCCACTCCCAAGCTGCAATCATTACATGAACTTTTAGATTGTCAGCCCTGAGACCCATACCCTCAGAACCGTAAAAACACATTGGGCGCAAATAGGCTGATTTCAAGTTATTCTTAGTGACAACTTCGCGTTGCGCTTTATTTAGCGTCTCTCTGTCAAATGGAATAGTCATGCCCAGAATTTCTGCCGAGTTAAACCAGCGATCGGTATGCTCTTCTAATTTAAATATTGCCGGACCGCTGTCAGTTTCATACGCTCTAACACCTTCAAATGCGCCCATGCCATAATGCAGGGTATGTGTTAATACGTGTATTTTTGCTTCACGCCACTCTACCCACTCTCCATCCATCCAGATGAAACCGTCTCTATCTGCCATTGTGCTCATAAAAAATCCTAATTCCTGAAAAAATATGGCCGCGTGAATAATTTCGAAGCCAATAATAACATGTGTTTTCTTAACTTATATTGATGAACGGATTATACCCACATCAAGTTTTTATTCACCAAATATAACACCATTCTAAGAGGGTTAAAATTAAACGATTATCTACAAACACGTAGCCAAGATAGATTGTCAATCACAACTGACTCTGGGCGTTATAGGCTGTAAAATACTTAGGATTCGTTGCATTTTGTTAAAGATATGGAATTTAATTTATTTACCTTCATTTTTCTCTTGGCCATTCTTGCCTCAGTTGTCGCCCTACTTTGGCTCAACTTTAGACAAGATCGCGCCATCAAAGCAACGTTCAACAAAGTGCCAGAAGGCTTTGCAGATTCCATTTCTCTTGAAGATCATCAAAAAGCAGGTCGATACACGCAAGCTAAATTAGTGGTGAGCCACTTTGAGGTTATTGCCTCAACGATTGTTCTTCTGTTGTGGACTATAGGCGGGGGAATTAATCAACTTGATTTGTTTTGGCGAGACATCATCACCGACTCCCCTTTGGTGCAAGGTACGGCATTTATTATGAGCATTATGTTGATTGCCAGTCTGATTGACCTACCCTTCAGCTTTTATCGAAACTTTGTCCTCGAACAAAAATTTGGCTTTAATCGGATGTCGCTCCTCACTTTTATTGGCGACCTATTCAAAGAATTGCTACTAACTTTTATTGTTGGCATCCCGCTTATCTTTGGTATTCTTTACTTAATGGGCGTTATGGGTAACGCTTGGTGGATATATGTGTGGCTAACATTGTGCATTTTTAGCCTCATTATGATGTGGGTTTACCCGACCTTCATCGCGCCTATTTTTAATAAGTTCAAACCATTAGAAAACGACACCTTAAACAATCGCATAGACAGCCTCTTACAGAGAACCGGCTTTAAAAATAATGGCATCTTTATTATGGATGGCTCCAAAAGATCCTCTCATGGTAATGCCTATTTCACCGGTCTCGGTAAAAACAAGAGAATTGTATTCTTTGATACACTGCTTAACGGCATGGAAGATCGAGAAGTGGAGGCTATTCTTGCACATGAATTGGGCCATTTCCATCACAAACACATTCGCCAGCGCATGATTAGTTCTTTTGTTTTTAGCTTAATCAGTCTCGCTCTACTTGGCTACTTGATTGAACAGAGTTGGTTTTTCTTTGGTCTTGGCATCTCCCTTCCTTCTAACCATACAGCGCTCGTTATTTTTAGCCTAATTTTGCCGGTGTTCAGTTTCTTTATCACGCCATTTAGCAATCTAATTTCGCGCAAACACGAATTCCAAGCGGATGCTTTTGCCGCAAGACATACGGATGCTAACGACTTAATATCTTCACTGGTAAAGCTTTACAAAGAGAATTCATCGTCACTCTCTCCGGATAAATATTACTCAGCATTTCACGACACTCATCCAAGTGCCACATTGCGCATTGAGAGACTCAAGTAACTCCACGCTGGAGATTAAGCCACTCACCTATGCCAATTGAGCCCAAAATAGACAAACAATCCAAACCACTGGTAATGAGCTAGTGGCTTTAAATAGACGGCAAAAATGGCGCGCTGAGAAGGTTCAAGCCGAACGCATCGCCAGGGCCAATAAAGCTTCAGAAAAAGCCGAGTCCGAGGCAAGCATAAGCAGTGAAGAACAAAAAGGCAGGGTGGTCACACGCTACGGCCAACGCCAACTTGTAGAGTCCGCCAATGGCGAATTATTCCAATGCACTAGCAGACGAAACATCGATCTCTCGGTTGCTGGCGATGAAGTAATTTTTCAGCCCACTGACAACGACAATGGCATTGTTACCGCCCTACTGCCGCGCAAGAGCGAACTCAAAAGACAAGAAAAATTAATCGCCGCCAATGTTGATCAATTATGGCTGGTGGTGGCTACAGAGCCAAAATATCAGCTTGATCTGATTGATCGCTATCTTGTGGTGGCAGAGAATGCCAATTTACCTATTGCTATTGTTGTCAATAAAATCGAGTTGCTTGACGACTTGGAAGACCTATACCAGGATTTTTTGGTCTATCAAAACCTTGGTTATGAACTGCACTTTATTAGTGTTAAAGATCACCTGAATTTAGACGATTTAAAAAAGCAATTGGCCGACAAAACCCATATCTTTCTTGGTCAATCCGGCGTTGGCAAGTCCTCTTTAATCAATGAACTTATTCCAGATTTAAACATCAGAGTGAATGAAATTAGTGAAAAAAGCAAGCTCGGAAAGCACACAACAACCAACACCTGTATTTACAAAATCGCCAGTGGCGGCGACTTGATTGACTCGCCTGGTATTCGAGAATTTCAGCTAGACAACCTTAGCACAAAGGATATTCTCAACGGTTTTATAGAGTTTCAACCCTTACTCGGTCATTGCCGCTTTAGAAACTGCCAACACATCAACGAACCTAACTGTGCGATCAAAGAGGCCATGGAGTCTGGTGATATTCATCCTTATCGATACAATAGTTATTTAAGACTCATTGAATCATAAGCCATAACTTCTTAGCGCTCAATTACCTTGGTAGTACTTAATTATGGGTGTATAGTAAAAATTGATTGATAAAAAAAACATATCAACTTATTTTTAACCATATAGGAGTCAACCATGTTAGCCCATACCAAGGAAAACTTTTATGCGTACCCAACTCATCGTGTTGTTGCTGTTGTTGATACAAAAAATGAGGCTGACGCGGTGGTCAGTGAATTGATTGATGCCGGCTTTGATGATTCACAAATCGACGAATCTATAGGCGATGATGGATTGGCATTCCTCGACCCAATTGGCGATAAACACGGTCTTTGGACCAAACTTATTAGAAAATGGCAACATCTCGCCCAAGGGGAAGAGCATGAATACCTTGAGAGAGTTGAAAAAGACCTTAAAGAAGGCCATGCCATTATTAGCGTACCCACTTTGAATAAAGTTGCGAGAGAGAAGGTTGCCAATATTTTGCGCGCGCATCACGCCAAATCCATTCGATATTACGGCCGCCTGTATGTCGAACATTTAGACGGCGTTTAGGTTAATCTCGCACTCACGAGGTCGATGTTTTTGTAATTAAAACCACTCGACTGGACAGTATTTTTATCTCGGCACGCCATGTGCTGGCGAGTCGTTGCAAGCTTGCTCGACTAAAAAAACCAATATGTGTAGGGTCGTTCTTATAATACCAATCCACAAAGCTCGCATTATCTGACAGCATTTCGGTCATTATCCCAAGCACACCACTAGGATTTAACATATTGTATAAACGGTTGAGTTCAAATGAGGGTTGAGACAAGTGCTCCAGAACTTCAGTTGCTGTGATAAAGTCGTACTTACGATTAAAGACCGCGTTATTTTGGGCATAAAACTTATCAAATAAATCGACTGTATAACCTTGCTCTTCAAACATAATCGATAGCGTTGGGCCTGGACCACAGCCAAAATCAAGCCCCTTTGCCTCTTTGGGCAGCCTCTCCAACAAGGGCTTTGCTACTTGCGATAAAAATCGTCGGTAGTTGGCGTCATTTGGGTCGTTGTTGTGAAGATCGTAGCGGGATTTTTCATCTACGTCATTTAAGTGGAAATCACTCGGGACAAAGACAAACTCACATACCAAGCAAGCATGGTATTGACGAGTATCGTCAGCGTGATAAAGTTGCGTTTTTTGGGAGGAGCATAAAGGGCAATTATGTAGCTTCATAATGCCCTGTATTGTAGGGTATATTAGTGCACGTGACCGTGAGAGATCTCTTCTTCTTGCGCGTCTCGGATAGACTCAATACTAACCGCAAAATGCAATGTCTCACCAGCCAATGGGTGGTTGGCATCAACCGTAATCGCTTCATCTTCAATTTTTGTCACTGTAACGACAAAAGGCTGGCCTTGCTCATCCTGTGATTGAAGTTGCATACCAATAGTCAAATTATCAACACCTTGAAGTGCTGAGCTTGGAATCTCTTGAATGGCGTCTTGAAGTCTAATGCCGTAAGCTTCTTCTGGCTCAACCGAAACGTCAAGCTTATCACCCACTTTACTACCTTCCAATGCAGTTTCTAAGCCAGGAATAATGTTGCCATGACCTTGTAAAAATGGCATCGGCTCTTTGCCTTCAGATGAATCAATCACATCACCAGCGTCATTCTTGAGCGTGTAGTGCATGGTTACTACTTTTCCATTTTCAACTTTCATATTTTTCTCCTATGGTTTAACGCGAAAAGGCTGTGGGGAATTTTACAGAAAATTCTTTCAACAGTTCACCTCCTGTCAATAATTGGAAGGCAATAAGTAGCTGGATATATTATTTATTATTAATCGCTCGGTACACCACTGAACGACAACAAAATCCAAAATAGATTTACTTTTCTTCTACGCTTGATAGGATATCTTTCATGCCTTTCTTGTTTGCAAATATCTCTTCCTTACTCAAACCTTCCATTTCATGGGGAAAAATAAGCCAATCATCCGTTTCGTGTAAGTAATATTGGGGAACTATTTTTGTGTTGTTCCGTTCTGGTTTATACCAAGGCATGGCAATCCGAATATCTTGAGGTGTATTTTTTCTTGATTTGGCCTGCAAAGTATCTAGGATGGCCTTAATACTTCTTCCGGAGTCGAAAACATCATCAACTATAAGCAACTTATTCTCAGAATTCATGTTTTTCACAAGATAATCCAATCCATGAACACGCACACGCTTTAATTGGGTGTTTATTCCAATATAAGAAGAAGTACGAATAGCAATATGATCAGTTTCAACGCCTAAATAAGACAAAATTTCCTGAATAGCAACACCGACGGGTGCACCACCTCGCCATACTCCAACTATAAAGTCAGGTTTAAATCCACTATTGTAAATCTCTACTCCAAGCCTAAAAGAATCTAAAAGAAGCTCGTCAGCGGATATGTATATTTTTTTCATTTTGAACTAGTACTTATTTGTTAAATGCAGGTTCTATTATGCCAAATAAATAGCGATTATATAAATTGAATTTTAATTAGAATCCTTAAATTGGTAATACACAACTTGCATACAATTATTGTTGACAATTATTGAGAACACGCATAGAATGAAAACGACACAAAACATATTTAGCAGGAAATTGATGAAATGGAGCTAACTGCAAAGAAAAACTCAGACGAGATAGTAGATCTCGTTTTCGAGGCAATTCTGTCAAAAAAACTTAATCCTGGCGTTAAATTGTCAGAAATTGCCCTTCAAGATGAGTTTGGTTTTAGCCGCAATGTAATTAGAGAGGGATTTTCCAAGCTCGTTGACTCTGGCGTTTTGATTCATAAAAAGAATCAAAGTGTACGTGTAGCTTGTCCCAGTGAAATTCAAACAAAAAAAATATACCAAGCCAGAAAAGCCATTGAGGGTGGCGTTATTTTGATCTTGGTTGATAGGCGCATTAAAGACAATCTCGATATGTCCCAAATGAACGACCTAATCGCCAAAGAAGAGCAATTGCATGAATCCGATCAATTTGCAAAACTCACCCGCATGTCTTGTGATTTTCATATTAGCTTAGCTGAGCTTTGCGGTAACGAATACCTAGTTGAAAGCTTAAAGCCCCTTATTCCTTTAAGTGCGTTAGCTGCTTCGGTTTATGCAAGCCCTGATTCTCATTTTTGTTCATACACTGAGCACCAGGAATTAATATCTGCTTTAAACAGTAAAAACCTTGAAGTGGCCATTCGAACCATGAGCGCCCATCTAGATCATTGTGTTCAATCCTTGGATTTTGAGGCTAAAGCCAAACAAAAAACAAGTTACAGCCATATTTTTAACTAAAAGACCGAATGCAAGAGATCATCAGCAACCTAAATTTATATCCTCGAAATATGATTGGCTATGGTCGCCAACCAGTTCACCCTCACTGGCCACAAAAGGCGCGCATTGCATTGCAATTTGTTTTAAATTATGAAGAAGGCGGCGAAAACTGTGTGCTTCATGGCGATAAGACGTCAGAGGCATTTCTTTCAGAGATAGTTGGTGCCAAACCTTACAATGGAGTGAGGCACATGAGCATGGAGTCGATATATGAGTACGGCTCCAGGGTAGGTGTATGGCGTATTCTTCACCTTTTTAAGGAATTTGATATTCCTATTACTGTTTTTGCCGTTGCTGTTGCAATTGCCCGCAACCCTGAATTAGCAGCCTATTTAGTTGAAGAGGATGTTGATATTTGTGCACACGGTTTTCGTTGGATTGATTATCAATTTGTTGACGAAAATACAGAGCGTGAGCACTTAAGTAGTTGCGTATCTATTCTTGAAGAGATGCTAGGAAAGAGGCCTACTGGCTGGTACACAGGAAGAAACAGCCCAAATACGCGAAAACTTGTTATGGAAGAAGGTGGCTTTCTCTACGACAGCGATTCTTATGACGATGACCTTCCATACTGGGTACCTGTTGCACCGGGTAAAGAAAGACATTTAGTTATTCCATACACCTTAGATACTAACGATATGCGCTTCACCACACAACAGGGCTTCAACTCGGGCGATCAGTTCTACAATTACCTCAAAGACAGTTTTGACGCCTTATATTTAGAGGGCGAAACACAGCCAAAAATGATGTCGATTGGTATGCATGCCCGAATACTAGGTCGGCCCGGACGCATTATGGCTATGCGTCGATTTCTAGATTATATTCGGAGTTTTGACCAGGTTTGGTTTTGCACTCGTGGCCAAATAGCTGAGCATTGGCATAATAACATACCGCAAAAGGATTATTAAGCATGGAGCTCCCTTTTGATTTAGCAAATGATTCACAACAAGCGTTTATGGAAGTCTTTAAGGGTCTTTACGAACACTCTCCATGGGTAGCAGAGCAGGCTTATGTCAACACCAAACAAGATAATTTGTATAACGATTTAGAGCACTTTCACACACTACTTTGCAAAACAATGCTGGCTGCCGATAATGGTGCACATGACGCATTGATATGTTCACACCCGATATTGGCAGGAAAAAAAGCGCAACAAAATGATCTTACTCATTTTTCAACTTCGGAGCAACAATCTGCCGGTTTGAGTAGCTGTAGTGACAATGAAATATCTCTTTTTCAAAAACTCAACTGTCAATATAAAGATAAATTTGGGTTTCCATTTATCATGGCAATTAAAGAAAAAAACAAGTCTGAAATCAAAGCGGGTTTTAGCGATCGTCAATCCAACTCTATTGAGCAAGAAAAGAATAACGCCTTGACAGAAATAAACAAAATTGCCTGGCTAAGAATTAAGGAAATATATGAAATTTGAAACACGAATAAACGTAGCATGCGCTGACTTGGGTAGCCAAGTTATCCATTGCAGTGACGAGTTCTTTGCTGCATCGAATCGGATGCTACAATCTGGCGACCCAGTGTGGATTGAAGATAAATTCGATGACCACGGCAAATGGATGGATGGATGGGAAACGCGTCGTCGTCGTGACGGTAAAAATGATTATTGCTTTATTAAGCTAGGTCAAAAATCGACGATCAATGACTTTGACGTTGACACCAGCAACTTTACTGGGAATTACACCCCGGGCGTGTCCATTTTAGGCGGTTGCTTTGCAAATGATCTTAGCGATGAAGAAATAGTCGCTCAGTCAAATAACTCATGGTTTGACTTGCTGAAGCATCATGACCTAAACGGTGACGCGCACAATGTCTTTCCTTCAGTCAGTTCTGAAGAAATTACACATCTTAAAATAACAATGTATCCCGATGGCGGTATCGCTCGACTTCGAGCTTACGGCAATATTTGCTTTGATGATAAGTTTTATGATATGGAGAAAACCAATGTCATTGCGGCAAAAACTGGCGCAAAAGCCATTTACGCAAATGATGAACACTTCGGTAAGTTGCAAAACATTTTGGCAGAACATACCCCCCTTAATATGGCCGATGGCTGGGAAACACGCCGTCGTCGTGAGCCGGGCAATGATTGGGGAGTGATAGCATTGGCTAGGCCTGCAATTATTAGTGGCGTCGTTGTTGATACAAAATTCTTTAAAGGTAACTTTCCTGACACTTTTTCTATTTGTGCTGGAAACACGAATGCCGCTTCAAATAATGCTCTAATTACGCAAAGTATGTTTTGGCCTGAGTTAATTGGCAAGCAAAAACTTAAAATGGATCAGGAGCACGAGTTTACTCAAACTGATATCAAACATCAAAACCCAATTACTCATATTCGCATAAATATCTTCCCGGATGGGGGTATATCAAGGCTGAAATTACTAGGGTCATTTGTAAAATCATGAAAACCATCAGCCTCACTCCAATCCCTTTGACATCTGAAGTTTTTTCTTCATTTGGCGATGTGATTGAAACTAAAGGCGATAGGTTTATAACAATCAATAATGGCTATGCTCGTAAATATACAGACCTAGCCAATATAGACACACAAGAGGCTGATGGTGTTACCACAATGCATATTTTTGTTGCCAAAAAAAGACAATTTCCATTAAATATCAATATGCTGGAGAAGCATCCATTTTTCTCTCAAGCATTTATCCCAAGAAGTAAACGGCCATTTGTTGTTGTTGTTGCACCTGCTGGGGATAAGCCAAAAACAGAGAAAATTCAAGCGTTTATAACCAATGGTGAGCAAGGAATTAATTATGCTCGTGGTGTTTGGCATTTTCCATTGATTAGCCTAGGTAACGACAATCAATTTATTACTATTGATAGAAAACATAATGACCCTAGCGATACTCTTAAGCAATGTGTTGTTTTCCCTTTTAATGAGGTAAAAATTAATTTGGAGCTCGACACATGATCAAACTTTACCTTATTGAGTGGCTAAGCCTCGCTTTAAAATTTCTACATATAATTGTAGGTATCGCCTGGATTGGCGCCTCTTTTTATTTTAATTGGCTGGAGAACAAACTTCAAAGAATTGGCAATAGAGACGATATTGCTGGGCATTTATGGGCGGTTCATGGTGGTGGGTTTTACTACCTAGAAAAATATAACAAATACCCAGAAACATTGCCAGAACCCCTGCATTGGTTCAAATGGGAAGCTTATCTTACCTGGATATCTGGCTTCTTACTGTTGTCGGTTGTTTATTACTTAAACGCCAGCTCTACTCTGTTAATTAACGGCAGCACAATGAGTCCTGTCCATGGTGTGGGTTTGAGTGTTTTCGGTTTAGGGGTCATTTGGCTTATTTATGATTTCTTGTGCAAGTCAGCCATTGTAGATAAAACCGTTATCTTTATCGGCATTATTCTAGCTTGTGTCACTCTCAGTGCTTTTCTGTATAGCACCATATTCAACCCAAGAGCTGTCTATATGCAGATTGGTGCAATGCTTGGCACGATTATGGCCGCAAATGTCTTTTTTGTCATTATCCCAGTACAAAAAAAACTGGTAGCAGCCTGCATAAAGAAAACCGAAGTTAGTAGTGAGTTGGGTGTCAGTGGATATATTCGCTCGCGCCACAATAACTATTTTACCTTGCCGGTACTGTTTACGATGATGAGCATCCATTATCCGATGGTTTACAGCAACTCTTACAGTTGGCTGATTTTGATTGGTGTTTTTGTTATTGTCGTATTGATACGTCATTACTTTAATTTAAAAGGCGTGGGTAAAGCGAAAAATAGTCTTATTGGCTTAATTGTATTGGCCTTGTTGCTATTAATCTTTTCATTAGCCCCCAACAACGCCAATAAAAGCAATATGACTAAAGTGAGCTTTTCTGATGTTGAAACAATTATTGAGCAACGGTGTGTAAGTTGTCATTCTGCCAGCCCGACTGATGGCGTCTTTACAGTGGCACCCGGTGGCTTTATATTGGATACCAAAATACAAATAATTACCAATAAGAATAGAATTTATCAAAGAGCAGTTGCAACCAATTCAATGCCGCTAAATAACAAAACCAATATGACTGCTACTGAAAGAGATGTTTTAGCAGCCTGGTTTGAAGAGGTAAGTGATGAGTAATTACAGTCTATATCGTTCTGCAGTTTTTCATTGCACAGAAAATGGCGGTATCGTTGAAGCAGATTATTATGCAGATGGCCTAATGGCTGTTCAGCATGGCAAGATTGTTGAGCTTGGTCATTATGCTCAATTGATTGATCAGTTCGGTGTTGACGCTCGGGTAACACACTTTAAAGACAGCTTAATTATTCCGGGTTTTGTTGATTCACACTTGCACTACCCACAGTACAGAGTTATTGCTTCTTATGGTGCTACTTTATTGGATTGGCTCAATAAGTACACATTTGTTGAAGAGCAAAAATTTAATGACAGTCATTACGCCAAAGAAGTGGCTGAGTTATTTCTCGACGAACTCATTAAAAATGGAACCACAACGGCAATGACGTTTTGCACTTCTCACCCAGAATCAGTTGAAGTCTTTTTTAGTGCAGCACAGAGTCGCAACTTGCGCATGGTGGCAGGCAAAGTCATGATGGACAGAAATGCCCCGGCTGGATTGTGTGATGATGTCAACAGCAGCTATGTTGACTCTAAGGCGCTTATTGAGAAGTGGCATAATAAAGATCGCCTCAGTTATGCAATAACACCTCGTTTTGCACCTACCTCGACAGGGGTTCAATTATCCACTGCTGGAAAATTATTAGTAGAGTATCCCAATAGTCAAAACACAAAAGGTGTTTTATTACAAACGCATTTGAATGAAAGCTCAGAAGAAATTGCTTGGGTAAAAGAGCTCTATCCACAAAGTAAGAGCTATTTCGATGTTTACGACACTCACAAATTGATTGGAGCCAACTCTGTGTTTGGCCACTGCATCCATAACTCTAAAGATGAGTACAAGCGAATGGCAGACACTAACTCAAAAGTCGCACTCTGTCCAACATCCAATTTATTTTTGGGTAGTGGTTTATTCAATTTGGATCAACTTGATTATTATGGAATAACAACATCTCTAGCCTCAGATATCGGTGGTGGAGACAGTTTTTCAATGTTTTCTGTGATGAATGAGGCTTACAAAATATGCAAACTTAATGGTATTAATTTAAGCCCAGTAAAGGCATTCTATCTAACGACTTTAGCGGGCGCTAAAGTGCTGAATATGGATGATTGTATTGGTAATTTTGAGCCAAATAAGGAAGCAGATTTTGTTGTTCTTGATTTAAATGCAAGCGAATTAATCAAACAACGATTAAAGAGTGCAAATAGCATTGATGATATTTTGTTTTGTTTAATGACGCTTGGCGATGATAGGCTGGTTGCCCAAGTATATATATTAGGTCAATGCGCCTATCAAAAAATGGAGGTCCACTAGTGGCAAAACTCACAACTCACGTTCTCGATACCAGCTCCGGTATGCCAGCTATAAATGTAGCCATTAAGGTATATCAATGTCAGAATGACAACCTAATTCTCGTTAAAACCACCCAAACAAATTTGGATGGTCGTTGTGATGAACCGTTACTGTCCGGCACCCACTTAAGGACAGGCAGTTATCAGATTGAGTTTGATGTTGGGCAATATTTCATTGAAAAAGGAGTCGACAGTCCTTTTTTAAAAGATGTTGTTGTTCGTTTTTACATCAGTGATGCCAGTGAAAATTATCACGTGCCTTTGCTGATTTCTCCTTTCAGTTATTCAACCTACCGAGGTAGTTAGTGGAGTTTTTACTTAACCAAAATTTAGAGGTTGTGTCATTAGGTGAAATAAACCCTAATACGACTGTATTGCAGTGGCTTAGAAGTAATGACTTAACAGGCTCCAAAGAAGGCTGCGCCTCAGGCGATTGTGGCGCTTGTACGGCAGTTGTGGGGGAATTGATCGAGATTGATGGCACACAAAATTTGGAGTATAAGAGTATTAACACTTGCATTGCGCTGGCTTGTAGTTTGGCTGGCAAGCACTTGGTGACAGTGGAAGGCCTGAGTGAGAACAACCAATTGCACCCTGTGCAGCAAGCGATGGTATCTGAACATGGATCACAATGTGGCTTTTGTACACCGGGCTTTGTGATGTCATTATTTGCTTTATATCACAATGAAACAACCATAGACCTAGCCAAAATCAATAACAATTTGTCGGGTAATTTATGTAGATGTACAGGCTATCAGCCTATTATTAATGCAGCTTTTTTGGCAATCTCTAACAAAGAAAACCACAAGGACGACTATTACTGCAGAAATCAAAAGAAGATAATTCGAGCACTGATAGGACTGGGTCACACTGATGTTTTGAGCTGCTCATATCAGGGTGTTCATTACGACGCTCCAGCTGATATTATTCAATTGTCGGACATTTTAAGTAAGAATCCGGCAGCGAGAATTATCGCGGGCGGCAGTGACCTAAGCCTGGAAATTACTCAACATTTGCAAGAGTTTAAACACATTGTCAATATACAAGGTGTTCGCGAATTACAGGTAGTCGAAGATCGTGAACTGGAGTTAGAAATTGGTGGTGCAGTCAGTTTTCATTCGGCTTGGTCGAATTTAATTAAATATTGGCCCTCATTAGAGCCTTTCTTACACCGTTTTGGTTCAATGCCTATTCGAAACTGGGCAACAATTGGGGGGAATATCGCCAACGCCTCACCGATTGCTGATATGCCGCCGGTGTTAATTGCCCTAAATGCAAGTCTAAGGCTTAGAAAAGGCTCTGGTATTCGGTTAGTAAAACTGGAAGATTACTTTGTTGATTACAAGCAAACCTTACTTGAAGACGGAGAGTTTATTCAAAGCATTATCATCCCCAAACTATCTAGTGATGAACAACTCATCCTGCACAAGATGTCCAAGCGTTTTGAAGACGATATTTCTGCAGTTTGTATGGCGATTAAAGTGCGAATGACCTCAAACCAAATGACGCAAGTTTGCATAGCTTTTGGCGGCATGGCTGGAGTTCCTAAAAGATCTAACCAACTTGAAAAAACACTATTAGATAACTGGCACAAAACCAACCTTTCAAGTCTGGCATATGCGGCTTTGAAAGAAGACTTTTCTCCTCTAAGTGACGTTCGAGCCTCCTCTAAATATCGACTTCAGGTCTCAGCAAATTTGGTACAAAAGACCATGCTAAGCCTGACAGGAAAGCTCGTTCCGAACTTAAACAGCGTATGCGAATACGAATCACAAATTGGAGTTGGTTAAAGTGAATCCAAGAAATCACCAACCAATCAATACACCAAATAATGTAATCGGCCAGCCGAATGTTCATGATAGTGCGCATATGCACGTACAAGGGTGCGCCCCATATATTGACGACATGCCCATGCATAGCAACACATTGCATGTAGCCTTTGCGCTTAGTAAGATTGCACATGGAAAGATAAACTCGATTGACACCTCTCTTGCAAAAAATGCAAGAGGTGTGCACAGCATATTGCTGGCAGAAGATATAAGTCACTTAAATATTGGCCCAATACGTCACGATGAACCCTTATTGGCCAAAGGTGAGGTGTTGTTTTGTGGTCAGGCGCTGGCCGCTGTGTTGGCAGACAGTCATGAAAATGCCAGAAAAGCTGCAGCACTTATTAACTCAGACATTACCCGACTTGATGCCATTGTTACTGTTGAACAAGCCATAGCCCGTAATAGCTTTTTGGATGAACCGCTTGAAATGCATATGGGTAATGCCGAAGAAGCCATTAAGGAGGCAACACACCATCTAACGGGCAACTTAACTATTGGCGGACAGGAGCATTATTATTTAGAATCACAAATTTCCCTTGCCATACCCACCGAGAACAAAGAAGTTATTGTTCATTCGTCCACTCAAAATCCCACAGAAGTACAGCACCTGGTAGCGCATGTTTTAGGCATTCCACAACACTCAGTAGAAGTGATTACTAGACGAATGGGAGGTGGTTTCGGCGGCAAGGAGACTGACTCGTCACAACTGGCGTGCATATGCGCTCTATTTGCACAGCAAACGCAGCGCCCTGTAAAAGTTAGATTGTCTCGCGCCGATGATATGCTTATGACAGGAAAGCGTCATGACTTTACTGTTGATTATGAAGTAGGTTTTGACAGCAGTGGCGTTATTCAAGGCGTTGCAATCAACTTTTTTGCGCGTTGCGGCTATTCTCTTGACCTTTCAAAAGCCATCATATCGCGCACCCTGTTCCACGCAGATAATGCCTACTACCTACCTAACGCAAGTTTTCGCGGGTTTCTTTGCAAAACACATACAGCCTCAAATACTGCTTTTAGAGGCTTTGGTGGCCCCCAGGGTATGTTGGCAATCGAAAACATTATTGAGGAAATTGCCAATCACTTGTCAATGGATGCTTTAGACACTAGAAAGGTTAATTTTTATCAAAAACAGACTAACAATATAACCCCCTATGGGCAAACCATTGAAGACAATATTATCAATGAGCTGGTTGATGAATTGGCCCTTGATTCAAGCTACCAAAAACGCTATCAAGCTGTGCAAAAGTTTAATCAAAAAAACACACATTTCAAAAAAGGTTTGTCGCTATCGCCAGTGAAATTTGGTATTTCATTTACCACGCAGTTTTTAAATCAAGCGGGCGCCCTGGTGCACGTCTACAAAGATGGTAGTATCTATCTAAATCATGGTGGTACAGAAATGGGGCAAGGTTTGTTTGTCAAGGTCGCTCAAGTTGTCGCCAATGAATTTGGCGTTGACCTAGATTGCATTAAAGTTTCAGCAACCAGTACTGCCAAGGTCCCGAACACATCTGCAACAGCCGCCTCATCGGGCTCAGATTTAAATGGTATGGCGGCCAGAGAAGCTTGCACTCGAATCAAGCGCAATATGATTGTTTTTGCTAACAAGTATTTTGGCCTTAGTGAAAATGACATTTTATTCTCCAGCGGCCAAGTTCATCTTGGTGAAAAAGAAATGGCGTTTTCTGAGTTTGTTGCTTTGGCATATTTGAATCGAGTCGAATTGTTTAGCAACGGTTTTTACAAAACCCCAAAAATTTATTATGACGAAGCAAAGGCAAAGGGTCATCCTTTTTATTATTATGCGTATGGTGCCTGCGTAAGCGAAGTTATTGTTGATTGTTTAACAGGTGAATACAAGTTATTAGCCGTTGATATCTTGCACGATGTGGGTGCCTCACTGAATCCAGCTATTGATATGGGGCAAATAGTCGGTGGCTTTATTCAGGGCATGGGTTGGCTTTGTTCGGAGGAGCTTAAATGGGATGAACAAGGCGTGTTATTAACTACCGGCGCTTCAACTTACAAAATTCCAGCCATTGGCGATACCCCGAAACACTTTAAAGTAAAAATAAAGCCCCATACCTCCAACCATGAAAATACGATTCATAAATCAAAAGCGGTGGGTGAGCCTCCTCTTATGCTAGCAATATCAGTATGGCTAGCCATCAAAAATGCCATATCAAATTCTGGCTCAAGTTGCAGTGAACCTTTGAGTGCGCCCGCCAGTTTCGAGCAAGTCTTCTTTCAGTTGAATCAATTCAACGAGGAAGAGTCATGAATTGGATGCAGTCACTGGAAAGAGTCCATAATCAAAAACTTGATTATGTTGTTTTAAGTGTTGTTGAAACTAAGGGCTCTACACCTTGTAGAGCAGGTGATAAGATAATTTTTACAGGTCAAAGTCCAATGTTTGGTAGTATTGGTGGAGGAAATTTAGAGTTTCAAGCGCTCGATAACGCTAGACACTTACTAACCCAAACAACTAACAATATAACCAACAACAAATACCCGCTGGGTGCGACTCTAGGTCAGTGTTGCGGTGGCTTTGTTAAGATCATGTTTGAAAGTTTTGTTGGTCAAAGTTCAAACCTTGAAAACAACAACCCGTGGCTTAAAAACTGCATTAATTTAACCGGTATTGAGTCAGACTTTATTTTGACAACCATTATTGAAAGCCAGGTTAACGACTTTATTGTTGGCGAAAAGTTTGTTTCCCCATCAAATCACGATAATTGCAACTCCAATACAAACAAACTCGCTAAAAAAATAAGTGATGGCGCTCAGGTTGCCCTTCAAGCCGGCAACAAAGTTACCATGAAAGAATACATGCTGTCTAAGAATCAAAAAGTTGGTGTGTGTTACGAGCAATTTTCCTCCAGTCAATTACAAGCGGTAGCCATTTTTGGTGCTGGCCACATAGCTCGCGCACTAATGCCCCTTCTAACTCAATTGCCTTTAAAAATATATTGGATCGACGACAGGCAGTCTCAATTTGATGAGTACTTAGGCGATATTGGAGACGCCAAACTTATATGTGATGACTTTACGTTGGCAATAGATTGTTTACCTAAAAACACTTATTGCTTGGTCATTACTTATAGTCATCAAATAGATTTTGAAATATGTGAGAAGCTTATTGATAGAAATGACTTTTGTTATTTAGGTGTTATTGGTTCCAAAATCAAAGGCAAAAAATTTAGAGATCGCTTACGCCACAAAGGCTGGTCTGATAATTTAGTTAGCCAACTTGCTTGCCCAATCGGCGTGAAGCGCACTTTTTTACAGTCACCGATTTCTATCGCGGTATCCATAACCTCAGAGTTATTAAATTTTATTGACAACAAACAAAAAATGATTACAGCATGAAATATCAGTTAGAACTTCAAAATATTAGCAAATCTTATGGTGATTTAAAAGCCAATGAGGATATTTCATTTGGCATACGTCCTGCAAGCATCCACGCCCTACTGGGTGAAAATGGCGCCGGTAAGTCGACCCTTGTAAAAGTAATTTACGGTTCTTTGCAACCAAACAGTGGCTCAATGATATGGTATGGAGATGACTACAAGCCAAATAACCCGTTTGAAGCGAGAGAGCGTGGTGTAGCAATGGTGTTTCAACACTTCTCACTGTTTGAGTCATTAACTGTTGCTGAGAATATTGCTTTGGGCCTTGATAATACGAATTTAGACGATGAACTGGTGCAAGTCATTATCAAACATTCAAAACAGTATGGCTTGGAAATTAACCCTCACCAAACTGTGGGGGATTTGTCGGTGGGCGCAAGGCAGCGCGTGGAAATTATTCGCTGTTTGATGCAGAACCCAAAGCTATTAATTATGGACGAGCCAACTTCAGTCTTAACACCTCAGGAAGTGTCGGATTTATTTGTTACGCTACAAAAACTGGCTAAAGATGGTTGCGCCATATTATATATTTCCCATAAATTAGAAGAAGTTTGCCAAATTTGCGACCATGCCACCATTTTGCGTGGCGGTAAATTAGTGCAAAGTTGTAATCCTCAAGAGCACTCTAAAGGCGAGTTAGCTGAAATGATGATTGGAAAGAAGCTCACTCAATTGGCTCGGAGTAACGTTTCTCTTGGTAATGAAATATTTCGTATCAACAACTTAAGTCGAGCTCGACAAGATATGTTTGGAATTGAGCTAAAAAATATTTGCCTTTCGATTAAGCAAGGAAGTATTGTCGGAATTGCGGGTGTAGCCGGCAATGGCCAGGATGAACTTATGGAAATACTCATTGGTGAAAGTCACTCGGCCACTGGTGTTTTAACCTTTAAAGAGCAAGACGTTGGGCAGCTTAACGCACACGAAAGAAGGCAGTTATCAATGTTTTTTGTACCAGATGAGCGCCTAGGTCACGGTGCAGTACCTGAGCTAGGGTTAAATGAAAATATGCTACTTAGTCGACCAAGCGTAAGTGGTATGACAAACAACGGGGTTATTAACTGGCAAACAGTTCACACCCTAACAGAGCAAGTCATCAATAGCTTTGACGTGCAAACACAATCCAGCAAATCACTTGCGAAATCTTTATCTGGTGGCAACCTGCAAAAGTTCATGGTCGGAAGGGAATTAATTCAACAGCCGGAGCTATTAATTATTGCCCAACCAACGTGGGGAGTTGATGCCGGTTCTGCAAATCACATTCACCAGGCTTTAATTACATTGGCAGACCAAGGTTCCGCCATATTGGTTATTTCTCAAGATTTGGATGAAATCCTTACATTGTGCGAACAAGTGCACGTATTAAATGATGGGAGTTTATCGCCCCCTGTCAATATGAAGAACAATGGTTTAAAGGAAATATCGCAGCTAATGTTAGGAGGAGAACGCAATGATTAAGCTACAAGCACGTTCTGAAAACTCAAGAAAAATGGTTATTTTTGCTCCGGTACTTGCTATTACGCTAACTGCAATCTCAGCGATGATTATTTTTCTTTGGGCGGGCCTGGATGTTTGGAATGCCTTTTATGTGCTCTTTGTTGAGCCTTTAACTGGAAAATACAATATCTCAGAGTTACTGGTTAAAGCGGCACCTTTAATGATGATTGCACTGGGTCTATCAATTGGCTTTAGAGCGGGTGTATGGAATATTGGTGCTGAGGGGCAATATATAATAGGCGCAATCTCAGGTGGCGCTGTGGGCTTGTATTTCTATGATGTGCAGGGCGCCTGGATAATGCCATTAATGGCATTAGCGGCAATATTAGGAGGAATGTTCTACGCTGGAATTGCGGCATTTTTACGAACCAAGTATCAGGTCAATGAAATACTGGTGACCTTAATGCTGACTTATGTTGCTATTTTGTTTCTCGGTGCAATGGTGTTTGGCCCTTTGCGCAACCCCGATGGCTTTAATTTCCCTGAAAGTCGTATCTTTCATGACAGTGCGACTCTGCCTAATATTTGGCAAGGAACTAGACTGCACATAGGTTTAATCGTTGCCTTACTTTTTGCTGGGATTGCTTGGTTTATGACCAATAAGCATATGTTTGGTTTGCAAATAAAAATTAGTGGCAGCGCTCCTCGCGCAGCAAAATTTGCCGGATTTAGTGAAAATAAAACAATTTGGTACACCTTGCTAATTTCCGGTGGTGTTGCCGGTTTAGCCGGACTGTTTGAAGCTTCTGGACCTATTGGTCAATTGGTGCCACACATCCCTTCCGGGTATGGCTTTACTGCGATTATTGTAGCTTTTTTAGCCCGCCTACACCCAATTGGAATTATCTTCTCAGCCTTATTGATAGCGTTGACTTATATGGGGGGAGAAAACGCCCAAATCACACTTCAACTGCCCAGCGCAATCACCAGTATTTTTCAGGGCATGTTGTTATTTTATTTTTTAGCTTGTAATATTTTAATTGAGTACAAAGCTTCCTTTTCACTTAACCGGAATAAATAAAAATGGACGAATTAGCGATACAAATTATATTAGGGATCAGTGTTGCATCAGTACCCCTTATTTTTGCTGCCATTGGTGAGCTGGTGGTTGAACGGTCAGGAGTGCTTAATCTTGGCGTAGAAGGAATGATGATTGTAGGCGCAATTATGGGGCTTGTTGTCCAATACCACACAGGAAATGCCTTGCTGTCAGTTCTAGCCGCCATGATTTCAGGTATGGTCATAGCCGGTATTTTTGCCTTGTTGACACAGTTATTTCTAACCAATCACGTCGCAACTGGACTTGCTTTGACGCTTTTCGGCTTGGGAATTGCTGCATTTATTGGTAAGAACTATAGTGACATAACGGTGACAAGAATTAGTGCGCTTCATATCCCCTGGGTTTCTGATCTACCCGTGATTGGCTCCTTAGTGTTTGGCTATGATCCATTGTTTTACCTTGCAATACTGATGGTATTTTTGG
>Ga0208879_1000283_pt1 | contig 54542 bp, 61 predicted proteins | sample Knorr_S15_td_Bot_FD_185605 | JGI IMG/M metagenome (GOLD analysis project Ga0208879, IMG submission 185605) | Marine microbial communities from Southern Atlantic Ocean transect - Knorr_S15_td_Bottom_ad_5009_LV_A (SPAdes) (version 2) | ecosystem: Environmental > Aquatic > Marine > Oceanic | place... | reverse complement strand
AATAAATCAATTTGTGCTTCAACTCCTGGCTCTAGCATATCTGAACCCACAACTTCATAACCAGATAATTCTAATTTTGGACCATATACATATGCAGGAATTGAAATGACCCATGCTTCACCCGTAGAATCTGAAATATTCAATTCAAGATCTAGTTCCTCACCTTCATAAGCCGCATCATTTAAAGAAAATAAAACCACCACATCCACACTTTCAGATGAAGCGATTAATTCAATCCATTGAGACTGATCTTGAATTATTACATTTACATTTTCTGATTCAAATTCAATATTAAGTCCTATAGCATTCTCTGAACCATAGTTTAATATGGGTAGCGTAAGACTCACAATTTCACCTGAGTTAATTTGCATATTCCCATCCCCATATACAGAATCATCTATAACCGATCTGGTTTGGTCTAAATAGAGAGCAGGGCCTTCTACTTGCCCAATCGATATTGATGTCTCTCCCAATCTGAAATCATTTTTAAACGCGGTGATTGTTGCATCTCCACTACCACTTGATGTCCATGTGAGTATGGCATCACCGGTTTGGTCCGTATATGCAATATAGTATTGTCCCTCAAGAATAAGGGTTACTCTCGCATCTTCTACCGCATCCCCATTTTCATCATAAATGGATACTTCCATATTTTGAACTCCTGCAGGAAGACTAGATGGTGCATCAATTACAAAATCGTGTGGGTTTCCTGTCCACAAATGAAGTGCTGGGTCGCCCATTAAATTTGGCCATGATGAAAATTTAGATACTGCAGAATTTGGATTTGTAGGATATGTTTTAAGCAATGCAAGTTTACCATTTGCAAGTGCTGCACCAGCATGAAACATTCCCTTTGAGAAAATACCTTCATATATACCCATATGAACAATATTATTATAGGCTGTATGGGTGGATGTTGTAGCAACACCTACCGCAGCTACCGCACCTTTAGGATCAGAAACAGAACCTTGACGAATAAATGATTCACTTTCAGAGGTAGAATTGAAATCACCCGTCGCACATGTTAACGATGCCACAAAGGGAGCATATATTCCACTATTTGTGCCGCTGGGGGAAATACTACTTGAACCGATATATCCACGATAATTATAATACAATACCCCATCTGAAAATTGATTATCCACCCAGCTATTGTAATTACCATTCCCATAATTTGTGCGTATATCATCCATACCAAAATTGTTCATAATATTTTCGATATACTTCATGGTGGTTATGGTTGAAACACCCGATGATGAAGGATCTCCTACCAATGCTGCACGTTCAAACCATGCATCCATTTGATTTTCTGCCTTTTCATAGGTCAATGTTTTATTAATCACATTTGAAATATCACTTGAACTAGAAACGGAAATTCTACCTATGAAAACTTCTGGTAAAAAATCATTCCCGCTTAAATATGAATATTCCACATCTGTGGCACCACCACTATAGGTAAAATATGGAATTGCATAAGAACCATTTGTATCTCCAATCAAACCCACAATTTCTGGTGGAATATCAAAATCTGAATATACATTTTGTAAATAAGATTTAATATCATTTGAATTAGACCCTGCTTCGTTTGAGGGGATGAGATATACGATATATCCTTGTTTTTTTCTCCACTCAGCCAACTCTTGAACATAAGGATGAGAATATGAATTCCCACCGCAAATATACATTATAGCCGCGGGTTGATATTCATTACGGCTAGATAGTGGCTCATAATCAACAATCAAATCTTGATAAAAAGGCTCAAAGACCAATGATCGTTTTGAAGGTAAATTTGTATTAATTTCCCTCACACCTGATTCGATAATGTTAATTTCAACTTCATCATAAATAGTTAATGATTTATTCTCTGAATTATACTCAAAAGGCGTTAATGTAATTAAACCTACTTCAATATCCCGCATTACCATGGGTTCAGAAACCGTTAATTTAGATTCAGGATATTTTGAAGCTGAATTATAAAAATTTATATTCTTTAAAAATGGTCGTTCAATCCCAATTTCAGGATTCCCTTGGTAGGGGAAAATTTCAACATTTTCAATGGTATGAGATGAAATGACTGTGTAGTCAACACTATAGGAAACGCCAGATTCCATTTGGAAAAATGAAGTATAAACAGGAAGTTCGGGCATTCCTTCTTCAACGGTACTACCTTTTTCAGGAGTGGTTAAACGAATATAGACATCTTTTTGCACCATATCAATTTGGGGTGCAGAAAATTTAATTGATTTTGAATCTGAATTTTTTGATAATAACTCAAACTCTTTTGCACTCATCGAAATACTTGTTAATATCAACAAGATAAAATACATATATTTATTCATTAGATTATACTTCCTTCAAGATTGTGGTTTTTCATATAAAATTAATGGACGAAAATATTAAAATTTCTCCATCATTTAAAAAAATAAATTTGTATCAACATGTAAACAAAAAAACCCCCATATTAAAATATCGGGGTTTTTGACTTGAGAGAATTTATTTTGTAATTAATTTCTGAGTATAATATTTGTCAATAATACCACATCCAAAATATTGATGTTATTATCGTCATTCATGTCACCAGAATACTGTTGGTACGGAGTAGGCTCTAAGATCCCTAGAATAAAATTGACAATGGTCACCACATCCAATACATTCAATTCATCATCTTGATTTACATCTCCAAGGGTATATGTAAACCCAAGACTTGTGGTAATGTAAATTGCAGTTTCATTACTCAATTCCATTGCCTCAAGGGGATTTTGATTGTTGAATGTGTATTCCAACCCCACATTACCAAAATGATTTTCTGTACCAATAGTTGCATAATTTGCATGATGATAATATCCACCGGTATTGTTAGAAATATTATGAAATTCCTTATATTGAACTTTAATTTCACCATCGCCCGTGGGGGTTACATAACCTAAATATGCTTGGTTATAAATAATCATTTGAAATGTGTTTGTCGTTGTACCATACGTATCAATTCTCATATCATTCCATTGAATAATTACAAAATCGTCAGTTGACAATCTATATACTTGCCCACTGCCATCTGTGGTGAGGTCATCCCAAAATGCTGCCACCATAGGTGAGGGACCACCTGCACCTGGAATACTATAATTTCTAAACGCAGCCATAGGATGATTCCCAAATGATACCCATCCATTTGAATTTACCGTAATCTCATCATATTGAATTCCATAAAATTGAAATGTAAATGGCAATTGTATCACTTGTGAATGTATAAGTGTGCCGCCAGTCTCTGGCTCACCATACCCACCATCATTAAAATTAAAACTAGAACCACCATTTCCCACAATTTCAATCCACTCATATTCAGGAGCCAATGGATATGCCACATCTCCAGAATCATAAATATAATATCCATATTCATCTGGACCCAGTGGATCACCTTCGTCACGCTGACCAACACTAAATGTGATATAATCTGAGCCTTCGAATCCTGAATCGCTTGTAAAATTATATCCCAATGAAACAGTGGACCCATTAATCATAAAATCAACGGGGTTGATTGTAAATGAACCTATAACGACTTGGCTTCCTGCAGGAATACTGCTAATATTTGAAACCCCATTAATGGTACCTATGAGATCATTCTCAGATTCTAGAATGATTTCTAAATTTTCAATATCTCTGGACCCAGAATTTATAAACAATAAATCAATTTGTGCTTCAACTCCTGGCTCTAGCATATCTGAACCCACAACTTCATAACCAGATAATTCTAATTTTGGACCATATACATAACTGGGTACTGAAATAACCCATGTTTCACTATTTGAATCAGAAATAATTAATTTGAAGTCTAAAACCTCACCTTCAAATGCAGTATGATCCAATGAAAATGTAGAGTTTATATCAACACTTGAATTTGAAGGAATTAATATAATGGATTGAGTATTACTATCTATTGTCACTTTCACATTTTCAGATACTAATTCTATGGTAAGGTTGTGGGCATCTTCGGACCCAAAGTTGAGGATAGGTATCAAGAGGTTCACCGTCTCACCTGGATTGAGTTGCATATTGCCATCTCCATATATTGAATCATCCATAAGTGTTCGCGTTTGATCTAAATACAAGGCTGGTCCTGCCACTTGACCGATGGTAATGGTTGTTTCTGCCAATCTAAAATCGTTTTTAAATGCAGTAATTATTGCTTCACCGTTGCTATTTGATATCCACGTTAAAATGGCATCACCCGATTGGTCTGTAAATGCAGAAAAATATTGACCTGCTAAAATCAAGGTAATTCTTGCATCTTCCACCGGGATACCCATTTCATCAGTAACTGAAACTTCCATATTTTGAACCCCTACAGGCAAACTAGACGGTGCATCAAAAATAAAATCATGAGGTTTCCCCGTCCACAAATGAAGGGCTGGATCACCCATGAGATTTGTCCATTGAGAAAAGTTAGATATTGCGCTCGAATTTGTAGGATACGTTTTTAGGAGTGCCAATTTCCCATTGGCCAATGCTGCTCCCGCATTATACATCCCTTTTGAAAAAATACCTTCAAAAATACCCATATCCACAATATTATTATACATGGTATGGGTTCCTGTTGTGGATACACCTATACAGGCCACCGCACCTTTTGGATCAGTCACAGATCCTTGGCGAATAAAACTTTCACTATCGGAAGTTCCCCACCCAAAGTCTCCCGTTCCGCAGGTTATAGTACATGCAAAGGGAGCATAAATACCACTGTTGGTTCCACTGGGTGAAATACTACTCGAACCATAGTACCCTCTGTAATTATAGTATAAAACCCCATCAGAAAATTGATTATCTACCCAGTTATTATAATTACCATTTCCATAATTGGTGCGGATATCATCCATACCAAAATTTTCCATAATATATTCAATATATTGATTTGTAGTCACTGGAGATATACCAGAAGAAGTGTTGGGATCACCCACCAATGCAGCCCGTTCAAACCATGCATCAATTTGATTTTCTGCCTTTTCATAGGTCAATGTCTTATTAATAATGTTCGAGAGATCACTTGAGGACTCTACGGAAATTCTACCGATGAAAATTTCGGGTAAATAATCATTCCCATTGATATAGGTATATTCATTGTCTCCATCTCCATTTGATGTGAATGTGGATAGCCCATAGGTTCCATCAACATCACCAATTAATCCCACAATTTCAGGTGGATTCTCCCAGTTTAGATATGCATCATCAATATAATTTGAAATGGATGATGTGGATGATCCTGTTTGATTTGAGGGTGCCAGATATACTATATATCCCTGTTTCTTTCTCCATTCCACCAACTGTTGTACATAGGGATGGGAATATGAATTTCCACCACATATATATAAAATTGATGATGCTTGATATTCATCATGACTTGACAAGGGTAAATAGTCTACAATCAGGTCATGGTAAAAAGGTTCAAATAACAAAGATCGTTTTGGAGGTAAATCTGTATTTATCTCTCTAACTCCAGATTCAACAATATTTATTTCAACTTCATCATACACAGTTAATGTTTTAGATTTAGTATTATATTCATAGGGTACGAAAGTAATGAGTCCAACTTCAATATCACGCATGGTCATGGGCTCAGATACGGTCAGATTAAATTCGGGATATATCAAATTTGAATTATAAAAAAGTTCATTTTTCTTGAACGCAATATTAACATCACTTTCAGGTTCACCTTGATATGGATAAATCTCAACATCTGATACCAAATGAGATGATATAATGGTATAGTCAACTGTATAAGAAATACCATTCTTCATTTGAAAGAAAGTGGTATGTATAGGAAGTTGGGGCATCCCTTCATCTATGGTTGTCCCCTTTTCAGGATTTAAAAAATGCAGATAATTATCTACAATTTGGGTTACATCTTCATTGTTATGAAATGAAACCACCTTTTCCGTTTCTCCTATATTCACTAATTCAAACTTTCCTGCAAATAAAGTAGCGGATAAAAGTAAAATTGAGATTAAATGTACTTGGATTTTCATTTTGAAGATGTCCCTTATTAATGAATAATTAAGAATTTTAAATTAATCGGCATTATACATATAATAAAATATGAAATAAATATCATTTGGTGTTAATCCAACTTTGTATCAAAATGTAATAATAATGCTTCAATTTTTCATTTTGGTGTTTTAGCGTATAGAAACTGTGCCTATTTATAGGGCAATTACTTACAAAGTGTTACATTAAGGATTTGCATCAAACTAGGAATTTATTCCTATATTTGGGGTTGGACAGGCTAATGATTTATAAACTTAAAAAGACAGGAGATTGCATGAAGAGATTCAAGCAAAAAATTCAAGAGGGTTTCACATTGGTTGAAATTCTAATCGTAGTGGTAATAATCGGCATTTTGGCCACAGTGGCAATCCCAACATATTTTAGCTATGTTGAAAAGGCATACGCCTCAGATGCAAAAACCCAGCTAAAGAACATTCTGATGAATGCAAAACTTTATGCACAACAAACGGGTGACTTCCCCGATGAAGTTCAACAAATGATTGATGATGGTTATATGACCTTATCTGAATCTGTAAGGCTGAAGTGGGAATTTGATATTTCTGGACTTGAGCTGTTAAATAATGAAACGAGTGGTGAAATGAAAGCAACCAGCCTAGAAGAAATGGGTGGCGGTGCAGGAAAAGAAGTGACCTATGATGTTACCAATGGTAGATGGACAGGTTATGGACAATCAGGTTCAACAGATGATGGTGGTGAGTAATACATGTCCATAATTTCAAATCTTCTAGAATATGCGCTAAAATCAGGGGCATCGGATCTACACTTGAGTGTGGGTTCCACGCCTATGGTGCGTATTCACGGTGAAATGAAACGTTTAGATATGGCTTCCCTTGATGAAGCCACCATGGACGAAATTGCCAATGATGTGCTCAGTGAGAATCAAAGACAGGTTTTTGAAAAAAATCTAGAAATTGACTTTTCAACGGAACTTGAGGATAAGGCTCGATTCAGGGTTAATTTTTTCAACCAATTGAATGGGGTTTCTGCAGTATTTCGAACCATTCCATCTGATATCAAATCAGTGGAAGAATTGGGGCTCCCAACTGTGTTTAACAAATTGGCGGAAAAAGAAAAAGGGCTAATTCTACTTACAGGCCCTACCGGTAGTGGTAAATCCACTACCTTGGCAGCGATGATAGATCATGTAAATTGTAATTTTAATAAACATATCATCACTATTGAGGATCCTGTGGAGTATTTCCATACTTCACAATCGTGTTTAATCAATCAACGTGAACTGGGACAATCTACACATTCTTTTAAGAACGCGCTAAAATCTGCACTCAGGGAAGATCCGGATGTTATTCTAGTGGGTGAAATGCGAGATTTGGAAACCATACAGCTGGCATTAACCGCCGCTGAAACTGGACATTTGGTACTCTCAACTTTACATACATCAAGTGCAGTAAAAACTATTGACCGTATCATTGATGTGTTTCCTGCGGAAAATAAATCGCAGATAAGATCCATGCTTTCTGAAAGTTTAGTGGCAGTAATTGCGCAGAAGTTAATAAAAACGAAGAATGAGAAAGGTCGTGTGGCGGCATCTGAAGTAATGATTGCCACTACTGCTATTCGAAATCTAATTCGGGAAGATAAAATCTATCAAATCCCTTCTCTTATACAAGCAGGAAGTAAGGACGGGATGCAAAGTCTGGATATGGATTTACAACGGCTTCTTAATCAGGGACTTATTGACCGTGCAGATGCAATACAAGTAGCTGATAATGCTGAGATTTTTGAAAAAGGTATTTTTTAGCGCTTCATCATTAAAGGGGTTCTCTTTAATTGAATTGGTAATTGGCATACTCATTACCATGATAATTGGGGGTGCCATGATGCAGGGTACCGCATATTATAGAAGCAAAATGCTCTCCATTAATGTGAAAGAAAAGGCCTATAGTGAATTAAAAAGTTTTACTACCTATTGGAAGTCTAAAATTGCCTCTGGAGATTGGCAAGTAGATGAGGATGTAAATTGGCGTGATGGTGGTCAAATAGAATTATTTACTTCTGATAATCCAGATAGTAATGATGAAAGCGTAAAAGGAAGACTCTTTTACAAAGCTGAAAAAGTAATTAAGTATGATAATAATGATTATTACTACTATACGCTTGAAACAAAAATTTCTTGGAAAATTTTAAATGACAGGGACTCATTAACATTTTTGTTAGATCAAATTGTTTTCAATTAAATGATAAAAGGTAATCTACATATTAAACTTCAAGCTGGATTCACACTAATGGAATTATTAATTTCATTGGTCATATCCTCTATTGTGTTCTTGGGTATCTGTTTCGTCATTGTTGAGAATTCAGCCCAATATGCCTATGAGGATATAAAACTAGATTCAAAAGTGTTTGCCAATTATGTTCTTGATGATATTGAAAGTACCATTGTAAAGGGTTCAAATGTAACCATCTCCCCTGGCACATATACCCGAATTGATGAAATTACCGTTACATTAACCGATGGTAATGTTATTTATAGTAGCCATGCAGAACATGGTATTTCCAAGAGTGGAAAGAAAATTTATAATTATGATAATACCTATGAAAATGGTCGCACCAAATATAATATAACCGAAATGAGATGTTATAAACCTACTAGCGATAGTTACAACCCATCTAACCCCGCTTCACCACAAGTATTAAATTCGTCCTTTATACTCGAAATAGAGATTGGTCTTTTTAATCCTGCAGGTGAAGAACAAGAATCATACTTGGTTAATCGATATATATTTAACCCATATATTTATACAACTTCATCTTGAGACCAATGAAAAATATCATCAATAATAAAGGTTTTATTCTCCCTTCAGCCATGATGCTGGGTGCCATTGGTATGATTATGACCTTAGTGCCTTTTACAAATATAGTTAATCGTGAAATTCGCCTAGACCATCGTATTGCTAAAACAAAGGCACGATTCAATGCTGAATCAGGATTAGCAAACGTATATAGTTATTTCTCACTTGATTCTTTATCTTTGGATAGTATGACTATTGGGAATGAGCATTTTGCTGTTGATTATACCACTTTTAGAAACCCAGTTCAAATATCATCGGATATGGGCATTTATCGTGATATAATTCTTCAGGAATCATTGAATGATCTATCCAGAAGAACGGAACGAAATGCATTTGCAGTGGGTGAAGCCACCATTACCAGCTTTGGTAAAAATATAACTGTTTTAGATACCATGGTCATGTCCTTTGAATTAGAATCACTTTCTGAATATCTCTATTTGACCAACCATGAACATGCGGGCGGTGCCCCTGGTATTTATGGGACACAAGGATCTAATCCTTGGGGGGGAACAAGTACCAATTTTTCTTGGAGAGGTAAACCTTGCTTTGGACCCAATGATGCAATCGGAAATGATATTGAAGTGGCGGGATTCGTTCAAACTAACGACCCCATGCTAATGTGTGGGGCTACTGGTGGTACCGAATTATTCCCCAATACGGTATATATAACCATGGCAGATACAGAATATGAAAATTCAGATTTTAATACGCTAAATTATGAAGCTGGAGAACCCATAAAGCCTGATGGGGGTATTTTCAATTCTAATTTTACCGGTGAGTCTGGTCCCATTGACCACCCCAATTATATAGAAAAAGATAAAGTATGTTTCCCCATGAGAGGGTATTGGAGTACGGTGGCTGCCGCAAATATAACTATTGATGCAAGCAGACTTTTAGATAGGTCAAATAACCCAGCAAGTGGTGAGCGTGATAAATTAATTATGACGGATATAGAGTTCCTTTCTGGTGGTGGGTTTACGATTACAGAATATTGGTATCTGTTACCCCCTTATCAAAAAGCAATTGCAGGTGACTCTAATTTAGATGGTGTTACCGATAATGCCGCTGATAGACTACTTCAAGCTGTATCAAATCTTGAAGGTGTCTCTAATGTTTCTGGTCAATGTAGAGTAAATAATATTGTAAGTACAACAACAGATCAAAGTTTATGTGATCAATATTCTATCCCAATGGAAGATTTTCATGGAAAGTTTGTGGATACACCAAGTGGAGCTTTCTTTGGTAATAATTATATAGAACGATATATGTACACATATAATAATGCAAATGGGTACACAAATAATGCGTACAACAGAGGTTATCCAACTAATTATGGCCCCAATGATAATGACCCGTCCTCAATTGAGTATCCCAATGGATATGGGCATACCAATTTGAGCCATTATGATCCCCATAATTTTTGGCGGTATTATGGCGGTATTACGAATCAAAATAATACTTGGGAAAATGCTTCTATGAGATTTGGGCCTTATCTGACACCTGGGGATCCTTATAATGGTACACTTATAGCATCACCAACGACATATCCCAATGAAGAAGCGGTCATTTATGTAAAAGGGGGGGGCGTTACGGTACACGGTACTTTCAAAGGTAGATATACGGTTGTAACATCTGGATTTGATGCTATTGGTGGAAATGAAGCGGCCATTTCTCAGGGGTGGTCAACATACTACCGTGATGCATGGAATAGTCGATTTGCAGGGGGTTCGCATACTAATTTTAATTCTACATATTCTTGGAATAGTTATCCTGTGGATACCGTCTATTCTAATATTTGGATTACCGGTGATTTAGTAAATGTTGATGCTGTGGGCAATAATGGTCCACCCCAACCCATCATTGATGAAAATGGAGATGGGATAAATGATTGTGCATTTTCAACCCCAGGTGATTGTGGGGGAAGTGCAAACATTATGGGTTTAGTATCTTCAGCAAATGTGATTGTGGCCAATAGCCCCGATAATCGAAATGCCTCCAGTCAATTTTCTGTCGGAGTAAATGTACACGCATCTTTGGTTGCATTCAATGAATCCTTTGTCATGCAATATTGGCAACATAGTATTAATGATGTTGGTAATCAATGGGATGAACCTCCGCTTTCAGATAGTAGGGGTCAAAATATTTATGGAACTGATACTTCTGATCACAGAGGATTACTAAGATTATGGGGCGGGATTATTCAATCGTATCGTGGATATATGATGAGGAATGCCACAGGTCCATATAGTCCACCTATAGGGGATATAGGTATGGATAAAGATTATTATTTTGACCAGAACCTTGCATTTCCTCCACCTTATTTCCCCTATATATCAAGGTGCCCCGATGATGGTGCAGCAACGGCTGCCATGACCATGATATCATATCAACCTGTAACCAATGAAGTGAAAGAGATTTATGACCATAGGAATTGATTTTGGTTTTTCAGATGTAAAAATTGTTGTTGCTGAAAAAAATCCAGATGGAAATATACATATTACCAATGCTGGCACTCGACCCGTATTTGTAGATGAAAAGGACTTTGATCCTGAAAAATTGGCTACGGCCCATTGGACCGCTGCTACCCAAGAATTGACCGCTGAAATGGGACTCATCCCTAAAAAAATTAAAAATCCGATTTCTTCAATTTCTGGACGTAATACCAGTGTAAAACAGTTGACCACTCTTGAGATGGATAATACAGAATTGGCCACTTCATTAGAATTTGAAGCCCGAAAACACATCCCAATGGATGGTACGGAACCCGTGATAGACTTTCATATTTTAGGCCAAAATGAGCTTGAATTAGACAAAAATGATGTGCTCCTTATTGCTACTACAAAAAATACTATATTACAACACGACAAAATAAAAAAATCTACCGGTTTCAAATCCGGTGTTTTTGATTCTGACCCTATTTCATTGGCAAATGCATATACCCATTTTAATGAACTTCCTAAAGATGGAGTAGATATCATCATCAATATTGGGAATTATTCTACCACGCTTATTGCATGGGGTCAAAAACATCGATTTTTCACGCGAGAGTTAGATATTGCAGGATATCATTTCACCAAAGAGATTATGCGAAAACGAAATGTGGATTATAATGCGGCTGAATTAATTAAACGTGAAGAAGGGGTGAAAACACTCACGGATGATGGTTCAAGCAATACTGAAGTAGATCCACTCGCAATAAAAGTTGCCGAGTTAACCATTTTCAATCAACTTACAGATGAGTTAAGGAAAACGCTACGTTATTACATGAAATCCAGTAATCAGGCATTCTTTAATAAATTCTATATTTCAGGTGGTTCTGCTTACGTTCCTGGACTTATTGAATTAATTGCAGAAAATTTAAATATTGAAATTGAATTATTAAATCCATTTGATGGAAGCCCTGGGTTTGAAAATATTGAAAATCCTGCTCAGTATACCGTTGCATTTGGCTGTGCATTGCGTGGATTGGTGGAGGCCTAATGGGTAAAAAATATATCATAATTGACTTAAACCAAACGGTTAGTCGCCATCAATTGGAAGAACTTCAACAGGAAAAGAAACGTGATATTATCATGGGAAGTTTTGTGGTGGCACTTGTATCCATTTTCATTTGGTTCAATGTTATCAACTATAATTTTTCGTCAATTATCGAAGAGCGAAATATACGAATAAATGATTTAAATGCTAAAATTAACAATTTAAAATCAGGGGGAAAAATAAATCTTTCTAAAAAGGATGTGGAGGCTCTTTTCAAATTTGATGAAAAACGAGTTTTCTGGGCACCCAAGATTATGGCGTTAACGCAACTTACACCTGAAACAATGGCAATCACCCAAATTCAATTTTTACGAAAAAAGTTAAGTATTTCTGCCATTACAGAATTAGAGGATGGGGTAAAAGAATTTGAGGTGGTTGAGAATTTTATTTCAAAATTGAAATCTAATAATGAGTTCTTCAAAGATTTTGAATCTATTCGATTCCTCAATTCATCCCAAGATAATGTGAAGGGTCATAAAACATTCACATTTAAGATTGAAGCTAAACTGAAATCTGATAGTAAACGTAAAAAGAAAAAACGGAGTTAGGATTGAATAAAAATTTTATTTTTGCGGGAATCATTTCATTTTTGATATTGGTTTTCGTCATAGAGAATAGTTTTTACGTTTCAGGTAAACCCTCTGAAATAAGAAGGTTGGAAAAAACATCCAAGTCAACTCAGGAACGCTTTAATGCAGCATCAATTTTGTCAAGTGAACTCAAACGAATGTATAATATATTCGAAAGAAATTTAGTAACTTCAGAAAACAATATCGATACGGAAGCGTCTATTGAATTTTTGGAATCCCTCACAGATGTGATAGAGGAATTAAATATTGCAATATTAAATATTAAACCTCAGAAAAAAATTAAAAAGGGACGATATACATATATCCCCTACGACCTTGATGTGCGATGTTCTTATGAGCAGTTTGGAAAGCTAATCAGTGCATTAGAAACCAATGAAAGACTCATTCAAATTGAAGAGTTTAAATTGCAGAACAATGTGGAAAAAATTTCCAAACGGAAAGGACTCCATAATCTGATGTATCATAATATAGAAATGAAAATTTCTACAATTTCAATCGATAAGTAGGCTATACCTTGAATTTAAAACAAAAACTATTTTGGAATATTTTATCCGTATGTTCAGTCATAATTGTCTTTTACATGCTCTATTCAACCTATTCCTTAAATACAGAATTATCTATTTTTGAAACACGATTGGCTCGAGAAGAAGCGGGTTCAGATACTGAACTTAGAACTATGATTGAAAAACTTGAAAAAAATTATTCAGATCGTGCAGATATAAAATTTAAAATGAGTAATGATCCTACCAATTTAGGTCGTGCCTTAAAAATTGAGGGACTTGAGGAATATTATCTTTCAGGAAGTGGTAAAATTCATGTTGATTTTATATGGAAAAATAATAGCAATATAACTAAAGCTGCTATTAAATACAGAAACAAGATGTATTTTCTTAAACAAGGGGATACACTGGCAGGGGGTAAAATAATTAAACTTTCACCCACAAAATTAATTTTTGAAAAAGAAGGTGAAGTATCAGAACATGTTGTGGTTTCACAATAATATTAACAGGAAAAAAAATGAATTCAATTATATCAAAAATATTTATACTAATCTCTGTATCTCTTCTGCTTGGAAGTGAACTGTCTGATAAAGTTACCCTCCATGCTGAGGGGGCACCACTGTCATCTGTTTTGGCAATGCTTGCTGAAGAGAGTGGTTATAACATTGTGACAGGGGTAGGTGTAAATGATAAGGAAAAATTAACCATTCACTTAACCGATGTTCAAATTGATCAAGCCATTAACCTTGTTGTCCGTGCATCTGGTCTTAGTTATGAGATTGTAGGAAATTCTATTCTGGTCGCAAACCGATCAAATATCATGGAAGATGTGGGTGTTAAGCCTCATGTGATTACATTGCAATATGCAAACCCTGAAGAAATTAAGGGTTTACTCAGCAATGTTACTTCTCAGATTACCGTAGAAAAATCTGGAAATCGACTACTCATTCATGCCAGCCCAAAGAAAATTGCTGAAATTGAAGAAATTATACGTCAAGTTGATGTACCTGCACTCCAAATCATGTTAGAAGCCAGACTCATTGAGGTATCCTTGTCTGATCAAGAAACCATGGGCATCGACTGGGCAAAACTGGCAAAAATAAGTTATATTGTTGCTGAAGCGGGCTCGCCTCTTGAATTTTCAAATGGTGCTGCATCTGGCTCATTAATTCCTGGATTAACGGCGAGTCAAGATGAAACTGGACAGATAATGGAATTGCTAACACCTGAAAGAACAGGTTTGGTTGATGAGATGTATTTCCAACGATTTTCTGATGGGGCTATCCCATTCCAAAATGGTGCTGCAAGACAGCTTACCCAATTTGATGTAGCCCTAGACTTTCTATTAAGGAATAATAAGGCTGAAATATTAGCAAACTCTCAGGTGGTTACGCTGAATGGACATGAAGCCGAAATATCCATGGTTGATGTGGTCCCTTATATTTTATCCAGCGGTGGTGTGGGTGGTCAAGTGAAAGTGCAACGAGAAGAAGTGGGAATTAAACTTAAAATTCTCCCCACCGTGAATTCAGATGGATATATTACCACATCGGTTACTCCAGAGGTAAGTTCAATATATGACATGATTGGACCTGACCGAAATATACCCCATGTAAAGAAACGATTATCAAAAACCACTATTCGTGTGAAAGATGGTGAAACTATAATAATAGCGGGGCTGTTGAGTGCAGGTAAGCGCTTAGATATAAGTAAATTTCCATTATTATGGAGAATCCCTTTTATTGGTGATAAATTTTTCACCCATCGAACAGAAGTAATTGTAAAAACCGATCTCATCGTTCAGATCACTCCTCGAATAATTCACGATAATTATTCAGGTATCGATAAAAATCAACATCATCAAGCTGCTGAAGATGATTTAGAAAATTAGGATTTAAACATGAAAAATTTAGTTAACATAAAAAATACTTTTATACTGGGATTAATAATCATTTTATCTTGTTCAGAGAAAGACCCAGTGAGTCCATCAGTGGATTTTGACTATACAATATCATTAACCACTTCAACCACTAATGAAACATACTATGCAGATGGTTGCTCAAATTGTACCGATTATAACCCCATCATATTCATTGCTACACTTGAAAGTAGTAGTGCTACGGTAAAAGATAAAGATATTACCTTTTCATATTCAAGTTCAGATATAACAGAAGTAATTCAACCATTTGATAATGAATCTCAAAAAACGGATAATAGTGGTCGAGCGCAAGCAGAATACGATGATAATGGGTTTTCTGGAGAGGTGACTATTGAAGCATCTTTTACTGAATCTGTTGGGTTTGGTGATTCAATTATCACTGCATCATATACTGTAGCGCTAGAACCATATTATTTAAAAGTAAGTACGGTAGCAATGTATGTAACAAGTTCTGGTATTACTGCCGGTGATTTAAACAGCAATACAAGTATTTCATTTTTTGTTACCGATGAGAATAATATCGGATTGCCTAATATGCCCGTTCTATTTTCTAAAAATTCAAGTGTAGGTACATTTTATTCTAACACAAATCCATTTAATGCAGAACAAGCACGAACTGATGCCCAGGGTGTTGCCTCTGTAAACTTTAGTATTGCGGATGCCTCTGTTTCAGATGACTCGATTATAATTTCTGCTACTGTTGATGATAACAATATTGAAGATCCTACAGGATTCACATCAAGTACCACAATTACTATTGTACCTTTAGATATCCCTCAATATACATTAACGCTTGACAGGATTTCCGAAGGTGAGGCTATTTTAGTCGATGGTGAAACATCCTATCTATTCTATTCAGATTTAGATGCTAAATCCATTATTTATCAAGCTACACTTAGAGATGGTGATAATGCAGTCCAAGGTAGAAATATTAATTTTTCATATACAAATATGGATGGGTCCGCAATAACAAATGCATATTTTCAATCCATTGATTTAACCACCCAATCAAACGGCACATTTAAAATAGATTATAATGATGGTGGTGAAAACGGATCTGTCATTATTACTGCAAACTTTTCAGATACTCAATATTCTGTATCAATATCAAAGTCTGATAATTTAACCATTACTCCATATTATGAAGCGGTTGCTACGGTGAGCGGATGGACAGATGATCCTGAAATTATTTCTGGTATTGATGCTGCTACCACCGAATCTACACGTATTTGGACACAAGTTTTAGATGTAAATGGTCTCCCCCTTAAAAATGTTCAAATCGTATTTGGTGTTAATGAAAGTTCGGATAATATACAACCCAATATTGGTTCATTTATTACTGATTTCATTTCATATACAGACAATGCTGGGAAGGCTTATGTGGATTATGAAGCATTTCCAAACACACCTGGTGGTGAGTTAAATGTAACCATTGATATTGTAGGTGATCCTGATGAATCAAATGAAAATCACAAAGAAATTTTAATTAAAGTTAATGAACCCAAATTTGATTATTGTTTACTTTTAGAAAGTGCTGAAGGAATTAACTATTCAGACCTAAACAATACAACAACATTGTTTGAATCAACCTTACTAAATGTATTCTGTGCTGAGGGAATCACATCAACAGTTTGTTGCGCAGACCCAGTTGTAATTGGAGATGGTGATCCCGTTGCAAACCAATCTTTACAAATAGACTTTACAAATGATGAGCATTCAGTTCCATTGGGTGAGATACAACTCATTGATCCAATTACGGATTCAAATGGTAAAATGAAATTTGAATTCTTAGATAATGGTGAAACGGGTGTAATTGATGTAACCGTTTCATATACAGATATTTTTGGGAATTCTCCCGATAATACAACTCATTCATTTACCGTTTTACCCGTTGAACAACTAGTAGAAAATGTACATCTAACATCCGATCCGGCTGAAATTGTAATCATTACTGATACAACTGTTGTATATGAAACAATTTTCACAACGCTAATCTCAGATGATAATGGTGCTTCTGTACCCAATGTGAATGTTGAATTCTATAATGATTGGTCTAATGGTACATTGTCAAGCCCAAATTGTGTTACCTCTGAAAATGGGATATGTGATGTAACCCTGTATTCCACTCAATCTGATTTTGGAATTGCAGAGGTAATAGCATGTGTAGAGTTTGAAGAGTTAGCACGTGCATTTCAAGAATCTAATGGTGAATTAAAATTCTCTTGGATTGAAGAAGCACAGTTAATACAATCTACAAAATCAAAAGGAAAAAATCGTAAAAGCAAGAATACTCATAATTTCACATTGAATATTAGTAATTTTAAAAATTCACAATCTTATCAGACATATAGTTCAGATAACCACTTTTGTACAAATACAAATTCAGTTTCAGCTTCACATTCTGTTGAGTACATAGAAGAAGAACAATTCTATATAAATCAAGTTGCTGAGATTGATGTGTGGGTGATTGCAGAAGAAGTGATTGAAGATAATATTAATGTGACTGTAATTGACACTATTTTTGTACGGGCATTAAATTATGCAGGTCAAGGGGTTCAAAATGTACCTGTACAATTTAATAAAATAACCGGTGGATTTGGATATATATCTTCTTCTGAAGCAATTACAGACTCTACCGGGCTTGCAATGACCATATATTACCCAAATACTGAAAGTTACTCAGGCTCTGAAGATACTGTTGATATTAGTTTTACAATTGGAGTGGCAGGAAGTGATACCGTTGAAGATGTAAATCAACAAATTACCCTTGACACTTCTGGTAATGTAAATGTTGAATTGGATGTGGCATATTTTGATTTTTATCCTAATCTGACAGATGTTTCACATATCATGGGGAATGAAACATCCATTTCAGTGATTGCAAAAGATGCAAATGGTGTGGGTATGGCTAATGTACCTATTTATTTTTCACTATCAAGTGCCACATCTCCTTGTCAAGGTGTTGCTGGTTGTGAAAATAATTCAACAAATTTAGATTGTTCCAATGCTGGATGTACATGGGATCTAATTTCACCCAGTGGTATATTATCAAATTTTTTAGTACCAACATGTTGTAATGATGAAGGATCCAGTGATGATGGTTCTGCAGAAACAGCTGATACTACTGCAGTAACTCAACCTGGGGTTGCAAGAATTAGCTACTGGAATTCTGAAGGCCTTTCAGATAAGTTGACTGCATATATTAAACATCCACTTGATGCAAATATTATATTATTCCAAGATGAAGTTTCAATCACCACCAATATTACCACTGATCTAATTACATGGTCTCAACACAGCACCGTTTCAGTTACCAGTTTAGATAGTTTATACTGTGACTCTTTATTCGTTACTGCCATTGATGCCAATGGGAATACCCTAGCAGATATCCCTGTAACATTTAACCTAGATGACAATGTGGATGGTTATATCAATGTAATTAATCCACAAACGGGTTCAAATGGATCCCCTGCCACAGCCCTATTTTGCCCCGTGCAAGGCTTTGTAGGCTACTGTGAGGGTGGTGATGGATGTAGTGATTATGCTACCACAGATGACTGTTCTGATGATCTTTCTTCCATTGGAGGTTGCTCATGGGATAATCAAGTTGATATTGCCATTTCAACTAGTGTGGCAAATGTTGATAATTCCACCATCAGTATTACTTACTTAGATGCCACCCCTGAATGCCCAGAATGTATTGCCGAATTAAAACTTGAAGCTGATGATTTTATATTGCCTTCTGAAATTTCAGGTACATGCACTGGTTCTAGTGAAGGTAATACTTGTTCCTTAAACTCAACTGAAGAAACTTGCAGTGTGGATATTACCACTTGTTCTTGGGATGGCTCTGGAAGTACGTGGATCACCGCAACCATGATTGATTCATTGGGATATGGCCCTGAAGATAATATTCATATTTTTTATCAAGCGATTCAGCTAGTACCGGAAATTGATAATCCTGACAATTTAGTCTGGGAACCGGTTGGCTCAATCCCTGAGATTGACTACTTTTTAAATGACACGTCAAAAGTATTATTTAATATGGAAAATGCATCTGGTCTTATTGCCATTGTGGGTAATGCTGAAGCATTAACAGATACAATATATTTACAACTTAAATCTACCACCCCATCCTATATTGAGATATTTGACCCATACCCCAGTAATATTATGGTTCAAGGTGGTGGTGGTCAAGCGTCAACGGATGTAAATGTGGCTATTCGAGATGCAAATGGTTCAAATGTGGATAAACCATTTTGGGTTAAATTTACCATCATAGGTGCGCCAAATGGAGTCCATATTAATGGAGAATCGGGAGTAGTTTCTGTAAATCAGCTCACATTAAATGGTGAAAGTTCAATTTCTATCAATGCAGGTACAGCCCCAGGTACTGTGAGAATTAAAGTTGAACTTTATGAAGATAATAGTGGTGTCATGGGTACTGCTGTTTCTGATGTCCCTACAGAAGAAAAAAATATAGTCACTGTAATTACAGGCCCCCCCGCACAAGGTGAAATCAACTATTCTTATGTTGACATCGTGGCTATTGGGGGTGGAATATATGAAGTACCCGTAACGGTAATGCTTTGGGATGTTCATTCAAACCCTGTTTCAGACAGTACCAATGTATATTTTGATGTTCGGGGAATTACAGATGTATATGATACTGACGAAACTTATTTCAATGGTGATATAATTTATTGGGGACTTGATACAGATGCAGATAGTTTAATATATAAATGCGTAAATACAGATGATATTGTTTGTTCTTTTGGTGATATTACTTTAGTGAGCAATCCGTATAACCCAATTTATTTTGGAAATTCACCAGATCCTGGTGGAAATGTACCTAATATATGGGTAGAACAAATTCATCCTGCTTCCATTGAAGGAGGTGCTAAAACAGGAAATGAAAATGTCGAAGGAGATTCATATACTGGTGTAGCAAATACCATGCTTCGGTTTGGTTCTTCTTCTATATTTAGTGAAACTATTATTAGAGCCAATACCTTAGGGGCGAATGGTGAAACCCTCACCATTGATAGTCGTGCATCTCATGCAGGTGAAAGTTTAGTATTACCCCTTACACCAGATGGAAGTTTAAGTGTTCAGGCAAATCCATTAGCTTGGGATTTTAGTGTGTTAGGTACACCTGCACCCGTTACTGTAACTGCTACTTTGACTGATTATTATCAATATTTTATTGATAATGGAACCTTAGGTATCAGTGCACCATTTGCCACTATTATTTCCTCATGTAATGCAATCGATTCTGATGGAGATGGTATCACAGGCGTTTGCTTCGATGATTTAAATGGTGATGGATTTTTTGATGATAATGAATTCAGCTTACCATTTTTAAATACATGCTCTGTATGTGGTAATGAAGGAGGTGCATGGCAATTTTCAGATAAGGATTTTGGTGAAAATGTAACTACATCTACCTGTACATTTGCCGGCGGTACTTGGTATGGTGATGCTATTGATGATGTTGCTGGTGATGGGCTGGGTTGGTGTGGTGATGGCATTGCTGATGATAATCCCGTTTTTGGTATTACAAATTCTGGGGGTCAGGTATCATGGAGTATCAGATATGATGTGGGTATCAATACATGTGATGACTGTGAAGACGCACAAAATCCAACCTGTGAAGACAGAGAATCAAATCTTATTGTACAACTCATGGATCCCCTATCTCAAGCTGCTGATCCTGTAATTATTGTAATCTCACGTACTGACCATTGTAATGACGGATTATAATTAGAACTAAAAATATAGGGCACAATGAACAATAAATATCAATTTATGAAACTGGGTGACATTCTTGTCGCTGAAGAAATCATTAGCCAATCTCAATTAGAGACTGCCCTTTCTGAACAGAAAAGCACCAAAGGAAAACTGGGTAAGGTCCTGGTAAAACAAGGGACAATATCTGAAGATGAATTGGTGGAAGCATTTTCACTTCAATTAGGGCATGGTCATGTTCTCGAAGAGGATATGATGAAGGCCCCTGAAGATGTAATCGCATTAATCCCTGAAGATTTTGCCGTAGAAAATAATGTACTTGCCCTAAATAAGTCTGAAAATACTCTATTGGTGGCTATGGAAGACCCTGAGGATTTGGCCATATTAGATGCCATCAGTAAAGTAACTGGTCTTAACCCTGAAGTTCGGGTTGCTGGACCTTCTGCAATCAAAACTGTGATTGATAAGATGTATGGTAAAATTCGCCAAGCCGGCGAGGTAGAATCTGCCATTTCTGATATGAAAATTGTACGTGGTGATGAAGAAGATGGAGACGAGCTGGATTTAGGGAGTGAAGAAGTCTCTGCTGAAGATGCACCAATTGTAAAATTGGTGAACTTAATCCTCATGGAAGCCATCAAAGAAAATTCATCTGATATTCATGTTGAGGCCGGCCGAAATGAGGTTTCAGTTCGGATCAGAATTGATGGGGTTCTTGCAAAAATTATGTCTCCCCCCATTGCATCATTAAATGGGATAATTACCCGTATTAAAATTCTATCAAAATTGAATATTGCGGAGCATCGTCTTCCTCAAGATGGTCGAATGAAAATTAAAACAAAAGACCGTGAAATTGATGTTCGAGTATCCATCCTTCCAACGGTGCATGGTGAAAAATGTGTACTTCGACTATTAGGTAGTGGAGATAAATCTTTTACGCTTACAGACTTGGGATTCCCTGCACGAAAAATGAAAATTTTCAAAAAGTGGATTAACCAACCCTATGGAATGGTACTCATGTGTGGTCCAACCGGTAGTGGTAAATCAACTACCTTATATGCTGCCCTTCAGGAAATAAACAGTGAAGGCATCAATATTACCACAGTTGAAGATCCTGTTGAATATCAGATAACAGGTGTAAATCAAGTACAAATGCATGAGGCAATTGGACTTACATTCAGTACGGCGCTTCGATCAATACTTCGTCAAGATCCTGATGTGTTGCTAATCGGTGAAATTAGAGATGAAGAAACTGCAGGGATTGCCGTGAAGTTCTCCCTTACCGGTCACTTGGTTTTCAGTACGGTACATGCCAATGATGCCACTAATACAATTACCCGACTTTTGGATATTGGGATTCAGCCATTCCTATTGGGCTCTTGTGTTAATCTAATTGTAGCCCAACGATTGATTCGAACCATTTGTAAAGATTGTAAAGAAGAATACACACCTTCTCAAACTGAACTTGATAAAGTAAATTATCCAAAGGCTAAAATTAAATCAACTAAATTCTATCAGGGGAAGGGTTGTTCTAAATGTCGTTATACGGGATACAAAGGCCGAACTGCAATTGATGAAATCCTCGAAGTAAAACAAAATATTAGAAAACTAATTTTTGATAATGCAAATGAAGAAACCATTAAAACTGAAGCATTTGCGAATGGTATGACCCCATTACGTGAAGCCGGTATCGAAAAAATTGAAAATGGTGTTACCACTATTCAAGAAATTATTCGTTCAACTGTTCAGGAATAATGGCTCAATTTAATTATATTGTCCGAACTCAAAATGGTACTCGCCAAGAGGGTAATATCGATGCAAATAATATTAATGATGCATCAGAAAAACTGCGCTCTGAGGGACTAACGGTAATAAAAATTTCTGAACGGGATACGTCATTTGATTTCCTTACTCCGTTCTTAGAACGACTCAATTTAGAAATTGAGAAATTTAAAAATAAAGTACCCCTTTCTACCCTTGTATTCTTTACACGTCAATTAGCCACTATGTTTGCTGCTGGGCTAACTATTGAACGTTCCATATTTTTCCTAACCCAAGAAGAGAAAAGTAAAAAATTTAGAAAAGTTCTCAATGATATTGAATCGAATATCAAACGTGGCTTACTCTTATCTGATGCATTAGAACGTCATCCAGGTGTATTTTTTAATTTGTATATTGCCTTAGTTCGTGCCGGTGAGGTGAGTGGTAAATTAGCAGATACATTAGAAGAATTATCTCTATACATGGAAAAGGTAGAAGATACACAACGTAAAGTAAAATCTGCCATGTACTACCCCGTGTTCATTATTGGCTTTTTATTTTTTATGATGTTTATAACTTTCACATTCATCATTCCCCAATTTAAATCAGTATATGATCAACTGGGCTCAGAACTCCCCTATTATACCGTCTTATTGGTAAATATTTCTGAATGGTTTCAAAGTAACTTCTTCTCACTAACCTTCTTAATATTTTTAGGGTTTGTTGTCCTATGGCTATTATCCTTGACGGATAGTGGGAGATTAACACGAGATCGAGTATTATTAAAGACCCCCATATTTGGAAGCCTCATCGAGCAAGGCATTCTGAGTAAATTCGCCAAAACTTTTGGGATTCTCGTAGGCTCAGGCGTCTCTATAATGGATTCTATGGGACTATTGCAAAAAGTTGTTGATAATCGTGTATATGAATTAGCCATAAACAAGGCCTCCAAAAATATTGAAAGTGGTGTTAATATTTCTACTGCCTTAAAAGAAACGGGTGAATTCCCCCCCATCTTAATTCAATTATTAGCTACGGGCGAAGAAACAGGTGAAATTGATAGTCTAGCGCTCAAGGCTTCTGATTTTTATACCAAACAAGTAAATGCCATCGTTGATCGATTAACATCCATCATTGAACCGCTTCTCATCGTTTTAGTGGGTGTTGTTATTGGAGGAATCGTTATTGTTACTTATCTTCCCATTTTCCACTTTGGGGAAGCATTAGCGAACTAATAAATTAGACCATGGAAATGGTACAAATATTCGCGATATTATTCGGGCTTTCATTTGGAAGTTTTCTGAATGTAATTATATACCGACTCCCTAGAAATTTATTTTTTTCAAACTCTCGTTCTCTTTGTCCCCATTGTAAATATAAAATTCCTTTTTACTCAAATATTCCTGTAATTAGTTTTATTTTTCAACGTGGAAAGTGTGCAAATTGTGAAAATTCAATTTCCTTACAATATCCGATAATAGAGCTAATGTCAGCACTAATTTGGTGGTGGGCATCTACTCAATATCCACCCCAACAAGCATTACTCTTTATATGGATAAGTAGCATGCTCATTGCAATATCATTCATTGACTACAAAAAATTTATTATTCCACTCTCCTTAATTGTGTCGGCTTTTATGGGATTATTGATATTTATTTATTTAAATCCAACCGAATGGAGATATTCTTTCTGGGGTGCAATTATGGGAGTAGGATATTTGTCTCTTGTCTTTTTACTCACATCTGCATTATTTAATAAACAAACATTGGGATTGGGTGATCTTCAGCTCATTGCAATCACGGGGATGTGGTTAGGACCAGTGGACGTACTTGTATCTGTTTTCATATCTGCATTTATGGCCTTACTCCTTTGGTGTATAATATCTCTCTTTAAGGGATTCGACCGTAACCGAGCCTTGCCATTTGGGCCTTATCTTGCTAGCTCTGCCATTCTTATTTACATCTTAGACATAAATATATTAACCTACTTATCAACTTTCTAATCAGAGATTTGTCGTAATCGTTCAAACACCATGGCACTTACCGTTGCTGAAACATTTAATGAACTGATTTTCCCTTTCATGGGAATAGTAGCATGAAAATCACAGGTATTTAGAACCAATTGTCGAATCCCCTTACCCTCACTCCCTAATACAACTGCCATCTTCCCTTTCATATCAATATCAAACCACTTTTTAGCTTTAATACTATTCTCTAAAGCTACGATCCAGAATCCATCCTTTTTCAACTCATTAAGTTGATTTTTAAGATTTGTGCACTTGTAAATGGGAATATGGACAAATGCACCTTGACTCACCTGCATTACCGTTTGAGTAAGATCAACACTGTGGTGCTCAGAAATTATTATACCATCCACTCCCCCACATTCTGCTGTACGTATTATTTGCCCCAAATTTTGAGGATCTTCAATATTATCTAGTACCAATAGGAATAAATTAGGATCCGCATTTTTAAATGATGGAAGTTTTCTATAGACTTCTCCACGAAATTGAACCACTACTCCTTGGGTTCTTAATCCTGGATATTTCCTAAGAAATTGGTCTTTTGGTAAATTATTCACTCTACCTTTGAAATTACTTAATAAATTGGTTAATGATGTTTTTCTAGACGCATTCCCCACTTTCATCATATCCACATTCATGACTACTAGGTGTTTAGCACCTAATACTTCGGTGCAACCATTGATACCATATATGATATGAAATTCTGGTATTCTTGAATTCTTCTTATGTGTTTTTCTCATATTTCTCCCATCACAATTTACATATTTTCACATTTGATTTAACATGCTCAATGTATGAAATTTCTATATGGGACTTACATCAAAAATTAGAATTGATAAATGGTTATGGGCAGTCAGAATTTTTAAAACTCGAACAATAGCCACAGATGCATGTAATTCGGGGAAAGTTAAAATTAATGGTAAAAGTATAAAACCTTCTCGTACTATAAAACTTAATGAAACAATTACCGTCCAAAAAGGAATCGTAAAATTTGTTTATGCGGTCATTGGATTGATTGAGAAACGAGTATCTGCAAAAATTGCCATTGAAAATGTGACTGACTTAACTTCTGAGAAAGAAAAATTTAAACTTCAGGCTGCTGCAACACAACCGATAGTATCCCGTGAAAAAGGGATGGGACGCCCCACCAAAAAAGATCGTCGTGAAATTGAAAAATTCAAATGGAGAAAATAACTGGTGAATCCTTCAAAATATAAATTATTCTTACTCATAACAAGCTGTGTGTTATTTTCAATTTCTTGTGCATATTTCAGTGCCCATGGTAGAGCTTTCAAAAAAGCGCAATCTGCAAACAAACGAGGTCATTATGAACAAGCAGTGTATGCCTGTGCTGATGCCTTAAGAATCAAACCTGATTATGGCGAGGTCGAATTAATTATGGATAAAGCCTTTCCAAAGGCAATCCAAAAACATCATAAGAAAATAGAAGGGTACAAATATCATCAACAGAATTTTTATTGGGATAAAATTTTAGATGAACTTAGATTGCTGAAAGATCTAAAATTAATCCTTGAAGAACTAGGCCATCCCAAATCTGAAATTTGGCTCTCAAAAGCAAATGTACGTAACTATAGAGTTGAGATTGATGAGGTCAAAAATAATTCTGCAGAAGGTCATTATCAAGCAGGAATACGGTATAAATTGTTTACTGACAGAGAAAGTCAAAAATTAGCTGCACAACAATTTCAAATAACCCAATCTATCATTAATAATTATAAAGATTCAAATGATCTCTATCATATTTGTAAAAATGCAGGAACTACTCGAATTGCCATTCTTCCCTTTGTGAATAAAAGTGGTAAAAATAGATATGGCTCTATTGGTGAGACCGTCTCTAGTTCAATTCGGTCTGCGTTGTTAAATGACCCTGAAATAATGGAATTTGTGAATATAATAGATCGACAACAAATAGACCAAATTATTAAAGAACAAAAATTTTCCCAATCTGGGTTGGTTGATTCACAAACCAGCATTGAAATTGGAAAATTACTAGGTGTACATCAAATTATTAGTGGAGAAATAACATTCCTCACAGCTTCAAAGCCTACGCATATTAAAAATACGCAACGATATATGAAAGAAGTGGTAATTGATACGGAAGTATATACAGATGATGAGGGTAAAGAAAAAACTCGTAATATTTATGGAGAAGTTACCGCAAAGGTTACTTTCCATTCCATATCATTATCAGCTCAAATACAGGCATCATACCAAATATTGCATTCAGAAACTGCTGAAGTACTACATTCAGAAATAGTAAATGGTGACCAACAATTTGATTATCAATGGGCAACTTATAATGGTGATCAAAAAGCTTTAAGTAATGAGGTAAAAAAACTCACACGTAAATCTGAAAAATCAACGCCTTCTAAGGAACAAATGGTTTTAGATGTAATCACAGCTTTAAATGAAAAATTGATACAAAAAATTAAAAGGGTATATAAATAAAAAAGGGAGCAATTTCTCCCTTTTTTATTATTCAATTTCCATAACGTTCTCGATATTTCTCCACTTTTGCTTCCATTTCTTCATAAAGTTCAGTTGCACGAATAGCGGTATAAATCTGTTCATTAGATTTTATTTTTGAAAGGAATCGCTTTTGAGCAGCACCCTCATCCCACTCTACCAACACATAAGCACGATATATTCTTCCCGTATTACTTTTTTCTTCCTGAATTTCTTTCTTTGTTATTTTCCAATCTTCAAGTGCAGTGGCAATAACTTGTTCTTGTGTTTGTGAAAATTGATCAATCACATGAGAATCTTCACCCAAACCTGTCTCTTCTTGAACACGTTTAATGAGACCATTCATCTCTGATTTAACTTGTCCAGCTAATTTATTAGAAGCATCCAATGAAGCTTTGTTTACTGCCATTTGAATATCTTGACTTGTGGCTGTAGATGTCTCATAACGAAAGCCCTCTTTAAATGGGGGCTCCAAATACCAATCTGGTAAATTCGATAGAGTTTCCCTTGATGCTTCTGGTGAGAGATCTGGACCTGTTCGAGTTCCACAATTTGCTAAAAGTAACAAAAGGAGGCTTAGCATTGTAATATTGAATAATATCTTTTTCATGGTCTTTCCCTTATTTGTATGCTGTGAATTTAATCATAAATATAGAACTATCAAAGTTCTTGCATTCGTTTTAATATTTCAGGGAGAACCTTGGTTTCCAGTTTTTTTGATATTTTCTTTATACTTTCTTTGGCAGAACCTTCATTAGAATTAAAGTCGGCACCTTGAATTTTTGAAATCGTTACTGAGTATATTTCATCTCCACTTCTCCCGTTTATAATGGTAATGGTTGCATCTGCAAAAGTTTGGTAAATTCCCCACTCGTTAGGTTTATCCGACTTTTTTGATGTATTTACCGTGCCATTAATGAAAAGATCAGCAGATTGTGATTCAGCAAACTTAGCCGATAAATTCACAGCAAAAAATTCTTTAATCTGAGGTCCAATTATAGGATTATCAGTTCTCCTACCCAATAACTTTTCATCAATATTCACAAAAATCGTCGGTGATGTTAATTTAATATTAATGGGAGTTTTTGATATCTCTTCTGTAGTTAAATTCAATTTTTGAATATCAACAGATAAATAAATTTGTTTTTGAGATGTGTATGCTGAAAATTTAGGGAGCTGTAGAATTAATCTACCATCAGAACCTGTTATACCTGAGATTGTATGCTGACCATCACTAGATTCTAATATAATGGGAATACCTGACAAATACCTATTAGAAATTTTATCTCTACTTGTTAGTGATATTGTTTTCCTATTGCTAAAACCAAAAGTAATGTTAATTTCATCATGTTCTGGTACCAATTGGATTTGATTTAATTTATCCTGAAATTTCAATTTAATCAAACTATAGAGATTTTGACCATTCCCCTCATATTCTACCTGAATAGGCTCATCCATAAATTGAATTATTTCATCCATGGCACTTTGTAATAAATTGAATGTTTCGCCATTTAGTTCACTATCTGCTCTACGAATATACCCTAGTGAAGTCTCGGTTGCATTTTCACGTTTTTTAGTCAATGATTCAAAATATTTCTGTTTAGATAAACGAGCTTGTACATAAAAACTATATTCGTCTTCATGAAAATTTAAATATTCGATATCTCCTAAATTATTATCTACACGACTTTCAATAATTGATTTCGTAAAATTATTTATATCATAATTATACTCTGTCATTACATTCGTAAAATTGGAAGATATTTGTATTGAAATTTGGGATGCAATTTCATTTACGGCTTGAGAACGGGCCGCTTCACGAATGTTCCCCATGAAGGGTTTTTCAATTATTCCTACACCTACCCAATAGCTATGATTAGTACTGGATGCTAAAATCCAATCCGGTGTAGGATTAAGGGGTGGGGACGTACATGAAACAAAAATAAAAAGAGAGAGAACGATAATTTTCATAGATTAATATACTATTTTTTCGAAAGGGCTTTTTCAATTTCATATACAAATGCAGCATAATGCTGAGGATTATACGATTTGAGAATCGCACCAGGGTATGTACGAATAACCTCATTATTTTTTCCAATTAGAACAGAGGTAGGCAAGGACATAACGCCTCCATAATCCATCGACACTTTATTAAGGTCACGTGCATTTCCATAGAGAATGGGATATTCCATCGTATATGATTTTGTGAAATTTTTCAATGACTTTTTAGTACCATCCATGGCAATACCTAAAATTTCAAAACCCTCTTTATGGTGTTTCAAATATAATTCATTGAAATCGGGAATTTCCATTCGGCATGGTCCACACCACGTTGCCCAGAAATTGAGTAGAACAACATTATCTTTCATATTGCTCAATGTGTAAGTACTGTCATCCAAAGAAGATAATGTGAAATCAGGAGCCGTATTTATATTTTCCGTCAATTTTTTAATGGCTTCTAATTGAGCCGCTGTAATTCCATTTTGAGTCATTCCTGAACTAACAATGACTAGGATGAATAAAATAATATTGAGTTTTTTCATTTTAGCTATCAATTTCTTCAAACTTTCTTTTACCATCATCTAAAAATTTTATAAATCCACCGATGTCTAAATCATACGCCCGTGGTGTGGTTAATATGTTCTCCTCATTATCTAACAATACATAATAGGGTTGAGCATTACTATTAAATGTATCAATTTGGAGATCAAAATTCTGTTTCCCTAGGGTTTTCTTTATTTTTTCATCATATTGTGATGTATACCAGTCATCTTTAGAAAGTGTGGTTTTGTCATCCACATATAATGCAACCATAACATAATCTTTATTTAATCGGCTTAACACACCCACGTCGGCCCATACATACTCTTCCATTTTCCTGCAATTTACACAACCATGACCAGTGAAATCTATAAATAATGGTTTATTAACTTCTTGTGCATAGGCTAATGCTTCATCATAATCAAAAAATCCATTTAAACCATGCGGAAGATGTAAAAAACTGGAAAATCGTGGATTAGAAGGGAAATTATCATCCTTTATCAAACCATTACCGGATGAAGACTGTTGTTCTCGTAGCAATCTATTAATATCAAAATCCTGAGTTGACATGGGGGGTAAATAACCTGATAAAGCTTTCAAAGGTGCACCAAACATACCAGGAATCAAATAAATGACAAAAGTAAAGGTGCAAATTGATAAAAGTAACCGTGTTACACTTAATCGTTCAATGGGGCTATCATGTGCTAATTGAAGTTTTCCAAGAAGATAAACTCCCATGAGGAAAAATATTACAATCCAAATTGCCAAATATATTTCTCTATCTAAAATTCCCCAGTGATACGTTTGATCGGCAATACTTAAGAATTTGATTGATAGTGCCAATTCTAAAAATCCAAGTATAACCTTTACTGAATTTAACCATCCACCAGATTTGGGCAAACTTTGCATCCATTCAGGGAAAATTGCAAATAATGTAAATGGAATTGCAAACGCTAAAGAGAACCCTAACATTCCAATAATGGGTTTTAACAGTTCACCTTGCGCAGATTCAATAAGTACACTTCCCACAATTGGACCCGTACAAGAAAATGAAACCAATACTAATGTAAATGCCATAAAGAAGATGCCAATCAATCCACCCTTATCGGCATTTTTATTCATCTTATTCACAAATGATGAGGGTAAAACAATTTCGAATGCACCTAAAAATGAGAGCGCGAAAATGAAAAATATAATAAAGAAAATAATATTCGCAATTGCACTGGTGGCCAGATCATTTGCCACTTCAGCTCCAAATAGAACGGATACTCCAATCCCTACAATGGTATAAATGGCAATTATGGAAACTCCAAATATACTAGCATCACGGATTGCTTCTGTTCTTCCTTTCTCATGACCTGTAAAAAATGCCACCGTCATAGGAATCATTGGGAATACACATGGTGTTAATAAAGCTGCAAATCCAGCAAAAAGGGCCATAAAGAAAAATGCAAATAAAGATATCTCAGATTCTTCAGAAGGAGGTATTTTTTCTGAAACTGGCGATTTCTTATAATTTTCTAAGTCTGGATAATGAGTAACCACATCATAAACATATTCCTTTCTTGGTGAACCTTCTAATATATTTAATTCAATGGTAAAATCATCCCAATGAGGAATACATTTTGTCACATCACAAACTTGATATATGAATGTACCTTCTAAATTATATGTCCCCGATTTTATTTTTTTTGCCAACACTAATTCTTGTGTTAGAACCACATTATTAAAATGTTTTCCTACATTCATATTAAATGATTTAACAAATCTCACATTTGGTTTCGGCTCATTCATAATTCCTATAGATGAAAATAGACTTGTATCCATCCATTCAAAGTAAGAAGGAGTTAACGTCAAATCTGGATGAGATGAATAAATATAATATTCTTTTTCTACATTAATATCTGTAGATAAAACAATGGTTTCACCTTTTCTAATATCTGCTCGATCTATTGAAAATACATATTTAACAATATCACTCGACTCTATGGAAAACAATAATCCACTCATCAATAATAATAAAATATTTCTATATAATTTTGTCATTTTAAATCATTACTTAAATTTTAATTACAAATATACTTATAATTCCTCAGAGTTTAATTTTTACTTTTATCCTTCATTTCATCTTTATGAACAACACGAATTTTATTAACTATCGCTCCACCAATCGGATTATTACTAAGGATCTTTTTCTTCATCTCAATTTTATACGATGAGGCATTTTCCCCATCAGGCACCTCTAAAAATATATATTTGCTTGCTCGCGGAACTCCCAATTTAATCCATTTTTTAGGGTCTGCACCTTCAGGGATTGAATTTTCTCCCATCATCTGTACTTGTCTAAAACCTGTCATAGCATTCACCAAATGATCCACTACATAGATGTTTTCAATTACTTCTCCAAATGCAGTATAATTTCCATCAAGATGGGTTGCATCTGAAGCACAAATGAAAAATTGACTACCAGCAGAATTTGGATCAGAAGATCTTGCCATAGAGAGAATACCTCGTTTATGTACTGTATCATTGAATTCTGCATCTATTGTCCATCCGGGTCCACCTGTTCCATCATTGGTTCGATCACTATCTCGGGATAAAATGTCCCCTCCTTGAATCATAAATCCTGGAAGAACCCGATGAAATCGCGTACCATCATAAAAACCACTATTTGCTAATTTTTTAAAATTATTACAGTGATTCGGGGCTAAATGTGGGTATAATTTTAATTTTAATGTACCGCGAGTAGTTTCTATAACTACTATTTCATCTTCAGTTACGGGTTCAACTTGAAAATCTAGTGCTTTTTTCTTGATTTCTTCAATTTGATATGGATGTATTTTTTTATCTTTCTGAAATTCTTCTAAATTAGGTACCATTAGACCCTTAACTTCAATTTTCTTTGAATACCCACTGAAATCAGGGATTTTACCCTTCTTCTTTTCAACTGAATAGAGTATTGAAAAGCACATTAATATCAATAATAATTTATTCATTCTATTTTCCTGTTCTTCCTCTTTGTGTAAATGGAACATTATCAGTGCATAATGGACAATTTTCTGGGTCCCAACTTTCACTGGGAAGATTAAGTAATGGAGTTGACAGTACTCCAAAATCAATGGGTTCAGCACTACGCTCTACCAAATTCACCACACCCACAATTTCAGCATTACACTCATGGGCTAATTCAACTAATTCAAAAACAGAACCACCAGTCGTAATAATGTCTTCAACAATAAGAACCCTAATCCCTTTGGGTAACTCAAATCCACGCCTTAATTCCATTTTACCATTAACTCGCTCACTAAAAATATGTTTCACTCCAAGATGTCTTCCAACACCTCCTGCGATTAAAATTCCACCAATTGCAGCACCTAAAACAATCTGAACATCTTTATCTTGGTATGCTGCAGCCATTTCTTCACAAACTTTGTCTAGGGTATCTGGTTTTTCCAATACTCTAAATTTTTCAATGTAACGATTACTATGTCTCCCTGATGTGAGAAGAAAATGTCCATTTAGAATGGCACCAGATTCTTCCAATAAATTTTGTAATTCTATTCCGGTCATAATATTTTTCTAATTTGATTTGTATAATTTTGTGCGGATTTAACAACATCCTCTAAACGTCCATTTCCTGCATACAAAATACCACGAGATACATTAACTATTCCAACCCCGTTTTTATTTCCAATAGTAATTGATGTTTCTAAATTTCCACCCTGTGCTCCAATACCTGGTATTAACCATGATAATCCTGAAGATATATCTCTTAGAGATTCCATTTGTGCTGGATTAGTGGCTCCAACAACTATACCTACATTATTTTCAGTATTCAAGTCTACAGATAATTTTGCAACATACTCATAAAGCATATCTTCATCTTTTTTACTGAATTGTAGATCAGATGCACTAGCATTGGATGTAAGACAAAGTACAAATGCACCTTTTTCATTATTTTCTAAAAAAGGTAAGATAGAATCTCTTCCCATATAAGGAGAAACCGTAATGGCATCGAACCCAATAGTATCAAAGATAGCTGTTGCATATTGGTGTGTTGTATTTCCAATATCTCCCCGTTTACCATCTGCTATGGTAATAGCTCTTCCATTAATATGGTCAATTAATCTCTCCATTAAAGCGTATCCTTTCGAACCAAAACGTTCAAAAAAGGCCATGTTAGGCTTATAGACAGGACAAAAAGAAATAGTTGCGTCAATAATGTCCTTTGCAAAAGATTCCATATTTACTAAATCATTTCCAATTTCTTTTGGTAATTTTTCCGGGTCAAGGTCTAATCCGATGCACAGGCGATTATTACGCTCATCACAAATTGATTTAAGTTTAGTATTAAATGAATATTTCATAGTCTCAAATTTAATTATTTTCTCATATCATCCCCTTGTAATAAAATGTATCATTAGGCTTTGGATTTAATACTATGACATCAACTAAATTACACTACTATTATGGAACAACTTTCTCTCAATATCGGTGAAAAATCTGAAGTAAAGGTCATCGCATCCTCTGCATATCAATTTAGAGTGGAATTGGTAAAAAAGGTGGGTAAAGATGATATTAATGGATTGGTTGAGGTATCAAAATACCTAGCCAATAAATTTGGTAAACATGCACTTTTATCTAAAACGAATATTCATAAATACTTTAATACGGAAACACTCCCTTTTGTGGCCCGATTCAAAGGTGAAATTATTGGCTATATTATTGGCGTTCCTTTAGAGCACTTCAAACAAGAATCCTGGTCACATTTCGATGTTAATTTAGGAAAATTTAACACACTTTATACCTATGCTTTCGTCGTCAAAGAAAAGTACCGGCGAAAAGGAGGCTATTCTAAAACATTAAAGCGCATATATATAAACTGGGCGAAAAAACAGGGTTATAACTTTATAACCGGGCATGTTCAACAGGGCATCGCCAGTGGATTTACTGCAAAGACTGAAGTAGTAAAAATTTTTCCCATATGGTATGGTGTTAAAACGCCCTTTGAATATTACAGAAGACCACTAAAATAACCTCTTACATCCTGTTACGAGTATTCTCTTTATAAAAATACCCAAATTATAGCAATTTTGAGCATGTTCACATATAAACTCATTGCTTTTATACTTATAATTCAAGTTGGATTTTCAATCTCGCTTCAGACGGTATATGATGATGCCCAGCCATTTGAAGATTATAATAAGCATCTCATCCTAGAAGAAAATCAAATTTATACTGGTGGTTTAGGCATTTATGAAGGTCGTGTATTTATCCAAGGGAATGGTGCAATAATTGACCTTTTAAACGGTGGGGGTATTTGGGTGTTTGGAGATACAGATTATCCTGCCCATTTAGATATTGAATACAGCACTGTAATAAATGGTGCCTATTATGGAATTAGTTATGCAGGCACCTCAACCGGTAAAATTGAAAATTGTAATTTTGTGAACAATGATTTTGGACTTAAATTCTTTGATACATGCATTGTTGAAGTAAAAAATTCTAATTTTGTAGGATGTGGTACTTATGGTCTTGGTTTGTATAGTATGACACCTATAGTAGATGTAAACTATTGCAATTTTTGGGAGAATGCAGATGGAGACCTTCAAGAAAATTGCCCTGGTTGAGGAAATATTTGGACTCCGTGGGAGCCCCAAGATGCACCTGGTATCATTTACGGAGACCCAGCATTTACAGATCCTGAAAATCTAGACTTCAGCCTACTCCAAAATTCGTTGTGTATTGATTCGGGTGACCCAGATCAATTTGACATTGATGAATCACGTAGAGATATTGGTGCTGGAATTATTCAGGAATCAGAAATTATTTCAGGTGACTGTAATGGAGATACCGAACAAAATATTTTAGATGTTCTCTATATAATCAATAATTGTATTTTATCTTTAACAGAATTGGATTGTAGCTGTAGTGATGTGAATGAGGACGGCGCAGTAAATGTATTAGATATTGTGGGCTTAGTTGGAATTATATTAGGAAACTAATCTTCTTCTATCAATTCTCCCCTTTTCATCACCGATAAAATTCGATTACTTCCCATCCAATATGGGATTTCATTAATAGATTCAATATCCCAAAATAATAAATCAGCTTGATAACCGTTTTGAATAGCTCCAATTTTGTTTTCTCGATTAATCGATTTTGCTCCATTATATGTGGCCCCCACAAAAGCCTCTTCCATTGATAAGCTACAATATAGTGTGGCTAATGAAATTACCATCGGCATGGATTGAAGTGTACATGAACCAGGATTAAAATCAGTAGCAATTGCCACATCACACCCCGATTCAATCATTTTACCTCCATTTGCGTATGTATTTTTCCCAAGAAAGAAAGTTGTACCTGGTAATAGGGTTGCAATTACACCATTTTCAGCCAAATCTTTAATCCCAACCTCATTAACTGCCATTAAGTGGTCTGCTGAAATTGCGCCAATTTTTCCCGCCAATGAAGCGGCACCCGAGTCTTCAAATTCGTCAGCATGTAATCTGGGTATAAGCCCAAATTGCTTTGCTGTTTCTAATACTCTAAGCGATTGCTCCACAGTAAAGTATCCATTTTCACAAAATACATCACAATATTCAGCTAATTTCTCTTCAGCAACGGCAGGTATCATTTCACTACAAATTAGATCAACATAGCTCTCAGGATTTGACTTATATTCTTTAGGGAAATTATGTGCCCCCATAAAAGTGGGAATCAAATCTAAAGGTGAGGCATCATTCAATCGTTTAATTACACGGAGTGACTTTAATTCATCTTTAAGAGTAAGTCCATACCCTGATTTCGCTTCAATTGTGGTCGTACCATGATCTAAGAAAAAATTAATATGATTTAGGCAATATTCAAAAAGTTCATCTTCAGATGAATTTCTAACTCCATTAATAGATGAAATAATACCCCCTCCTAAACTTGCAATTTCCTCATATGATTTTCCAGAAACTCGCATTCCAAATTCATGGCTACGGTTTCCAAAAAAAATAGGATGGGTATGTGAATCCACAAATCCCGGTGTAATTAATACATCATCCGCATCAATTTCGACCTCTGCATTACTTACACTTTCAGCAATTTCTATGATTTGTCCATCTTCTATAAGAATTTCTTGATTTAAAATTGTAATCAATCTATCTTCATGAGGTGACCATGTTACGATTTTACCAATATTTGTAATTCGTGAACGCATTAGAGCATTGGAACCTTTAATTTTCTTTCAAGAGCAATTTGAGTTGCTTTCTCGTAACCTGCATCCACGTGTCTTGCAACACCCAATCCAGGGTCATTTGTTAAAACTCTATTTAGACGTTTTTTCATTTCAGCAGTTCCATCCGCAACAATTACCACTCCTGCATGAATAGAATATCCCATTCCTACGCCTCCACCATGATGAAGAGACGTCCAACTGGCACCACCAGCAGTACTGAGGAGGGCATTTAGTATGGGCCAATCTGCTACAGCATCCGAACCATCTTTCATGGCCTCAGTCTCCCGATTTGGAGATGCTACTGAACCAGCATCAAGATGGTCTCTACCAATGACAATAGGTGCTATCAATTCACCTGACGCAACCATATCATTTATGGCTTGGCCAAAGATATTACGTTCACGATACCCTAACCAACATATTCTTGCTGGCAAACCTTGAAATTGGACTTTCTTTTGCGCCATGGTAATCCATCTTTTCAGAGCTTCATCTTCTGGAAATAATTCTAATACCTTGGAATCAGTTTTATAAATATCTTCAGGGTCACCTGATAATGCTACCCATCTGAATGGACCTTTCCCCTCACAAAAAAGAGTTCTAATATATGCAGGGACAAAACCAGGGAAATCAAATGCATTTTCAATCCCCCCATTCTCTTTTGCTTGACCCCTTAGGTTATTTCCATAATCAAAAGTTATAGAGCCCATTTTTTGAAGATCCAACATAGCCTGACAATGGATAGCCATTGAATGATAAGATTTTTTGATATATTCATCTGGATTTGAGTCACGTAAGACTAAAGCCTCTGCATATGTTAGACCATGTGGAACATAGCCGGTCAACTCATCATGCGCGGAGGTTTGATCTGTTACGATATCAGGGATAATCCCTCTTTTAACAAACTGGGGGAAAATATCTGCGCAATTGCCCAATAAAGCGATTGAAAGTGCATCCCCATTATTCTTTGCAATTAAAGCCAATTCTAGTGCATCATCAAATGAGTCACATCTTTTATCAACATAACCTGTATCTAATCGACGCTGAATTCGATGTGGATCTACTTCAACGGTAATATTAACACCTTCATTCATGGTGACCGCTAACGGTTGAGCCCCACCCATTCCGCCAAGACCCCCAGTAAGGGTAAGTGTCCCTTTAAGAGAACCATTAAAATTTTGTCTGGCTACTTCGGCTAAAGTTTCATAGGTACCTTGAAGAATCCCCTGTGTACCTATGTAAATCCAACTTCCAGCAGTCATTTGGCCATACATCATGAGACCCTTTTTATCTAATTCACGGAAATGCTCCCAATTCGCCCATTTCGGGACTAACATTGAATTTGAGATTAACACTCGAGGTGAACTTTCATGGGTTTTAAATACGGCAACTGGTTTGCCTGATTGAATAAGTAAGGTTTCATCATTCTCTAATTCAAGTAATGATATTAAAATTGCATCATAACATTCCCAGTTTCTAGCAGCTTTACCTAAACCCCCATAGACAATAAGGTTATCTGGATCTTCAGCATTATTGGGATCAAGATTGTTCTGAATCATACGATAGGCTGCCTCTTGATGCCAACCCTTGCAATTTAATTTAGTTCCTATTGGAGATTTTATGATTCTTGGTGATGACATAAAATTTTACCTTTTAAAATTAGTCTAATGGGTTCCCAAATGAGTCAATAACAGGATAGAACCAATCTAAATTATATTTGTGGGAATCATATGAAAAAATACTCACTGCATGAAAACCATTTAATCTGGTAATTAACACTTTATCAGCTGCAGATTGAGCATCTTGATTATAAGTTGATATTCCCATATATATTCTATTCAATTCATCTCTGGATAAATTATTCTTCATTATTTGAACAGACATATTAAAATCTTTTATTTCAGGAAAATAATTCATGGGTACAACAAAATCTACCATTTCACTCTCTAACCAATATTGCCAATTTTGAAACCAACGTTCGCGTGCAATGACTAGGTTGGGTTTAACCGCTGCACTTAACTGAATATTTTTACCCGAGTTCAATATGTCTTCATTCACATATGAAACTAGTTCTGTAACTTTATCTTCTCTAAATGATTTCCAGGCTAATTTCATAGAATCTACAAATGACTGCTTCCAGCCATATCTTGTAGAGATTATACCTCGTACAATATCGCGTGGGTCTATATTATATACCTTCTCAAATTCACTGCGGCCACTGGGGTTATACCCATAAAAATCATCTTGGAATCTCACATAATCTAAATGAATTCCATCGATATTATAATTCTCAATAATTTCTTTAAATACTTCTCTGAGATATAAATTGACTTCGGGATGTAATGGAGATAAATAAATACCTTCCCATTGAGGTGATTTGGGAGATTTTAAATCTATTCTCCAGTCCATTTTACCATGTAAATCTGATTCAGTCCAATCCTTTTGTGTATGGTATATATGATCTTGATTGTCTGGCTTAAATTTACTGGACCATAGAATATAGCAATTCACCCATGCATGTACTTCTATACCAATTGCTTGACCTAATTCAACTGCATATGCAAGGGGGTCAAAATCATTATTTACTTGATTATTTTTTGCAACAATTTTAGAATCATAAAATGCGTCACCACGACCGCGGACTTGAACAAATACAATATCATATCCAGATTGATAGGCATGAACCATGGCCGAATCAATTTCAGCTTTATTTGTCATGCTCTCTCTAACTATCCATAAGCATTTGGTATCAATTTCAGATAATTGAGAATATGCAAAATCGGGAAGAAAAATAAACAGGGCTATGAAACTCAAAGCCCTGCTTAAATAAATAGATATATTGATATCTCTAATGTTCACTTCAGTTTATGTTACTCCGCAGAAACTTCATTAACTTCTTCATTAACTTCTTCCACTTCATTAATCTGAGGTGAGATATCAACAAATTCTAACATGGAAACTGGAGCATTGTCATTTTTACGATTATTTAACTTAATAATACGAGTATAACCCCCCTGACGTTCTTCATAAACAGGAGCAATATCATGTATTAGGATGTTGGCAATTTTTTTACCCAATGTACCATTAATTTTTTGCATAATCAAACGACGTCCATGAACATCCCCTTTTTTTGCATACGTGACTAATCTTTCAACAAATCCTCTAACTTCTTTTGCTTTTGCATCAGTAGTTCGAATTCGTTTATGAATAACTAATGATGCAGCAAGATTACTCATCAATGCTCTTCGATGACTAGCTGTTCTATTTAATTTTCTACCTTTTTTACCGTGTTTCATTCTGATAATTTCCTATAATCAAGCATCCATGTGCTCAGAAATATCCATTCCAAAGCTTAGGTTAAGTTCACCTAATTTTTCTTGTAATTCAGTCAGTGATTTACGTCCAAAATTCTTAAACTTAAGCATTTCACTTTCTTCTTTAGAAACAAGAGAACCAATTGATTTAATTCCTGCAGCTTGAAGACAATTGTGACTTCTAACTGAAAGTTCCATTTCATCAATACTTTTTGACAATATTGATTTTAATTCTAATGCTTCACTAATCTCTTCATCATTAACCGCTTTAAGTGCACTAGAATCATTAAACATAAAATATGCTAGATGTTGACGTGCAATGCCTGCTGCATGATTAATGGCATCCTTAGAAGATGTCGAGCCATCAGTTTCAACTTCCAGAGTTAATCTTTCATCACCCTCTGTTGATGTTGCAATTGGTTGAACATCCCATGAAACTTTTGTTACTGGATTAAAAATGGCATCAATAGGAATCGTATCTAAAGTATCATCTTTTCTTTTATTTTTTACTGCCGGAGAATATCCTTTACCCCGAGATATCCGTAAATCAAAACTGAGGGTTTTACTTTCAGTTAATGTTGCAATATGAATATCAGAATTTAGAACTTTAAATTCTGTTGTTACTTCTGCAATATCTTTTCCTGTGAATTTACAAGGCCCTTGAAGTTCAACTGTAACTAACTCTGGTCCCTCATCTAGAGTTAAAAATCTAACTTCTTTCAAGTTCAATATAATATCAGCAATATCTTCCATAACGCCATCAATGGTAGTAAATTCGTGGGTTACGCCTTCAATACGAATAGATGTAATTGCCGCTCCAGGAATACAGGTTAACAATGTTCTTCTCAGGCTGTTTCCAATCGTAACCCCATACCCTCTATTAAACGGCTCTGCAATAACTTTTGCTGAATTTTCTGATTCTTCATGTATACTAATATCAATTTCTTCGAAATGTTTATTTTTTACCATATAAATTAATAATCCTTTAATTAATTTTATTTAGAGTATAGCTCTACAACTAATTGTTCATTGAGTGGTTCAGGGATTTCATCTCTAGTTGGAATGCTTTCAAATGAACCTGTAAGTTTAGCCTTATCCAATGTTAACCACGGCATTGGGTTGTCACCTTGTACTCGTCTAACTGAATCTTGGAATATATCCATTTTTTTACTTTTATCCCTTACTTGGATAAAATCTCCCGGTTTCAATAAAAATGAAGGAATATTCACAACATGATTGTTAACCATAAAATGCTTATGAGTAACTAACTGGCGAGCAGCTCTCCGTGTAGGTGCTAATCCTAAACGATAGATAGAATTATCCAATCTAGATTCAAGTAATTGGAGGAGTTTATGTCCTGTTGGTCCACTGAAAGACTGAGCTTTTTTGAAGTAATTTCGGAATTGTTTTTCTAAAACACCGTACAAATATTTTATACGTTGCTTTTCCCGAAGTTGAATTCCATAGTTAGACAGTTTTGTCCGTCTTGATTGACCATGTTGCCCAGGAGCATAGCTCTTTCTAAGGTTAGAAAATTTAGGAGATTCAAAAACAGGAAATTCCAATCTTCTCACCATTCTTGCTCTCGGTCCAGTATATCTTGCCATTTATAGTACCTTTACACTCTTCTTTTCTTAGGAGGACGACATCCGTTATGTGGGATTGGTGTCACATCCATAATCGTCGTTACATTTAATCCTGCAGCACGTAATGCTCTAACAGCAGCCTCACGACCTCCACCAGGACCTTTGACTCTAACTTCGATGGAAGTTAAACCCATTGCCATTGCATCTTCAGCCGCCTTAGTTGCAGCTTGAGTTGCGGCAAATGGGGTACTTTTCCTAGAGCCTTTAAAGCCTAGTCCACCTGCACTTGCCCATGCAATTGCATTCCCAAATTTATCTGTAAGTGTTATGAGGGTATTATTAAAACTTGCTTTAACAAACGCAATACCTTCAGGATCTACTCTTTTTTTATTCTTTTTAACAGTTTTAGCCAACTAGCTCTCCTTACCTACTGTGTGCTATTTTTTCTTACCGGAAATTGTTTTCTTTTTGCCTTTACGCGTTCTTGAATTATTTTTTGTATTCTGTCCTCTTACTGGTAGCCCACGTCGATGTCTAAGACCACGATATGCACCAATATCCATTAATCGCTTAATGTTACGGGAAACACGTCCTCTTAATTCACCTTCGACCAGGTATCCATCTGCTAATTCATTACGAATTGCAAGTACATGTTCTTCAGTCATTTCATGTACACGAAGATTAAGATCAATATTGCAAGCTTCTAAAATTTTACGAGAATGAGATAAACCTATTCCGTAAATATATGGAAGTGCAAATTCTATTTTTTTGTTTCTGGGTAAATCAACACCAGCAATACGAGCCAAAACGCTTCTCCTTAACCTTGACGTTGTTTATGTTTTGGATTTTCACAAATCACTCGAATAACACCATGTCTTTTAATAACTTGGCATTTTTCACAAATCTTTTTTACAGATGCACGAACTTTCATTTCACGCCCTTATTTATACCGATAAGTAATTCTTCCCCGACTTAAATCGTATGGTGATAATTCTAATTTAACAGTATCACCAGGAAGTATTTTAATATAATGCATTCTCATTTTACCTGATACATGCGCTAACACAATATGATTGTTCTCTAGTTTTACTCGAAACATTGCATTCGGTAATGTTTCCGTAATTTCACCATCAACTTCTATACCAGGTTCTTTAGCCATTATTTCGTTAAAATCTCTGCACCATTTTTAGTTATTGTAATTGTATGCTCAAAATGAGCTGACGGCTTACCATCAGCCGTACAAATTGTCCATTGATCACTTTTTGTAAATACCTCTGGGGTACCCATATTAATCATAGGTTCAATGGCAAAACACATTCCCTCTTTTATTTTTGGCCCTGAACCCTTACGACCATAATTAGGGATTTGTGGATCTTCATGAAGTTTAGTACCAATTCCATGTCCCACAAGTTCTGTTACCACCCCATAACCATGTGATTCAGCATGAACTTGAATAGCATGACCAATATCACCAATACGATTTCCAGGTCTTGCTTGTTCAATTCCTATCATCAATGACTCTTTTGTAACTGCCAATAGTTTTTCATGCGGTTCATCAACTTCACCGACTGCAAAAGATCGAGCATGATCTCCATAATAGCCCTCTACAATAGAACCCACATCTAATCCCACAATCTCACCATCTTTGAGGATTCGTTTCCCCGGCATTCCATGCACTACTTCATCTTCAACAGAAATACACAATGTTGCAGGAAAACCATACAAACCCTTAAAGCCCGGGATTGCACCCTGATTTCGAATATATTCTTCAGCAAGTCGATCTAATTCAATTGTTTCAATACCAGGTTTGATATACTCCTCAAGCATACAAAGCGTATCGTGTACAACTTTGCCTGCCCGTCTCATAGTATCCACCTCTTTTGAACTACGAATATGAATCACAGATAAAAGAGTAAATTCGGCTTAATACCGACTTTTACTTCTACCTTTAATTTTACCAGATTTCAAAAAACCATCATAATGTCGCATTAATAAATGCGACTCAACTTGTTGTAGCGTATCTAATGCTACACCTACAATAATTAATAAACTTGTACCACCATAAAAACTTGCCAAAGAAAAATCCACGCCAAAAAAACTATTCAAAAAGGTGGGGAAAATAGCAATTGCAGCAAGAAATATGGATGCTGGTAGGGTTACTCTTGTTAAAATATTATCTATATATTCAGCTGTTGATTTTCCAGGTCTAACTCCAGGAATAAACCCACCCTGTTTTTTCATATTATCTGCCACATCAACTGGATTAAAAGCAATAGCAGTATAGAAATATGTAAACACAATAATTAATGTTGCTAAAAATAAAGAATACACAATATGCGTAGGAGCAAATACTCTCTGTAACCACTCACCAAAAATATTTCCTTCTGGAAAAAATGTTGCCATTGTATTTGGTAAAAACATTAATGCCTGCGCAAAAATAATTGGCATAACTCCCGCTGTTAATATCTTTAATGGAATATGCGTAGCTTGTCCTCCATAAACCTTTCGGCCCACTACTCTTTTTGCATATTGAACAGGTATCTTACGGACTCCAGTTGTAACCGCCACTACCACAAAGGTTATAGCAAACATCAAAACAAAGAGTAGCATTAATGTAAATGGGTTCGCTAAACCTTGTTGAATTAATACAATCTGTTGGTTAAATACATGGGGAGCACGAGATAAAATCCCCACCATAATAATTAGAGATATACCATTACCAATTCCATGATCTGATATTTGTTCCCCTAACCACATCACAAAAACAGTACCTGTCACAAGTGTAATAATCGTCACAAAATAGAAACTCAATCCTGGATTAGGCACCACTGGTCCCACGGTGGTTGCAGGATAATTAGCCAAGAAGACAGCCACACCAATAGCTTGTAATGTGGCAATCATGACGGTACCATAACGAGTAATTTGGATAATCTTTTTTCTTCCCTCTTCACCTTCCTTTTGCAATCTTTGGAAATAAGGAATTACAGCTCCAAGTAATTGAATAATAATTGATGAAGAAATGTAGGGCATAATCCCAAGGGCAAATATGGATGCTTGAGAAAAGAAACCACCTGCAAACATATCATACAAACCGAGAAGGGAATTAGTGAAATTTTGCATAACCATTGCAAGTGCAGCACGGTCAATTCCAGGAACGGGCACTTTACCACCTAGACGATAAACTAAAATTAAAAGTCCTGTAAATATAAGCTTCTTGCGAAGATCAGGAATTCTAAAGATATTTAAAAATTTATCCATCATAAGTATGTTACCTTGCCACCAGCTTTTTCAATTTTTTCAACCGCAACTTTACTGAACATATCAGCAGAAATATCAATTGCAGACGTAATTTCACCACTGCTTAGAATTTTAACGGGTTGATATGCTTTCTTTACTACACCTTGCTCAATTAAAATATTTACATCTACTTTATTAAGACCTAAAGATTGAATTCTATCCAAGTTAACCACTTGTACTGTCTTCTTAAATGGGTAATTTGAGAATCCACGTTTGGGTAGTCTTCTCATCAATGGTGTTTGACCACCTTCAAAGTGAATTCTTGAAGATGCACCTGAACGTGATTTGTAACCTTTATGGCCTTTACCCGCAGTTCTACCTTGACCAGAAGCATTACCACGACCAATGCGTTTACGGTTCCTAACTGAACCTTTTGTCGGGGATAAATTTCCTAAATCCATTATGCTTCCTCAACTTTCAGTAGATGGCTAAGTGCAGTTACCATTCCACGAATTGCAGGAGAATCATCATGAGTTACCGTTGCATTCATTTTTTTTATTCCCAAAGCAGTCAATGTATCTTTAGTGCGCTGTCTATATCCAATAGCGCTTTTAATTTGAGTAATTATTAATTTTTTCATTGCCATAACTTTTTTCTTTATGAGAATAATTCTTTTACCGTAATTCCACGTTGACGTGCAACAAGAAGTGGATCCCTTAATGACTTCAAACCCTTTTCAATTGCACGAACAATATTAATTTTACTTGTTGAACCTGTATTTTTTGTCAAAATATCAGTAATTCCAATTTGCTCAAGTACAGCACGAACAGGACCACCAGCAATAATTCCAGTACCTGGAGAAGCAGGTTTCAACATTAGTCTTACAGAATCAGATTTTATATCTAAGCGGTGAGGAATGGTTCCATTAACAATTGGTGCTTTAAAGATATTCTTCTTTGCGTTGTCTTTGGCTTTATTTACGGCTGAAGCAACTTCATTCGCTTTACCAAAGCCAATCCCTACATGTCCATTACCATCACCTACAACAACCACACTATTAAAACGCATTTTACGTCCACCAGTTGTTGCCTTTGAAACTCGGTTAATACAAACAACCGTTTCGTCATTTAATGTTAATTCTGTTGGATTTATAATTTTACTCAAGTTCAAACTCCGTTAAAATTGGATGCCAGCTTCACGAACGGCATCAGCTAACGCTTTTATGCGACCATGATATTTATATCCATTTCGATCAAAAACAATCTTCTCGATTTTATCTTTCTTAAGCTTTTCCCCAAGTGATTTTCCAACTAGAGTACTTGCTTCTATTTTATTATCTGCTTTTTTAACAGATGCTTTTAAATCTTTATCATTTGAAGATGACGAAATAAGTGTCTTGCTTTCTTTATCATCAACAACTTGTGCATATATATGTAAATTTGATCTATAGACTACCAAGCGAGGGTATGTACCACGTACTCCCAAACTATTTTTAACACGATTGCGTTTTTTAAGCCAATTTATTTTTTTTGTGAATTTCTTTTCAGCCATGATTATCCAACACCTACAGTTTTGCCTGCTTTTCTTCTAACAACTTCATCAGAGTATCGAACGCCTTTACCTTTAAACGGTTCTGGTTTTCTAAGGGCTCTGATCTTTGCAGCAACCTGACCTACAGATTGCTTATCAATTCCTGAAACTATTATAGTCGTTGTATTAGGTGTTTCAAACTTTATCCCCTCAGGTTTTTCAAAATAAATGGGATGAGAAAAACCTAAATTCAACAAAAGAAAGTTTCCTTTATTGGCCTCGGCAGTATAACCTACACCGACCAATTGTAATTCTTTTTTATAACCTTCAGAAACACCCTTGACCATATTGGCAACAAGTGATCTATAAAGACCATGTAATTCACGATGTTTTTTTTCATCTGAAGGTCGAGATACAACTATTGTATTATCTTCTTGAGAAAATTTAATTACAGAATTATAGTCCTGTGACAATTCACCCAATTTACCTTTAACAGCAATAGACCCTGTTGCGATAGTAATTTTAACGCCTTCAGGAATATCAACTGGTTTTCTTCCAATTTGTGACATCTACCTTTTAATCCTTACCAAACGTGACACAATACTTCACCTCCAACATTTAAGGACTTTGCTTTCTTACTTGAAAGTACACCTTTAGAAGTGGTCAAAATTGCAATTCCCATACCATTTAATACCCGTGGCAATCTATCAGCAGCTACGTACAGACGACGTCCAGGAGTACTAATCCTATCAATTCCATGAATTACAGGATTTTTATCGAAATCATAGTTCAAAAATATCCTAAGAACATCTTGTTTATCATCCTTGATGAGGATGAAATCACGAACAAAGTGCTCTTCTTTTAGCACGTATGAAATACGCTTTTTCAAATTTGACGCCGGAATATCAACCCATGGTTTTTGAGCGCTTTGAGCATTCCGAATGCGTGTTAAATAATCTGCTACTGGATCATTTAGTGACATAAATTAGTCCTTATTACCAACTTGCTTTTTTTACACCAGGGATATGCCCTTTGTGAGCCATTTCCCTGAAACATATACGACATAAACCAAATCTTTTATACACAGCATGTGGGCGTCCACAATTGTTACATCGAGTATATCCACGTGTAGAAAATTTTGGTTTTCTTTGTGCCTTAACAACTAATGCTTTTCTTGCCATTATGCTGCCACCTCTTCTTCTTCAGTTTGTACAACTTTCTTACGAATTGGCATCCCTATTGCAAGTAACAATTCATAAGCATCTTCATCTGTTTTTGCAGTTGTAACTATTGTAATGTTTAATCCTCTAATTTGATTAACCTTATCATAATCAATTTCGGGGAAAATAATTTGTTCTGTTATACCAAAGTTATAATTACCTCGACCATCAAAACCTCGAGAAGGTAACCCACGGAAATCACGAATTCGAGGCGCTGCAATGGAGATAAAACGATCTAGGAATTCATACATACGCTCACGACGAAGTGTAACGCTAATTCCCACAGGATCATTTTCTCTCAATTTAAAATTAGAAATTGCTTTTTTGGCTTTATTCACAATAGGCTTTTGACCCGTAATAGTAGTGAATTCTGCCACCGCTTGCGTCATCCAATTAGCATGCTCTTTTGCATCTCCAATTCCCATATTGAGAACTACTTTTATAACACTGGGGACTTCCATAATATTCTTTATACCCAGCTTTGAGGATAATTCATTTATTACAACTTCATTAAAATGTTTTTGTAATCTTGGAGTATATTCAGCCATCTTAGTTGATAACCTCACCTGTTTTTTTAGCTACACGTACTTTTTTGCCATCTTCGAGAATTTTATATCCAACTTTCGTTGGTTCCCCACCTACCATTAGCATAGTATTTGATAAATGGATACTTGCCTCTTTTTCAATAATGCCACCTTGAGGAGTCTCTTGGGTAGGGCGTGCATGTTTTTTTACTATATTTACACCTTCAACCAACAACCTCTCACTATCATTATATACTTTGATAACGCGACCAACCCTGCCTGCGTCTGTACCTGACATTACCTGAACTGTATCACCTTTTCTAATTTTCATTATATAACCTCCGGCGCTAAAGACAAAATTTTCATATATTTCTTCTCACGTAGCTCACGAGCAACAGGACCGAAAACACGAGTTCCCTTCGGCTCTTTTTGACTGTTGATCAAGACAGCTGCATTTTCATCAAATCTGATATATGAACCATCTTTTCGACGAACTTCTTTTTTGGTACGAACAACAACTGCAGTAGAAATGTCCCCTTTTTTGACTACGCCACCAGGGATTGCCTTTTTAATAGTGACAATTATCTCATCACCTAATCGCGCATATCTACGGCTGGTACCACCTAAAACTTTGATACAAAGAATTTCTTTTGCACCCGTATTGTCCGCTACTTTTAATCTTGATTCTTGTTGAATCATTTCACTATTCCCTAATTTTCAACAGACTTTTGTTCAATACTAACAACACACCATCTTTTCAATTTACTTAATGGCTTTGATTCTACAATCCTTACAATATCACCTGGAGAACACTGTCCCTGTGGATCATGAACATAATATTTTTTAGTTTTAGTAACATACTTCTTATAAATTGGATGTGGAAATCTTCGGGATACTTGAACTACAACAGTTTTATCCATCTTAGAAGGTATAACATTCCCCACCAATTGACGACGATTACCGGCCATTATTTAGATTCCTTCCCGCGCATACCTAAATCAAATTCACGAATTACAGTTTTAAGTTGAGCAATTTCACGCTTGGTTGTACAAATTGACTGTGGTTTTTCTAACTGCTGAAGAACTTTTTGAAATCTATAATTCATAAGCGCTTCTTGATTTTCAGTCAGTTTAACTTCTAATTCTGATTTTGAAAGTTTTTTCAAATCAACTTTATTCACACTATACTCCTAATTCTCTACGGGCAACCATCTTCGTTTTAACGGGTAGTTTGTGCGATGCTACTTTAAATGTAGCTTGTGCACCTGCTTCATCCAAACCTTCCACTTCAAACAATATTCGACCAGGTTTGATTACTGCAACCCAATATTCAGGTGAACCCTTACCTTTACCCATTCGAGTTTCAGCAGGCTTCTTTGTGATTGATTTATGTGGAAAAATTCGAATCCACATACGACCCACTTTTCTAACTCGTCTTGAAATTGTAATACGCGCAGCTTCGATTTGACGACTGGTTATCCAACCGCATTCTAAAGCTTTTAGTCCAAATGTACCGAAAGCAACATAATCTCCGGTATTTGCCATTCCGCGCATTTTGCCTTTTTGAGGCTTTCTATATTTAATTTTTCTTGGTGCTAACATCGACAGCTATCCTATTTTTTTCTGATTTCGCCTTTGTATACCCACACTTTAACACCAATAATACCATATGTGGTAAGTGCCTCAACAAGGGCATAATCAATATCTGCTCTTAATGTATGCAAGGGAACTCTTCCTTCTCTAAACGTTTCACTTCTTGCAATATCTGCACCGTTTAAACGACCAGAAATGCAAACACGAATTCCTTCTGCACCCATACTCATTGTTGATTGAATTGCTTTTTTAATTGCACGACGATAATTCACTTTTTTCTCTAATTGTTGTGCAACATTTTGACCAACCAACTCTGCCTTTAATCCAGGCCTCTTAATTTCAGTTACATTAATCTGAACATCATACGCCATTAACTTCTTTAATTCTTTTTTAAGACTTTCAACTTCAGAACCACCACGACCAATAACAATTCCAGGTCTTGCAGTATGAACGGTAACTACAACTTTCTTAGCAGTTCTAGAAATCTCTATATTTGCAATACTTGCATGGCTAAGTCTACTTGAGATATAATTTCGGATAATTATATCTTCATGAAGTTTTTTTGCATAGTTTTTTTCGTCAAACCAGGTTGATTCCCAGTCTTTATTAATTCCTAAGCGCAAACCAATTGGATTTACTTTTTGACCCAAAATATCCCCTTAATTCTTATTATCTGAAATAACAATTGTTAAATGACTAGATCTTTTAAAAATTGGTACTGATCTTCCCATTGCCGCTGGTCGAAATCGCTTCATAGTCGGACCCTCGTCAACATAAGCAGTTGTAATATAAATGTTATCCCCATCAAAATTTTCATTATTATGCGCCATATTTGCCACCGCCGAAGAGATCGTTTTACTTATTGAAAATGCTGCTTTTTTATTCATAAAAGCTAATTTATCTAAAGCATCATTTACTCTTAGATTTCTGACAGTGTCCAAAACAAATCGCATTTTCTTAGGCGATTGTCTTAAATGCCGTGCTCTTGCTACCGATTCCATTATCTCTTCTTATCTCCTGAATGGCCTCTAAATATACGTGTAGGTGAAAATTCACCAAGTTTATGACCTACCATATTTTCAGAAACATATACTGGAATAAACTTATTTCCGTTATGGACCGAAAATGTCAATCCCACAAATTGGGGTGAGATAGTAGATCTGCGTGACCATGTTTTAATCACTTGCTTTTTCTTAGCGTCTGCAGTCGCATCTACTTTTTTTTGTAATTTGGGATCAATGTAAGGTCCCTTTTTTAAGGATCTTGGCATTCCTATTTTCTCCGTTTCACAATATATCGATTAGAAGCTTTGTTTTTCTTTCGAGTCTTATAACCCTTTGCTGGAGTACCCCATGGAGAAACTGGATGTCTACCCCCAGAGGTTTTACCTTCACCACCACCATGTGGGTGATCTACAGGATTCATAGCTACACCACGAACCTTAGGTCTTTTCCCTAACCAGCGATTTCTACCAGCTTTACCAATATTAATATTCTCATGGCTCTTATTTCCTACAGTACCAATAGTGGCGAAGCAATTTCCAGATACCATACGTATTTCACCAGATGGAAGCTTTAACGTAATCATTCCAGCTTCACTAGCCATAATTCTTGCATATGCACCAGCACTTCTTGCCATTTGAGCACCTTTACCCTGCTTTAGCTCAATATTGTGAACTAGCATACCATCTGGCATTACTCCTAAAGGCATTGCATTACCTGTTTTAAAAGCCACAACATTCTTAGATGAAAGTACAGCATCTCCTACTTTCAGGCCTTCAGGAGCAATTATATATCTCTTTTCACCATCTTCGTATTTCAACAATGCAATACGAGGTGAACGATTTGGATCATATTCAATTGCCTCAACTTGGGCCGGAATATCAAATTTGTTACGTTTAAAATCTATAATTCTGTAGCGACGCTTATGACCACCACCTCTTCTTCTTGAAGTGATTCGGCCGTGGTGATTACGTCCACCAGTTTTACGCAAGGCAGTAGTCAATTTACGTTCAGGTGTATCTTTCGTAATTTCTTCGAAAGTCGACACTGACATAAATCTTCTCGCTGGTGTATATGGTTTTAATTTACGTACTGGCATAATATACCCTAATTTACATCTGCATTAAGAAGATCAATGGTGAACCCATGAGTCAACGTAACGATTGCTTTTTTCCAAGATGAACGAAAACCAGAAGTTCGCAATACATGCCCATTGCTCTTTACTGTAGTATTCTTTCGTTTACCCTTGAAATTTAATGTTGCAACTTTATCAACTTTAACATTGAATCTGTCTTCAACTGCTTTTTTAATCTCCAGTTTATTTGCCGCTTTTTCTACTTGAAATACATACTTTCGTTGTGTTTCACTTAGCATAGCGCCTTTTTCACTGAGGATTGGTCTAATAATAATTGAACTTTTTATAGACATATTATTCAGCCAATTGTGCGTTTAATGACTCTACACCAGCTACATCCATTACCAATGTTTGACAATCAAGCATATCAAATGTTGACGCTGTTTTTGCAGGAATCACAGTAATATACTTAAGGTTTCTAGATCCTAAGAAGAGATTGTCACCCACTTTATCTGTAAGGATAGTTACCTTTTTACCATCTAATTTCAAGTTATTAATTACTTGAACAAATTCTTTAGTTTTTGATGCTTCCATTACAAAATCTGAAACTACCATGAAATTGCCTGAAGATACCTTTTGAGATAATACACTCTTACGAGCAATTTGCCTTACTTTTCGGTTTATCTTCTTTTCATATTTATGGGATTTTGGACCAAATGCAGTACCGCCATGTACTCTGGCAGGGTTTCTAATAGAACCTACTCTTGCTCGGCCTGTTCCTTTTTGTTTATATGGCTTCGTACCACCGCCACTCACCTCAGCACGCGTCTTTGATGAGTGTGTTCCCTGACGAAGTGCAGCTAATTCAGAATTTACTGCAAGATAAACACAATGTTCATTTGGCTCCACACCAAAAACAGTATCACTTAATGTGATCTTTTTGTTTGATTTTTTACCTGTTTTATTAAAAATATTTAATTTCATAATTACTTCACTATATAAATAAAGCCATTTTTAGCACCTGGCACAGCACCTTTTATAAATACTAGATTAGATTCTTTATCTATTCGTATTATTTCAAGATTCTTAACTGTTACCCTATCATTACCAAATCGTCCAGCCATTCGTGTACCTAACCACACTCTTGAGGGATCAGAACCAGCACCAATTGAACCTGCTTTTCTCATTACACTATTTTTACCATGTGATCGTCTTCCACCACTAAAACCGTGACGCTTCATGTGACCTGAAAATCCACGTCCTTTTGATGTTCCAGTTACGGCAACAATATCACCCAATTCAAAAATACTGGCATCAATCTTAGAACCAAGCTTAACTTCTGAATCTACCTCAGTCCGAAATTCTTTAAAATTGCGCAAACCATTAATTCCAGATTTAACAAGATGGCCTTTTTGAGTTTTTTTCAATTTTTTATCTGCTATTTCATCATAACCCAATTGAATTGATGAATATCCATCATTTTTCAATGATTTAATCTGAGTCACATAACATGGACCAACTTCAACAACGGTTGTAGGATAATCTCGTCCACTTCCATCAAATATACGAGTCATTCCGACTTTTTTAGCAACCACGAATGGTAGGTCTATAACGTTATCATCATGGGGAGATACTTCAGCTTCATCAGACTGCTCATCAGAAACATTTACATCAGCACTCTCTACTTTTTTTTCGGTAGATTCAACCACTTCAGCTGAAAGGTCTTCTGATACCTCAACAACTTCTACAGACTGTTTCACGTCTTTTTCTTCACCTTCAGGTTTATTATATTGCTCTTCAGTAGCCAATTGAAAACTCTCTTCTTATTTAAGTTTTAATCTCAATATCTACACCCGCAGGCATATCTAATTTCATTAGTGCATCTACCGTCTTTGGAGTAGAATTCAACAAATCAATAATTCGCTTATGAATTTTAATTTCAAACTGCTCTCTAGATTTTTTATCCACAAACACAGATTTATTTACAGTATATAAACTTCTTCGTGTTGGTAAAGGGATTGGCCCTAATACCATTGCACCAGTGTTTTTGGCTGTTTTAACGATCTTCGCAGTAGATTTATCTAAGAGACGGTGATCATATGCTTTTAATCGAATACGTATTTTATTCATGATTTGATAAGCAATTCCCTATTCTACAATTTCAGTAACAACACCCGCACCAACAGTATGACCACCTTCACGGATAGCGAAGCGAAGCTCCTTCTCCATGGCAATAGGGGTAATCAAC
>Ga0208879_1000282_pt1 | contig 54650 bp, 52 predicted proteins | sample Knorr_S15_td_Bot_FD_185605 | JGI IMG/M metagenome (GOLD analysis project Ga0208879, IMG submission 185605) | Marine microbial communities from Southern Atlantic Ocean transect - Knorr_S15_td_Bottom_ad_5009_LV_A (SPAdes) (version 2) | ecosystem: Environmental > Aquatic > Marine > Oceanic | place... | reverse complement strand
AGGCGGCGCCGTTGGTAAATCTGCCCAGTTACCACTACAAACCTGGTTACCTGACGCGATGGCTGGACCGACACCGGTCAGCGCACTGATCCATGCGGCGACGATGGTCACTGCGGGGGTTTACCTGATTGCGCGAACTCATGATCTGTTCCTGATGTCACCGATCGCCTTGCATGCAGTTGCGATAGTCGGTGCCGTCACACTGTTAATGGCGGCGTTTACCGCGCTCACCCAACGCGATATCAAGCGCATTTTAGCCTACTCCACAATCAGCCAGATTGGCTATATGTTCATGGCGCTTGGGGTCGGCGCCTGGGCGTCTGGCATCTTTCACCTGATGACCCACGCCTTCTTTAAGGCACTTTTGTTCCTCGGCGCGGGCGCTGTCGTCTATTCACTGCATCATGAACATGACATCTTCAAGATGGGCGGGTTACGAAAACGGCTCCCCGTTGCCTTCTGGAGTTTTATCATCGGTAGCGCGGCGCTGGCGGCACTACCGCTCACATCGGGTTTCACTTCCAAGGATGCCATCCTACTCGCTGCCTATGAGTCAGACTGGTACGGGCCGGTATTCTGGGGAGCCGGTTTGTTGGGTGCATTATTAACTTCCATCTACAGTTTCCGGCTGGTATTCATTGTTTTCTTTGGAGAGGTAAAGACCGAACCCACTGAGCCCGCAGGCTGGATAATGGCCGGACCTCTTCTCGCGCTGTGTCTGCTTGCCGTTACAGGAGGGCTCATAGTCATACCGGTCGCCGAAGTGTTCCCGACAGTGACTGGCACACACCACAATCAGACTATAGCGATTATTACACCCCTGGTTCCCATCGTCGGCGTGTTCATTGCCTATCTGATTTATTTGCGCCATAGCCTGGACGTTAGCAGTTTGACTAATTCTTCATTGGGCAAAGTGCTGACTAAATTCTGGTTTTCACACTGGGCGATGGATTGGCTGTATGACCATTTGGTTGTTCGCCCCTATGAGCGGCTTGCTGAACTGAACCAAAAAGACATAGTCGACTGGATCTACAACTTTATAGCCGATGTGACCTGGTTCCTCCATGACTTCAGCACCCAGAGCCAGACAGGCCAGATGCGAACCTACGCCGGAGTCATGTTATTGGGGCTCGTCTTGATGACTGGCATCGCCCTCGGAGTCAGCATCCAATGACGATGATTCTGGTCATGCTCACATTATTCCTGGGCGGACTCGCAGCCTGGGCGATTGAAGGATTGAACAAGGACCTGCCCAGATGGATATCGATTGCCGCGACCCTCATCGCTGCCCTCATTCTGGTACCGGCATTCTTTATACCCGGCGGTCAGTTTCCGTCGGTAGGTGCGCAATGGCTGGAGTATATCAACCTGCCCTGGATCCCCCGGTTCGGTATTTCGTTCGTGTTTGCCATGGACGGTCTTGGATTGTTAATGGTGGCGTTGACGGTTTTCCTGGGATTTATTGCCATTCTTTCATCCTGGGATGAGATAGACCATCAGCCCGGATTCTTCCAGTTCAACCTGATGTGGACTGTCGCCGGGGTCGTTGGCGTGTTCACTGCGCTGGACTTGTTTTTATTCTTCTTTTTCTGGGAAGTCATGCTCATTCCCATGTATTTCCTCATCGCGATCTGGGGCCATGAAAACAAATCCTACGCGGCGATGAAATTTTTCCTGTTCACCCAGGTCAGCGGCATGATCATGCTGGTCGCGATCCTGACGCTGGTTCTCGCCAATTCAACCGTGACCGGCCATCTGACCTTTAACTATTTTGAGCTGCTGGGCCATGGCGTGGATGCTGGTCTGTCGTTCTGGATCATGTGCGGCTTCTTTGTCGCCTTTGTCGTCAAGCTGCCGGGTTTCCCCTTCCATACCTGGTTGCCCGATGCGCACACTCAGGCGCCCACTGCTGCAAGCGTATTGCTGGCAGGTATTCTGCTGAAAACAGGCGCCTACGGGTTGATTCGATTTACGGTGCCACTATTCCCAGAGGCAGCCGCAGAGATTGCAAACTTCGCTATGGCACTTGGCGCCATTGGCATTCTTTATGGGGCATTACTCGCCTTCGCCCAAACCGATTTCAAACGGCTGGTTGCCTATAGCAGTGTCAGTCACATGGGCTTCGTATTAGTTGGCGTCTTTGCCTGGACAGAACTGACTCTTCAGGGTTCTGTGATGCAAATGGTCGCCCATGGGTTTTCCACAGCCGCGCTATTTATGATGGCCGGTGCCATCCAACATCGAATTCATACGAGGGACATGGCCGAGATGGGTGGTCTCTGGCTTGAAGCACCACGAATGGGCGCCATCGCGATGTTTTTTATTATTGCGTCACTGGGGATGCCAGGACTTGGGAATTTTGTTGGCGAATTCCTGATTCTGTTGGGCGCCTTCGCAGTGAACAAGACCATTACCATTTTCGCAACGCTCGGGCTGGTTACCGGGGCAGTCTATGCATTGATTGCCATGGGCAAAGTATTCCAGGGAGCGTCGTCTCAAGAGCGTGGCATCCGCGACTTCGGCACGCGGGAGATGATCGCCATGGTACCGATGATTGCTGGCCTGACCTGGATAGGTGTCTATCCGCAACCGGTATTTGACCTGATTGAACCCGCCCTGGCTGGTCTGTATGAGCTGGCCAATATCACAGGCAGTCCCTGGATTGGGAGCGCGCCATGAACCTGTCGGATTTACAGGCACTATTACCCATCATTACGCTGACCAGTGTCATCCTGGTTGTGATGATGGTCGTGGCATTCGCGAGAAACCTCGCGTTGACCTGCCTTTGTGCCGGCATCGGGCTGGTAGCGACCCTAACCAGCATCGTTTACGTGAGCCTGGTATCAGATCCGGGATTGGTGACACCACTTCTGATGGTTGACTCCTATGCATTACTCTTCTCTGGCATCATCGTCGTTGCCGCCTTGTTCATCTGTTTGCTGGCCTACAGCTACTATGCCATTCGCGGCGAGAAGCAGGACGAATTCACTATCCTGCTACTGCTGGCAACCCTGGGCGGTGTGATACTGGCGCACAGCGTACACTTTGCGTCATTTATTCTGGGTCTGGAGCTTGTCGGTGTTTCTCTTTACGCCATGATTTCCTATCCAACCAGAGGCATGCTCAGCATTGAGGCTGCCCTGAAATACCTGATTCTGTCTGGAGTCTCGTCTGCCACGATTCTATTTGGCATTGCACTGCTGTTTGCTGTTACGGGCAGCCTGTCTTTTGATGAAATGGCACAAGGCATCTCTGAACTTGCCCCCGGCAATGTGTTCGTACTGTTCGGTGCGACGATGATACTGGCAGGTATCGGCTTCAAATTATCTCTGGTGCCATTTCACATGTGGACGCCAGATGTGTACCAGGGCGCCCCGGTACCGGCAACCGCTTTCCTGGCAACTGCTTCCAAGGGAGGCATTTTTGCCGTACTTCTCAGATTCTTTGTATCCATTGACGGCTTTCAATATGCATCAGTGATCGAGAGCCTGTTCTGGGTTGCCTTACTGTCGATCATTGTTGGTAATCTACTGGCGCTTATGCAGGACAATCTGAAAAGAATCCTGGCCTATTCATCTATTGCGCATTTCGGGTATCTGCTGGTGGCGTTTATCGCTGCGAGTGTAGCCGGAGGCAAACTGCTTGCGATCGAAGCCAGTATTTTTTTCCTGATCGCCTATTTTCTGACAACGATCGGTGCCTTTGGTGTCATTAGCGTCATGTCCAGTACGGTCGCGACGGAACATGATCACGACCAGTTATCGCAGTTTGAAGGATTATTCTGGCGGCGCCCTCTACTCGCTACTTTCTTCAGCGCCATGCTGCTCTCGTTAGCCGGTATTCCATTGACAGTAGGATTTGTCGGGAAGTTCTATATATTTGCCGCCGGGGTGGAATCTGAATTATGGACACTACTGGTGGCAGTCGTGATCGGTAGTGGCATCGGGTTGTTTTACTACCTGAGAATTATTTTTACCATGACCAAGCAAACCAGCAACTCAGAAGTGATACCCATACCAGCCGCTGGCGGCTGGGCCTTGGGCATGGTGACTTTGCTGGTGCTGGCACTGGGCATTTACCCAACGCCGGTTGTGGAATGGGTTTCAACGGTCGCACAGGCATTAAGTTAATGCGGCGAACGGTATTGCGAGTGAATTGGTTTTCGCAATAGTAAATGGTTGACGAGTCGTCAACCCGGAAAAGATGGGAGAAAAGTACTATGTTACGTTCAGTTGAGCTAGCCGATTACATGCTGAAGAACCCCGTAACAGCCAAGCCGGACCTAACTGTCTATGAAGCAGCGTTGCGAATCCTTGAACATAAGGTAAGCGGCCTGGTCGTTGTTGATGACAGGAAGGCTTTGGTTGGCATGTTGTCCGAACTGGATTGTTTACGGGTCATTCTGGCCAGCGCTTACAATGGCGAAGACTTTGGATCCGCTCTTGTGGGCGACATTATGACTCGCGATATTGAAGTTCAGAATCCGCATGATGATATTGTCGATGTGGCAACATCCATGTTGGATCACAAACATCGAAGACGTCCTGTCATCCTGGATGATCGTCTCGTTGGCCAGGTGACCTGCAGACAAATATTGAATATTGTTACGACCGGGCTGAAAAAGCAGAAGATGCGCCCCCGGCGATAGAGACTGTTCCGGACCCGAAGCGCCTTCTGACGAGCGTTTTCCGACGGTCGACTTCTCATATGGGTCGGCCGGATCGACTGATGTCTAATTGCGCCTGCCCTTTTTGAAAGTGTTCTGACGAAAATATCCTATTAATCAGAGGTTCCCTTGTTAAAGTCCTACCTTCATTACCCCAAAGAGATCCGAATGACCCTGGTCACACCTAAATCACGCGACGAGCTCAAAGAGCTGGAACCCATCATTGAAATGGTGGAAGCCACCATGGGTTTCGTCCCGGAAAGCATGTTAACCATGGCGCACTGGCCAGAGCTCTTGCAGGCCTTTTCGGGTTTTGCGGGCACGGTCATTAGTGGCGGCGAAATCGACCGAGGACTCAAACAGCTTGTCGCATTCGTGGTCAGCAACGCCGCCGGTTGTCGTTACTGTCAGGCACATACTTCTCACAGCGCCGAGATCAATGGGGTCAGCGTCGAAAAGATACAAGCAGCATTTGAATTTGAAACCAGCGATCTATTCACCGAGGCAGAGAAAGCGGCACTTCGAGTAGCGCTTCATGCCGGTATGGTGCCCAACGCCGTTGAACCGTCACACATGGCATCACTGAAGGCGCACTATACTGACAAGCAATGTGTGGAAATTGTGGCGACCATTTCGCTGTTCGGTTTTCTGAATCGCTGGAACGACACCATGGCAACCACGCTGGAAGCAAAGCCCAGTTCATTTGCTGCCGAGAAATTATCTGCCAACGGCTGGCAGCCAGGTAAGCACGGCTGAAGACTAACGCAACTTAACGGACCGGAGATTCGGGATGGCGGAAGAAAAAACCATATTCGCAAAAATCGTTGATGGCGATATACCTTCAGAGAAACTCTACGAGGATGAACATGCCATCGTGATCAGGGATGCTAACCCCCAGGCACCTACTCACGTGCTGGTTATTCCGCGATCGACTGATATTCCTCGGCTGGTTGATGCCAATGAAAGTCACCAGGCGTTGTTAGGCCATTTGTTGTTGGTTGCGGGAAAGGTTGCGAAACAACTTGGCGTCGACGAAGCCTTCAGACTCGTCATCAATAACGGCGCTGATGCCGGACAGACAGTGTTTCATTTACATTTGCACATTATTGCCAACAAGGCATTTGACGAGGGATCCCTGGGTAAAGAGTTCGGGTAACCTATTAATCAGAGGTTCCCTAAAGCGAAAACTCTATCTGACCCATCTCATCGGTTAGTTTCAGATTTTCCCGGTAGTCAATCGGCACGACAATCAGACTCGGGCCCGGCTCAGCCAACGCCTGGCGAATAGTTGATTCAAGCGCCTCGGTTTGCTCGATCAAATGTCCGTGCCAGCCGAAGGCGCTCGCAAGCTGCATCCAGTCCGGGTTATTGAAACTCAAATCGGTATGCCTGCCAAACTCGTTGGTCTGCTTCCATGCGATTAAGCCGTACTCATGATCTTCCCAGACCATCACCGTCATATTGCAGCCGAGTCTTTTTGCCGTTTCCATTTCCTGAACATTCATCAGGAAACCGGCATCCCCACAAATCGACAGTATGTGTTTGTCCGGGTACAGCAACGCTGCGGCCACAGCCCCTGGAAGCGCGAACCCCATCGAACAAAAACCATTAGGAATGAGGCAGGTGTTGGGCAGAACGCATTGGTAGTGCCGTGCGATCCACATTTTGTGAGCACCCACATCGGATAACAGCACACTATCGTCATCCATCGCTTGCCTGGTATCCCACAATACTTTTTGCGGTTTGATCGGCACATCACCGACATCATCTTTATACTTTTCCAATACACGCTGCATATCACTCCGGGCCTGGGACTGGAAACTAAGATCCCAGTCCGGCAATGGCTCTGCCGCCACCCGTTCGTTCAGCATCCAAAGTGTGTGTGCCAGATCGCCGACAATTTCGTACTCGGGATGATAATGCTCGTCGATTTCCGCAGGATTGAAATCCACGTGGACAACTTCCTTGATGCTGTCGGGATTCCACAGGCGGGGATGGTATTCAACCATATCGAATCCAAGGGTGATGATCAGATCTGCCGCCTCGATAGCTAAAAACGCATAATCCCTGGACTGTAGCCCAATGGTGTAGAGGCAATAGTCAGCGTTCATATCGACACAACCTTTCGCCATGAAGGTCGAGATGACTCCAATACCGGTCGCCTCGCAGAACAGGCGCAACTGTTTTGACGCCCGCCTGCGAATACAACCATTACCGGCGAGGATCACTGGCCGCCTGGCGGAGCGAATGGCCTGCCAGGCGCGGTCCACGGCCTTGTCATCTCCGACGGGTCGTCTGAATCGTACGGGTTTCATAGGTAGTTTGTCGGTGTCGCGCTTCGCAATGTCTTCAGGCAACTCAATGAGGACTGCACCAGGTTTCTCGGTTCTTGCCAACCTGACGGCTTTTCTAACAATTTCGGGAATGGTGTGTTCGTTAACAATCTGCTGAGCCCATTTTGTGACTGGCCCGAACATGGTAACCACGTCCATGATCTGGTGGGATTCCTTATGCAAACGGTCAGATGAACCCTGGCCGGTTAGCACCAGCATGGGCGCCCTGTCCATGTTTGCATCTGCAACCCCAGTGATGAGATTGGTAGCCCCGGGTCCGAGAGTCCCCAGGCAGCCCGCGGGCGACCCGGTCAGTCGACCATAAACTTCGGCCATGAATGCAGCACCCTGTTCATGGCGACACAAGATGAACCTGATCTTGTCCGAGCGTTCCAGGGACATCATGAAATCAGCATTTTCTTCACCGGGTACGCCGAAAATGTACTCAATACCCTCTACTTCAAGGCATTTCACAAAAAGATCTGAAGCCTTCATAGGCGTTCTCCCACAGGATGCTGTACAGATAGATGAACATAAACCATTCGCATTACCGCGTGAACCGCTAAAAATCAGAATAGTTCAGCCCTGGGATAACTGGCCAGTGGCGAAATAGAAGAACAGCGTTAGGCCGATTATGTTGACGTAGTCAGTTGTTCCCATCCTGTGATATGACATGTTGAAAGTCCCGGTTTACGATAATTAAACGCAGTAGACAACAGACGGAGGTGAATTGGTGTGATGTCGATCACACTTTCTATCTAGACCGGGGAACCACGGGTTCCCTGGGTTCACATTTTACTGTAATCGACAGTGAACCAGGTTTCCGGTTTCAGGCAAACAGTGATGCTGTCGTCACTATCGGGAGAATTTGCCGCATAGGCACGCCCCTGCTCTTCACCGAGATAACGAATGGCCATGCTTAATGTCTCTCCATCCGCAGTCGCCCTGACAGAGAAAGGTCCTTCCACGGACACATATTGATAAGGTGCCATCTCGGTTTGCGCGCACAGACTGATTCGCGATGCGTTCTTCAACAGCTTTCCTTTAATGGAAGTATCATTGGTAATCACCCGGAGTTCACCACCCGGTGAGTAGTCGTACCAGATAGGTACCGCCAACGGCCCCTTGGACTTTCGAGGGATGCTGATAATTCCGACATGCAAATCCGCCAGAAACTGTTCTCTCTGCTCAATCGTCATCGCCAACGACATAAATTCACTCCATCGGGATCAAAGCAACCCATTGTATATCCTATTGACCGGGCTAGTGGAACAGGCTATTTTCGTATGATACTTATCATGCGGACTGGGGATTCACCATGGAACGTCAAGAGCAAGTACGCCTTATTAAAGGGCTCATGCATTACCTGGATACCGATACTAACGTCGATGCGGGCGGTCAGGTACGCAATCCTGTTTCTGGCTATACCTCCCCCGATATCGCTTCCAGGGAATGGGAAAGTTTTTTCCAGGACTACCCCCATGTACTCGGATTAAGCGCTGACCTGCCAAAACCAGGCAGTTTTTTAACGAACAATGATCTGAAGAAACCCATTCTTTGTACCCGGGACAAAGACGGCAATTTCCATGCTTTCCTGAACGTTTGTCGTCATCGAGGCACCGTACTGGTCAATGAATCCCGGGGCGAAAAAAACCTGTTTAGCTGTCCTTTCCACGCCTGGGGCTACAGCAACAATGGTGACCTGGTCTCGATACCCAAAGAAGACCATTTCGGTCCGATAGACAAAAGCTGCAACGGCCTGGTGAAGCTGCCATGCACTGAAAAACACGGATTACTCTGGGTCAATCCGAATCCGGATGGCGATATCGATATCGATTCAATACTGGGCGACCTGGGCCCGGAGTTGGCATCATGGCAACTGGGAAATTTCGTCGTTAGTTCTGACACCACTTACGACCATGCAATGAACTGGAAACTTGCCATCGATACCTTCGGTGAGACCTATCATTTCAATGCGCTACACAAAGATACGCTGGCCGCCGATTTTTATGGCAATGCCCAGATGTACGATACCTTTGAGCGCAATCATCGAATGGCGCTTTGCCTGCGAAACATTGATTCCCTCCGAGACGTGCCGGAAGAAAACTGGAATATCCTGCTGGCGGCACTGCCGGTCTACTATATCTTCCCGAATATTCAGCTCATTCTTGGCCAGGGCGGACCGACGCTGGTCAGGGTTTATCCCGATGGCAACAATCCACACCAGAGCCATTCACAAATCAGTTTCTATATGTCACCAGATCTGGCCGATCTTGAGATGGATGATGAACGGCGAGAGCGCTACGAGAACATTCAGGAGCGCATGCTGGGCTTTGCCCGTGTCATCGAAATGGAAGACTATGTGGTGGCCGCGAGCTCACACCAGGGGATTCTTTCAGGAGCGCAGGAATACCTGACGTTCGGTAGAAACGAGCCTGCCCTGCATCATTACCACAACACCTATCGCGAAGCGCTCGGCATGCCGCCGCTCGAATACATCAGTAACTGACCATGAGCAGCCGGGCCAAACAAAAACGCGAGTCGCGCAACAGGATCCTGAAGATCACAGGTGCCAGGATGCGCAAAGAAGGTATTGATGGAGCTTCGATTGCAAAGATAATGCGGGATGCGGGTTTAACCCATGGCGCATTCTATGCCTACTTCGACAACAAAAACGAGCTGGCACAGGCTGGATTTCAGCATGCCATTGATTCAACACAGCCGCGCTGGTTTGGATCAAAGCACGGGGATGAGAGCTTTGCCGCGCGATTAAAACGACTGGCCGCAACCTACCTCTCAAAGCGCCATCGTGACAGTATCGATACCGGCTGTGCCATCAGCGCGCTGGCAACTGACGTACCGAGATCCGGCGAAGATTTTCAGGCGATCTATGAGCTGGCCGTCAAAAATACCCTCAAGCAGATTGGTGGGGATTTTCCGGACAAACAGAACGAGGCGATATTATTTCTGTCGCTCTGTGTTGGCGGTTTGTTGTTATCACGCAATGTTCAGGACGAAGAACTCTCCCGGCAGATCCTGGAAACGACCAGATCACATATCGAAGAAATGGCCTGATCCGGGATCCTCTGATTAATCAGAGCTTCCCTAGAGGCGAGCCTTGATACGTTTGTAGGCATCGTTGAGCTCTTCGGCAATAACGTTCACGGTCTGGCGGGTTTCCTCCGCTGCATCACCAAGTTTTGTCTCCATGTCTTCGAACTTTGATTCGAGCGTATCCCACTCGTCTTTCATCTCCGCTTTGGCCAGATGCATCTGGACACGAATTTCATCGCGTAGTGTCTTCATGTTTTCCAGTACTTTATCGAGTTCATCTGCCATGATCACACCCTGATTTTGTTATGGAAAATTAGCGTAACAGATTCAGAGTTGTGCGTAATTGATGAGAATCTCTTCCTTGTTCTGACGAAAATATCCTGTTAATCAGAGGTTCCCTGGTAAACCACTATTCACGTCCAGCGGCGACCATGAGACACTAGCCGCCTAAATCCACGGAGACAGGTCATGGCAGACTCGCTCGAATACAACCTGCTGGAAGATGAAACCAGGGAGTGCCCGTTCAAATACTTCGAAGCCATACGCCATCTGGACACACCTGTCTATTTCATGGATGAGATTGGCGCTTACTATGTCAGTCGATATGAAGATGTCCGCTATATCAAGAAGCACCCGGAAATATTCAGCAGTGACATATTCAAGATGGGGGCACAAAAAGGGGGGGCATCTCGAAATGTTGCGGAAGAATACAAAGCTAAAAACGGCTGGGCCCGTGTTTCAACATTGCAACGCACCGATCCACCTGTTCATACGAAATACCGCAAGTTAATCAACGATACTTTCTCCGTCGCGCGCATCAGAGGCCTGACAGGATACGTTGAAACCGTCGTAAACGATCTGATCGACAAGTTTATTGACGACGGCGAGTGTGACTTTATATGGCAATTCTCCGTGCCACTGCCCTGCACCGTCATCGCCGATCAACTGGGCGTACCAAGAGACAAGATCTGGGAACTCAAGGAATGGTCTGATGCCATGCTTGCGCCAGGCGGCGGCTTCGTTAAGGAAGAAGAAGCCCTGGCCTGTGCGAAACTGGTTGTCGAGGCACAACAGTTCTTCGCAGAAGTGTTAGCCGAAAGAAAGATCGAGCGCAAAGATGACATTATCTCGGATCTTGCCCATGCAAGGTTAAAAGACTCCCCGGACGGCCCAGAACGTGAGCTGGATATGTTCGAGCTCCAGGACCTGCTCGACCAGCTACTCACCGGTGGTAACGAGACCACAACCAATGCCATCGGTTCCGCATTAATGTTGCTACTGCAACGACCGGAATTAATGGACCGAATGCGCGATGATCCGCAACTGATCCGAAACTTTATTGAAGAGTCCTTGCGCTATGAAACACCTGTGCTGCACCTGTGGCGAGTGGTCACGCAAGACACGGAACTTGCGGGTGTAAAACTGCCCAAAGGCTCAAGTGTTGCCGTGGGCTATGCGTCGGCCAATCGGGATGAAGCAGTATTTGACGATGGCGAGGCCTTTAATATTGATCGCAAAAAAGCCGGGGCCCATCTTGCCTTTGGCTCCGGACCCCACCACTGCCCTGGCGCCGCACTGGCAAGGCAGGAAATGTATTCTGCCTTTATCATTTTACTGCATCGACTCGGCAACATCCGCACTACGGATCCAAATGAATCATTTGAGCACGTGCCCAGCAGCTTTCTGCGTGGTCTGTCTCACCTGAACGTGAAATTTGATATCAGGTCAAGGGACAGATATTTTCCGGACGCCTGCGTTTACTAAAATTACTATCAATGGAAACTACTATGACTGACTACAGGGAATCAGATGTCCCGGATCAATCCGGGAAAACGATATTTATTACCGGCGCCAACACCGGGATTGGTTTTGACGCTGCGCGCGTACTGGCAGAAAGGGGCGCAAGAGTCCTGCTTGGATGCAGATCCGAAGACAAGGCAAAAGAAGCAATAGCCAATATTCATGCGATCAAGCCAGAGGCTGATGTCGTCTGGGTTCCTCTTGATCTTGCCAGCCTGGGTTCAATAAAAAAAGCTGCCGAGATCGTCAACGGGGAAGAACGTCTTGATGCACTGATTAACAATGCGGGCGTCATGGTTCCACCAAAGATGACGACTGATGATGGTTTTGAGCTTCAATTTGGTGTGAATCACCTGGGTCATTTCGCTCTAACCGGTCACCTGATATCGATGCTCAAAGACCAGCCGGGTGCGCGCATCGTCAATGTCAGCAGCAACGCCCATAAAGGTGGCCGCATTGACTACGATGACATCAATGCAGACAAAGACTACAGCCGTATTGGTCGCTATTCGATGAGTAAGTTTGCCAACATTCTTTTCACCTATGAATTAACCAGGCGCCTGGAAGCCGCGGGTTCCAAGACAATTTCTGCCGCCTGTCATCCCGGGGGCTCAACGACTGAACTGGGGCGCCATATTCCGCCGTTATTTGCCATCTTGTTTGTGCCGATGCGACTGATCATGAATTCATCTGCCGAGGGTGCCCTGCCTACATTGATGGCGACAACACATGAGAGCGTCAATGGCGGCGACTATTTTGGGCCGATGAAATGGGGCGAGATGAGTCACTCGTCCCATCAGGTCGAAACAATCCCGGCTTCAAAGGATGAAGCTGACGCAAAACGTCTCTGGGACCTATCAACAGAACTAACCGGCGTGCAGTACACGTTTTAAGGAGTATAAATGAGCAATCCATTCAGATTCGGCGTTCAGTCGTTTAATGCTGATTCGGCAGAAGACTGGTCAGGCCAGGTTCAACGTGCAGAAGAGTTGGGCTTTTCTGCTTTTCACCTGGCAGATCACATTCTGGGGGCCGGTCCTGCACTGGAGAAAGCCAACCATCCTGAGCAGAACCTCGCCGCTATCCCGGCCATGGCCTATGCCGCAGCTGTCACTAGTAAAATCCATATCGGCTGTCGAGTTTTTTGTATCGACTACCATCTGCCGATCGTGTTGATTAAATCTGCAATGACCATCGACAAGCTTTCCGGCGGCAGGCTGGAATTTGGGCTTGGCGCTGGTTGGATCACCGAGGAATACGCTGCACTGGGCATCACAAAGGATGAACCACGGGTTCGCATTGATCGACTGGCGGACGTCATCGCAGGCATCAGGGCTTATTGTAGTGACGGCCCCGCCGACATTTGTAACAACACACTTGACTGGAAGGACTTCGAAGGAACGCCGAAACCCATTTCAAAGCCGCCGATTATGGTCGGTGGTGGCTCACCCAGAATTCTTCGCCTGGCCGGGAAAGAGGCTGATATTGTCTCCCTAAACTTCAACAACCGGTCGGGAATGATCGGTCCTGATGGCGTTAGTCTGTCAACCGAAAGTGAAACCCAGAAAAAAATAGGTTGGGTCAAGGAAGGAGCTGGAGATCGATTCGATGATCTCGAGATTGAAATCGGCGCCTATTTTACGTTTGTCATGGATGATCCATCACCCGTGCTTGGCCAGTTCGCGCAAATGTTTGGCATGTCAGAAGATGATATGAGAGTGCATCCCCATGCCTTGTTCGGATCTGTAGACACGATCTGTGAGGAACTGGAACGCAGAAGAGAGCTCCACGGAATTTCCTACATCACCGTGAACAAAGACAATATGGAAGCATTCGCGCCCATTGTTGATCGTCTGAACGGTAAGTGAACAAGTTGCACGGGAGCAACTTTCGTTGTGTTGAAAAACAGCCTGAACTTGCTATTTATGTCGATTGTATTCTGTCACTCAAGATCGCTACAATCGACTTCAAGTCGCCATTTTGGCGTGGAGAAAGCACATGAAAGCTGCAGTATTTCAGGAAGCAAATAAACCGCTCACTATTGAGGACGTCGATATTATCGATCCACGCGCCGGGGAGGTCCTGGTCAGAAACAAGTGTTCCGGGGTCTGCCATTCCGATCTGCACTTCGTAGACGGACTCTGGCAACTACCCATGTCCTGCGTGCTCGGCCACGAAGCTGCCGGGATTGTGGAAGCCATTGGCGAAGGGGTAACTTATGTGAAGCCCGGTGACAGGGTCATCATGAGTTTTAAACCCTTCTGTGGTAAATGCTACTACTGTCTTGGCGGTCGACCCAACCTTTGTAACGACCCGGAAATAGGCGCTGCATCTGCCAGTCGGTTGACATGGAAAGGAAAGCCCATCCTGCAGTTCGCCTCAGTCGGCTCGTTCGCAGAGATGATGGTGACCTCAGAGAACGGCGTTGTGAAAATCCCCGAAGAGATGCCCATGGCAGAAGCCGCATTAATTGGTTGTGGTGTCATGACCGGGGTAGGCGCTGCACTGTATACCGCAAAAGTCCCGGGTGGTGCGGACGTTGCCATTATCGGTTGCGGCGGCATTGGACTTAACATTATTCAGGGATGTCGAATTGCCGGAGCCGCAAAAATCATCGCCATCGATATTATCGATTCCAAGCTTGAGATGGCAACGAACTTCGGTGCAACACACACGATTAATTCCAAAGATGTCGATGACCTGCCCGGCGCTATTCGAGAACTGACGCAGGGTACTGGTGTTGAGTATGCGTTTGAGGCGATCGGCGTACCCGCCGCTGCCACGCAGGCTTTTAACATCCTTCGCGCTGGTGGTACGGCTGTCGTGGTTGGCATGCATCCACTGGGTTCCGAAATTTCGGTTCCGGGTCCAGCATTTCTTCAGGAAAAGAAACTGATCGGCTGCATGTACGGCTCTACCCGGTTCAGAGAACACATGCCGAAACTCATCGACCTGTTCCTGCAGGACAAGCTGGACCTCACCAGCCTCGTTTCAAGACGGCTCAAGCTGGAAGATGTTAACGAGGCATTCAGAGCTATGAAGGCAGGTGAAGTCGCGAGATCTGTGTTGGAATTCTGACGCCTGTCATTCTGACCGGGCTCAGTGTTAAACGGTCATCCTGAGTGTAGCGAAGGATCTCGACCTTAACTACCAGGTTGCCACTGCAGTAGAGTAAACACGGGTTCGGCATCGTTGTGATGTTCGAACGCAGCAGTTACCGGGCTGCCAATCACCACTTCCTGTTCGGGGTCTCCCAGCAGGTTACCGACCAATCGAACATGATCTGCCTGGGGGAGTTCAATGAGCACGACGATATAAGGTCCCTGCTCCTTTAACGCCGGATGAACGGGATGCCAGATTCGCTCATAACTATAGATCACACCATTGCCAGCCACTTGTTCGAAACCAATATCCTCGGACAGGCAGTGATGGCAGATCCATTCCGGGCCCCATTGAAACTTGCTGCAGGCATTACATTTCTGCAGCATGATCTTTTCTTCGCGCAAACCATTCCAATAAGGGGTATCCAAATCATCTGGTGAGGGCTGCGGTAAACCAGGTAGTAAATAGTTGTCGCTCATAACGTTGCCTCCGAACCAAAAATACAACTGGAAACCGGCGTTACCATCGGGCCAGAAATGGTCATTGATACATCCGCCGAATCGACCTGGTTGCTTGAATCTCCCCGAATCTGTCGCACCGATTCAAGGATCAGACCCAGCCCATGCATATAACATTCAGCCAGGTTGCCGCCACTCGTGTTCAGCGGCAACTCTCCGCTCTCCGCCAGGAACCTTCCCTTGACAAAGAACTCATTACATTCATCAGGTTCGCAAAAACCATGCTCCACCATGCTCATCAGAACCCCACCGGTAAAATTCTCGTAACTCTGCAGTACGTCGACATCCTTCGGCCACACACCCGCCATCTCATAGAGCCTGGGAGCAAGAGTCGGGAAAGTGGATGACGCATATTCAGGTGTATTGTGTACCGAGGCCCCGGCACGATAGTGGGAACCGCCGACTGAACCCAGTAAATAACTCGGTGTATGCGGGAAGTCTTTGGCCCGCTCAGCTGAGATCAGGATCATTGCCGCAGCGCCGTCATTTTCAAGACAGCAGTCGTACAGATGAAAAGGCTCGACGATCCATCGGGATTCATCATAGGTTTTCTCATCAAGTGGACGGCCATACATCACCGCCCTGGGATTATTCTGCGCGTGATGATAAGCCGCCAGGGATATCGCCCGAAGCGCAGACTGCTCAACCCCGTGATCATGCATGAATCTGACGACTTTCATGGCGAACATCTGTGCCGGTGACATCAAGCCGTAAGGAACCGTATGCGCAAAATCCCCCGAGATAGTATTGCGTCTCGGCCCCTGGCCAAATCTGCCAAACTGCCCCTGGGCCAGCGCACGAAAAACAACCACGCAGTCCGCAAGTCCGGTGGCAATTGCGGCGGCCGCATTGCCAACTGCGGCGGCCCCGCCGCCACCGCCGCCGCCCCATTGCATATTCGAAAACCTGAGCTCAGGACATCCGAGTGCCGCTGCGAGTCTGGATGGATCACTCCTGTCATTGCTAAATGACGCAAAGCCATCGATCTGGGTTGGAGAAATGCCTGCATCTTCACAGGCTGCCTTGATTGCTTTCAGCGCAAGCTTGAATTCAGGGTCAGGTGCTTCACCGCGCTTGTAGTAGTCAGTTTCCCCCACACCTGCAACGGCAACCTTTCCTCTTAAGGTTCGCTCACTCACTAACGTACTCCTACATTTCTCGCTAGTGCTGCGGCATCTGGCTGTTCAAGATATCGTTTGGGTACAGGCAACTTGAAAATTCTGGCCGCATTCAGACCCAGGATTCTGGCCCTCTCACTGTCATCCAGATTCCCCATGGTTCGCTCGATGGCTGCCGCAGAATGCGGCCAGGTGCCTTCATGATGCGGAAAATCATTTGCCCACAGGAAATTGTCAGTCAGGCCATTCTCCCGGGCAGTACTGAGTCCCGTTTTGTCTTCCTGGAATGTCGCGAAGCCGTTTGTCTGGAAAAACTCACTGGGTAACCGCGACAGTTTGGGTCGCACAAACATGTGATGTTTCCTATAGGCCTCATCCATGGCACTCAGAGCCCAGGCGACCCAGCCGATACCGGCTTCAACCGAGCCGAAGATGATATTGGGGAACTTGTCCAGAACCCCCGAGGCACAAAGATTGGCAATCGGCTCCATGGTCGGCGCCAGTGAATGCACGGCATAATTAATGATCGCGCCACCGTTGCCTCTCGATGTTCGAGGGTCTCTTCCGGTAGAAACATGAAAGGTAATCGGCAATTCAACCGCCTGAACACACGCCCATAAGTCGTCGAACTCTGGCAGGTTGTAATTGAGCTGCGTGTGATCCGGGGCACCCCAGACCGGCTTGCAGGGAAACGACACACCCTTGAACCCCAGTTTTGCGCAGCGTTCAATTTCAGCAATAGTGCCTTCGATCGAGGCCGGTGCAACACAGGCCATGGGCGCCAGGACATCGTTGAAGTCCGAAAACGTCTCCCAGACCCATTCGTTGTATGCCCGGCACATAGCCAGGGAAAATTCAGCGTCTGGCGTTGCCCAGATGGTCAGACCTTTATTGGGAAAGAGTATCTCAGCATCAACACCATCAAGGGCAAGGTCCCTGATACGATCTTCCGGCGTCTTGCCTGACTGGTTGCGCAACAGGTCTTCCGCCTCAAACTTGATGTTTTGCAATCGGAGCGGGCGAAAGCCTTCCGTTTTCTGGAACTTGTTACCCTTGCCGTCCGTGACGACGCCCGGTAGCCGGTCCCGAAGACTCTCGTCCATCCTGGTCGCCCACAAATCACTGGGCTCCTGGACATGCCCATCTGCAGACACCATAAAAAATTTGGCAGCATCATTGACCCGCGCGGTTCTGTCCCAGCCTTCATGTCCAGGGGTATCGACCCGCCATGCATTGGCTGCATCAATCGACTCACTCATTGCCTGTTCCTCACCAGTCTCCAACCTCAGACAGTAGCGAGGTTAAGGTAGCGACGCAACAGAGGCAGCCTGATCGAAATTTCAGCATCACCGGTCACCGATGTGTGCCAGCAAGAACACGGGAATATTCCTTATTCCAGTTAGACGGTTGTCAGGTGCCCTGACTCGGTCGATACTGCATCTTCTTTTTCGTGAGTCCCTTATCGCATGATTAAAGTCCATGGCGTACATCTATCCCCCTTTGTTCGGAAGGTACTATTGACCCTGGAATACAAAGGCATTCCTTACGAGAGTGTAGATGTCTTCCCGGGTTCTGAAGAACCAGAATTCAGAGCCATCAGCCCACTCGGCAAGATTCCTGTTCTTGAAGACGACGATTTTACTATTCCAGACACCAGTGTGATCTGCCGCTACCTGGATCGGGTCTATCCCGATAATCCTATTTATCCCACCGATGCCCGACTGGAGGCCCAGGCATGCTGGCTTGAGGAGTTTGCTGATTCCAAACTGATCGAAGCCTGCGCAGGTTTATTCTGGCAAAAATTCCTAAACCCGGCAATGTTTAATACCCCGACAGACGAGGCAGTAGTGACGGATATTCTTGAAAACCAGATGCCTGGCCTGCTCGAATATCTGGAGTCGCAAACACCAGAATCCGGCGTACTCGTGGGTGATGCGATCAGTATTGCCGATATTGCGGTAGTTACCTGCTTCCTGCAGGCGCGCTACGGCGATTTTGAAGTCGACGGTGAAACCCATCCAAAATTACGAGCCTACCTGGATCGAAGTCTTTCAAATGAGCTGGTAAAAAAACGCATGGAAGAAGAGAAAAAGGTTGTCGCCGCCCTGGCCGGCTAGTCTGCTCGAGCACATAGCGAACAAGATTGACAACATGTTGCGGGTCGCCCATCTTTTCCTGCGACTCGGCTAGCAGGCCCCGGCCAAGATTGGTGGTAAAACCGTCGGGCGAGATGGAGGTCACTCTAATGTCATCCCCGAAAGAGGTGACCTCGCCGGTTGATAAATTTACATACCTGCACCAAAGCCTTATTCTCATTGTCGGATGTGGATTTTATTTCGACCCCAGTTTTATTTTGGGGGCCTTTTTGTAATTTTTACTCCGACCCTAATTGTTTTTTGACAGGAACTGGAACTATGTCTGATGACAGACTTCACGCAGCAGCGGACAAACTTGAAATTATTGATCTCTCATCTAATTACATGCGGGGGCTCGATAGATTGGATGGCGAACTTGAAAGGTCCGTTTTTTGGGATGACGCTTACCTTGATTATGGTGTCTATGAAGGCGGACCGGCGGGGTTCGTTGATTACTGCCAGAATGCACTGGTAACTCACGCTTCGAATCATCACTTTATCGGCCAGGTCAACATTGATCTGCAGGGCGATGAGGCATTCGGTGAGGTTTACTACCAGGCTTTTCATCGCGTGAAGAATGAAGACGGAGAAGATCGGGACCTGTTTATCAGTGGGCGCTATGTCGATCGTTATGAGCGTCGGGACGGCGTCTGGAAAATCGCCTATCGAAGCGAGCTGGTTGACTGGGTTCGCGAAGAAGCGGCTGCTGATGCCTGGTTCGCAGGCTCACAAATGATCCTCGGCGCCAGAAAGCCGGACGATCCCTTGTACAAACGCGACGTGATGAATCAAACCTATTCTCCTGAATGACCAGGCCACTGGATCCTGAGCTTCTGGCCGCCTATCTCGAGACAGACTATTTCATCTCCGACGACCCTCCACTGCTGATGAACATCGGCAAGCAAAATGGTGACCTGCAAATATTGTTGGCAAGTTTTGGGGTCGATCAGGCAGCGTTTATCACCGCATGGAATCCACGCAGCCGGAAACTCTCCGACGATGAAAATGATGATCGCCAAAGTGCCTTACTTCTGGAAATCGAGCAGCTCAGGCACAACTATCTCGTTGCCTATGGTGAACGCGCTGATTGGCGTGAGTACAGCTATTTTGTAATGGGGATATCCAAAGAAAATGCATCTGACCTGGCGCAACAGTTTGAACAGAATGCCTATGTCTGGATCGACGATCGCGGGATTCCTGAACTTGTGACCCTGAATTTACCCTCTCAAGTTTGAATCTGCGACCCGATGTCAGCGGCTTGTCATTCCACCAGCGCACGCCATGCTACACGATTCCCTAACAACTTTACGATATCGCGATATTCATTCGAATGCAGCGCCTGCAGTGCAGACAGATTCTACTTTTTCATTGGCGAAAACGATTCAGTACCGTATATTTGGCGCCACTCACAGGGACGTCTCGAAGGAGGCCATGGATTGAAATTCGCTGTAGCGCTTGTCTGTTTAACTTTTGCGCCACCACCTGCAAGCGCCGATTTGTTTGAACCCTTTTCCACCTCCAACCTGAATCCATTCGTTCAAGTGAATGGACTGCCGACGACGAGGTCTGCCCAGCTGGTTGCTGACGGTCAATTGTCCTGGCAATTGCAGACGGAATTCGCCAATAACTTTACCGACAGTGCTGATACCCGGGAAGCTATTACCATTGATGGTGAGACCCACAGGTTCACGCTGTCGCTTCGCTATGGGGTGACCGACCGGTGGGAAGTCGGCGTTGAAATTCCCTTCGTGAAGCATACAGGCGGCTCCCTTGACAGTTTCATCGAAGACTGGCACAAGATCTGGGGATTGCCCAATAGCGGCAGAGGAGAAGTTCAGAATGACCAGCTGGCCTACCTGTACCAGCAGCAAGGGTTAAGTCCTATAGGCGTTCAAAAGTCAGCGTCCGGCATGGGTGATGTCCAGTTGAACTTCGCCTATAAACTATCGGAATCAGACAATCGCCAGTGGAGCATCCGGGGTGGTGTGAAACTGCCTACCGGGGATCCCGACGACATGACCGGGTCTGATTCAACGGACACCTATGTCAGCTTGCATCTCACTGACCCCGGCTTGTTGCAACATCCCGACTGGTATTTCCACAGCAACATTGGTGTTCTCGCACTGGGTAACGGCGACTTGCTTGAAGATCAACTGGAAGACTGGGCGGTATTTGGCTCAACTACGCTCGCCTGGCACGGTTGGCAAAATGTCAGCCTGAAGGCACAGCTGGATTATCACAGCCCACTTTATGACAGCCACCTAAAAGAGCTAGGCGATTTTTCCGCCCAACTGATTGTTGGCGGCAGTATAAAAATACGAAACCGGTTACTACTGGATATCTCGCTTAGCGAAGACATTATCACTGACACTTCCCCGGACGTGGTATTTCAAATCGGGATTCGCGGAAGCTTTTAACAAGCTTCTAACCCCGACCGATAAATGGCATCTGGGATGCCATGATGGTCATAAACTGCACGTTTGATGAGAGTGGCAGGGATGCCATCTGTACAATTGCTTCCGCCACATGGGTCACATCCATAGTGGGTTCCGGCCTGATGCTGCCATCCGCCTGGGGTACCCCATCACCCATTCTGGCGGTCAGCTCTGTCAGTGCATTACCGATATCTATTTGACTGCAGACTATATTATAGGCGCGCCCATCAAGAGAGGTTGATCTCGTCAACCCGGTGACCCCGTGTTTGCTTGCGGTATAGGGTGCAGACCCCGGCCTGGGTACATGTGCCGAGATGGAGCCATTGTTGATAATGCGCCCTCCCTGTGGCGCCTGCTCTTTCATTATTCGAAACGCTTCCCTGGTACATAGAAATGAACCTGTCAGGTTGACATCGATAACCCGGCGCCATTCTTCGACGGTAATCTCTTCAATCGATTTCGGTGGTGCCCCGCCTCCTGCATTGTTAAACAGCAGATCCAGCCGACCAAAATTATCTCGAACCTTGTCAAATAAACGCTGAATAGACCCGGCGTCAGCAACATCTGTTTCAACCGTTAAAGTTTCCTTCGCGCAGGATGCCGCCACCTGCTCCAGCCGTTCGAGACGCCTTCCCGCAAGAACCACACTGAATCCTGCTGCAGACAAGGCAATGGTTGAGGCAGCGCCAATTCCTGAACCTGCACCGGTTACCAACGCAACTTTCTGTTCACTCACATTAAAACACCTCAAAACTTCGAATTGAAAATACTACAGGAAATTGCTGAAGACACCGTGGTAACGTTCAACAAGGATTTCAGGATCACTCATTGCCACGTTTCGCCGCCAATCTCACAACGATGTTTCAGGAATACGAGATTCCTGATCGATTCACAGTCGCCAGGGACTGCGGCTTTAATGCAGTGGAATTCCTTTCCCCCTACGCATTTTCTGTTGATGAGGTCCGGCAAATGCTCCTCGATGCTGGTCTCAATTTGATTTTACTGAATATCTCACCTGGAGAAGGAGGCGAGGTTGGCACAGCGGCCCTGTCAGGCAGGGAAGCCTTTTTCCGGAATTCATTCCAGCAGGCGTTGACCTATGCCACAGGTCTTGCCGCACCGATGATCCATGTGTTGGCCGGTAAAAACACCGGGCAAGCGAAGACATCCGTTGCGCTCTTTATCGACAACATTCGTTGGGCGGCTGACCTGGCACTCGAACACGAAATCACCCTTTTACTTGAGCCCCTTAATACCCAGGATGTCCCAGGGTATCTCCATAGCCTGAGCGATCAAACAGCGGAGCTCATTAAACAAATCAATCGTGCCAATGTAAAAATGCAGTTCGATTTCTATCATCTGCAGATCATGGAAGGCAATCTGGCAGCTGGACTCTCCCGGCATTTCGATAAACTGGGTCACGTACAATTCTCCAGTGTGCCAGGTCGCCACGAACCTCAGTTCGGTGAAGTGAATGTTCATCATCTTTTCCAGCATCTGGATGAAATAGGTTACACAGGCTGGATAGGATGCGAATACTGGGCCAAACACGGCACCGTTACCGGTCTAACGTGGGGCGCAGACTACGGTATCGGCGGGAGTGAAAGTTTAGGGTAAATATTCATCGTTAAGCGCTACCACTATGCTTAAATAGTTGATGAGGTGCTGACTTATGCAGATCAGATTTATCTCAAAGGGTTTGGCCATCCTGTTAACACTGCTGTTGTCGGTGAACGTTGTGGCCGAGGAGACCCCGGGCGAAATTTGGCTCATTGATATCGACGGGGCCATAGGTCCCGCCACCAGCGACTATGTGCTCCGCGGTTTCGAACAGGCAACACTTAACGATGCCAGTCTGATTGTTCTTCGGATGAATACGCCCGGAGGTCTGGATGGCGCCATGAGGGATATCATTCAGGGCATCCTCGCCAGCCACATTCCCGTGGTCTCTTATGTGGCACCCAAAGGTTCACGAGCCGCCAGTGCAGGGACCTACATCTCCTACGCAAGTCATATCGCCGCCATGGCGCCCGCGACAAACCTCGGCGCCGCAACCCCTGTCCAAATAGCATCACCATCGATGCCCTCTGCACCAGGGAGCGAAGAAGAAGAACGAGAAGATGCATCGCCCAGCACTATGGAAAAGAAGATGGTCAACGATGCATCGGCCTACATACGGGGCCTCGCGGAATTACGTGACAGAAACGCAGACTGGGCTGAACAGGCGGTTCGTGAAGCAGCCAGTCTGGATGCGCAAGCGGCGCTGGAACTCAACGTTATCGATTTGATTGCTGAGGATCTGGATGACCTGATCCATAAGCTCAACGGCCGCATCGTGAAGACCGACGCTGGAGAAATTACGATTACTCTCAACAACCCCAGCATTTATGAATACAAGCCGGACTGGCGCACCAGAATTCTCTCGGTGATCACCAATCCAAGCATGGTGCTTATTTTGGGCATGATTGGCATGTACGGCATCATCCTGGAATTTTACAACCCCGGCTCACTCATTCCTGGCGTTGTCGGTGTTATCTGCCTGTTACTAGCAGCCTACGCGGTACAGTTACTGCCACTGAACTATGCCGGGCTGGCGCTACTGGTCGTAGGCATCTCTTTGATGGTCGCCGAGGCACTGGTGCCAAGTTTCGGTATCCTGGGTATTGGCGGGATTATTGCTTTTTCAATTGGAGGTCTCATGCTGTTTGATACAGATATTGATGCATTTCGGGTGGGACTTCCCACCATTATCGCCACAGCGACAGTATCGGCACTGCTCATCGGTGCTACCATCAGTATTGCCATGAAAATTCGCCACAAACGCGTTTCCACTGGCATAAAGGCGTTAATTGGTGAGCACGGTTATGCCCTGAACGATTTTGATAATAAAGGTCAGGTCAAAATTGGCGCAGAGATCTGGCAGGCGAATTCTAAGGACACCATCTCTGATGGTGACGAGGTAACCATTGAATCAGTCAACGGTCTCGTGCTGACTGTGAAAAAAATTGAAGGAGAAGCATCATGAATGAATTTGCTATTGTATTTGTCGTCCTGTTAGTCGGGCTGGCTTTCTATACGTTCAGAATACTTCGTGAGTACGAGCGAGGTGTCATTTTCTTTCTGGGTCGATTTCAGACAGTCAAGGGTCCAGGGCTGATCATTGTTGTACCTGGCGTACAACAAATCGTCAAAATAGATCTTCGCACCAAGGTGTACGACGTCCCAAGCCAGGATGTGATCTCCAAAGACAATGTGTCGGTCAAGGTCAGTGCCGTCATATATTTCCGGGTGGTAGACGCAGAAAAGGCCATTATCAATGTTGAAGATTTCTTCGAGGCGACCAGCCAACTGGCGCAAACAACGCTGCGGTCTATTCTCGGTCAGCACGAGCTGGACGAGATGCTGGCCCAGCGGGACAAACTCAATGCAGGCATACAGGTACTACTTGATGAGCAGACCGCAAGCTGGGGAATCAAAGTTGCCAATGTAGAGATTAAACATATTGACATCGATGAGTCGATGATTCGAGCCATTGCAAAACAGGCTGAAGCCGAACGTGAGCGGCGCGCCAAGGTTATTCATGCCACTGGTGAACTGGAGGCCTCAGATAAACTGCTGCAAGCAGCGAAGGTTTTGTCAGGACAACCCCAGGCTTTGCAACTTCGCTATATGCAGACCTTAACGGAACTTTCCAGGGATCGAAGCTCAATGATCGTATTCCCGCTACCTATCGACTTGATGGAATCATTTCGAGGTCTTTTGCCAGGGAACAGCAATACCGGTGGCGATTCTGGCGCGGGCGCAGGCACGAACTCGAGCGCAGCGACAGTTGCAAACACCGGGGCTTCAGACACGGACTAACGTTCAGCGTTTGTGCGCGTGGGGTGCTAAGGCTCCAGAGTCAGTTCCATGTAAATATCCGCGCGCGAATAGTCTGATGCATGGGGAAAGGGTTTCTCGATAAATCCGAGTTTACGGTAAAGGTTAATCGCCGGTGTCAGTTTCCTATTACTCTCAAGACACAGGCTTCGGAAACCCAATTCCCTGGCTTTGACTATGACGGCTTCCCCCAGCTGTTGACCAATCTGCTTGCCTTTTGCTTGCTCGGAAACCGCCATCTTGGCAAGCTCAGCAGTCGTCTCGGTCAACTTTATCAGTGCGCAGGTTCCCAGGATCTGCTCATCTTTCGGTTCCACGGCAAACAGCAGTTCGCCACCAGCGGCCAGGATCGTTTCTTCCGGATTCTCCAGTACCCGTGTGTCCGCGGGTTCCAATGTAAAATAGTGTGTTATCCAGGCGATGTTCAGATCCTTGAATGCTTTGGCATATTCAGGTCGATAACTTCGGATCTCTGGATTAAATTCGGCTGTCCGTAACTGGTCACCGAACCGGTCATAGAAATCCCTGGCTTGCAGACTCTCTTCCAGCGCCTGTAACTGGCGCATGAAATCACCACCACCTTCATCGACCGCAGTTTGCAGAGCCTGCCGAATATTTCTCCATGTCGGTTCAAGTTCCTGGTATTTATCGCGACCAATGCTAGTAAGCGCTAACACACGTTTTCTCTTGTCATTACGATCTCGATAGGGTGCCGCAAATTTTGCCCCGATTAGCTCGTTGGCAATCTTGTTAATACCCGGGTGTGACACGCCGAGGCCCCGGGCCAATCCCGTGATCGAGGTCGGACCTTTCCGAAAGAGATAGACGAACACGGGAAACCACCTGGGCTCAAATCCCACATCTTCTGATTGATATACCCGTACGCCATCTTGCATCAACGCATCAGCCAGACGCTTCAACCGGCTACCCAGCGCCAGGGCCCCTAATTCCTGCATCATATCGGTCATTGTGGCGATCCTCAGAGAGAGCTTTATAGGTAATTACTTACGTAATATATTACTTATAGTCATGATTGCAATAGCTGTTCCGCGACGCGACAGCAACATTCGGCTATTGCACTCTCCTACTGTCCTGTTTACTGTAATCGCATGAAAATAACGCCCCTGACGGGCCTGATCGGCGCAGAAGTCGAAGGCATCGACCTTAAGAACATGGACCAGAACACCTTTGACCGGGTTGAAGCTGCCTTTTCCAAACATCTTGTGCTGTGTTTCAGGGACCAGGAACTGAACCCCTCACAACTTCTGGCATTGACCAATCAGTTAGGCGGCGTCGGCGAGACGCCCTATCTGGCGGGCCTGGATGATTTCCCTGACGTGGTTGCTGTCATCAAGGAAGCCGACGAAAGTTCGCCGCTCACTTTCGGGGCAGGCTGGCATACAGATTTCACCTTCCAGCAACAGCCTCCGTCTCGAACGCTGCTATATGCCGTCGATACTCCAGCGACCGGTGGCGACACCTTGTACGCAAACCTGTACGCCGCCTACGACGCGTTATCCGATGGCTTGAGGGCATCGTTAAACCAGATGCAGGCGATTCACAGCGCCATCCGGTCATATGGCCCCAACGCCACACTTAAAAACCATATGGAGAATATGACAATTACCAACGAAGCCCGCGAACCGGACACAATGAGCCACCCGGTGATCAGGTTACATCCCATCACGAGAAGACCAGCACTGTGGGTAAATCCAACCTATACCCTACGATTTGCAGATATGACCGAAAAAGAAAGCGCTCCTCTGCTGCACTATCTGAACCAACTGGCTGTCTCACCTTCCTACAGCTGCCGCGTGACCTGGAAGCCAGGTACCCTGACCATGTGGGATAATCGTTGCACCCAACACTGTGCAACTTCAGACTACCAGGGCAAGCGCAGGGAAATGTGGCGAACGACCGTTGCAGGAGAGCAGCCCCTGGCCTACGACAGAGAAGCGATTAGCCAGGATGCGCGATAAACTATCTCTGGAGGCATCTGACGGCATCTCACCTGCTGCGCCTCATCCACCCCAACCGGAGATTCCAGCGTGGCTGTGGTGGTCCTATCAACTTTACAAATGGCTGATTGTCATCCCGGTCATGCTGTTCTCTACATTCTTCTTCTGCACGATCATTATCCTATTTTGCTTTGCCGGCCTGCCGGAATTCTCATCGAAAGTATTCGGCACCCTGTGGGCGCGACTCAACGCATTCGTTACCTTGATGAACATTAGCGTTTACGGAAAAGAAAAACTGCGACCCGGTCAATCCTACGTTCTGGTTGCCAATCACCTAAGCCTGCTGGATATTTATGTGCTCTATGGCTTTTCCGGACTGGATCTGAAATGGGTCATTAAAAAAGAATTGAGAAAGATTCCTGTTCTGGGGCTGGCCTGCGAATTGATGGGACATATCTATGTCGACAGATCCAACACTGAGTCTGCACTCGCATCGATTGAAACAGCGCGTCATCAAATACAAAACGGCATGTGCGTCATTTTTTTCCCCGAGGGAACAAGATCAAGAACTCAAGAGTTGCGTCCTTTTAAGAAGGGCGCATTTGGCATGGCCAGGGACCTTGGCATACCGGTTGTACCCGTGAGTATCCACAACACCAACAGAATCTTGCCGTCCGACGGACTGGACTGGCGCCCTGGCGCCGTACAGCTCAGGTTTCATGATCCGGTCCTGGTCGACCAGGACGCAGACCTCGACCAGTTGGCGGTAGATACACGATCGACAATCGTTGACGCACTCAACGCTGATTAGGTAGCCGCACAATTCAGGCTCTGACATACTCCGGCATAACTAGACCTACTTAACGAAAACACCTGACACAACATAGGGAAGCGGCTATGCGAAGCAATCACGTCCTACAGGCCTGGCGTGCCAACAAACAAACCATTGGCGCCTGGATGTCGATCGATTCCAGTTACACCGCGGAGACACTGGCACACGCAGGCTTCGATTGGCTCTGTCTTGATATGCAACACGGCATGCTGGACTACCAGGATGTAAAACAGATGCTAACGGCCATTTCCACTTCGCATGCCATTCCCATTGTGCGCGTACCCTGGAACGAGCCCTACCAAATTATGAAGGTACTGGATGCCGGTGCTTATGGCATTATCGTGCCCCTGGTTAACAATCGCGAGGAAGCCGAGCGCGCTGTGTCCGCCTGCAGATACCCGCCGGACGGCATGCGCTCGTTCGGGCCAAATCGAGTGACCTTCTATTCGGGCAGAGGCTATGTCAGGGAAGCCAACAACGAAATCGCCTGTATCGTCATGATCGAAACCGCCGAGGCGCTGGAAAACCTGGATGACATTATGTCGACCCCTGGCGTTGATGCCGTCTATATCGGACCTAACGACCTGGCCTACGCGCTCGGCTTAAACCCGGCAGGTGACAACAACGAACCGAAACACGTCGAGACAGTCACCCATATTCTTGAGACGGCAAAAAAGCACGGCATAGCTGCCGGCATACAGACCGGCTCGCTGGAATATACTCGTCGATATCTTGAACAGGGATTCCACATGGTCACCCTTGGCTCAGATCGCGCATGGATGGAAAGGCTCGCACGGCAGGAACTCAAGCAAGCGCGGGAAGGCACTGGCGCCGAAAAAATTGAACCCGACGGGAATTTCTACTAGGGAAGGTCTGACCTACTTTTTCTTCTTCGAATTTTTTCGCTTTCGGCGCTGCTTTCGATCGGCTTTCAACTTTTCTTCGGTGACCGCTTTAAAGCCCTGTTGGACTTTTTTCAGTTTTTCATCTTTACGGGCATGCACATGCGCATGACTCGCTTGCTCGAATGGTATGATTTTCCCTTTTTTCTCTTTCACTGTTTCGCTTCCAGGCCGTCGCTCAACGCATCACGGATAACGCCATTTAGTTCTGTCAACCTGAATGACTTACCGACAACACGTTGCGTTATGTCCTCCTGATTGTAAACCACTCATTAAAACAAGCCCGGCATCTTTTTTTGAACCAGCAGCCGCAGGGGCTATTATGAATTTTTGCGCGTTTGGCAACCCAGCGGAGATCAGTATGGACAACGTAATTTCTCAAACCGTGCTATTTCCAGTGCCGGCAGAAACGCTATTTCATATGTACCTGGATCCGACTGAACATGAAGCGATCACTGGCTCACCTGTACAGATCGCTATCAACCCCGGCGCCAAATTCAGTGCGTTTGACGGCGCACTGAGCGGTAAGATTCTTGCCATTGTCGCCCCACACCTAATTGTGCAATCTTGGCGATCGAAAGAATTCAAACCAAGCGATCCAGACTCAACGCTGGTTCTAAGCTTCACCTCGCAGGACGGCACTGGACGGATTGATTTGGTGCATATCAACGTTCCGGATCATGACCTTGATGCAGTTAGTGAAGGCTGGGACCAGTTCTATTGGATCCCGTGGCGAGAATATTTGGCGCGAAAAGCAATATGAAGATGTCGCGTTCGACAACTGACTTCGTGCCATTGTTGCCACCGTCGAATTGCATATAAGTCGCCAGTCATTTCGCCAGACAGTGGGCAATGAGAGTCGAAGGAATCAGGGATCGCTGATCTCAGCCTGACTCTGGGATATTATGCATTGTGAAATTTTTCAGCGAGATCAGGAAATGAATCAACTAAGATCCGATGCCAATCATTGTTTTGTCTGTGGGCCAGCTAATCCAATAGGTCTACAACTGGAATTCAGGCTGGAAAATGACATTTGTTGCGCGACCTTTACCCCATCAGAAAACCACTGTGGCTACGATCAGGTCACCCATGGCGGCATCGTATTTTCCGCACTGGATGATGTGATGGCGAATTGGCTGTTCCTGAAAGGCTTTAAAGCGTTCACCGCGAAATGTGAAATACGATATCGCGACGCGTTACCGATCGGCACCCGGGTTAACCTGGAAGGCATTTGTCTCAAGCAAAAAGCCCGTCTTACCCAAATGAAAGGGCTGATGATTCGAGATGACACAAAGGAAATCGTCGCCGAGACGGAAGCCAGCTTTATGATGATTCCGGACTGATAATCTTCTCCGCCAGCAGGCCGACGGATACTGCATACTTGTTGGCGCAGTTGTATCTCAGGATCGCACGGTAGTTGCCACCTACCAGGTAGCCAGTTGCTACGCCTTTTTCCGGTGCAACCAGCGCATAATCCTGATTGTTCAGTTGATAGGCAGGCTGAACACCTTTTTCAATCCAGGCTTGCGGTTTCATCTTCCGCGAATGATGTCGAAGTGCCCGACAACTGGGATCAAAGTGTTCAGGCTTGAGCGCTTCGAAATCAAGATTACCGAATGCCGCTGGACCGCCCCATCCAGCACCCTGAATCCAACCGGCCTTGTTCAGATAATTAGCAATAGAAGCAAACACATCGGCCTGGTTTGACCAGATATCGGCTCGCCCATCACCGTCGTAGTCCTGGGCGTAAGACAGGAAACTACTGGGCATAAACTGACTTTGACCCATGGCACCCGCCCATGCGCCGACAAAATTTTCATGACTAACGTGTTTTTCATCGAGAATAACCAGTGCTTTGATCAATTCAGAAGTAAAGTATGCCGAGCGACGCGGATCATGGCCGAGGGTCGCAAGAGAACGAATGATGCTGTACTTGCCCTGGTAACGACCGAAGCTGGTCTCTAATCCCCAGAATGCCACCAGATATTCCGGGTCCACGGAATAGGTCTCAGCGATCTCCATCAGCAGGGTTTCATGTTGCCGAAAAAGGCGCCTTCCTTCCTGGATACGAAACGGCGTGACTCGGGCTTCGAGGTACTCATCAAAGGTTTGTACAAACTCTGGCTGTTTCCGGTCAAAGCCGATGACTCGCTCATCCGGTACCAGGCCATCAAACGCCTCATCAACGGTCACCGCTGACACACCTGCCTCAATCGCCTTACCCCGAACCTCGTTCAGGTAATCAGAAAAAGTAGCTGCTTCAGCAAGGGCACACGGCCAGATCAATACACTTATTGTCACGAGGAGGCACGATCGCCTCATGATAAACTCCTTGTTTTTCCTTTACAGATTATGCCAAACGAACTCTCAACGCCTGCAGGATTTTGGCGCCGCCTGATTGCCATGGCCTACGATGGGTTTCTAATCGTTGCTATCTGGTTCGTTACCACCATCATCATGGTCGCCTTACTCAATAAAGGAAATGTGGTGCAAGGCCCCGCTTTTCAGCTACTCCTTTATATGGAGGCTGGCGCCTTTTACACCTATTTCTGGCATGTCAAAGGCCAAACGCTGGGGATGCAGGTATGGAAAATTCGGACCATCAACGACAGCGGGCAGATCCTAACCCTCGGCGAATGCATTGTCCGCTTTTTCTTCGCCACCTTTTCCCTCATCTTTTTGGGACTTGGGTATGTCTGGATGCTTTTTGACCGTGAAGGACTCACGTGGCACGACCGCGCCTCAGGCACACGCGTTATCTACCTGGGAAAAGAAGCCTACTCACCTTAGAAATTCTCACGTGCCATGGTGCCTGCTACCTGGCAGACGCGCCCAGACCGGTTATCCGAGCGATCAAATCGCTGAATCTATCTATCTGGAATGCCAGCAAGGCAATGATGATAAATATCCCGTGTACCCACCACAATCCCAGTTCCATTGGCAGGTCTTGCTTTTCAATCCCGGAACGGGCGCCAGACAAGGAAATAATATAAAGAAAACAAATGATCATCGCCGGAACCAGTCGCGTAAATCTGCCTTCCCTTGGATTAACTTTTGAAAGTGGAACCGCCATTAGCGCAATAATAGGGATCATCAGCACGATTGATATTCGCCAGTGCAATTCTGATACGGCTTCCGGGTCGCTTGCCCCAAAAAGCTCGGCAGTCGGAATCGCTGTGCGTCTTTTCTTCGTTTTTACCGGATTACCTTTTTCAATAAGCTGCCCATACTCTTCATAGGTGATGACTCTATAGTTTTTTTCTCCGGGATTTCCCCGATAACGTGTCCCATCCTTCAATACCAAAAACCTTCGTCCCATACCATCGACCTGCGTTTTACCGGATTCGGCGATGACAGTGACAGTTCCTCCAGGTAATTTGCCGGATTGCTGATATTCGTTGATAAAAATACGGGACAAGTCTCCGTCCCTGGTGGCACCACCTGCATAGGTCACTCGCTGACCAGAGTCCAACATTTGGAATCTCCCCGGGGCCAGGGTGTCAAACTCTGTCAGGGTTTTTTGATCGCGCAGCAGAGCCTCAACCTGGCGTTCGCCCAACGGTTTCAGCCAGAGTGCGATTGTTGCGGTCATTATCATGACTATCATCGCCATAATGAGGGTCAATCCGACAAGGCGCGCCGGGCTGAGGCCGCTGGACTGTAATACGACCATTTCGTTGTCCACGTGCAGGCGCCCGTATACCAACATGATCGACAGAAAGAAACTCAAGGGCAAGATGAGTTCCAAAAAACCAGGCATGCGATAGCCCATTAGTGCGAACAACACTTCAGGCGTCATTAACCCGGCTGCAGCGCGGTCCAGGTAACCTCCGAAACGCCACCCCATCGAGATCACCAGCACAATGCCCACCACGGCAAACATGGTCAAAAATATTTCTTTCGCAAAATACCTGAATAGAATCAAGGTCGAACTCCACCGGTCCCAAAATAACGCTTTTTGTGTATTGGACTCCTCATAAAAGTTATATTAAGACAGATAGCCACGCAAGAAAATTCTGAAGGAGTCAATATGAAGTATGGCACACGGATGGGTAGCCCGGCGAAAGCACGAACCCAATGCACTATCGTGGGTGTCTACGACAACGGCCAGTTATCTGAGTCAGCCAAAGCCATCGACAAGGACAGCAAAGGCTATATCAGGAAGATACTGAAGCGCGGCGATATCAGCGGCAAGGCAAACCAGTTACTGGTCATTCACGATGTCCCGAACGTCAATGCCACACGCGTACTGATCGTTGGACTGGGCGACCCCGACGCCATGGACGGCGCCAAATTCGCAGGTATCAACCGTTCGGTCATCGGCAAACTGCAAGCCATTTCTTCCAAAACAAATCTCTGCTGCCTGCTCGAAGTCGAAGTGCCCGGTAAAGATATATCCTGGAAGGTCAAAAAAACCATCGAATCCTTCGACGCAGGCTTGTATTCGTTTACCGAGATGAAAGGCAAACCGCCCGAGAATTCTGCTGAACCTGAATCCATGGAGCTTTTTATTGCGGATAAATCGGACCTGGACACAGTGCGCGGCGCAATGACTGTTGCCAACGCGCTGACGGCTGGCATTAATACGGCGAAAGACCTGGGGAACTTGCCTGGCAATGTCTGCACGCCTACCTATCTTGCTGACAAAGCCAAGCAATTGGCCAAAGACTACGCCTCGATCACAACAAAAGTCCTCGAAGAGAAAGACATGGAAAAGCTTGGCATGGGCGCATTCATGTCAGTCACGCAAGGTAGTGATCAACCCGGCAAAATGATTGTGATTACTTACAAGGGCGCGAAAGCCAAAGACGCGCCGCACGTGCTGGTGGGAAAAGGCATCACCTTCGACACCGGTGGTATCTCTTTGAAGCCCGGCGGCAGCATGCATGAAATGATCTGGGACATGTGTGGTGCAGCGAGTGTATTTGGCACCATGGTGGCCATCGCGGAACAGGGACTCCCTTTAAACGTTGTTGGCGTCCTGGCTGCTGCCGAGAACATGCCCTCTGGCGATGCTTCCAGACCCGGCGATATTGTGACCTCCATGTCAGGCCAGACGGTGGAGATTTTGAACACTGATGCGGAGGGTCGACTGGTGCTTTGCGACGCATTGACCTATGTGGACAAATTCAATCCGGTAACGGTGATTGATGTCGCCACCCTGACCGGCGCTTGCATCGTTGCGCTGGGCAGCCACGCGACAGCCATGTATGCCAATGACGATGGTATAGCGGAAGATCTAACCAGAGCCGGTGAAGATTCGCTGGATCGAGTCTGGCGTATGCCTTTGTGGGAGGACTATCAAAGCCAGATTAATAGCGCGTTCGCGGACATGGCCAATATTGGAGGCCGGGAAGCTGGCAGCATCACAGCAGCCTGCTTCCTCGCCCGTTACACCAAGAAATATCGCTGGGCACACCTGGATGTTGCAGGCACTGCGTTTAAAGGTAGCGGGCCCACCAAAGGCTCAACCGGTCGACCCGTCAATTTACTGTTTGAATATCTGAATAATCTAGTGGCCTGAGCAATGACGACAGAACAGTGACGCCAGATCAGTGACCCGAATCGACTTTTATCAAATTGCCGGAGATGAGCAAAATTTCACCTGCCGGTTGATCGATATGGTTTACCGCCTCGGGCATCGAATTTATGTTCACACGACAGATGAAAAACAGGCGGAATCTCTGGACGAACACCTCTGGTCTTTTCGGGAAGATGTCTTTATACCTCACTCGCTGCGATCTCAGGCGCTGGACGTCCCCATCAAGATCGGGTTCGGTGACGAAGCCGAGGATCACGGGGAAGTTCTCATCAATCTATCTGGCAAGATTCCCGATTTCTTTTCTCAATTCGACAGGGTTGCCGAAGTCGTGCCCGTCGATGAAAATAGCCGCCGGGTAGCGCGTGAAAATTACACCTTTTACAAACAGCGTGGCTATGTTTTGCACTACCACGAAATGAAAAAACCACGAGATGAAATAGCCACGAGATGAGCTAGCGTATATGGATGACGACGAAAATAAACCCGGTATCACCCAGATCCCACTGCTGCACGATCTTTTGTATGACGCTTCCCTGCCACTGCGACCGCCACCGAGACCCACAGGAACAAAAAACAAAATCAATTATTCACCGGACTATGATCCCGACACCCTGGATCTGTTCAAAGATGAAGAGAGCGGAGCAGACCTGCAGCTCAATGAATCAGTAGCCGATGAGCTCAGAGAATCCGCCGGCCAGGTGATCGACGATCTTGTCGAGGAATTCTCCCAGGAACTCAGTCATCGATTACGGGGAGAGCTGACAGATCAGCTGGCCTCTATCCTTAAGGAGCTGAATCACAGGACCGATCCGGACAAAGCTCCCTAGCGCCAGGTCCCTCCCGGTGTATAATCGCGCTTTTTTTGGCCGCAGCGATTTATTAACAACATTCGCCGCAGCGATTTATTAACAATATTCGCCGCAGGCGCTTTATTAACAACCATTCGCCTCAGCGATTTATGAACAACATTCGCCGCAGGCGCTAGTGACATAACGATGACCAAGTATTCGCCGCAGGATATAGAAGAATCCTGGTACCAGAAATGGGAAGAGAACAACTATTTTGCCCCGTCAGGTAACGGGGAATCCTATAGCATTGCCATCCCCCCACCCAATGTCACCGGCACCCTGCATATGGGGCACGCCTTCCAGCACAGTCTTGTGGATTCGTTAATCAGGTACCAGCGAATGAGCGGCAAGAACACGCTCTGGCAAATGGGCACGGACCACGCTGGCATTGCCACGCAAATGCTGGTTATCGAGCAACTGGCGTCAGCCGGGATCAAACCGTCGGACATCGGCCGTGATGCCTTCGTCGAAAAAGTCTGGGAATGGAAGGAAAAATCCGGCGGAACTATCTCCAGGCAGTTGCGCCGGTTAGGTGCGTCCCTGCACTGGGAAACCGAGCGTTTCACACTGGACGACGGCTTGTCAGAAGCCGTACTGGAAGTCTTCGTCAGGCTGCACGACGAAGGCCTGATCTACCGGGGCAAGCGACTGGTCAACTGGGACCCCGTGCTAAAGACCTCCATATCCGACCTGGAGGTGGAATCCGAAGAAGAACAGGGACATTTATGGCACTTCCGCTATCCTCTGGCCGATCAGCCGGACCAGTATCTCACCGTCGCCACCACCCGACCGGAAACGATGTTAGGCGACACCGCCGTCGCTGTTAACCCACATGACGAGCGCTATAAGTCATTGGTCGGCAGCGAAATCATCCTGCCACTCACCAATCGGCGAATTCCAATCATTGCCGATCAGTACGTTGATATGGAATTCGGTACAGGCTGCGTCAAGATCACCCCGGCACATGATTTCAATGACTATGATATTGGCACCCGGCACGATTTACCGCTCATTAACATCTTCAACGATGACGCCACACTTAACGAAAACGTGCCAGAAAAGTATAGGGGTATGGACCGGTTCGAAGCACGGGAACTCATTGTCAGTGACCTTACCGACCTGGGTCTGCTCGACAAAATAGACGATCACACTCTGGTTGTCCCCAGAGGTGAAAAGTCAGGGGTCATCGTCGAGCCTTATCTCTCCGATCAATGGTGGGTTGACATTAAATCCCTGGCAGAACCCGCTATTAAGGCCGTCGAAGACGGCGATATCGAATTCATACCCCGGAATGCCGAGAATATTTATTTCTCCTGGATGCGCAATATTCAGGACTGGTGTATCAGCCGCCAGTTGTGGTGGGGGCACAGAATCCCGGCCTGGTATGACGAGCAAGGCAAGGTTTATGTCGGCCGCAGCGAAGCCGATGTCCGGGAAAAACATGACCTGCCCATCGAGCTAAGCCTCGAGCAGGACCAGGATGTACTCGATACCTGGTTCTCATCGGCGCTCTGGACTTTCTCAACCCTGGGATGGCCGGAGCAAACCCAAGAACTGGAAACCTTCCATTCCACAGACATCATGGTGACCGGCCATGACATTATCAGCCTGTGGGTATCGCGCATGATTATGATGACCCTGAAATTTACCGGCGAAGTGCCGTTTAAAAAGGTCTACATACACGGTCTGGTCACCGATGCCCATGGACAAAAGATGTCGAAATCCAAAGGCAACGGCCTTGATCCGATGGACATCATCAATGGCATCTCACTGGAAGAGCTAATTCGCAAAAGAACCGATAACCTGATGCAGCCACGAATGGCGCAGCGCATCGAGAAGGCCACGAAAAAGGAATATCCGGAAGGTATTTCAGCCTATGGTACCGATCCTCTGCGATTTACCTTCTACTCCATTGCGACACGTACTCGCACGGTTTCTTTTGACATAAAACGGGTTGAAGGCTATCGCTACTTCTGCAACAAGCTGTGGAACGCCGCTAATTTTGTCTCAACAAATATCAGCGATCATGCCGACGACCTGAATCGGCAGGATGTTGAACTTTCCGCCATTGATCACTGGATCATTTCAGAGTTTCAAAAAACGACCGCCGCAGTTCATCTGGCGATGGAAACCCTTAGATTCGATCTGGCTGCCAAAGCTATTTATGAATTTGTCTGGGATGAGTTTTGTGACTGGTACCTGGAACTGACCAAACCCATCCTCAATAGCGATGATTCAACGATCCAACAAAAATTGGGGACGCGGCAAACCCTGGCAAGAATACTCGAATCCATGCTTCGCCTGGCTCATCCGTTTCTGCCATTTCTAACAGAAGAGTTGTGGCAGAAAATTCCATTAACCGTACGCGAATCCGGCGATACGATCATGCTGCAGCCTTTCCCGACCGTTAACGAACAATTGGTCAACGAAGAGGCTCATGCCGATATTGACTGGCTAAAGAAGGTCGTCACGGCTATTCGCAATATCCGGGGAGAGATGGACATATCTCCAGCGAAGAAAATTCCTGTGTTTTTTGCCAGGGGCTCGGAAAATGATCGAAGTCGGTTGGATAAATTTTCCGGCTTGCTTGAATTTCTCATCAGGCCAGAGGCATTAACCTGGCTTGACGATGACAAGGAAAGACCCCTATCAGCAACCGCTTTGGTCGGTGATATGGAGTTATTGGTGCCTATGGCCGGGCTCATCGATAAGGAGTCCGAGTTAAGCCGCCTCGATAAAGAGATAGAACGTAAAGAAAAAGATCGAGAAAAAACAGCAGGAAAGATCAACAACCCCAACTTTGTCGATAAAGCCCCGGAAGATGTGGTGCAAAAGGAACGTGACAAACTGAAAGCGCTGGATTCTGCCCTTAAGAATCTGGCAGAGCAGCGCGCAAGGATTGCGGCTATTTAGGTTATTCTACCGCCAGGATCACTTTGCCCGTTGTTTTGTCGGTGGCGATTAAATCATGTGCCGCAGCAACTTCCGTAATCGGGAACACCTGCTCAATGATCGATTTTATTTCACCCGCCTCAATCCTGGGCCATACTTTTTCTTCCAGCTGAGACATCACCATGGCTTTTTCGCCCAGCGGCCTGGCACGCAATGTTGATCCAATCACCCTGGCACGCTTGATCATCAGCTGACCCAGATCCAGCTCTGCGGTGGCTCCGCTCATCAGACCGATCAGCACCAGGCGACCACCCACTCCCAACAATGAAAGGTTGTCTGCCAGATACCCAGCACCCACAGGGTCTAAAATGACATCAATGCCCTGCGCTCCGGCGAACTCAGCGGCCTTGTCAAGGAATGAACCTTCATGCCTGTTGCTACCTGCAGATGCCCCCAGCGCCAGGCAGGTATCGAGTTTATCTGCAGAGCCAACTGTCACAAAGCAGGGAGATCCAAATGCATTACACAACTGGATAGCAGCCGTTCCGACACCGCTGGCACCTGCGTGAATGATCACTTTTTCTCCAGCCTCAAGGCCGGCCTCAATAAAAATGTTGAGCCAGGCAGTGGCAAACACTTCCGGCAAGCCCGCGGCCTGTTCAAAAGACAATCCAGCAGGCATGGGTAACACGCTTCCCTCATCCACCGCCGTATATTGTGCATAGCCGCCACCGGCCAGCAATGCACAGACTTTGTCCCCAATGGCATATCGAGTACATTGATCCCCGACCGCCGCGACTTCACCTGCACATTCAAGCCCCATGACAGGACTTGCTCCAGGCGGTGGTGGATAAAAACCACGTCGCTGCATTAGATCAGCACGATTAATCGCCGTAGCATGTATCTTGATCAGCACTTCCTGGTCAGCGGGTGCAGGCTCCTCGAATTCAGACCAGCTTAGAGAACTATCTTCCGACACTAATACTGCTTTCATGTGGACTCCGACTAATAATGGGGTGGTTTTTCATCGTCAGGAAAATTCGAGTCCGGTATCACGGCTTCAAGTTTTCTTAACTGGTCGAGCAGGATTTTTAGCTGCCGTTCAGTTGACATCATCTGCTGTTGCTGACTGGCCAGGGCGTCATCAAGCTTCTGTAACATGTCTTCCTGAAAAGATAGGCGTTCTTCTAAAACATCAATTCTCTTTTCAATGTCCAACGTCAGTACCTTGTCCTCACCTTCACACCCTGCTCGCTCAGCCAGGCCTTCAGACCGCTTATAGTATAGTCACCGTAATGTACCATCGATGCCACCAATGCGGCATCGGCTTTGCCTTGCGTTAACACTTCGAGCAAATGCTCCGGCTTGCCAGCGCCGCCTGAGGCAATAACCGGTATCGACACCGCTTCAGAAATCATGCGGGTCAGATTGATGTCATAGCCCTCGCGAGTTCCGTCGGCATCAATGGAATTTAAGACCAATTCGCCAGCTCCTAATTCCTCGCCCCTTAGTGCCCACTGCAGTGCATCTACACCGGTTGGTGTTCGTCCGCCGTTGATAACGACCTCGTAGCCACTCGGAAGCTCTCGTGACATCGTAGCTTTGAGAATATCCATTGAAAGCACGGTGTTCTGGTTACCAATGGCATGAGCACATTCGGCGATGAGTTCAGGCCTTTTGACGGCTGCTGAGTTCACGTTAATTTTTTCCGCGCCCGCCCAGAGCAGTTTGTGGGCGTCTTCAACACTGCGAATACCCCCTCCTACAGAAAAAGGGATATAGACCTGGCTGGCAACTTGTTCGACAACATCGAGCATAATGTCGCGAGCGTCGCTGGAGGCAGTAATATCATAAAAAACAAGTTCATCAAGGCCGTCCTCGTAATATTCCCTGGCTTTGGAAACCGGATCGCCAATATCTTTTGTATCTACAAATTTGATGCTTTTAGCGAGATTACCGTCTCGAACATCCAGGCAAGCGATGATTCTTTTGCTTAACACGGCGACCACCGGGCAAATCCACTGAGTAATTTCAGACCCAGTTCGCCGCTTTTTTCCAGGTGAAACTGTGTCGCGAACAGGTTGTCCTTACCAATGACCGAGCAGAAGTTTGTGTCGCCATATTCAGTTGTTCCCAGCACCTGACTATTGTCCAGTGGCCGGGCGTAATAACTATGGACGAAATAGAACTCATCGCCAGAACGAATGTCAGCAAACATCGGGTGCGGTTTTTCGATGACCAGCTGGTTCCAGCCAATATGCGGCACCTTAATGGATCTGTCTGCGAACTCGAATCGTTCGCAAACGCCACGCACCAATCCGAGACAGTTCTTGTCCCCTTCCTCTGTGTGTTCGAGCAAGATTTGCAAGCCGAGACAGATGCCAAGAAGTGGCCTACCGGATGCGTAAAACGCCAGAATCGCTTCATCCAGCCCGCGGTCTGCTAACGTGTCGATTGCGCTGGTGGCTGAACCCACCCCCGGGAATATCAGCTTATCTGCAGCCCTAACCACTTCCGGGTCTGCCGAGATCGTGGCATCCAGACCAACCTGCTGGCAGGCGCGTTGCACACTGCGCACGTTTCCGGCGTCATAATCGACTATAACGGGCATGGGACCTCCACCTAAAGAGCGCGCATTATAGGCGAACTGAGCAGAGAAGCACGATGCGAGTTGGTGATTGTTACGCGCGCATAAGGCAGCGACTTTGTATTATGATAGTGATACAGTTAGCTCATGAAAATTCATCTTCAACCAGCCTCTGCCACCCCTGTATTCCAGCAGCTTGTCGAGCAGATTCACTTTGCCATCTCAGCGGGTGAACTTGAACCCGGGGAACGATTACCCAGCATAAGGGCCATTGCTACTGATCAGGGCATTGCTCCCAATACGGTGGCAAAAGCGTATCGGCAACTCGAATTTCGCGGCTTGATCAAGGCACAGGACCGATCGGGTTATTCAGTCGCAGCAGAGCCTGTTGATAGTCGATACCAGGCCAGAGGAGTCAGCGCCGATAAAACGGAAGTACATTCGGCTGTTGGGCGACTCGAGCAAGGTTTGTTTCCCGGTGCTTTTTGCAAAATTACCGAAGACTTTCTCTCTGGAGATCCTGACAAATGTAATGTGATCCACGCCGATGGTGCCGGAACCAAATCAATCGTTGCCTACCTCTGGTACAAGGAAACCGGGGATGCTTCCGTATTTCGCGGTATCGCCCAGGACAGTATCGTGATGAACCTCGATGACCTGTTATGTGTGGGTGTCAACGGCCGTATTCTTATTTCCAACACGATTAATCGCAATGCACTGAATTGCCCTGGTGAGGTCATCAAAGAACTCATTGAAGGTACAGAATCCTTCCTTTCCACCATGCGGGAACAGGGTGTGAACATTTATTCAGGCGGCGGTGAAACAGCGGATGTTGGTGATCTTACGGGGACCCTGGTGGTAGATTCCTGCGCGGTTGCGGTGATGGATAAGTCCGATGTCATCGCCAACCAGATTACCCCGGATCTGGCGATCGTTGGCCTTTCATCCACGGGCACCGCTAGCTACGAGGCGGTCGAAAACAGCGGCATGGGCAGCAACGGATTAACCAGTGCGCGCCACGATATGTTGTCTCACCACTACGCCGAACAACATCCAGAAGCTTTTGATAACAACCTCGATCCGGACCTGATTTATTGCGGCCCCTACCGATTGAGCGACCCGTTACCCAATAGCAGTTTCAGTGTTGGTCAGGCAATTTTATCGCCAACCAGGACTTACGCTCCGGTGATCTACAAAGTCCGGGAATTACTGGGTGACGCCTTAAAGGCTGTTGTTCATTGCTCGGGAGGCGCTCAGACAAAATGCCTGAGATTCGGCCAGCAGGTGCATTTCATCAAAGATGACTTGTTCCAAACGCCCCCGCTGTTCGCCGCCATCCAGCAAGTATCTGGAACGAATTGGGAAGAAATGTACAAGGTATTTAATATGGGCCATCGTATGGAGGTCTACGTTCCCCATGATCGAGCTGAGGAAACGATCAGTATCGCCCGAGATTTTAACATTGACGCAAAAATCATCGGCCGCACAGAAGCCGCTGCCAGCAATTCGCTGACGATTACCGATGCTTACCACCAACAGTATCATTATGCTTAGGGCCCCCGGAGGGTCCCCGGAATTTGAGCTCGGATTGTCAGGTAGCCAAGTCAATGCCACAGTATTATCCTAAGGAACCTCTGATTAAGTGGCTCGTCAGAACACTTTCATTAGAACACTTTCATTAGAACAAGGAAGAGGCGAGCGGAGTATGATCACGACTCTGACGCAGTTATGGCGGAAATAGTGATGCGGCATTCCGACCTTAATCAGACGTTCACTAGGTGCAGATGTCGCTACAGGACATGAAGAATCGCTTAAGGAGAGTGGTTCATGGCGCAAGTTGGTTTCGAAGAATGTTTAAAAATTCCTTTCGATAAGGAAGGTTCTGACCTCTACTCAGCACCGGGGCACCACCTTCCGCCAAATTTCACGGCACACTAAACCAGATATCCGACATACCCATGCTACCGGGAGAAATCGCTGTGATCGCCAATAGCGTCATGAGCGAGGACCAGATCGCCGCGTTCGAACATAACCCCGAATGTAACCTGGCCATCTCCCGTGAAGGCATGGGACGTTTTCGGGTGAACATCTTCAAGCAACGCAACGAGCACTCCATGGTAATTCGCCGCCTCGGCGACACACTGCCTAATCACAAAGAACTCGGTTTACCACCGGTGTTACCGAAACTCATTATGTCAAAGTTAGGCCTGATACTGTTTGTAGGCGGTGCAGGTTCCGGTAAATCAACTTCTATGGCTGCGCTCATCGATTTCAGGAACGAGAATTCGAAAGGTCACATTATTACCATTGAAGATCCAATTGAATTCACCCACCCCCACAAGGGCTGCATTGTTAATCAACGAGAAGTAGGGACCGATACCAACAGCTGGGAAGAAGCATTGGCCAACACACTCAGGCAGGCTCCGGACGTGATCCTGGTCGGGGAGATTCGACACCAGGAAACGATGGAACATGCATTGGCTTTTGCACAAACCGGCCATTTATGCCTGTCGACCCTGCACGCCAATAATGCCAACCAGGCCATGGACGACGATGAGGAGAATGCCCCGACCTAGGGAACGTCTGATTAAGAGGTTCCCTGGCCCAGCAAACCGTCAGTCAGGCCAGACTGTCAGCGAGAAGCTGATAAAAATTGGCAACAACTGGTAATGAGTAAGTTGATTTACGCGCGACGAATCTGACGGGACGATACAACCCTTGCTCGCCCAGGTTGATCAGGCTCGACTCAGGCACTTTCAACGTTCTTGCGACACCGATCGGCACCATTCCGTGGCCGAAGCCAGCAATAGCCATCTGCGCAACGCTAAAAAAAGACTCCAGGGAAACTTCCCTTCTTATCCTGAGTCGTTGCACTTCATCGCGAAAAGAACGCCAGGCACCGGAATAGTCTTCAATGGTAATCACGCCCAGTTCGCCGCGTTTGGGGAAATCAATTGGCGTGAGCCCGGAAGGAATGATCACCATGGGTTCACGTGTCAGTACTTCCGATTGTAAATCAGTATCCAGGGTGTCAGAACCGGTACACACGCCTACCATAAATTCACCAGACCGGATTCGATCGAGTACAACTGGCGTTCGATGGGTATGAAAAATAAAATTCACTTCGGACATTTCTTTGCTGATCTTGTGGAACACTCCTGGACCCCAGGAAGAAAGAATGGCGTCAGAAACACCGATGACCAGTTCGCCTCGCGCACTGGTCACCTCGTCGATAAACAAATCCCGTAGTTCTGACAGCACCGGCGAGATCTTGTCCACCAGCCGCTGCCCATGTTGGGTCAATTCGACCCGCCTGCCCTTCTTTTGAATGAGCTTACGATCGTAATAGCGCTCTAGCGTTGATATGCGTTTACTGACCGCAGACTGAGTAATTCGAAGCTCGGTGCTTGCCTCCATCATCGTGCCGGTGCGAGCGAGTGTAAGCAGGGTTTCGAGATTCTCTATCATGCAAACTATTCCTATGTTGCATGTATTCTATTCCAACGATTCTCTTTTCTCACCTATAAAAGAACCGCACAATTGACCCATGGTTTTCCTGTTACTCATTTTAGCCACCCTGGCGACCAGCATTATCTCGGGAGTCCTGAGCATGGCGGGTGGCATGATTCTGATGGGTGTATTCATCTTTGTGCTGTCAGTTCCGGCAGCCATGGTGTTGCACGGTATCGCCCAGGCGTTTTCCAATGACTCCAGAGTCTGGCTATACAGAAAACACATCAAGTGGCGTGTACTAGGTCACTATGCTGTCGGCGCCCTGCTGGTTCTTGCTGCCTTTGCGACACTCGCCTTTGTGCCAGATATCGGTCTGGTGTTCATTCTGATTGGCAGTTTTCCCTTTCTGGCAATGATGCTGCCGAAGTCCATTGATTTAGACATGGAACGGGTTCCCGTTGCCTTTGGCTCTGGCATAGCGGTCACCACGGCGCAAATGCTGGCAGGCGCATCCGGCCCGGTGCTCGATCTATTCTATGTCCAGAGCAAGATGTCAAAGGAAGCCATTCTCGGCACCAAAGCTGTTACCCAGACTTTTGGACACATTCTGAAACTGCTGTACTACGCCGCCATCATGACCGTTGGCAGCAGTGAACTACCGATATGGGTTTCCCGGCGGTGGTGGCAGCCGCGATCATCGGTAACACTATCGGGGGTATGATCGTGGCAAAAATGTCCGATGACCAATTCCAACAGATTGGCCGAAAGGTTATTTTGGGTATTGGTGTTCTCTATATTGCCGAAGGCATTCTGGAACTGTTTTAGGGAACCTCTGATTAATCAGAGCTTTCTTAGGCCTCTGCCACGACGGGTTTAATAACAAACAACAGGTCCCCTTCATTAACCTGTTGCCCAGTAGCGATATTGATCCGCGTGATCTCATACTGATTCTGGGATGTGTACAACTCACCATCATCAACTGAAAAACATTTTAGATTTACCGGCGTGAACATCTTCATGGCTTCAAGCTGGCACAAGACGTCATCGGTTGAGATGACGTCACCGACGTTTACATATTCAGGCTCCGATGGTGACGGGGTTCTATAGAAAACACCCGTCGAGGGTGATAACACCTTCAGTTCATCGCTATCATCAATCCCAAGCATCTCAATATTGATGCTTGATCCGACCGAACCCGATGCTTCCTCAATTTCCCGGATCAGGGCCTCGCTATCAATACGTTGCAGGAACGTAGACAGATAGCCGGTATCGTATTTTCCATCGAGAAAGACATCGTCCTTGAGTATTCGCTTAATCAACGCAATGTTCGTACAGATTCCATTGATGACGACACTGTCAAGATATTCGGCCATCTTGCTAATCGCGTCGTTGCGATTTTTTCCGAAGCAGATAATCTGGATGATCAGGCTATCGTAAAAAGGTGACACCACCTTGCCTTCGCCAACCATTGAAATCAGTTGAATGTGGTCTTGTTCCGGCAGATCATATTTTGTGATTTCACCCGGCGTGGGTACGAATGACACCTTACCTTCCGCATCCAGCACGGCTTTTTCGGCGTTTACCCTGACTTCGAATCCGTATCCTTTCTCACGGAACTTCATGTCAGCAATAGAATCACCTGATGCAATCTGGAATTGCTTCTCGACAATATCTACGCCGGTAACAACCTCAGTCACGGGGTGTTCAACCTGCAAACGCGTATTCATCTCCATGAAATAAATAGCGTCATTAGGCAGGTCATAAATAAATTCAACAGTCCCTGCACCGGTGTAGTCAACAGCATCGGCGATTTTCTGCGCATAGAACAACACGGACTTTTTCAACTTTGCAGGCAACATTGTTGAACCGGATTCTTCCATTAATTTCTGGTTGTTCCGCTGCACACTGCAATCTCTGATACCAATCACTCTTGAGTTGCCGTGAGTGTCTCTTAACAGCTGCGCTTCGATATGGCGCAGACTGGTGACGAATTTTTCAATGTATAGATCACCGTTACCGAAAGCTGCTTTGGCTTCTGTCGTCACCTGGTGAAACAATCGATGCATCTGTTCCGGTCGTTCAACGACCTGGATACCCTTGCCGCCTCCACCATGAACAGCTTTGAGCAGTACCGGATAACCCACCTGCTCCGAAATCTCAGCCGCACGCTCGCTGGACTCCACAATGCCATGGCTGCCGGGAACCACCGGTACGTCATTACTCATGGTGGTATTGATCGCGTTCGATTTGTTGCCCATGGTTTCCATGGACATGACGCTCGGGCCAATAAAGTTGATGCCGTGCTGGCGCACCAGTCGGGCAAAGTTCGGATCCTCGGACAGGAACCCAATGCCAGGATGCAAGGAGTCAACTTTCTCTGCCTCTGCAATACTGATGACCGAGAGTGCATTTAAATAACTTTCATCGGAGGTATTGCCGCCGATACACACCAGCGAATGCTTCGGATCATCCTTGACCATATCTGCCGGAACAGATTCCATATCAGGATCGGACTGAATCAATACCACCTCATGACCCAGTGCTTTGGCCCTGCTGACCAGTTTAACGGCGGTACATCCTCGTGCGTGGATAAGTGTTTTCTTAATTGGCTTGATCAGGTCTTCTTCTTTTGGCTGATCACGAACTACCAATGGACCTGCCGCCTGTAGGCTGCCCGACATCACCCGATCAACAACCTGCTCAACGGTTTCTGTTGCCAGGGGAATGGTCGGATCAATTTTTCTTAGTTCCGCATCATGATGTTCAGAGAACGGTTGCTTCACCAGGCCAGCCATTGAGCCTTCTGTCATCGACAGGTAGTTACTGAGCATGCACTGATAGGGCAGATTGCGTTCCACGACGGCTTGCCCGGCAAATGGCATACGAGCGCCGGATAAGTAGTAGGTTTGCACCAGAGGGTGAGTGACGAAACTCGCCTGGGCACCACCCGTGCAATGACCGAATCCAAACATGATAATGGGCAGGTCGTTATCCCTGATAAATCGGGTGATGCGATCATTCACCACCGCCATCGTAAAGAGCGCGGCAGCACCTTCTTTGGTCTGCATGCCCCCCGATGAGATAAAACAGATCACCGGTAATCTCTGCACCGCGCATTCAACCAGCAGATGGCAAATACGTGCGCAATCTGAACTATCAATCGAGCCTGCCTGAAAAGCGACGTTGGAAAACACCAATCCTGCTCGATAGCAGCCGGTTTCCGTTTTGAAGTCGCCGATGCCTGTCAGCAGGCCATGGGGCCGCACACCTGCCTTAAGGGCTGATTCGATTGACGGTCTGAAGGTGGGAAATGAGCAGGGATCTGCCGACATGAGCGACTCGCTCAACTCATCGAAATTCTCGACGTATTTCTCAATAAGCGATTCATAGGTAGTGTGCCTGGCTCGGTTTTCCTTGTTCAGAAACTCATTAAACAGCAGGTCTCGATAGGCAATCGTTAATCGGTTCCAAAAGTCCTTTCTGCGACCGATGCGTACCGGTTCAATCTTTCCTACAAATCGTTTTCCGGTTCTGCGCGAGGCATAGTATTCGGGTAGAATTTTTTCGAAGAAAAAGCTCAACACCACAAATAAAGTATCTGACTTGTCTTTGTGAACAACCCGGATCCATTCCTCGACGGATTTCAGAAAATTCGCACAACCTGAATGGCCTGCCAGTTCTTCCATCCATTCCGAGAAGGCTGCCTGGACTTCAATTTCTGTGTGACCTGAAAATGCTTCCAGTGCCAATACGTCCTGGATAGACTTTTCGAGCAAACCAGCGATGAAATCCCGCGGCATTGTTTTTGAATCGTTGGCTTCCCTTGCCATGGATACCAAATCAGTAATCATGTTGTCGTAGACATATTCAAACAGAATCAGATTTCGGCAGGTCGCTATAAAGTCTTCTCGAATATCCTCGTCCAATATGACATCAAGTATGTTTACATCCGGATTACGGCCGTCGGCACTTGTCTCGGTTTTTCTTTCGATATGAGACCAGAGGGTGTCTTCCAGCAGGCGGCGATTGAGCGCAACGAACGATGCCTCGGTACCAGTCGCCAATTCAGCCGTCATACTTGAAATATTCTGATCCGCCAGCAGCTCAACGTTATATAGAGATTCAGTTTCTAGTATCAAATTAAGTTCACTGACCAGTTGAGCGTTCAGAAACACAGCATTCTTTTCATCGATATACGAAAGGTCGAATAGCTTTTTCCCCGCAAAACTAAACCGCTGTTTTAAATCACCAAGAAATGGATCGCCGGTCTCCGACAGCGCCTTCAACAACGCTTTAACATCCCGGATATCATCAGTGCCCAGAAAGAAACTACTTGATTCGGTATCTCCCAGATGATGAATCAGTGCACTCAGGTTGTCTTCTGCGCTCGCTTTCCAACGATTGAACAGATGTAAACCTGACACCAGGCATATTTCTTTCCTGGCGCTGTCAAAATTCGCCTGTGGCTCCCCAAAAATAAACTGGGCAATTCGGCCTCTGTCTTCACTTAACGCTTCGCGCTTATCCTGGAAATTCTTCCACGCCTTACTAAGTGTATCTTCGTAAAGCACCTTGTCCGGGTCTTGCAACCAGCCTAGAAATGCTGTGCGTCTTTCCCGGTGGATTCGTTGGGACAGTTCGCCTTCGGGGACTTCTGCATCAGCCAGGCGACCGTACCGGGTCACCGTGGTGGTTTTTATACGTCTCCTGAGCCCAAGGTATCGCAGATATCTAAAGGCAACTCCGAACACATTGGGGTACTCAGTGGGCGATGTTCGGAGTTTAAGCGTTGAACTGGCGTGCACAGCCGCCATGGTCTCGCTCAAATTAAAATAGCGATTGATATTACGATGATAGTGCTCAAGCACTTCAGGATGTTCCGCTACAAATTTCTTGGTGGTGTCTTCGATTGAGGTAATACCTGAAACAATGACGTTCCTCAGGTTGGAAATGGTGCCATCTTCACCGGGGTCGTAGTCTATGATGCCATCGATATTTCCCTGCTGATAAAGCTCGTAGGAAGAAACACCAACAAACTTTGCACACTCCTGCCATGACAGATTGTAACGTCGCACAAGATTCGCGAGGCTTTTTGGATGAATGGTATTGAATACACCCGTTCGCAACGAAAGCAGCATGTTGCTTGCCGCCAGCGGAATTGCACCACCGGAATAACCCTGCCCGATGATAATGCCCAGGGTTGGCACATCAACATTGCACAACTCTGCAATTAGCCGGGAAATTGAATGCGCCTGATTGTTACCGTTAGCTTCCTCATAGGGGTCCGCTCCAGGCGTATCCATAAAGGTGACGATTGGCATTGACCTGACTGCATACTGACTGGCAATTATTGCTGCAGCATTGTGGTGTTCCGGCCCCCATACACCGGTCGCGTGTTCACGGTTCTGGGTGATGAAGCCTATCCGCCGCGTAGCACCATCGAAATCGAATTCCAGTTCCGCAGCGTAGAATGGTCCGTTTTCGACCACGTTATAAATTGGCACGTCGAGCGCATCAATGACAGCTTTGGCACCCGGACGAGTAGATTCTTCGGTGGGCGCAACCGTTGCCGCTATATAGGCATCAACCTCCATGTTACGAAGACCATCCACCGCAATCTCGATCTGTTGTTCCGTGAGCAAACCCTTGATAACGGCTGCTGGCTCTTTGCGCGGAAACAGGGAGAAGTCCTGCGCGAGGCTCTCTGCATTGAGATAAAGTTGATCAACGGATGTGGGTTGTTGCCCCATACTGCTCATGTTCCAAAAGGTGTGACGGAATCGGGCAAAATCAGCACCTACGTTGGGCATTTGCCGAAAAGCTAGACTACTTTAAAGCAGCGGTCCTTTCAATGAAATTGCTATCGATGTGGAGGCTAACTTTATGATTTTCGTCGGGTTTTTGAAACAGACTCCATCAAATTTCGGATAGCGGGATCTTGCCGATTCTGCCCTGCCACTCCCGGGGTCCGGTCTGGTGCACTGAAACACCCCGACTATCAACGGCAACAGTGACCGGCATATCTTCTACTACAAACTCGTGAATGGCTTCCATGCCCAGATCTTCGAAGGCAACAACTCGCGAACTGCGAATCGCTTTTGAGACAAGAAAGGCGGCGCCACCTACTGCCATCAGGTATACGGCCTTGTGTTTCTTGATCGCTTCGATGGCGACGGGGCCTCTTTCTGCCTTCCCAATCATGCCGAGAATGCCTATTTGTTCCAGCATCATCTCGGTAAAATCATCCATTCTGGTCGCAGTGGTCGGACCCGCAGGTCCCACCACTTCATCACCCACAGGATCAACGGGACCCACGTAGTAAATGAAACGGCCTTTTAGATCGACGCCATCGGGTAGACCTTGATCCCTGATCCTCTTGTGGGCTGCGTCTCTACCAGTCAACATTTTGCCTGATAAAAGCACAGTTTCACCAGGTTTCCAGGTTTGAACCTCTTGCGCTGTCACGGTATCCAGGTTGACCCGCCTTGAATTTGGACCCGCCTCCCAGGTGATATCGGGCCAGTCGTCCAAATCAGGCACTTCCATTTCTGCCGGACCGCTGCCATCCAATACAAAATGGATATGGCGGGTCGCCGCACAGTTCGGAATCAGGGCAACGGGCAGGGTCGCCGCGTGGGTCGGGTAATCCATGATCTTCACATCAAGCACCGTGGTCAGGCCACCTAATCCCTGTGCACCAATCCCCAGAGAATTGACCTTGTCAAAAATCTCCAGACGAAGTTCTTCAATGCGATTTGAAGGGCCTCTTTCCTGCAGATCATGGATGTCGATCGGGTCCATTAAGGATCGCTTGGCTAGGAGCATGGCTTTTTCCGCCGTACCCCCAATGCCAATTCCCAACATACCCGGTGGGCACCAACCTGCGCCCATGGTTGGCACGGTTTTCATCACCCAATCGACAATACTGTCTGCCGGATTGAGCATCACGAACCTTGCCTTGGCCTCGGAGCCACCTCCCTTCGCCGCGACATGAATATCGATTTTATCGCCAGGGACAAGCTCCGTGTAGATGACTGCCGGGGTGTTATCTTTGGTGTTAATTCTTTGACCCGCTGGATCTGCCAAAACCGAGGCCCGTAGCACATTGTCGCTAAGCCCATAGGCGCGCCGGACGCCTTCATTCACCATATCGTCCAATGAAACATCCGTCTCGAATCTGACATCCATCCCGACCGACATAAATACATTAACAATGCCTGTATCCTGACAGATAGGGCGATGGCCTTCGGCGCACATTCTTGAGTTAACCAGAATCTGCGCAATGGCATCACGAGCCGCCGGGGACTCTTCCTTTTCGTAAGCCTCGGCAAGCGCGGCAATGAAGTCAGGCGGATGATAGTAGGAAATGAACTGCAGAGAGTCCTGGATGCTCTGAATCAAATCTGCTTTGGTGACAACGCTCATGTGTCAATCCGCGTACATGTATCTTATGAGTGACTCGGCTACGCAAACCGGCTTCTCGCCGCCTTCGATTTCAACGGTCACTAGTCGTTTTACCTGAATGGTATTATCACCCTTCAGCTCCGCCGAGAGCAATTTGTGCCGCGCTCGGACTTTTGAGTTCACGGGAACTGGCGCCGGGAACCTGACTTTGTCCAGACCATAGTTTACTCCCATAAAGACCCCATCGAGCACTTCAGGTCGCAATGGCGGGATCGACCCACCCAGGTGGACAATCAGCGATAAAGTGAGGAATCCATGGGCAATGGTCACCTTGTAAGGCGACAATTCCGCTGCTTTCTCAGGGTCAATATGAATGAATTGATGATCAAGCGTAGCGTCAGCAAAAGTGTTGATTCGATCCTGGTCGACCTCAATCCATTCGCCCACACCTTCTTCCTGACCCTCGATTGCCTTGTATATCTCAAGAGCCGCAGCTGCTTTTTCTGACATGTCATCCTCACTATTCATTGCTAAAAAAAGAGGCGCAGGATAGCACATCCCCTTTCACGTTTTCGGCGGTTTCCTCGCAGCCCCAAACCCATTAGCATGTCGGTAACAGAGCGATATTCCCCATGAATGCGATCAAAAACTGCCTCCTGATTTGTGCCTCTGGCCTTGTTTTCATCGGTTTATGGCTGGCCCTTATTGCCCCCAGAGCGATACCGAACTACCAGCTTCCGAATGTCACTACGAATCCAGCTACGAATCCAGGGCCAGCGGTTTTCGCGGAGTACTGGATTTCACAAAATGAAACCCAGCAAGCCCATAGTGCCAACATCGCTATTGCATCGGGAATACCCGTTACACTCTGGTACGGTGGGACCGAAGAGGGCCACGCGGACGTCGCACTCTTTATGGCTACTTTCGATAATGGCTGGACAACACCCGTTGTCATCGCGGATCGCGCCAGTCTCGAGGCCGGGTTGAACCGATACATTCGTAAAATCGGCAATCCCAGCATTCACGCCTGGCCTGACGGTGGCCTGGGTGTATTTTTTGTTTCCGTTTCTGTCGGCGGCTGGGCCGCCAGCTCAATTAATTATATGGAAACACCCGATCTTGGTACTAGCTGGAGTCAACCCCGGCGCCTGGTGACTTCTCCCTTCCTGAATGTGAGCACCCTGGTTCGCGCGCCAGGGCTCCAGCTTGAAGGTGGTACGCTGCAACTACCGGTTTACCACGAATTTTTGGGTAAGTTTTCCGAAGTCCTGCATCTAAGCCGAAGCCAGGCTGTTTTGAACAAAACCCGTATTTCGAGAGGTACAGATTCACTACAACCCGCAATAGCCAGTATGAATCCAACGGATGCGCTCGCCATGTTGCGCTACGCGGGTGATCCACCCGGCCGGGTATTGACCTCCGAAACGAAAGACGCCGGTCTGCACTGGACGCAGCCCACCAAGACGGACCTGCCCAACCCGGGTTCAGCCGTTGCCTTGCTCAACCTGGGTGACGGCAAGCTGCTGTTGGCCCTGAACGATACCGAGGATGGCCGGCACAAACTCAGCCTGGCATTGCGCCATGGCTCCACCTGGCAGACCTTAAAAGTCATTGAGGAAGAAATCGATGATTCCAAGTCCCATGAATTCAAGTCCCACGAATTCGAGTTTTCGTACCCATCACTTGCCCTGGACCCTGAGGGTTTTATCCACCTGGTCTATACGTGGAATCAGCGCAGAATTAAGCACATTCGCTTCAACTATTCCTGGTTGATAGAAGATGAGCCCGGGCCTGATGGCCTGAAAACCGCCAACATGCGTATAATGCGCAGCTCGAAAGACGCATTCGAAGCTGACAATAAACTCATTTAAGCCGCTCATTGAGCGCCATTGCGCTCAATCATCCATTTGAAACGAACGAACAGGACAGGACCATGACCGAATCCGTATATATCGCCGGTGGCGCCAGAACACCCATGGGTGGCCTTCAGGGCTGTTTCAGCGATCTCACCGCTGTTGATCTGGGCAGCGCAGCGATTGCTGAAGCCATTACTCGAGCCAACCTGAAAGGAGATGACATCGAAGAGACTATTATGGGCTGTGTCCTGCCTAACGGCCTGCGCCAGGGACCGGCCAGACAGGCAGCGATGGATGCCGGGATTCCCGTTGAGTCCGGCGCAACGACCATCAACAAGCTATGCGGTTCGGGCATGAAAGCCGCCATGCTCGCCCATGATCTGATCAAGGCAGGCACCAATGACATCATGGTTGCCGGTGGTATGGAAAGCATGAGCAACTCACCCTATATGTTGCCAAAAGCGCGGGGTGGCATGCGTATGGGTCACGGTGAAATCCAGGATTCAATGTTTACTGATGCATTGGAAGATGCAAAAACCGGTCGGCTGATGGGTTCTTTTGCCCAGGAAGTTGCCGATAAGTATCAGTTGACCCGCGAAGACATGGACAAGTTTGCGATCGGTTCCCTGACAAAGGCCGTACAGGCTATCGAAGATGGCTCACTGAAAGACGAGACAGTCGCGATTACCGTTAAGAATCGCAAAGGCGAAGTTGTCGTCACCGATGACGAGCAACCCGGTAACGCAAGACCTGAAAAAATCCCTACGCTTAAGCCCGCTTTTAAACAGGACGGGACTGTCACTGCAGCCAACTCCAGTTCGATTTCTGATGGCGCATCAGCCCTGGTACTGACCAGCGAATCTGCTATCAAGGAAAAAGATTTACAGCCTATGGCCAGGATTGTCGCTCACACAACCAACTCGCGACATCCCAGCGAATTTACCATCGCCCCGATCGGCGCCATTGAGAAATTGCTGGAGAAAACCGGCTGGGATAAAGATGATGTTGATCTATTTGAAATTAACGAAGCCTTCGCCATGGTGACAATGCTGGCCATCAACGAACTTGGTTTGGACCCTGATAAGGTCAATATTCATGGTGGTGCCTGCGCCCAGGGTCACCCAGTAGGTTCGACCGGCGCGCGCATTATCGTGAGTTTGATGTACGCATTGAAGAAGCTCGGCAAGAAACGCGGTATTGCAGCATTATGTATTGGCGGTGGTGAAGCCACAGCCATGGCAATCGAAATGGTGTGACACCATCTCCCTAGCGACATAGTGGGGTCAACAACGTACAATGGCTTCGATTCCAACCATGTAAAATTCAGGAGCAGATG
>Ga0208879_1000281_pt1 | contig 54811 bp, 46 predicted proteins | sample Knorr_S15_td_Bot_FD_185605 | JGI IMG/M metagenome (GOLD analysis project Ga0208879, IMG submission 185605) | Marine microbial communities from Southern Atlantic Ocean transect - Knorr_S15_td_Bottom_ad_5009_LV_A (SPAdes) (version 2) | ecosystem: Environmental > Aquatic > Marine > Oceanic | place... | reverse complement strand
GACGTTGCGCGAAGATCCTGAAACCGGCGCCATTCGTGTGTTTCGAGAGGGCGGGGACGTCGCCATTATGACCCAGAACGCAGCCCCCGGTTTTCGCCCGTATATTCATCCGATCCTATCGCCGGACGGCAAGGGCGTTTTGACCGAATTAAGCCCCAGCCATCACGTGCATCAAACCGGAGTGTATTGGGGCTTCACCAGGGCCAACGGCCGGGACTATTTCGGCAACCCGGGCAACGGTTACTGGCACCGCGTTTCCTGCCTTCCCCTAATCAGCAAAGGCGACGCCGTGCAATGGGAAACCGTTTATCAAATGTTGGATGAAGCCGGCGGGGTGGTGATGATCGAAACCCAGCGCTGGACCCTGCGAGACACGGGTGATCGCTATTTTCTAGAACTGCAATGGACCGGCGAAGCGGTCACCGACGTTACGATTGGCAATTATTTTTATGGCGGACTGTTTGTGCGCATGCCGTGGCACAAGGGCATCGAAAGCGCCGCGGTGAACAGCATTGGCCAAAGGAATAGAGCCGCCGATAGCCAACGCGCTCTCTGGGTCGACGTGGCGATGGCCATCGAAGGGCGCGACGACTGGGGGCATATCGCTATCTTCGCACATCCCCAAAACCCCGATTTCCCCCAGCCTTGGCGCGTCGACAAAAATCAGGGTGTCGGACCCAGCCGCGCGAAACTGGGCGGTTGGAAGATCAACAAGGGCGAAAAGGACGCCTACCAGCATCAATTAGTGATCTACACGGGCGAACTCAATGACGGCCAACTCAACGAGGACTGGTTGCAATACAGCGGCGAAAAGACGCTGCCGCCCAGTAGCGTTTGGCCCGGCGGCGTTATAACCAGCAAGAAACCTTAAAGGCCGAGATAGGGCAATTATTCCTGCACTACTGTTTCTGTCAAGAAACACCTCCTAATCACAACAATCGCAGCCGTGCTTCTGGTGGGGTGTGGTGAGGCGCAGCAGTCAGTTCCTAAATCAAAACCGCCGACAGCGAAAGCACCAGACATTTCAATTCATGAAGCTGCCGCAAGAGGAAATATTGATCCCTTGATCTCCCTTGATATGAGGTGTAGCATCACTCTATGCATACAATGTTACTGGCGGTCATGGCCGTCTTGTTTTGCATTGATGAGGTTCATGCTCAGGCATCGGGCAAATCCTTTGCCACGCACGGCACGGAGAAAATGATCTACGATGCCCGCATGGAGCCGCAGGCGTTGATGCACAAGGACGTCCTGTACATTGTCTATCAGGCGGACCGAACTAAAAGCATCGGAAACCCCCATATCATCAGCTATGATACCAAACGGGAACAATGGTCGGAACCGGCGCAGATTGCCATCGTGCCGAGATATGACCATCACTATGCGCCGGTGCTCTGGATTGATAGGGACGAACATTTTCACATACTCTATGGATGTCACGGCGGCAGCGGCATTCATCTGGTTTCCGAGAAACCGGGCGACTTCACCCGATGGAAGAAAAGCGCGACCATTGCGCCCTCAATCAGTTATCCCAAAATGCTGCCCATCAGTGACGGGCGCATGTTGATGTATCATCGCGTCTTCGGGCACATGGGCTACTGGACCTATCACCTGTCGGGGGATGGCGGCTATACCTGGCAACGGCCTGCCACACCCCATGTCGATTTCGATCAGGATCCGCAGGTTGGGGATGATCTCTATGCCGGCAGCTACCATACCGTCAAGCCGGATGCGAGCGGTGAAAATCTGCACGTGGGATTCGTCTGGAAGGATGAACGTCCCCAGCGGGACAAGCGATACAATATGAACCTGGACAAGCACAAACGCTACAACCTGTACTATCTGCGTTTGAATATCGCGTCGGGCAAAATATATACGCTGGACGGCAGGGAACTGAAACAGCCGCTGAACAAGAGTCGCGCGGAGCAATGCATGGTGCTGGATTCCGATTACTACCTTACCAATATGCCGTCGCTCACATTTGACGATAACGGCCATCCGGCGTTCCTGCTGCTCATCTCCGACAAAACGCCGACGGACTGTGTGTTCCACTTTGTCAGGCGGCAGGGCGATAAATGGGTCAAGACGCCAATAGCCCGCACGGTGTCCACCTGGGCGGGCAGTCACCTGCGGCGCACGGGGCCGAGCCAATGGTCGGCGATGCTCGTCGTGGGGAAAGACGGGGACGTCATACCACGCTATGGTGGCGGCGGCATGCAGGAGTGGGTCTCTGACGACAACGGCCAAACCTGGCGCATGGCGGGCACGCTGAATCCTGAGCCGGGATTGATTTATAACAATCCGTCACCGGTGTGGACCTCCGACGGCAAGCCGCTGGACGACTGGCTGGTATTTTACGGATGGCCTGGCCCGCGTAGCATCGACGATTACATCCAGGACGACAGAAAAGCATTCCACAACACGGGCAAAGCGTTTCTCTGGCACAATGGAGAGTTTAAGTGAGGCCACACCCCACCAACAGCACGGCTGCGATTGTTGTGAGTAGGAGGTGTTTCATTTCTTTCGCTTCTGAGAGAACATCCACTCCATAAACCCATCTGTGAAGTACGCGAAGTCGTCAATAACGTGACCTTGCGATTTGTATTCGTGATATCTGACGTCGGCGGCACCTGCATCCTTTAGGGCTTTGAAGCTGATGCGTGAGCCTTTGACCCCTTTATCGCCATCACCGTTGAAGATCCAAATGGGGATTTGCTTGATGGCTTTTGCTTCTTGAGCGTTTTGCGGGCCGTGGAAGTAGCCAGATAGTGGAGCAGCGGCAGCAAACTTGTTAGGAAATGTGCGGATGAAATTCCATGTACCCTGGCCTCCTCGAGAAAAACCGGTCAGGTAGAGCCGATTCACGTCTGCGTTTGGGGTGTTTGGGTTATCATTCAATTCAGCGACCATGTCATCAAGGGCATTGATGGTCATCGTTCGATATTCGTCGCTCGACCAGTTGTCCTCTTTCTTCCGATTCCGCGGCACGAAAAGAATGTGCGGATGGGCTTTTTGAATCTTTGGCAGTGACCAAACACCCTTGGGAAAACCTTTGTGCGTATCGATCGTAAGGTCAGTATAGCCGTGAAGAAAAATCACCACCGGATACTTCACACCGGCCTTGAGATGTTTCGGGACATAGAAGTGATAAGGCAGCCCGTTTTTGTGTTTTCGATCTTCGTAAAGCGCATCAAGGTTCTTGATCGACCCGATCTCGTTTCTAATCGCCTTAAGCTTTTTGGTTTCTTCTACGGGTATAATTCTAGAAACACCGATCTGAGCAATGGCAAGTTGCACTGTAGCGCAACAGAGGATTAGCGCTAAATGAACTTTATTTCGGGCACAATGTTTCTTGAGGTTCATTTTTTCTGCCTAGGAGCGCCTCGACTTTGGCCCGGGTAATGCGCGTTTCATAAGCTTGAACTGCGTGAGACTTTAGCAGACCCCCAACAGGGTCACAATGACAAAAACGGCCCGGTCGCGTCGTTTTAAATTTTTATTTCCCCCAACGCCCTCTGCCATTTAAGCCGGGCATCTGGCCAAGCGCTTGGCTCGGATTACCCCGGCTACAGCCGGCTATTCTGATTCCGTTAGAACCAACGCCACAAGCACGTAGGCGGTGGTTAGGTTGGGGTCGCCCTCCATCCAGCGCTTGGTTGGGTTTTGCCATGAGCCGTCCGGCTTTTGCAGTGAAAGTAACTTGGTTTTCAGTTCGGTTCGCCACTCGATTTTGTTTTCTTCAGGCCCCTCCAGCGTCGCTACGCCTTGCGCCTTCAACGCCTTGGCCATGAGGTGGTAGTAGTAGTACACGCCCTCCGATCCCATGCCGGGGTTTTCCTCAAGCGTATAGTTGCGCCCAAGCCAGTCGACGACGGCCTTGACCCGTTCGTCTTCGCGCCCGACCCGGGCGTAGGCGAAACTCATCATTCCGGCATAGCTTATCGAACCGTATGAGCGCAGGGCGGCGCGCCTGGTTTGCTCATCGACAACCTCCCCTGCCTTGCTCTCGCCGGGATGGTAGATGAATCCGCCGCGATCCTCGGCCGAACCGGAGAGACTCGGGTTGTTGCTGCGCTCAGGCAGGTTTTGGCAACTGGCGAGGAAGTGCTCGAGCGCCTTCCAATCGAGATCACTTTCCAGAGGCTGATCGGGATTGTCGGGGCGGCGCAGGGCCAGTTCGGACATTCTCATCGCCTCGACGGCCATGAGCGTGTTGTTCATATCCGAGTGGTCGTACTTGCTGTTGTAGCCGACTCCCCCGTCGTGGAAGTTGTCCAATTTACCTTTTTCACCCAGATCGATTTGAGAAGCGACGATGTAGGCTCGCGCCTTGACAATCAACGGACGAAACCGGGGCTCATCGGCGAGCGACAACGCCATCAGCGAGCAGGCGGTGTTGTAGTTGACAAGTTGGCCGCTATGGATCGAGCCGTCCGGCTTGGCCGAACCGGCGATAAAGTCGAGCGCCCGTCGCCGCTCGGAACCGTATTTCGCATCGAGCTTGGCCACTTCCGCCATCTCCAGCGCGACCAGCGCCAACGCGGTCAGCGCCGGCAACTCGGAACTGGACCACCAGCCCGCTGGATTTTGGTTTTCGTAAAGAAACCGCGCCCCCCGCTCGATGGCTTTTCGCGTCTCTGTCGGCGTTGGCTTGGTGTCTTCGGCGAATGCCGCTTGGCCAAGCGGCGTGAACAGCAACAAACTGGCGAGAGCGCTTTGCTGGAGCCTCTGCAAAAACCGGTTGCTCTCTCCCTCACCCCGTCCCTCTCCCGCCGGGAGAGGGAGGCGCGACAAACGCGTTTGGTTTTGTATCGAAAATGAGGACAACTGGGGGGTTTGTGGCACGTGTTGAAGGCGGATGCTCATCATTTTCGGGAAAAGCTTTAGCAAAACAGTTGGTTTGTCCATTTAAATCAATTTTTTGTTGGTGCCGGTTTACAATTCAAGTAGGTTTTCGCGACGCGCGAAACCACACAACAATGAAAAAAGTAGTTCCGAAAAAGACGCTTCGCAGCTTGCAGGCTCAAGGCTTTACCTTGATCGAGTTGCTGGTCGTGATTGCGATCATCGCCATTCTCGCCAGCCTGCTGCTCCCTGCGCTTGGCAATGCCAAGGGCAAGGCCCACCAGATTTCCTGCATGAACAACTACCGCCAACTGCAGTTCTGCTGGCAAATGTACGTCGACGACAACAACGACCACCTGCCGCCCAACGCCACCATCCGCGGCAGTTCGCGTGGCAGTTGGGCCGCCACTGCGGCTACCTGGATCAAGGGCAACGCCTACTCCGATTCCACGGATCAAAACATCCGCGCCGGCGTTCTTTTCAAGTACAACGACTCGGTCAAGATTTACAAGTGCCCCTCTGACCGTTCCACCGTTGGCGACAGAGGCAAGATCCCACGCTTTCGTAGCGTGGCGATGAACATGCACATGAACCACATCCCCAACCCACAGGACCGCACGAGTTGGCATAAGTTTTCCGAGATTATCGCCCCGCCGCCGTCCAACGCCTTTGTGTTCATCGACGAACACGAAGGCAGCATCGACAACGCCCGGTTCACCGTGACGCAGCGGCACGAATGGCGGTGGATCGATTTTGCCGGCACTCGCCACAACGACGGTTGCGTGCTCAGCTTCGCCGACGGTCACTCTGAGCTTTGGAAATGGAAGGAGTCGCGCACCCTGGAGATTTCTAAAATGAAAGGCTGGATACAGGGCCAGACCGGCGTGTACGGGAAGGATCGCGACCTCGGGCGCATCTACGACGCCATCCCAAAAATCCCGCTTTGACAACCGTCAATCGGAAGTCAGTCTTTTTCCCCGATGCAATAGAGAAACTTCTCGCCGCGTAAAAATATCGCGTCACCCACAAGCGCGGCCGACGCGCTGAACCGGTCATCCAGTTTATTCAACGTGAGTGATTTTGGCTCGGGGTCATTGCTTATGACCAGAGTTTTTCCGTTTCGATCCGTCACGTAAATTCGACCCGCTGCAGCCACCGGTGATGAGTAAATATTGAAAACCGACCCGAGCCGAAACGGCCCGCTTGGCTCGGCGCCCGTCTTCGCATTCACGCGGGACAGCACGCCCTGATAATGTCGGAGATAATAAAGCCAGCCGTCGTACAACAACGGCGACGGCACGTACGGCGTGCTCCGGTTTTTTTGCCAGGCGATCTGCTGGGTACCGGCCAACTCCCCTTTGGCTCCGGTAAGCCGAATCGCCAGCAGGGTCTGTTTTTCATAGCTGCCAGCGGCGAACACCATCCCGTCAGCGCCGACCGGCGACGCGACAATGTTCCCCGGCAACCCGCCCACCTCCCAAATCACCGCCCCCGTCTTGAGGTCGTACCCCCGCACGCGCCTGGTTCCGCTGACGACCACCTGTGCCTGGCCGTCGTGCGTGACGACGATCGGCGTGGCCCACGAGGTGACCTCATCCCGCGGCTGCCGCCAAAGCTCCTCGCCGGTGCGCTTGGCCAGGGCGACGATGAGCGACGCACCCTCGTGATCCCAGTTCACCACCACCGTCTCACCGTGCAGCAGCGGCGACGCCCCCTCGCCGTGGCCGTGCTTCACCTGCATGTCGCCGAAATCCCTTGACCAAAGCAGCCGCCCGCCGGTGTCGAGGCAGTACAGGCCGTTCGAGCCGAAAAACGAGAGGACATGCTCCCCGTCGGTCACCGGCGAGTTCGACGCCCACGTCGCGGACTCGTGCGTGCTCTCGTGTGGTTGACGCGTCGCAACCGTTCGCCGCCAAGCCACCGCGCCGGTTTGCCGGTCGATTGCCATTACGGCGAACTGATGGTCAAACAACGGATTCATGTTGTTGTGCGCGCCGTCCGGCGTCACGCCGGTGAACGGCTTTTTCGCACCCGTCATCTCGGCCGTGGTGACAAAGACCAAGTCCCCCCAAACCACCGGCGACGAGTGGCCCAGGCCGGGCAGTTTGGTTTTCCAGCGGATGTTTTTCGTCTCACTCCACTCCACCGGCGGGTCGGCCTTCGGCGCCGCGCCGGTGGCCAGCGGCCCGCGCCACTGCCCCCACTGCGCCAGCGGATTAACCGCTTGGTCAAGCGCACCCGCCGTGGCAACGGTGAACCCAAAGGCAACAAGCAGACTGTTTGCTTTGCGCATCACAACGAAGATTTACTGCCGCCCACCCTGCCCCACCCCGCCCCCGATATCAACCCGCTTGGCCAAGCGGGGCTATGACGGGAGGCCGTGGTCATCCACAGCCCAAAAGGGGCGACATGAGTTAGCCCGGCGCAACTTGCCGGGCAACGAGGATTATGCCATCTACATCTTTATTTGAATACAATCAGCTTTAAATTGTCGAAATTACAGTTATCGAAGTTGCCATTCCCCAAAATGAACATCATGAAAAAATCATTGATCCCTACGACAGCTGCCATGCTGGCTGCATCCCTTCATTTGACTGCATTCGCGGTTGATGATTATACATTGCACGAGTGGGGCACCTTCACCACCGTCATCGGCTCCGACGGAACGCATCTTGACGGCGTCTATCGTGAGGACGCCCCGCTGCCAAGGTTCGTTTATCAACTGGACGCACCGCCACAAATAGCCCCCGAGGTTGCCCGTAGGACGAAAGGGCTCAACTACAGTCGCACGTTTGCCCACGTGAACGTTCGCCTCGAGACGCCGGTAATCTATTTTTATACCGACAAAGCTTTCGACGCCCAGGTGGATGTCGGCTTCAAGAATGGAACCATCGGCCAGTGGTATCCGGATCGTAGCGCAGGCGAGCAGCGGCAACGGCATCCGCTTCTCGATTTCGCCAAGCCTCGCGAAGGATCGATCCGATGGAACGTCCATGTCGAGCCAGCTGGCGAAGATCAATCGGCCCGGGTGTTCCGAAGCGGCGAACTTCCGTGCTGGCTCTACCCGCGTTATCCGGATTCCGCGCTGGTGACGAATGCGAAAAAGGAGACTGAGAAATACCTCTTCTACCGCGGGCTCGGCCGGATGGAACTACCGGTGGTGTTTACCGCCTCGGATCGGGAGTTGCACGCAACGAACCGGGGGGAGAATGAGATCGCGCGGTGGCTCGTGTTTGATCTCAATGAAAAAGGCCACGCGCGCTGGTGGTCACCTGACTCCATCGCTGCGGAGACCGGGAGTGTCACGGTGCCGATGGACAACCAGCCCTATCGTGAGGACTGGAAAAAGGCGCTCTATGCCGACGGCCAAAAAATGCTGATGGATGCCGGGCTCTACCGCAAGGAGGCCGACGCCATGTTGCAGACATGGTGGGCCAGCTACTTTGAAACTCCGGGTCTGCGTGTGTTCTGGATCGTGCCACGCGCTACCGTCGATGAGATTCTGCCACTCAAGGTTTCGCCGACACCAAAAGACACCGTGCGAGTAATCGTCGGGCGCTCGGAAATATTGAGGCCGTCCTTCGAAAAACGGCTGGTCAGCGACTTCGCCGCCGTCAACGGGCGTGAGAAAGGCAACCGATGGGCCAGCGACCGGTTCTTTCCCGCCTACTCCGCGCGGGTGAAGCAATTGAAAGCACCCGTTGTCGGGGGCATCGCCGGAGGCAGTGCCAACAATTGACAATTGCTGCCAGGATCGCTGATCGGCAGGCTTAAAGCCTGAATCAGTGCAGCCGGGGTGACGCCTTCGGAAATTCACCTTGCCTCACGTTGGCCAAGCGACGTGCTGCTTGGCCAAGCGTACGCCGGTTCTCGGTATTCAAATCCTGTTTATCCTGTCCATCCATGTTCATTTACCAGTTCAACTTGGAACATGGATGAACAGGATTCACGGGATGATTATTCAACCTCATCGACACTGGCGGCTCCCGTTCCTGCCTTGAAACTTGTCCCGGAAATCATCCTTTCATCCTGAAGTTGCATCCGTATTCTTTTGCCTGTGGGATTGTCTAAACAGAATGTAGTCGTGGTCGGTGGCGGCAGCGGCATGGGCGAAGCGATTGCGCTTGGCTTGGCTGCGGAGGGCGCAACGGTCGTCGTGGCCGGCCGCCGTCTGGGCAAGCTCAACGAAGTCGCCACCCAAGCCGACGGAACCATCCTCACCCACACGGTCGATGTCGCCGATCGCGGCAGTGTGAAAACGTTGTTCGACTGGGTCAGCGAGCGGCTTGGGCAACTGCATTTGTTGGTGAATTGCGCCGGGGCCAACGTGCCCAAGCGCTCGATGAGCGAACTGGCGCCGGACGACTGGGACAAATTGATGGCCATCAACGCCACCGGCGCGTTCAATTGCATGCACTACGCGCTGCCGCTGATGCGCCCGCACAAGACCGGCCTCGTCATCAACATCTCATCGACTTCCGGCAAGCGGGCTGCTCCGCTCGGCGGCGTGGCCTACAATGCCAGCAAATTTGCCATGGCCGCACTGGGCACGAGCGCCAATGAGGACGAACGCGAAAACGGTATTCGGGTGACGACGATTTTCCCCGGCGAAGTGGATACGCCCATTCTGAGCAACCGACCGGTGCCACCCTCGGCGGAGCATCGCGCGAAAATCCTGAAGCCGGCCGACATCGCCGACATCACGCTGGCCATCGCCAAGCTGCCGCCGCTGGCGCACGTGCCGGAGCTGGTTATCAAGCCGATCGGTCAGTCGTTCATTTAGTCGCCGAATTCGCCAGGGCTTCCAAATTTATTCCGCGCAGCCTCGCCGAAGTCGGTTACGGATTGATTAAGTTGCTTGAGCAACTCGGTGCGAGTCAAACCCGACGCTCCTCGAGCCGTTTTGATGACGGTGTTGCATTCGTTTTCATCCATGAAAACCGCCGCATCCAGCAGTCCCTTTTCCTCCCCGGGCGGTATCGCCAGGAAGCCGTGCTTATCGGCGTGGATCAACTGGCCAGGCTCAACGTGCTGCCCGAAGACCTGCACCTCGCAACCCCAGTTGACAGGAACCACGTGTGCATGCCCCACGCACAACCGCCTGGCCAGTGCCTTCAGCCCGGCATTGGTCATCTCATCAACATCCCGTACCGCACCATCCGTGATGGTTCCAACGCATCCGAGTGCGCGGTGAATGTTTGCGTTGACCTCGCCCCAGAAGGAACCGGTCGTGGCCGGCTTGTCCAAATCCTGCACAACGACGATCTTCGGCCCCGGGATGCCGGCGATGTATTCGCGATATTCCTCATCTCGACGCGCTCCGTCTGCCTTATGCCGTGATTGGCTCGGTTCGATCTGCAACGTGACCGCCCAACCGACCATCGGGCCCATTTGCGGCATGAAATCCGTCGTCACCTCGAGATTGATCGCGGTCTGGGCCGGGTCATGCCGGGTGATCTGTTCCCATCCGTTGTAGATGGTCGGCGTGTTCCAGCGCTTGAGTTGTAGCAGCACCTCGTGAGGCAACGGCGGGGTAAAATGCTTTTTATCCATGGGTAAAAACGTTCATTTGCCGCGTACGGCATGCGCAATGTAACGACTACCATTACTGTGACCAATAAAAACCCTCGAGCACAGCCTGAGCGAACCAGCGCACCGAAGGCGCTCAACCGGGCGCTTGGCCAAGCGGAGAGTCCGGACACTACCACCATCGGCAACCTGCCCTTGCGCGAGTACGGCGATCCTGAGTGGATTAACCACCGGCTTTGACACTATCATCCGGGTTGAATGTCTTGATATCACGAGGGTCGTTCCCTTAAATCGGGCAGTGCCGAGGGTTATCGCCATAGCCAACCAAAAGGGAGGGGTCGGGAAAACAACCTCTGCCGTCAACCTGTCGGCCTGCCTTGGCACACTTGGCAAACGCGTGTTGTTGATCGACATGGACGCGCAGGCCAACTGCACCAGCGGCCTGGGCCTCGAGAAAACACCCAACGAAAGCCTCTACCCAGTCCTGCTCGGCGAGAGCACGCTCGAGGAGAAAATCAAGGAGACCGACTACGAAGGCGTATCGCTAATCCCGAGCGAGTTCGACCTGTGCGCCGCCGAGGTGGAGTTGGCGCGGATGTCGTTCGACGTCGACAGCGGCGAGGCCGACGAGAACCGTGACCGCCATCTCACATGGCTGAAGGAAGCGCTGCAACCGATCGTCAACGGGCGGCGCTTTGACGTGGTGCTGATCGACTGCCCACCGTCACTCGGCAAGCTGACACTGAGCGTGTTGATCGCCGCTCACGGCCTGCTGGTTCCACTGCAATGCGAATATTATTCCCTGGAAGGCATCAGCTCAGTCACCAATCTGATGGACCAACTGAAGACGTCCGGCGTGAATAAAAAGCTCGAGCTGACCGGCGTACTGATGACGATGTTCGACAGTCGCACCAACCTTTCACGGCTGGTTGTCGGCGAGGTTCGAAAGCATTTTGGCGACAAAGTTTTTCGCGCGGTGATCCCGCGTGCTACACGGGTTGCCGAGTCGCCAAGCCACGGCAAGCCAATCCTTTATTACGACCCCTACAGTGCCGGTTCAGCTGCATATGAAGTGGCTGCCGCGGAATTGCTCAAGAGACTGAATCTTGGTTAAATGCCTTGCAGCAGCATACGTAGAAACCTAGATTGCAGTCCGTCTAGTGGGGACTTGAACTACATGCAGAAAAACCATTTTAAAGCCGGCCTTTGTCTTGCGGCAATCATCGCTGCTGTGCCTGATAGCCAACCTGCCGACTGGACCCAATATCGCGGTCCAACTCACGATGGCTCTTCCCCCGAGAAGTTGACTGTGAGCGCTTGGCCAAGCAGAGGTGTCAAGCAAGTCTGGAAAAGCCCAACACCACACGGATTTTCGTCCTTTGCCGTGGCCGGTGGACGGGCGTTCACTATTGTCATGGAGGAGGTTGATGGCGTAAACCGTGAAGCATGCCTGGCGCTTAATGCAGAGACTGGCAATAAAATCTGGAGCCAGATTCTCAACATCGCCAAATATGACGGAGGAGGCAACAGTGGCGCCAAGAATAACAAGGGCGGCGACGGACCCCGATCCACTCCCTCAACAGATGGAGACCGCGTTTACATCTACGACGGCAGGATGAAGCTTCATTGTTACGATGCTAAAAACGGCAAGAGTGTGTGGACACGAGACCTTGTCAGCGAACACGGAGGCAAGGCGATTCGCTGGCAAAACGCCACCACCCCAATCATTGATGGCGAACTGATTTTCATTTGCGGTGGCGGCGAAGATCAGTCGTTGCTCGCAATAAACAAGCTCTCCGGCCTGACTGTTTGGAAGGGCGAGAGCGATCCGGGGACCCATGCCAGCCCGATCGTGACAATGATGCACGGAGAACGACAGGTGATATTCTTCACGCAAAAAGGTCTTGTCGCCTGCAACACCCTGTCTGGCAAAGTGCTTTGGCGAGCGAAACACCCATTCAAAGTCTCCACAGCCGCATCGCCCGTTGTTGAGGGTGACATAGTCTACTGTTCATCAGGCTATGGCGTCGGCGCATCGGCATTTCAAGTTACAAAAGCAGGGGGCGAATACTCAGTCAAACAACTCTGGCGAAAACGCAACAAACTGATGAATCACTGGAGTACTCCGGTCTGTATCGACGGCCATCTTTATGGCATGTTTCAGTTCAAGGAATACGGTGACGGTCCACTTAAGTGTGTAGAGTTGGCTACCGGCAAAATTAAGTGGTCTCAGTCAGGCTATGGCCCGGGAGGTGTTGTGCTAGTGGATGGCTATCTGATCGCAACCAGCGATACCGGCGAAGTCGTCATCTCCAAGGCCAACTCAAATAAATACAGGGAACTTGGCCGGTTCCAGGCAGTCGAGGGTAAATGCTGGACTCACGTCGCCTACAGCAACGGTCAAATTTATGTGCGCAGTACCAAAGAAGGGGCTCGCTACGACCTCGCAGGCAGCTTAGCCAAACGATAACTTTTGCCATGAAAAAACAGACTATAACAACAATCGGAACTGTCGCCATAGTGCTGTCCTTCTCGGTCGGTTGCTCCCAGAGCAAAGTGGACGACCTTAACGCTCAATTGATGATCAGCCAAGAAGACCTCAGCAGGACTCAGGGTGATTTGGCCAACGCCAAAAGAGCCCAAAGAGAAGCGGAGCAAGCAGTAATAATCGCACAAAACCAAGCTGAAACCGCGCTGGCGAAACTTGCTGAACAACAACAGAGTCCGATCCAGAACCAGCCGGAGACGGCCGGCGGCAAACCGTCCGGAAACCCAACCTCAAAAACAGAGCGCTTCAGCTACGCTGTTGGTCTGCAGATTGGCGGCGATTTCGGCAACAAGGAAGTCGAGATTGATTTCGGCCAGTTTGCCGAAGGCGTCAAGACGGCTTACCTGTCGAAGGACAAATTGATGACCGAGGAGGAATCAAAAAAAATCCTCGATGAGGTGTGGAAAGGTTATCGGCAGCGGGAACAGGCCAAGCGCACGGCCGAGGCGGACATCGCCAAGAAAGCTGGCATCGATTATCTCGCCGCGAACCGGAAGAAGCCCGGCGTCAAGATAACGGCCAGCGGCTTGCAATACCGAGTCATCAAGGCGGGTAAGGGCACGTCGCCCACGAAAAGCGACAAGGCAGAAGTGCACTACCGGGGCTGGACCATCGACGGCAACGAGTTCGACAGTTCCCACGAGCGCAACGAGACCAGCACGTTCGGGGTGACCCGGGTCATTCGCGGCTGGACCGAGGCACTGACGATGATGAAGCCGGGCGGCAAGTGGGAGATCGTTGTCCCGCAGGAACTGGCCTACGGCCCGGGCGGTAAACGCCCCAAGATACCGCCCTACTCCACCCTGCGCTTTGAGATTGAACTAATCTCTGTGGAGCAAGCCAAGGCCGCTGCCAAGAAGCAGGTGACAAGCAACATCGTCCGCATCCCCTCACAGGCCGAGCTCAAACAAGGTGCCAAGCCGGAAATCCTGACCAAGGAACAGGAAGCCGAGCTGAAAAAGAAGAACCAGTAACTCTCGCCGATTCGCGTGGGTTACTTGATATTCCTGATACTGATGTTGCGGAAGGAGACGGCGTCACCGTGGCCAGCAAAGCCAAAGTAACCGGACTCGCGAAGCCGCCCCTTGAACTTGGCAAGGTCGTACATCGGGTTGTCCACCTTGGCCAAGTCGGCGTTGAGGATCAGCGTGCCATTCAACTCCACCTTGATCCTTGTGCCATCCACCGTGACTTCCTGAAAATTCCACTCGCCCACCGGCCGCTGAAAGCCGCGGGCGGCGGGCGCCATTCCATAAGCCGAGCCGTGATACTGCGCCGGGTGCAGCTTGGCGTACTTCTTGGCGGCATCGTCTAGCACTTGCAGTTCGCACATGCCAACATAGGCCGTGTCACCACTGCCGGGATAGCGGATGGCGAGGCCGTTATTGCCGCCCGGCGGCAGCTTGAATTCCATTCGCGCTGAGAAATCGGCCAACTCCTCGTTGACATAAATGGTGCCGCCCTTGCCTTTCAAACACTGGATTTCACCGTGTGCCACGCTGTAGTTTTTCACCGGGCCTGCCCACCCGTCAAAATTCTTCCCGTTGAATACTGACTCGAAGTCATTGCCGCCCTTCGATGCCAAGATTTCATTTCCCTCGTTGGTGCCTATCTCGCGGATGAAAACGTTCCGCCAGCGAATCTCGCCACCGTGGGTCTGCAACTGGATTGGGCCGGTCCGTGGAATTTGCCCCTTGCGGTTGAAATAGTTTTCCATCCGCGCGTGATCGACAAGCAACTTACCGTTGAGCCAGACCGAGACACGTTCGCCGACCATGATGATGCGAAAACTGTTCCATTGGCCAAACGGCTTGTCCGCCAGCACAAGTGGATCCTTGCCGGGAGCGCCTTTGCTGTTATTCCACAAGCCGCCGGAACCTTTGTTCGCACCGATATTAAACTTGGCCTCCTCGGTGCTGTCCCAAATTTGCACCTGGGGTATGCCGCGCAAATAAATCCCACTGTCGGCCTTGGGTACCGTCTTGTAGTCAACAAGGAACTCAAAGTCGCCGTAGTTTTTCTGGGTGCTAAGGTAGAGCCCATGGCCATCGTTGACGAGTTCCTCGCCATTCACTGACCAGTGCTGCGCGATGTCCTTGAGGCTTGCGGCTTTTTTCTCGGCCAACTTGTCGGCGGAGAGCGCCTTCCACTTGACGGGGTCTTCCGTCTTGAGCCCCCACCATCCGGTGAGATCCCTCTCATTGAACAACGCGGTGAAGCCCTTGGGCGGTTTCCCGCCCTGGGCGGACTGGCTTGCAGCGAAACCAACAACAGAAACCACAGCCAACGCCACGGCACGATTATACCAAGTGAGTGTTTTCATTTTGAACATCCGAATCTGGGACACGCGATTTTAGCTGCTGGGCCGCAGTTCGCCAACCAAAACTTACCCAAGCGCTTGCTTTGAATTGAACACCATGTTGTTTTCCCGCAGATTCCCGCCAACGATAGACCATAATGTTCCCGAAACGTGTCATTTCCCTGACAGCAATCTCCTTCGCCCTCACTTTCCAGGCGCTTGGCCAAGCGAAAAAACTCAAGCCAACACACGACCCTCCCGGGCAGCTTTTTCGGCACGCGCCGATGCCCAAGGCCACGCGAAGCATCGTCATCCCGCTGGGCAACATTCAGTTTGCCTTCGACACCGAGAACCTCAGGGAGCACAGCGTATGGCGCGGCAAACTTGACCTGTACGGCCCGCAATACGTTAACGCAAAGCGCCCATTCATCGCCCAACCCAACGGCCAATTGCTGTGGGGAAACCCGCCAACGCTCCCGTGGCGAACGAGGCCACCCGGAGCCAAGTTCACCCTCGAAGGCGATCAACCAAAAGGGAACTTTACCGGCACGACGACCGATGGAAAATCTGTGACGCTCCGTTACACGTTGCAGTTGGGGACCGGCGAAACCGTTGCCGTGCAACTCCACCCATCGAACAGTTCCAGAGGCTTGCAGCGCGCTTTGACTATCACTCAATGCAAAAGGCCGCTCTGGTTTCTCGCTAACAGTTTCCAGAACGGCACAGCAAAACGCGCTGTTACCGTTGACGGGATCGGTGGCATAGCCGTTCAAGTCACAAGCACCCCGTTGAGCTATACCGAACCGATCATCACCGAGGCCGGCGCGGAAACCATTTACGACACGCGGACAATCGAGACGGTTGCCGAGCAGCATTGGGTGCTTGTTCCCCCGCACGAGGGAGAGGTTACGGTCACCATTACGACTCATCACGTTGGCGAGTTGACTGCGTCTCCAACGAGTGCCGCATCCCCTTTGGCCAAACTCGGTGAAGTGGGCCAAGCAGAGTTCAAGCCGCGCGTAGGCCCGAGAAGCGCTTACTACAAAACGGAGTATCTTCCCCTACCCCCCGACCTGGATTTGTTGATCACAGGGATGGACTGGCTCGGGGACGGGCGACTTGCAGTTTGCACCTGGCCCGGCGAGGTGTATCTGCTCGACGGCCTGCTCGACGATGACGGGCCTGTCACGTTCAACCGCTTGGCCAAGGGTTTGAACGAACCGATGGGGCTGCTTGTGCGGGATGGCAGGCTTTACGTCTCGCAAAAGCCGGAACTCACCGAGATTGCATTCGATGAAAAAAACGGCAGGACAGAGTTCACGCGTGTCAGTGCGGACTGGGGTTACTCCGGGCATTACAACGCCTTCTCTTACGGGCCGGTCCTGGATCGTGACGGACGGTTCGTCCTCGCCAACGCCGGACACAGTGGCCGTTGGGACATGAAATTCATGGGCTGGGCAATCCGGCGAGGCAGCAACGGAACGATGGATGGCGTCGCCTCCGGCTTTCGCGAACCGAACGGCATTGGGGTATTCGGCCCTGAACGGGATGTTTTCGTGACAGACAACCAAGGCCACTGGACGGCGGTGTGCGAACTCAACCACCTTCGCCCCGGTAAATACTTTGGCCGCCCCTCCTCCACTCCCGACCCCAAAAACCTGTACGAGGGGCGCGGCACCTTCACCCCGCCGGCGATTTGGTTCCCCTACTCTCTCGCCCGCTCGATCTCCGGCATGGCCGAAATTCGGGACAACCGATTTGGCCCCTTCAAGGGTCAGTTGCTCGTCGGCGATTTTCAGAATGCGCTCGTCACCCGCGTGTTTCTCGAGAAAGTAAACGGCGAATACCAGGGCGCCGTGTTCCCGTTCATCACCGGCTTTCGATCCGGGGTGAACCGGCTGAGCTTCGGCCCGGACGGCAACCTTTACGTGGGCGGTTTGCAGCGCACCTGGACAAGCATCGCTCCCGACCCGGCGTCACTAGAACGCGTAACCTTTACCGGCAACACCCCGTTCTCCATCCGCAGGGTCGAGGCCAAGCCGGATGGGTTTCTGCTGACGTTCACCGAGCCTGCCAAGCCAAGCGCCGCCGACCCGGACAACTTCGACGTGTCGCAGTTTCGTTACACGTACCACTCCGATTATGGCTCACCGCGATTCAACCACGCCGGGGAGAAGGACAGCCAGACACCGATCGAGGTGACCGACGCAACGCTGTCGGCGAACCGACTCGAGTTGCGCCTGTCGTTGAGTGAATGGAGGGAGGGACATGTCACGCAGGTAAGGTGTTTTGACATGATAAGCGAAGCCGGCAAAGCCCTCTGGCACAACACGTTTCACTACACACTGAACCAAATCCCGAAGCCATGATACGCTTGGGCAGGATTCAGGCGAAGGTCGATGTATTCGTTCTCTTCCCGAAACTGCGGAATCGGCAGATCGATAATCTTCTGTCGTGATTCGGACGCGTCTGACCCGGCGAACATATTTTTGCCAAGCAGCAACTCGGCGAGAATAACTCCGTTCGAGAAAATATCCGACCGCTGGTCGGTGACCTCGAAATTCGCCTGCTCCGGGCTCATGTATTCCGGTGTGCCGGAAAGTTGCTCGCCCTCGTTTTGCTCGATCAACCCGGCCGCCTTGGCCACGCCGAAGTCAGTCAACTTCACGTCGCCCTCAAAGCTCATCATGACGCTGCGCGGGCTGACATCGCGATGCACGATGCCGAGCAACTCACCTTCGTCATTTTTTTTTGCCGTGTGCGTAAGCCAAGCCGCGGGAGATGCGGTTCGCGATAAATACCGCCAGCGGCCCCGGTATCTCCTTGCCCTGGGCATTCACCTCACGGATGAACTCGGCGAGATTCACGCCACGGATGAATTCCATGACCATTTTGTGGGCTCGCTGATCGCCCTGCAGTTTGACACTGCTCTGAGCACCCATCCTTCAATAGAGCGACTTCCCCTCGTCCCCGAAATTGTAAATCTGCACGATTTGCGGATGGATCAGATCCGCGACAAGTTTTCCCTCGCCGATGAAGTTCTCGATGAACTGCCGCTACATCGCGAAGCGCTCATGCATCACCTTGATCGCCACTTCCTTGGCAAGCCCCTCGGAGCCGATCTGGTAGGCCCGAAACACCGCCCCCATTCGTCCGTCGGCGATCTTATCAATCAGCTCGTACTTCAAATTACCTTCTATTTCGAACAGGGTTGCCATAAACGCAATTTCAAACCGCCAAACGAGTGTGTCAAGCACGGCCAATACCAAAGAGCAAAACATTGTGTGTTGCCGGGGTTTTTCGTAGGTTCCCTGCCGGATGAAAATTGCCTCTCTAACCACGGCTTTGCTCGTTGCCGTGATGGGAACCGCTGCGGATGAGCCCCAAGCGGACCCACCAGGCATTGGGCTAAAATGGGAGGCGGACGGGACGGCATCGGCTCAACTCGAGAAATGCTCACTCGAAAAAGTGCTGCAGTCACTCAGCGAGCAGGGTCGCTGGCAAATTTTTGTTGAGCCGGAATTAAGCCTTCAGGTCACGACACGATTCAAAAACCTGACTCACTCACAAGCACTTCGCCGCCTGCTGAGCGATGTCAATTTTGCAATCATCCCCTCCCCCAAAGCCTCGTCCAGGCTGCTTGTTTACAAAACTTCATCCGAAAAGGCGGTCGTTCGAATCGTCCCAACCAAGCGCTTGGCCAAGCTCAAAAAAATCAGGATCAAGCCGGGTAAAATCCCCAACGAACTCGTCGTCACGCTCGAGCCGGGCTCGGGAATCGACATCGACGCTCTCGCCGCCGAACTCGGCGCGAAGATTGTCGGCAAGATCGACGGACTCGACATTTATTGGCTCCGTTTTGAAAACGAACAACAAGCCGGGAAAGCCCGGGCGCTGCTCGAAAAAAATGAGGGCGTCGCCTCCGTCGACAACAATTACGGCATCACCCGCCCCGACACGCTCACGCCGGTTGGACTTGCGGCGCCACCGCTGAATCTCCGCCCCTCGTCCGCGGACGAGGATGGAATCGTGATCGGCCTCGTTGACTCGAGCGTTCAGCGACAAGGTTCGCAGGTCAGCGATTTTTTATTGCCAGAAATCTCCATGGCTGGCGCCCCGGCGGACAGTTTGGATCAAGTCAACCACGGGACATCGATGGCCGAGACGATCCTACGAGGCCTGTCCGCCTCCCTTGATGGCGAGCAGGAAACCTCGGTGAAAATCCTGCCAATCGATGTTTACGGCCAATCTGAAAGCACCTCGACATTTGAAGTGGCTCGAGGCGTTCAGGCGGCGATCGAAGCCGGCGCCGACATCATCAGTCTCAGCCTTGGTTCAGATGTGCAAAACGACCTGATGCGGGCCGTCATTCAAGCCGGCGCGAGCAGCGGGATTTTGTTTCTCGCGGCAGCCGGCAACGAACCGACCGGCCAGCCTGTTTATCCTGCGGCCCAGTCGGAAGTCATCGGCGTGACGGCACTGAACCGGAGCGGTCGCAGTGTAGCCAATTACGCCAACTCCGGAAACTTCGTCGAGGCCGCAGCGCCCGGCGCCGGGGTGACCGTGTTTAATAACCAGACTTTTTACGGCACGGGCACTTCCTTTTCCACGGCCTACGTGGCCGGGGTCGCGGCCGGTATCGCCTCGACAAAAGGGCTCCCCATGGCAGAAGTGCGAAGAATGATCACCACGGAAATGAAGCCGCCGGGCACCGACCCCTGAACCGCCTGGGCAGGCGTGCCGGCCGGTTATTCGTCCTCCAAGTCGGCCTCACGCTCGAACTGCACCAGCAGCTCCGGCAATGCCAGGCGGCCGCGGGCATACTTGGCCGCCTCCGACTCCGGGTAGTCCCAGCGGCAACGGTTGTAGTAGCGGAAAGCCATCGGGACATCCCGGCCCATCCGGAAGCTTTCCCCCGCCCAAAACAACGTCTCCGCGGACATTTTATCGTCGGGATAACGCTTGGCAAATCCCTAGAACCGCTCCGCTGCCTTCAAATAGGCCGCCTGTTTGTAATGGCACTGCCCCCAGCGGAACGCCATCCGCGAGGCCAGTTCATACTCGGGGAACCGCCCGATGAACTTGCGGGACACACGCGCCGCCACGGGGTAATTCTCCTTCAGACTGAGTCTTTGAAAAACATACAAACACCTTCCCAAGCGGATAACCCTAACGATCTCAATAAGAACCCAGATGATACAGCACACAAAGCCAATGTTAAAATCGTCCGGGACGGTGATAAAGTAACGCAAATTGTCGTAGTGTGTAATTGCGGGGAAACAATCCCCTTGGACTGCATTTATTAAGATTTTCTTTTTCGAAAGGGCACTCTCCTTTACGGTTCGCTCGGCGTATTAGCCGAAAAAGTGAACCAAGATATCTCATCAAATACTTTTGTTGCCGGCCAACGCTGGGCCAGCAGTTCAGAACCCGAACTTGGCCTGGGGATCGTTGAGTCAACTGAAGAACAATCAGTCGTTATTTTCTTCCCGGCTTGCGACGAAACTCGACGTTACTCACTTGAGTCACCGCCTCTCTATCGAGTCAGCTTTCATGCTGGAAGCACTGTTCAAAGTGAAGACAAAACCGAGTTAATTATCGAACGCGTTTCAGAGTCCGGAGGGCTGCTTACCTATCACGGGGAAAACAATGTTCTGCTTGAGCAGGAACTTCACCCCGGAATGTCAGATCGTGGCCCAGAGGAGCGATTATTACGGGGCCAAACCACCGACAATGCGCTCTTCAATTTACGTCTTACTGCCATGAATTTGATCTTTCATTGGTGCAAATCCCCTGTCCGGGGTTTATTCGGCGGCAAAATCGATTTAATCCCGCATCAGATGTACGTTGCCCACGAGGTGTCCAACCGGCAACTGCCCCGGGTACTGCTTGCAGACGAAGTCGGCTTGGGCAAGACCATTGAAGCCTGTTTAATTCTGAACAGAATGCTTGTTTGCGGTCGAGCCAAACGCATTTTGATTATCTTGCCTGACTCGCTAATCAATCAATGGTTCGTTGAACTGCTCCGTCGCTTCAACCACTGGTTCAGTATATTCGATGAGGAACGCTGCAGGGCGATCGAGGCCTCTCAACCCGATTTCAATCCTTTCGAAGACGACCAATTGGTGCTGGCCAGCATCGATTGGTTGGCGAAGTCGGCCAAGCGGACAAAACAGGTGACTCAAGCTCCCTGGGATTTACTTATTGTTGATGAGGCTCACCACCTCGAATGGCATCCGGATAAACCAAGCGCTCAGTACCAACTTGTTGAAGCGCTTGGCCAACGGGCTGGATCCCTGCTGTTGCTGACTGCAACCCCCCAACAGTTGGGTCTGATGAGTCATTTTGCGCGATTACGCCTGTTGGATCCCAATCGGTTTTCCGACTTTGAGATATTCAAGGAGGAAACTGAGAATTACGTACCCGTCGCAAAACTTTGTCAAAAAATCATCGCAAATGAGGAGTTAAAGAAATCAGAACTGAGGCAGTTTCCCGCCACAAATGCTATCCTTGCCAAGGTGAACTCTGAATTGGCCAAGGGCAAAAAGCTCACCAAATCCACAAGGGCCGAGTTGATTCGAGACCTCGCTGACAGGCACGGCACAGGCCGGGTGTTGTTTCGTAACACACGAAAAACGATCCGTGGTTTCCCCAAGCGCTTGGCCAAGCTGAGCCCTCTGGGCTTCGATGACACAAGCCAAGACGGTGAAAACGACCGTGCCGAATTTGATTTCGATATTGGCCTGACTGATAAAGAGCCAAGGTACAACTTCGTCGATGACCAGCGGATTGAGTGGCTGGTCTCCCTTTTGCGTAAAAATGCTGCCGACAAGTTTCTCCTAATATGCCGGAGCAAGGCAAAGGCTTGCGCCGTTGAAGAGGCCGTAAGAAGCAAAGTTAACCTGAAAATAGCAATCTTTCATGAAGAGCTAACCCTGATTCAGCGGGACAGAAACGCCGCTTGGTTTGCAGAAGAAGATGGCGCCAAACTTTTGATTTGCTCCGAGATTGGCAGCGAAGGAAGGAATTTCCAGTTCTGCCGGCACTTGGTTTTATTTGACCTCCATTTGAACCCAGAATTGCTTGAACAGCGAATCGGTCGCTTGGATCGTATTGGGCAAAAAAATGATATAAAAATCCATATTCCCTACCTGAAGCCGAGCAATAGGGAAACCTTGGCCAAGTGGTTCCATTTGGGGCTAAACGCATTCGAGGAAAGCATATTGGGTGGGCAAACCATGTTGGATGAGTTTGAGGAGCGCCTGCACGAGTCGTTTTCCGGATCAAAAGGGAACTTGGATCAGTTAATTAATGACACCGCCGAAAGCCGCAAAAAGCTCAAAGTCAAACTTCAGGAAGGCATGGATCAACTTCTGGAAATCAACTCTCATTCGAGCGCTGTCTCCAGTGACTTAATCCAACAAATCCAACAGAGTGAGAAATCAATCGAACTGGAAGAATTCACTCTCCGTCTTTTTGACTTTATGGGACTTGGGATCGATGACATTGCCCCGCAAACCTATCGGATTACCAACGCCCATCGGTTACCGATTAATTTACCGGGCAACCGCGATGGTGTGGTCAGTTTGACCTTTGACCGGACTCGAGCCGTTTCCCGAGACGATATGATCTACGTTTCCTGGGATCATCCCATCATGTCGGCTTGTGTTGAACAACTATTGGGATCAAATGATGGAACCGCTGTTTTTGTGCACTGGGACACCGATTCTGCTCCCACTCTCTTAATGGAGTGCGTATTTATCTTAGAATGCTTGGCACCATCCGAATTGAACGCTGATCGCTTTCTGCCTCCCACCCCCATTCGGGTTGTAATGAACCACCATGGAAAACCTGAACTTAACACGGATGAGAGGTTTATCTCCCTACCTGAAACTATGAGAAATGCCCCAGCCCACCTGATTCCAGAATTCGGCCAGATAAAAAAACTGATCCCACCAATGGTTGGGGCTGGCGAGCAACTGGTATCGGAACAAGTGACAAAGTTAAAACAGCAAACTGTTGCCACTATGAGCCAAAAACTTTCGGCAGAAATCAACCGTCTCGAAACCTTGGCAAAGATAAATGTGAATGTCAGATTGGGAGAAATATCCATGCTAAAAGAAGAGCAAAAGAAATTGGAACAATGCCTTGGCCAAGCGCGATCCCGGCTCGATTCCATCAGGTTGATCTGGAAAGGCAGTATGGAGAGGCTGCAAAACTAGAGGGGGAGCAAAAAGACATTTTTCTCAAGTTTTTGCATGTTTTTCCTATAGTTTGCTGACGGGCTAATTTGTCGATGCCGGCAATACAGACAACCAACTCTCCAGCAAAAATTGAAGGGGATTCAGTGACTTTATGACTCGTTTGGTTCTGGCAGAGTTTACGGTTGGGAACACGGAGGAATTCGAAAAAACCTTGATTCTGAATTAGAACAGGATTCTCGTTACACACCAGCACTCAAGGCTAGAGCCGACTTTAATCTAAGCATCTCCAGTCATAAAAAAGCGGCTACTGACTATGCAGACATAATCAAAATAGAGCCGGAAAATGTTGAAGCATTATTAGCACCGGCTGTTTGCTTTTATCTGACGGGGGATAAAGACGCGACGACGATGACCTACGAACGTGTTTTAACCATTGACCCGGACAACCCGCTCGCAAAGGATAATTTGACTACTGTGAAAAACAGCATGTAGTCGCTCGAGTAGTTTTTTGTTTTTGGGAAGGTTAACGAACAACCCTCGCCCCTCCCCCTCCCATAATTTTCTCCACTTCAGACATAGATGCCATGGAGGTATCTCCGGGGGTTGTCATAGCCAACGCTCCGTGGGCAGCACCATAATTAACCGCTTTAGCGGGATCATCGGTTGTTAAAAGACCATAGATCAAACCGGAGGCGAAACTGTCCCCACCACCGACTCTGTCAAAAATTTCCAATTGGGGATGATGGTTGGCTTCAAAAAAACGGCCGGCAGCCCAACAAACGGCACCCCAATCGTTAACAGTTGCTGAGTTCACAGTTCGGAGGGTGCTTGCAATAACTCTTAGATCTGGATATTCGACAACAACTGCCCCGATCATTGCCTTGAACTTTTCAACATCAATTGACGAGATGTTATCGTCGAGACCCTCAACCTCAAAACCCAGACAGGCTGTAAAATCCTCTTCATTGCCAATCATCACATCCACATATTTTGCAATCTCACGATTCACTTCCTGTGCTTTTTTCTTCCCGCCGATGCTTTTCCAGAGTGAGGGTCGGTAATTAAGATCATACGATACAATTGTTCCATATTTTCTGGCTGCCTTGACTGCGGTTATCACCGTCTCAGCGGTGGACTCGGAGAGCGCCGCAAAGATGCCGCCTGTATGAAACCAACGGACACCCTGGTTTTTAAAAATGTCCTCCCAGTCAAAATCACCTGGTTTGATTTGTGATGCAGCTGTTGAGCCGCGATCGGACACGCCCAACGCACCGCGAACACCAAAACCGCGCTCTGTAAAGTTTAATCCATTTCGGACGGTGTTCCCTATGCCGTCATAGGGAATCCAGTTGATCAACGAGACGTCAACCCCGCCCTGCAGGATAAAATCCTCCAGCAACCTCCCGATTTCGTTGTCGGCAAAAGCCGTAATGATCCCGGTGCGCAATCCAAAACATCGCCTCAACCCTCGCGCTACATTATATTCCCCTCCACCTTCCCACACATCAAATCTGCGCGCGGTTCGAACCCGGGTATGCCCAGGATCAAGTCGCAACATGATTTCACCCAACGAAATCAGGTCGTATTTGCATGATTCCGGGTCTTTTATTTTTAAAACTGACATCTCAAGAAAGCGCCAAAGTGCGCGGGAGGTTTCTAAACATTCCACACACAGTCAATCCACAATTGAATCTATGCCCGAAAAAGCGCGCTTGCCCTCAATCATCAACATTGCCACAGGACAGCTATGTTGAACGATCGCCTCCGGCACACTTGACACTGAGTCGCTGTAAGGAATTACGGCCATGTTCGCAATCAAGCCTTCCTTCAACAGCCCAATTTCATCCCCCAACCCCAGCGCCGTCGCACCATTTGCTGTTGCCATTTGCAGCAAATCCTCGCAAGGCAATTTCGGATGGTTCCGGCTGAGTTCCTGCATTTCAGCGAACATGTTTAGCCCCATCACCGCCGTCTCTCCGCCTGTGCTGGCCAAGCTGTCTGTTCCAATGCAGATGTTCACCCCGGCCTTGGCCAAGCGATCACAGTCGAAATTGGCGTGACCAAACCAAGCGTGACTTCTAGGGCAATGAACCACATCGGCACCCACTCTCTGCAGCATTTCAATATCGGCGTTGATCAACCGGTTGGCGTGAACAACCAATGTTTTTTTTGAGAACCCCGCCGCCTTGGCCAAGTGCTGCACGGGCGTTCCCTTGCCACAGTCACCCATTACCCTGCCCAGGGAACTCATCGTGTCGTATAGCGGCCCGGCTCCATCGACAAACATATCCCATTCATCATCCGACTCGGCCAGGTGGATGCTCATCGGCAACAAATTTTCATCCGCGAACATTGCAAGAGCGTTCAACCCTTCCGGCGTCATGGTGTACGGTGCGTGAGGCGAAACGCCCACCTTTAACGCAAGTGACTCATTCGCCATCAACTCATTCTGGGCCAGGTCAATCGCAGCGGTTTCATCTTCCGAATGATAAGCTATGAGTTCGATAAACGGACAAACTTGAAGGGGTGTCTGGGGCGCCATGCGCGCATACATTCCCGGCACTGACTCGATGTTTGCCACCGTGCCGCAACCCGTACTCAGCAACATGTCAGCCCCGGCAAGCCAAGCGGCCTCATGATCATCATGCGTTAACGACTGCTTGATCGACACGATCTGAGCCAGCCAGTCGGCAAATGATGTGCCTGGAGACAACTCGCCAGCCAATCCGGAATAATCGAGATGGCAGTGAGCGTTTACAAATGCCGGGAAGATGATCGAGTCCCCAAGATCAACCACAGGCTCGCCCGCTTCGGGGGCCATGTCACCTCGAGCACCAACCTCTGCAATCCGCTCGCCCCGAACCCGAACCGCCCCGTCTGCGATGAGATTCCCCTTGCTCGCCCAGATCGCGCGTGACTGAAGAATCATTCAACGAGCCCCAACTTGTGGTGAATTGTAAACCCAACTGTCAATTATACATCCGTCAACTGCCTTGTCTGCTTGGCTTTTGCCGCCCCCGCGTGATGTCGCGTGATGATTTTACTGTGACGTTTCCGCAGTTGCTGCTGAACTTTTTTGGTCACCAAATCAATGGCTGCATACAGGTCACTTTCATGATCCTCTGCAAACATATCCGTCCCTTTGAAATACAGATGCATGGTGCATTTATACTTGTTTTCCGGGAGACCGACATGGTCCCGCTCCAGATTCACCCGGGCTTCCAAGGCCCTTTGGTTCATGTGTTCAAGTTTGTGAACACAGACGCTCACATGGTCTTTAATTGCCTCGGTGAGTTCAACATTGTGGGAATCAAGAATAAGCTTCATCGAGTTGAAGACTGCCCTGACAAGGCTCAAATGACGAGCAAAAGTTTCGCTGCATCTCGACATAAACCATGCCAACTCAATGAACCAGGCATCCCCAAAGCGAAAGCCGGGCACCGGTCCTTTTACTTCACTTTTTCAGCTGGTTTAGGCGCGGATGCCACCTCCAACACGATGGGCGGAGAGAACATTTGATAAGTTACATCCTTCTTTTTGTCGGTCTTCTTGCCGTTCAGCGGAGGGTATTGGTATTTCCCCTTGACTGTTGAGGCGAGGTGAAACGTGTACCGCCCGACAGGCACCTTGAACTTGGCCAAGTCAATTTCAAGCGAAGCTTCTCCCTGGTCCTTTTTCACCTCCAGTTCCCCCAGCTTGTCCAGTTGGGAGATGCCGAATACTTTCAACTTGATGCTCTCATTGTACTCGCCAGTGCGCTTGATCTTGAGTGGGATTTTCACCTTGCCGTTGGCCAAGCCCGTGAACGGGACATCGCCCACGGTTGTCACTTGAATCGGCTCTGCATCCTCCGCATTGATGGACAATGCACACTCCTTGGCCACGCGCGAAAAAACTGCCTCCTTGTCATAATCCCCGACACGGTGAATTGTTGCCGTTGGCCGCGCCGCTTGTTCAACTTCCCGGTCGCCGATCATTGCCTTCCCGACAAACCGGACGTCGCCGATGAATGAAACCACCGGCTCGGATGCTGTCAGGAACGCTGTTATGGCTTTTTTACTGGCCTTGACCCGGCAGTGGTGCAACTCAACTCCTTTCGGCAAACCCTCAGCGGTAATAGTGATTGGCCCGCTAAAGTTGCCCTCGCGCAGGACGATGATTTGTACAGGCAGCGTCGTCCCTTTCCGAAGGTGCGTTGCCATCAGTTCGATTATCTTGTTTTTTTTCCAGACAGCCGCAACCGTTTGCGGGTGAACCACCAACCGGAAGCCGGGGCGCTCGCGACGCAAAGCCACCACGTAGCCTCTCGATGGATCGTCCGTAGACTGGTTGAACAAGTCGCGCAGCATCACGCGACAGTGGCCGTCATCTTTGGCCTGAAACCGCCACGACATATCGCGATTGGCCACATTGAACCCACGCCCGCCTGGGTTGTCTTTTGAATCGTAAAACTCTTTGACGGCTTCCGGTGATTCCTTGCCGTCTTTCGAAACTCCCACAAGTTGAGCGGTGACGTATGGATTTGTGCTGCAGCCCAATCGCTGCGAAAAAACCTCAAGCCAATAGACTTCATTCTTTTTGATCGGAAACCTGAAATAATCGACATCACGAGCCGGATAAAAATTTCCAGCAACCAAGCCGGGAGCGGGGATTCTCTGAGCACGATCTGCTGTGTCGTTACCGCCCTGCTCCATCGTGAGAGGGTTACCCGGGCGAAGACCAACGAAGAATGGGTTGCTCGCAACGCTGTTTCCGGGCAGGCGGAAAACACCCCCGTCCAGCACGATAGCAGCCGGCGGGAGCACTACGCCTCCCGGTTGCCCTGTCTGGGTGAGTTCGCTGATTTTCACGCTCAGTTGCTCAAGCGACTGGCCATCGACTGCCTTGAAGCCGGCTGGCTTTGACCCGGGGAGATTTCTTCCAAAAAGAGTGATCTCCGATTCGCTGAAACTGGGGACTATCGGTGGTGAAACAAAATCCACATGCGGGCCGCTGCTGTTCTCCAAACGGAAAAAATATTCCGTGCCGCCACGGAAAGTTGCATCGTGAACCTGAATGAGATAATTGCCATTCGCCGGTGCCGTGAAGTCGATCAAGCCGTCAGCATTTGCCCGTGCCAAGCGCTCCCCTGCTCCACTCCGCAGCAGCATGACGGGGCTCATGCGGGAATCGAGAGCCTTTGCTGACACGCGCAGCAACAGTCGCTGCCCTTTTTTTACCCCAACTTGAAACCACGAGGAGTGCCTTGCCACGGAGACGCCATTGACAACCGAATCATCACCAAAGGCAGCGGCGGTTTTTATTGACGTGTTGCCGCTTGGGCTTCGACTTTCATTCAGCGTGCCAACGGCGAACAAGCGGGAGTTGGACAAACCAAGCGCCCCGGCAAACCTCACCTCGTACACTCCGCTTGGGACATTTGCGGCCACACGAACCTTGAACTTTCGTTCAGCGGCGTTGGTTAATTCCGCTGTAATGCCCGGATGCGAAAACCGCAACTCCGCCGCCCCCTCAAGGTCGCCACCGTGAACCTGCACTTCGGTCTCTTCGCCGATTTGGCAACCCAGCGGGAACACCGCAGTCATGCGGGCCGTCGGCAATTGGCCAAGCGCTTGGCCCAGCTCGAAGCACAAAAACAAACCGATACAAAACAGCCGGAATGATGAAAAATGAATCATGCCGTTTTCGACGCTTGGCCAAGCAGAGGCATTCAATTGAGCCGCGCCTCAGTGGTTGAAAAGAAATTCCTTGGTGTTGATCAGCGCCCAAAGAATATCCTCGTAGCGCTCCCTGGTTTTATCCGTCGGTTTGCCATCCTTATCGACAGCCTCGCGTTTCAAATAATCCACCGCCACGTCAATTTCCGACTTGCGCGGCAACCGGGCAAACGCCTGATAGTAAAGGCTGTTTATCTTCGCGGCGTGATCCCGTCCCTTGTCAGCGGCGAGCTTGGCGGCGCGGCCCTCCTTGTGGGCCAACTGCTCGTGAATGTTCTTCGCGTTAAACAGGTGCAGACTTTGGGCGAGGCTGGCTTCCTGCGAGCGTTCGCATTCGCAGGCGCTGGAGGAGTCCGGCCGGCCGAACACGCTCAGGAAATAGTTGGCACTGTTGTAACTGTTGTCCGGCAGGCAAACCGCACGCGTCCCGACCGGCAAGCCGCCGAAGTTGCTCCGGGCCAGGATCAGATCGTTCAACGAATCGAAGAGGACTTCTGCGATCAGACGCTTGGGCTGAAAGCGCGAGTAGTAATGTTTGTCCCTCCCGTTATGTTCGTTTGGGACGGAACTGAGCTGATACGTTGTCGAGGTGGTAATGACGCGCACCAGTTCCTTCAAGTCGTAGCCGCTCTGCTCGAAATGATCCGCCAGTGCATCGAGCAGTTTCGGATGCGTCGCCGGGTTGGTCGATCGGAAGTCATCCTCGGGATCGACCAGGCCCCGGCCAAAGAAATGTTTCCAGTAACGGTTCACCAGCGTTTTTGCGAACAGCCGGTTTTCATCCTCTCGCATCCAGTCAACCAAGCGATGGCGCGGATCATCGGCGGGAGCAATCATGAATTCGCCGCTGCCCAAGCCGGCTGGCTTCACTTTTTTGTTGGTCTTTTTGTTGGTCACCTGCGCCACGCCGGCCCGGTGAAAAACGATCTCCTCGCCCGGCCTTCCGGAGGGTGCCTTGCCCACGCGCGAGAAAAACGCCATGAACCGGTAATAATCGTCCTGCGACCATTTCTCGTACGGATGATGATGGCACTGGGCGCACTGCAAACGCGTGCCGAGGAACAACTGCGCCGTGTCCTCCGTTTGCGCCTGCTGGGAACTCACCTGTTTAAACCACGCGGACGGCGGGCTTTGGTCAATGTCGCCCGAGGCCGCCACGATCTCCCGCACAAACCGGTCGTACGGCTTGTTGGTGTAAAAGCTCTCCTTGATCCAGTCGTAAAAGGCGATTGTCGTGCGCAACTGCGCCCCGTTGGCGCGTTTGTTCCGCAGCAACGACGACCACTTGTTGGCAAAATACTCAGCGTACTCCTCACTGCGCAACAGCTGCGCGACTCTCTTTTCCCGCTTGTCGGGCGACGTGTCAGCGAGGAACGCCTGCGCCTCCTCAACGGTTGGCAGGCGGCCGGCGATGTCGAGCGTCACCCGGCGAAGGTATGTCGAGTCGGACGCCAGCTCCGACGGTGGCATCCCCACCGTTTTCAACTTCGCGAAAATGAACTTGTCCACGAAGTTTTTCTCCTCGGGCAACTTGTCCACCGGGACGCCCAGCGGGATCGATGCGCGGAACACCGTCGCCTTGTCCTGATAACGAACCATCACCGCAATCTCGCCGGGATGACTCCCGACGGTGACCAGGCCGGTGTTGTCGGCGTCGGCGTACTCACGGTCGTTCGCCTCGTACACGGCGGAGTGCGTGATGTCCTCGATCGAGCCATCCGACATTCTGGCGAGGACGACGAGTTGCTGGCGGGCGCCTGGCTTCATGATGCGCTCAGCCGGGTGAACCGTGATCAACTCGAGCTTGGGATCGTTGGGCTTGCCGTAGGGCATCCCCTGCCGGATCCACTTCACAAGCATCCTGTAATCAAACGAACCGGCATCAATTCGCGAGCCTCCGCCGTGCGGCAACTGCCCTGTCGCCTTGAGCAAGAGCAGACTGCGCTCAGGCGCGGCCGGGAAAATTCGGCGCCCGCGAGCCTCGCGAAGCAGATACTCGTAATCCTCCTGCGGCTCGAAGCCGAGCAGCGACAGCTTGAAACCGTTCTGCCCGCTGGATTTCCCGTGGCAACCGCCGCTGTTGCAGCCGTGCTTGGTGAACAGTGGCACGACCGAGTTGGCGAAGTTCACCGGCCTTTCAGCAGTGACCGCCTTGACCTCGAATGGAATCGTGGCCGTCCCGCCCGCTTGGGTGGTCGCGGTGATGACGCCCGTGCCGTTGGCCAAGGGCTCCGCCAACCCGTCGGTGATCCGCACGAGGCCGCTTGGCTTGGCCGTGAGAGCGGCGTCACGGGTTTGATCGGTGATGCGCCCGGCGGCATCGGTTTCCGTGACGAGCAATTGCACGCGGGCATCGGCCCCGTGAAGCGTGACACGGCTGATCTCGGCACCGTCCCAACCCGGTGCCGAAACGGTCAACTCGGCCAGCGCCGTCGCTCCTCCCGGCAAGGCAATTCCAACCACCGCAGCCAAGCATGCAATCCTCCTAAAATATGCCGTTAAATCAACAGCCATCGGTTTTGGGAAACATCAGCTAATCCAAGGGAGATGCAAGCCGAAAATCCTGGGAGGGGAAAGTTCCACCTAACCCCGTTACAAATTTAAATTGGGACGAGGTGGAACTCGTCCCTCCAAGCCAGCCCTGCTTGGCCAAACGGGGGTTAGTGGAGGATGGGGAGGTCGCTCGGCTGCTGAACGAGTTCGGCGTCGAGGTCGAGGTAGAAGTCGAGGCGGCTGTCGGTTTCGGCTTCGTCGATCTCCTTGGCCATGAGCAGGTAAGCGGCGTAGTGGTTGCCCTCGGACTTGACCAAATCGGCGTAAAACTTGGCCAAGGGCGCATCGACTTGGCCAAGCGCCTCGGCGAGTAACTGGAATTTCTCGCAGCTTCGGCCCTCGATCAGAGCGGCGCAGAGCAGATGATCGATCACTTGCTCGTGGCGGCCTTTGCGGATGGTGCCCATGAGGCCGGAAATCCACGGACTGGAGATGGGGTGACTGAACGGCACGCCCCGATCGGCCAGGATATCCAGCACGAGTTGGAAATGCTCGAGTTCCTCGATGGCGATGGCGTTGAGGTCGGCGACTCGGTCGAATAGCTCCTGATAACGCTCGAGCGACAGGGCGGAAGTGGCGGCTTTGCGCTCCAAATGGGCGTGATCCACCAGCACGGCGTCGAGGTTTGCCATGACCTTGGGCAGCCACGACTCGGAAGGTTTGGCTCGGAGCATCAACATTTCATCAACAAAAACCTCAAATTCAGGGGCGGGACGGTAAGTGGAAAATCAGCTTTTTGGCAGCATAAACCGTCATTTACGGCGGTGATCTTGCAATTTTTTGCACGAACACGCTTCCGGCGCTTGACAGTCTGCGGGTTATTGTTAAGTTTTCTGCCCTTTTTAACGAAAAAGGAAGGGGGGAAAGGGGTGCTCTGAGGTGCCTTATTTAGTAAACAACGTCGTTCCCATTACACGAGACGTATTTTTAGAACCAGATGAAGCAAACATTTCAACCGTCGAATATCAAACGCAAGCGCAGGCACGGTTTCCGCGCACGCATGGCCACCAAGGCAGGTCGCAAGATTCTGGCCGGTCGCCGCGCTCGTGGCCGCGCCCGACTCACCCCCGCCTGACGCCCTTTCCGGCACACATGACGGCCTCCGGCCAACACGCGCGATTTCCCAAATCCAGCCGAATCCAAGCCAGCGCGGATTTCCGGGCCAACCGGGAGCGCGGCAGCCGCTTGGCCAAGGGCTGCATGTTGGCCAACTGGCAAAGCCTCCCGCCGGACGCCCCGTCTCGGCTAGGCGTCATCACCAGCCGGCGCATTGGCAAGGCGCACATTCGCAACCGTGCGCGGCGGCTCATGAGGGAATGCTTCCGCCTGCACCAACACGAGCTGCTCCAGCGGGTGGACTTGGTGCTGGTCGCCCGCCGCTCCATCGTCGGCAGAGGGTTCCACTCGGTGGAACGACATTTTCTCGCGCTGCTCAAAAAAGCTGAACTGTTGCCGTCTGACGCGGCGGCTGTTTACCCCGCTGCCCCGTAGGATGAATCTCGCCCAACATTTCATCGTGTTGCTGATCCGGTTTTATCGACTGGTTCTTTCGCCGCTGAAGAATGTCCTGTTCGGGCCGGGTGGCTCGTGCCGCTTCACGCCGACCTGCTCGGAATTCACACTCGACGCGGTGCGCACGCACGGTGCCATTGGCGGCACTTGGCTTGGCCTCCGGAGGCTGTTGCGTTGTCATCCCTGGGGCGCCTGCGGGCACGACCCCGTCCCGCCCAAGCTGGCCCGTTAATCATTTTTCATGGATCGCACCTCAGTCATCGTTGTCACCATCTGCGTGATACTTCTGTTCACCTGGCCCGCGCTGCTGGAGAAAATCTCCCCCACCCCGTCGCAGCCCATTCAACCCACCAACGCCGCCCCGGCCCAGGTCGCCGGACAGACGAACGCCCCGGCCGCGGCCCCGCTTGACCAAGCGCAGCCCGCTCCGGGGTCGGATGCGATCGCCATCCGCCCGCCGGTCACGCTTGAGACGGAGACCTTGGCCAGCATTGAGACGGAAGATTCCGTTTACACGTTCACCTCCGCCGGGGGACTCAAGACGGTGGCGCTCAACAAACACAAAACCAAGCCGTGCAACGGCAACGGCTCGGAAAACCATGATGTGATCCTGATGAATAACGGCGTGGATTTGCCGCTGTTCGCGCTAGAAGGCGTCGATGACGGAGAATTCTCACTCGTCGCCAATCCCGGCATCGTCACGATGGTGTCCACGAACCAAGCCGGCATTCGCATCACCAAGGAGTTCATCGCCGGGACGAATTATCTGCTCCATTCAACAATCACACTGACCAACCCGAAGACGGAGCCGGTTGCGCTGCCGCAACGGAAACTGATGCTGGGCACCGCCATGCCGCTTCAGTCCGGAGGGCGCTATCCGGTCTGGGGTGCCCAATGGCATAACGGCGCGGACATGGAAGACATCGATGAGGGTTGGTTCGCCAACCGCACGCTTGGCTGCTTCCCGGGGACGGCGCGTTCCCAGTTCGTTTCGGACGGGCAGCAACCGGTCAACTGGGTCGGGGTTCACAACCGGTTTTTCGCTATGACCACCATGCCGATGGAGGGAGCAGCCGGCGGCCGGGTTTACTCGATCAAAACCACCCATCCCCTGCTGAATGATCCGCAGGATGAGGACGAGCAATACGTCCATCACACCGGCATCCTGGCCAGCCTTCAGTTTGACGCCAAAGTGCTGCAACCCGGCGAGCGCATTGTTCAGGAATTCATCACCTACGCCGGCCCGAAGGAATACCAAGTCCTCAAGGCCCACGGCAAGACATACAAAAACTCGGTCGATACCGTGATGGGCTTTGGCGGGTTTTTCGGCATCTTCGCCACGATTCTTTTGAAAGCGATGAATGGCCTTCACGGCTTCGGGCTTGGCTACGCTCTTTGCATCATCGTAATCACCATCATCATCAAGATTCTGTTTTGGCCGCTCACACGGGCAAGCACGGTCTCCATGAAGCGCATGGCTGCCTATCAGCCGCAGATGGCTGAGATCCGCGAAAAGTACAAGGACGATCCGCAGAAGATGAACAAGCGGGTCATGGCGTTCATGCGGGAGCACAAGATCAACCCGATGGGCGGCTGCCTGCCGATCCTGATCCAGATCCCGGTGTTCTTCGGGTTCTTCACCATGCTGCGGAGTGCCGTCGAGTTGCGCGGAGCGCAATTCCTCTGGGCCTGCGACCTGTCGCAGTCCGACACCATCGCTCACATCGCCGGATTCCCGATCAACCCGCTGCCGATGATCATGGGCGTGACCATGATATTGCAGGCGCGCATGACCCCGATGTCACCCACCGCAGACGCGACGCAGCAAAAAATCATGAAGTACATGCCGCTCATGTTCATCGTGATCCTGTACAACTTCTCCGCCGGCTTGACGCTTTACTGGACGGTGCAGAACATGCTCAGCATCCTGCAAACCAAGCTCACGAAAAACATCGTCGTGGAAGCGCCGTTGAAAAGCGAAAACTCGCCCTTGGCCAAGCCGATAAAAAACAAACGCAAGCGCAAGAAATAATTCCCAATCATACCATGAGTACAACCACACAAGATCCCAAGACCCTGCTCGAGTCCCTGCTGAACAACCTCGGCTACCATGTGACCATCGAGGAAAAAGTGACAGAAGGCAGCAAGGTGCTGGACCTCAAGACAGCCGATGATTCCGAGCGGCTCATTGGTCGCAAGGGCCAGACGTTGCTCGACCTGCAATACATCCTCAATCGCATGCTGTTTCAGCACAACGAAAATGCCGAGAAAGTCCAACTCGATGTGGGCGGATACCGATTAATCGCGGATGACAAACTGGTCGACAAGGCCAAAAAAGCCGCCGAGCAAGTCCGCCGCTGGGGCGACATCGTCGAACTGGAGCCCATGAACTCATACGCCCGCCGGATCATCCACAACACCCTGAAGGACGATCCGGACATTGAAACGCAGAGCGTCGAGGTCGACGGCACCCATGACAAGGCCATCATCCTCCGACCCAAAAACTAGCCGATCCAAGCTAATCATTGCCCTTTGCCCGGCAAGTTCCTAACCTCCGCGCACTCCGCAGGGGATCCATGGCGCTTAAGCGCACCGAACAAAATAATGGAAGCAGCCAAACACGACGTGGAACGCAAGTCACTCGATCAGCGCCACCAGATGAGCGAGCTCGAGCGACTGCGGCACTCGTGCGCCCACGTGCTCGCCACCGCCGTCCTGCGCCTCTGGCCCGATGCCAAGCTCGACATCGGTCCGCCGACCGCCGAGGGTTTCTACTACGACTTCGACCTCGAACACCGGTTTTCGCCCGAGGACTTCGAGGTCATCGAGGCCGAAATGAAAAAGGTGGTGAAGGAAAACCAGAAGTTTGAGCGCTCCACAAAAACCCGCGACGAGGCCAGGGCGTTTTTTGAGGAACGCGGCCAGACGTACAAGGTCGAGCGCCTGGCCGACATCCCCGAGGGCGAGGAGATTTCATTCTACCAGAACGGCGAGTTCGTCGATCTCTGCGCCGGGCCGCACGTCATGCGCACCGGCAACGCCAAGGCCTACAAACTGCTCCGCGTCGCCGCCGCCTACTACCGCGGCAACGAGAACAACCCGCAACTGCAACGCATCTACGGCACCGCGTTTCCGAACAAGACGCAGCTCAACGAGTGGCTCGTGGCGCAGGAGGAGGCGCGCAAGCGGGACCACCGCAAGATCGGCCGCGAGATGCAGTTGTTCGCGTTCGACGACGACGTCGGCCCCGGCCTGCCGCTCTGGCTGCCCAAGGGCACGGTGCTGATCGAGGAACTGGAGAAACTGGCCAAGGAGACGGAGTTCGATGCAGGCTACGAGCGCGTCCGCACGCCGCACCTGGCGCGGGAAAGCCTGTACAAGACTTCCGGCCACCTCCCCTACTATGCCGAGAGCATGTTCCCACCGATGGAACTCAAGGATGACGACCCGGACAAGCCGACCGACCGCATCTATCTCAAGGCGATGAACTGCCCGCATCACCACAAGATTTTCTCGGCGGTGCCACGCAGTTACCGGGAACTGCCGCTGCGCCTGGCCGAGTATGGCACCTGTTACCGCTACGAGCGTTCCGGTGAACTGATGGGCCTCATGCGCGTACGCTCGATGCAGATGAACGACGCGCATATCTACTGCACGACGGAGCAGTTCGCCGACGAGTTCCGCGCTGTCAACGAGATGTACCTCAAGTATTTCAAGATTTTCGGGTTCGACAAATTCAGCATGCGCTTCAGCACGCACAGCGCCGAGCGGCTTGGCGACAAATACGTCGGCGAACCGGAACTGTGGATACAAACCGAGAACATGGTGCGCCAGGTGCTCGTCGAGTCGGGCGTTGATTTTGTGGAAGTGCCGGATGAGGCCGCGTTTTACGGGCCAAAGATCGACGTCCAGGTGTACAGCATCTCCGGCCGCGAATTCACTATCGCCACCAACCAGGTGGACTTCGCCGTGCCCAAGCGCTTCGGCCTCGAGTTCAAAACCCGCGACAACACCACCGAGACACCACTCTGCATTCACCGTGCCCCGCTGGGCACGCACGAGCGCTTCATTGCCTTTTTAATCGAGCACTACGCCGGCAACTTCCCGCTTTGGCTTGCACCGGAACAGGTACGACTGCTGCCGTTTGGCGACGACCAAGCCGACTACGCCGAGGACGTCCTCGCTGAACTGAGGAAGCACAGAGTCCGCGTGAAAACCGACACGACTTCTGACAAAATCGGAGCCCGGATTCGCCGCGCCGAAACCGACAGAGTGCACACTATTTTACTCATTGGCCAACGCGAGCAGGAAGCCGGAAAACTCGCCGTGCGCGAACACGGTAAAGGCGATCTCGGGGCCAGGCCAAGGGACGAAGTCATCGCCGACTTGCTCAATAAAATCAAAACCCGCGAAGGCTGACTGCGCTTGACCAAGCGCCGCTGAATTGAATCGACCAAAATGAAAGTACTTGTCTGCGACCCCATTTCCCAAACCGGAATCGACTTCCTAAAACAACAGGAAGGACTTGAGGTGAGCGTGCTCGATCGCTGCCATTCGGAGAAAGAGCTACTACCACTCGTCGGCGACGTCTCAGCGATGGCTGTCCGCTCCGAGACCAAAGTCACCAAGGCGCTGCTCGAGGCTGCGCCGGACATGAAAATTGTCGGCCGCGCCGGAGTCGGCGTTGACAACATCGACATCGAGGCCGCCACACAAAACGGCGTGATCGTCATGAACACTCCCGGCGGCAACACGATCGCCACCTGCGAGTTGACCTTCTCGATGATGATGGCACTCGCGCGCAACATCCCGCAGGCCCACGGCTCGATGGCCGCCGGCGAATGGAACCGCAAGGCGTTCAAAGGCGTCGAACTTTACGGCAAGACACTCGGCGTGCTGGGCATGGGCCGCATCGGCGGCGAGGTGGCGCGGCGCGCGGTGGCGTTCGGCATGCGCGTGCTGGCCTTCGATCCGTACATCACGCCGTCCCGCGCCAAGGCGCTGCAGGTGGAACTGTCCAGTTTGGATGATATTTACGCGGCGGCGGACTTCATCACGGTTCACATGCCGTTGACCGACGAGACGCACGGCATGCTCAGCAAGGAGACGTTCGCCAAAATGAAGCCAAGCGTACGGCTGCTTAACTGCGCCCGCGGCGGAATCGTCAGCGAAGCCGACTTGATCGAGGCACTGCAAGCCGGGCAAATCGGCGGCGCGGCGCTGGACGTGTACGAGACCGAGCCGTTGGCCGCCGACTCGCCGTTGCGCCAATGCCCGAACCTCATCCTGACCCCGCATCTCGGCGCCAGCACTGCCGAGGCGCAGGACAACGTTGGCCTCGAGGTGGCGCAGGGCATTGCCGATTATTTGCTGCACGGCAGCCTGATGAACTCCATCAACATGCCAAGCCTCGACGCGCAAACCTCGGCCAAGGTGCAGCCGTATTTGCGCTTGGGCGAAAGGATGGGCCTGTTGCTGTCGCGGCTTGGCCAAGCGGGCACCGAGCGCCTGGTCATCACCTACGGCGGCTTGGCCACCGAACTGCCCGGTGACCCCATCGCCCGTGCCATCATCAAGGGGTTTCTCGGGGCTGCCATGGGCGAGGAAGTCAACCTCGTCAACGTCCGCGCCATGGCCAAGGAGCGCGGGCTGATCGTCGAGGAGATCAAGTCCAGCGAGCAAGTAGACTTCAAGGAATGGCTGCACATCCGGGCATGGGCCGGTGAGCAAAAGGTATCGGTCGCCGGATCGTTCTTTGGGCTGGCGCAGCATCCGCGCATTGTCCGACTCAACAGCCAGCCGGTCGAAATCATCCCGGAGGGCATCCTGTTCATGATGAGCAACAAGGATCGTCCTGGCATCGTCGGGCACTTGGGCAGCGTGCTCGGCAATCACAGCGTCAACATCGCCAACATGAGCCTCGGGCGTGATCGCGAAGGCGGCGAGGCCCTGACCGCGCTGAACATTGATAGTGTGCCAAGCGCCGACTGCCTCGCCGAACTCGAGGCCGACCCGGACATCAACAACATCCGGATCGTCCAGTTTTAGCCAAACGCTTGGCCAGGATCAGGAATAGCCCTCCGGTCCCATGTTGTTGCGCTCGATTTCCATCGACAGGAAGTGGGAGACGTTCACCAGGCGCGTCTTGATGTCGAGCGACTCCAGCACCACTTGGCGCTCGAGAGGGTTGCGAAGCAGGGTTGAAGCGACAAAATCAGCCAACCTGTGAGCTGTATCCAGCTTCTTCAGAATATCCATCCCGTTTTTGGCTGTCATTCCCGAGAGCACAGTGTCAGGCGGGGCAACCGGAGACTGCAACATCATTCCCGGCAGCGCAGACGGAAGATCGCCATTCATCCCCTGGTCAAGGCCATCCTTCACCATCGTCAGCAACCGATCCCGCAATCCGGAAACCTCGGGGGCCTCCTCCCCTGTGCTGTCCAGCGGTTCGACACGTTCCACCCGATAAGGCTTGTAACGGGCGGCGCCCACACACTGAATCCTCTTCAAGCCAAGGAGAAGCAGGTTCGATGTCCCGTCAGGCGCCCCCACACAAACCCTCACGACGCCCAGGCAAGCCACCGGCATGGGAACTTCCCGGCGGGTGCCGGGCCTCCGCATGGCGATGGCAAACATCCGGTGCGATTCGAGCACGTCGGACAACATCCTCCGGTAGCGGGGCTCAAAGATGTGCAGGGGAAGGATCGCACCGGGAAACAGCGTGGCGTTGCTCAAAATCATCAACGGGATTTTGCCCGGAATCAGCACAGGAAAAAAATACACAAAAGTCAAAAAAATGGAAGGAACCACATAAATTAAGGGTTGCCTCAACGGGGAAGTTGCGCCATTGTTTCCGAACTATGAAAGGCAAAGGATTAATCATTTTTGCAGGGTTCGCGATATTTCTGGGAGCCGGCACGGCCATTAAACTGTCCCAAACGATCAAAGATAAGGAAGCGGAAATAACGGGGTTGGAATCCGATAAGGCATCGCTGGAAAAGGACAAGGAATCCCTGAAAAAGGACAAGAAAGATCTGACAGAGAAGCTCGATACAGCCGACACAAACCTTAAATTGACGGAGACAAAATTGTCCGACTTGACCAACGAACATTACGAATCTCTCAAGGAAATGGAAGTACAGCGGAAGGTAGAGGAGGACCTCATGGAACAAATCTCCGCCAAGGACGAAAAAATCAGCGCTCTCAACGGCGAACTCCAAACGGCCCAGAGCAAAAACCGGGACTACGACTCGCAAATCAAGACGCTCAACAGCGAAATGGCCGACAAGGACCGGGAGATCGATGACATCGGCCGGCGCCTTAAGTCAGCCGAGGAGGATCGCGACCACTTGCTCCTTGAGCAAAAAAAGCTGCTCGCCGAAAAGGCTGAGTTGGAAAAGCAGTTTCAGGATATTTTGGTCCTGCGCAAGAAGGTTCAGCAATTGCAGGTTGAACTCATGGCATCCAAGAAACTCGAGTGGCTTCGTCGCGGTTTCTACGGGGGTGCCCGCAAAAAAGGCGGATCGCAGCTCATGAGCATGAGCAAAAGAAATGACCGTAAAACAGTCTCCGCCAATGCCGACCTCAACGTCGAGATCCGCCGGGATGGGACTGTTAAAATCGTCCCGATCGAGACAAACTCGCCCCCCAACGGGGCCACCCCATGACCCAGCCCAGGGTACTTCAGGACACTCACAATCGCATCATTCGCGATCTCCGGATTAGCATCACGGATCGCTGCAATTTCCACTGCGTCTACTGCCTGCCGGAAACAGAGGAGGCGGCTAACTTTTATCGGCCTAATACACTTGGCCCCAGCAAAACTCGGCCTGCGAACAGCAATCCGATTTACCCCTGGAAGCCACGGTCACAAATCCTTACCTTCGAGGAGATCACCCGCGTCACCCGAGTGGCGGCTTCGCTTGGGATAAACAAGGTTCGGATCACCGGCGGCGAGCCACTTCTTCGCAAGGGCGTCGAGAATCTGGTTTCACAGATTGCCGCCATCGACTCGATTCGCGACCTGTCATTGACGACCAACGGCACCGGCTTCCCCGCCTTGGCCAAGCGCCTAAAGGAGGCCGGGCTTGGCCGGGTGACGATCAGCCTCGACTCGCTTGACCGCGACAATTTCAAAAAAATCACCGGGCGTGACGGGTTGCCGGAAGTGCTCGAGTCGATCCGCTCGGCCAAGTCGCTGGGCCTCGTCCCGGTAAAGCTCAACGCGGTGATCATTCGCGGCCTCAACGACCACGAGATCGTGCGCTTGGCCCAATTTGCCGCGGAGGAGAGTGTGATTATGCGCTTCATCGAGTTCATGCCATTGGGTACAAGACAAGCGTGGCAACGGGATCATGTTGTCTCCGGCAGCGAAATCGTCGAGCAAATCCGCTCACACATCCCCCTCATCCGTCTCCCCGCTGGCAACCCCTCCGAGACATCCACCCGCTGGTCGTTTGGGCAAGGGACTGGCGAAATCGGGGTCATCGCGCCGGTCAGCCAGCCGTTTTGCGGCAACTGCAACCGCATCCGCCTGACCGCCGACGGCAAAATTCGCACCTGCCTTTTCAGTCTCGGCGAGCACGACCTGAAGCCCGCACTCCGGAGTGAAGCCGACGACATTGAGTTGGCGGCTGAGTTGCAGCGGATTGTCCTGAAGAAAGAACCCGGCCATCGGATCGGGGAGCCTGACTTCGTGCAGCCCGCCCGAACGATGAGCCGCATCGGGGGTTGAGCGCCAAAAAGAAGGTGACCGCGGGAGCTTGAGCGGTTAGCAATCCCGCAGCCATGGATCTGACCTCGTCGTACATCCGGGCCGTCAAGTCGCTCGACCAGATCGACATCGCGGTTCTCGTCAACAACATCATCCTTGACGCAGTTCATGACAAGGCGAGCGATATTCATATCGAGCCGTGGGAAAGCACCCTTCCCATCCGCCTGCGCATCTCGGGCACACTGCGTGAACTCACCCACCTGCCGCACGAGTTTCTCGACCGCATCGCGGGCCGTCTCAAGGTTATGGCTGATCTGGTCACTTACGAGACCGAGATGCCGCAGGAAGGCCGCGTCCCGGCCAGTGCCGAGTTCGGCAATGTGGAACTGCGCGTCTCCATCTTCCCCACCGTTCGCGGGGAAAAAATTGTCATCCGGCTATTCGATCCGCAAAACCGCAGTTTTAATCTCGAGACGCTCGGTTTCGAGGCGGACACTCTCGAACGGTTCAAGAAACTCATTCGGCAACCCAGCGGGCTCATCCTGTTGAATGGCCCAACCGGCTCGGGCAAGACAACGGCAATCTACTCAGCCCTCTGCCACTTGGTCGAAACCCACGGGCCCACCATCAGCATCAGCACAGTGGAGGACCCGGTGGAATTCAACCTCCCGATGATCAGTCAGTCACAAATCAGCAACTCCCGTGGGTTCACCTATCCCATGGCGCTCCGTTCACTAATGCGCCAAGACCCGGAGGCGATCATGATCGGGGAGATTCGCGACCCGGAAACCGCCGCCATCGCCGTACAGGCCGGCCTGACTGGCCACATGATTCTCAGCACTATCCACAGCGACAGCACGGCGGGGGTTTTTGCCCGGCTCATCAATATGGATATCGAGCCGTTTCTGTTGGCCTCCAGTATCACGGGGGTGCTTGGCTTGCGCCTGTTGCGCACCATTTGTCCCCGATGCAAAACCAAATCCCAGCCCAGCCCCGAGCACCTTTCCCTGCTTCCCGACGGCTTTGCGGAAGAGAATGAATTCCACACCGGCACCGGCTGTGACGCCTGTTCCCAGACCGGCTATCTCGGCAGGGTGGCGGCAACTGAGTTGTTGAATTCGAGCGAGGCCGTCCGTGAAGGGGTCATCCAGAAACTGCGAACCAGCAAGCTGCACGACATAGCGATCGAGCAGGGAATGACCACCCTTTGGCAGAACGCGATGGCCAAGGTCCAGCGCGGGATCACCAGTCTCGAGGAGGTTGTTCGGGTGATTTCCATCAACCATCTGTAAGCCGCCAAGCGCTTGGCCAATCGCAAAAAAGGCGTCCACCGCAGGGTGAACGCCTTGTGAAAAAACCGGAATCTACCGCTCTTCCTTGGCCAAGCGCTTGTTGGTGATGGCGTCGAACACCTCGAACTCCTCCGGGTGCAACCCCTCCTCCGCCCGGAAGGAAATTTTCACCAGATAACGCTTCTCCATGTCGATGAAGATGTCCTCGTCCTCGTTGCGCAAGCGATCCAGCACACCCGTGTGGACGTTCACCCGCAGCTTGAAATCGGTCTCCTCCTCACGGCGTTGCTTGAGCTTGTCGCGTTTTTTGATGATCTCGCTGAGCTTGCGCTGGATCTCCACGCTCATGGTCAGCGGGCTCTTGATTTTGCCGCGGCCACTGCAGTGTTCGCAATCGCCGTAGGCGGCGTCGCGGACGCTCTCGGACTGGCGCTGGCGGGTCATCTCCATCAGGCCAAGGTCGGAGATAGGCAACACGTGGGTCTTGGCCTTGTCCTTCCGCAGGCCGTCGCGCATGCGGTTGAACACATCGCGCCGGTCGCGCGACGATTTCATGTCGATGAAATCCAGCACGATCAGGCCGCCGATGTTTCGCAGCCGGAGTTGCCGGCAAACCTCCTCGGCCGCCTCGAGGTTCACTTGAAGCAACGTCTTGTCTTTTTCCTTCTTGTTGTTGCCCTTGTACCGGTGGCTGCCGGTGTTCACGTCCACCGCCACCAGCGCCTCGGTCTCGTCGATGATGATGTATCCACCACTGGGCAGCATCACTTGGCGTGTATAGGCTGTCTCAAGCTGGCGCGTGACCCCAAACCGGTCGAATATCGGCTCCGAGTAGGAATACCGCTGCACCTTGTCCACCGCCCGCTTGGAAATGCGGCCGATCAGTTTTTTGACCCGCTCAGCCTCGGCGGCATTGTCGACGACAATTCGCTCGACATCTTCAGTCAAAAAGTCGCGAACCGTGCGCTCGACCAAGTCCGGTTCCTCAAAAACGCATGTGCCGGCCTTCTGGGTTTTGACCAGACCGGTGATTTCTTTCCAAGTCTCCAACAGTATAGCGAGATCCCGGATGAAATAAGCCTTTCGCTGCCCCTGCCCCGCTGTCCGGATAATGACCCCCATGCCTTCGGGGATGTCGAGTTCGCGCACAATTTTCTTCAGTCGTGCACGCTCCTCGCGGTTCTCGATCTTCCGGGAAACACCGGACTGCTCCGAGTTGGGCAGCAGGACAAGATAGCGACCCGGCAACAGGACGTTGGTCGTCACCCGCGGCCCCTTGGTTCCGATCGGCCCCTTGGTCACCTGTACGGTCAACTCCGTGCCTGACGGATATTTCCTGGGGATGTCCTTGTTGGTGATTCTCGGCTTTTCCTTTTTGTGTTTCCCCCGGTCCACCACGTCGTAGGAGGAATCGAGCGGGCTGGGAATGATGTCCCAGTAGTGAAGAAAGGCGTTTTTCTCCAGGCCAATGTCCACGAAGGCCGCCTTGAGACCATCTTCAAGGTTGCGGATTCTGCCTTTATAAATGCTCCCAACCATCCGTAGGCTGTCCATACGCTCGATGGTCAGGTTCTCGAGTTTGCCCTTTACGGTTATCGCCACGCGGGTCTCAAGCGACTCGGCGTTGATCAGAATTTCCTTGTGGGTGTGCTGGATGGGGCGGAAGACGCCCTTGACCTTGCTGACGAATTTCTTCGCGGTGCGCTCAACCTTCTCCTTGATGGAGCCAGCCGCTTCTTCCGGCAGTTCAACCGGCTCAAAGTCGGTGTTACCCCGTTTGGGTGGCGTTGCGGGTTCGGCTTGTCTCGACGCCTCGCCATCCGCTGTGTCGTTGGTGAGTTGCCGTTGCCCCTTGGCTGAGTCGAGGTCAGCATCGGCCGGCAAACCGTGCGCCTTGTTCTCGGCACGCACGATTTCGTTTTCGTGCTGCCGCGTGTTAAAGAGTTCGTCCTGCGGGGTTTGAATCGTCTCGACATTCGCGCGTGCGCTGAGGCTCGAGCGGTCGGGCCTGCGGTTCAATCCACCGGGGGGTTTGAATCTCATGCCGCGCCTGTTGTTGCTGCGGCCAAATGATTTCTTTGCTGCCATGATAATTTAATATGCCTTTGTGTTTAGTTGTATGTTTTGCAGGACAGCGATGGCGATCAGCGAACTCAAGACGGATGATCCGCCATAGCTCAATAGTGGCAACGGTATCCCCGTCACCGGCATCAATCTCAGGTGCATGCCGATGTTCACAAAAACGTGGCAAAAAATGAGAGTCACAATTCCCACTGCCAACAGTTTGCCCAGGCGATCCCTCGCCAAGGCTGCGATCTGCATCCCTTTTAAAAGGATGACGGTGTATAACGCCAGCACTGCCATGCTGCCCAAAAACCCTGTCTCCTCCGCAATCACGGAGAAGATGAAGTCGTTGTGAGCCACGCCCTTGGGCAGATAGCCCAAGCGGGTTTGTGGCCCTTGTCCCCACCCTTTTCCTGTCAGCCCTCCCGAGCCGACGGAAATCTCGGCCTGCCTTATGTTGTGCGTGCGCTCTCGCTGCAATGCACGGGCGGCCTTGCGCTCCGCCGGGGTGGCGTTCGGCGGAGCAAAATCCTGGTGAAAATAAACCAACAACCGTTGGCGCTGATATTCCTGCAGGGAGATTCTCCAGTCTGCGGGAAAGTAGAGTGCGTTGATGATGACAAACAGCACAACCACCGTCGATGCCCCGAGGAACTTCCCCAGGAACCGAAGCGGCACACCGGCCACGAACATCATCGCGATCCCGATCGGGAAAAATACCAGCGATGAGCCCAAATCCGGCTCTTTTAATATCAAAATAAATGGCAGTGCAGTCATCCCAAGGGCTTTTAGAAAAACCCCCGGCATTAACATCTCCTCGTTGGGCCGCGTCAAAAAATCGGCCAAGGCGAAGATAAACGCTAATTTCGCAAATTCCGAGGGCTGAATGAGGGTAATCCCCAAATCGAGCCAGCGCCTCGCCCCGTATCGCACCTCGCCAATGCCCGGAATCAGCACCAAAACCAGAAAAATCAGGGTCAACCAGTAGGCTGCTCGCGCCCAACCGGCCAAGCGATGATAATCCACCACCACGAAAACCGCAGCCAAGCCAAGTCCCACCCCATAAAAGACTAATTGCCGGAAAAAATAGGAATTCAGCAGCGGCTCGATCTCATACTGGTCAATCGCCGCGCTGAGGACAAATGCCCCGCCAAGCAGCATCAACCCGATCACGGCGCCGAACATGAGCCAATCGACCCGCAACTTCCGAATATGGAGCAGTACTGTTTCCATCAGCGCTTGGCCAAGCTTGACTCTCCTTTCTCCCGCTCGCGTTCCAAGTCGCGAATCGCCCGATAAATCCTCCCGGCGATCGGCGCGCAGGTCGTGCCTCCCGACTCCCCGCTCTCCACCATCACCACCACGGCGTAGCGCGGCGACTCCACCGGCGCGAACGACACAAACCAGGTTACGTGGTCTGTGCGGAACAGGCGCACGCCACGGGGATCATACTTCCCGGTGGGCACTTTCTTCTGCGCCGTGCCAGTCTTCCCGCCGATGGCCATGCCGGGCACACGTGCCGCGCGCCCGCTGCCGTCCCAATCGGCGACGTCGGCCAGCATCGCCTTGTGCATCAGGGCAACGGTTTCCGGCTTCAGGTGCAAGTCATCGAGCACCTTCACCGGGATCACCCGGTTTTGCGCTTGGCCAAAGGCACGCTGCGAGTCAATGCGCTTGACCAAGCGCGGCTGCAACACCTTCCCGCCGTTGGCCACTGCCGAGGTCATCACCGCCATTTGCAGCGGGGTCACGGTGATTTCGCCCTGGCCAATGCAGAGGTTGCCCACGTCTCCCGCCGCCCAGGCGACCTTCTCCCCGAATTGGTTCCTCTTCTTTAACTTGTTGTCACGGGCGGGAAAATAACCGCCACTCTCACGAATGGGACTGGGCAAGCCGCCGGGCAAGCTGGCGAGCGTCTTTTGGCCAAGCCGAAAACGGTTCCCCCAGTCAAGCAGGATTCGCTTGCCCTGCCGCCATTGGTCGGTTTGGCCGTCGGGCTTCAACGCGTGGTGGATGAAATAAGTGTTGCTCGATCGCTTGAACGCACGGATGAAATCGTAGTCGCCCGGCGGCGCGGTATCGTCCAACTCGTAGTTGGGATACAGTTTTGAATCCCTAAAATAACCCGGATTGTACACTTTTTCAGCCGGATCGATCAACCCCTCCTCAAGGTAAGCCACGGCGGAAATGAGCTTGAAAATGGAACCGGGCGGGTAAGAGACCCCGCCGCTGCCGGTGGCGCGGTTGAGCCAGCGATTGAGCCGACTGTCGTTCAATCGGGTGATTTCTTCCCGCGAAAACCCGGAAATGAACTTGTTGGAATCAAATCCCGGCAGGGACACGAGTGACAGCAGGTCGCCGGTGCGCGGATCCATCACCACCACGGCGCCCCGCGTCTCCGGGCCGTTGGCTTGAAGCGCCGCCTCGGCGGCCAACTGGATGTCGCGGTCGAGGGAAAGCACCATGTCGTAGCCCGACTCCGGCCATTCCCAGACCTCCTCGCTCGTGCGGTAGCTGATGTTGTTGACGCGAATCGTCTTGGCCCCGGCCACCCCGCGCAACAGTTCGTCGTATACACCCTCCAACCCATCGACGCCGACATAGTCCGGCAGCCGGTAACGGAACCGGAACGGAATGTCGTCGCCGGTGTCCGGGTCGTCGTCGCGCCGAAGATACCCCAGCGTATGAAACGCCATGTCGCCGTTGGGATACGTCCGAACCGGGTTGACGGACAAGTCCACTCCCGGCACCGCGTGAATCTGCTCGACGAACCGCGCCACTTGGCCCGGCGAAAGATCCTGCATCACGGCCATCGGCGTGTAACGGCGCTTGTAATAATGGGTGTGAAATTTCTCCTCGTCGAGAACCAGCGGTTGACCAAGGCGCAGGCTCACCTGCATGGTCAGGTTGCTGACCACCTGGTAGCGGGCCGTCCTCCCCAACTCATCCTGCTCGGCACGCCGCAGCTTTCGCCCATCTTTCAAGCGCATATAGTGGGTGTAAAACAGCGGCCGCAACTCGTCGATGTACATGTGCACGTCGAACCGCAGCCGGTTCACGGCCAGCGGTTGCAGGTTGCAATCGAGGATGCGGCCCCGTGTTGCCGGGAGGCGCACGGCTCGCATCGATTGGTTTTCCTGCCGAACCCGGTAATCCTCGCCGGAGGCCACCTGCAGCCGCCAGAGGTTCACCGCCAACAGCAACATGCAGCACAGGATGAACGCCGTCATCACCCTGATCGGAATGTCCTTACTGCGTAACTGGTCAAATACAAACACGGTTTCTGTCTCGACTAATGCTTCCCGCGCACGATCTGGCGGTTCTCGTTGGGCCAACGGTTCGGGTCATGCAGCGGGTGCGAAAACCATCGATCCAACAGCTTGGCCAATCTCGCGAACACCGGGACTGCCACGCCGCAAAACAGCGCGTTGATAAGCCACCAGACACCCATCTCCCACCCGAACAACGGGGCGGCACCCACCAGCCACAACAGCCACACCTGAAGCAGCGGCACGGCAGCGCCCGCAGCGGTTCCGAGGTAAAATTGCGCCACCAGTTCATCCCGCATTATCAAGTCGCGAAAGGTGAAAACCGCCCACCCGGCGATAAACAACGGCAGCACGCTCAGGCCCAGCGGGTTGGCCGACAGGCTGTCGAGCCACAATCCGGTCAGCATGGCTGAGGTGCTCACATGCCCGGCGCGCAGCGTCAGCCCGGCGCACACCAGCAGCGCCGGCGTCAGGTCGGGTTGAAAACCCAGCCACAACCTTGGCCCCTGCCAGTGAGACTGCAAAAACACGAGCAGATACGCTCCGATCAGCAGCCCCAATGTCTTGTTGATTCTTCCCGTCACGGTGCTTGTTCAATATCGGGTCAACACCCGCACGGTCTCGAGTTGGTTCAAGTTGGCGTGCAGCTTGATTCGTGCCTCCACGTAAAGGCCGTCCTTGGACACCCACGAATCCACCACTTGGCCAACCGGGATTTCCTTTGGGAACCCTCCGCCCAGCCCGCTGGTGACTACGGCCTGGCCCGGTCGCAACTCGACATCGTTGGGCAGGTAGGTCAATTCCACCGTTCTCAGGTCGGAGCTGTATTGCCGTGGCGAAACAATGCCCCCCTGGCTTCGCGACTCCTTGATCAGCGCCGAGAATCTGCAGTTTGGATCACCCACCAAAACCACCCAAGAGGTCAAGGATCCAACCTCTGAAACCCGCCCCACCAAATTACCCTTGGCGGAGATGACCGGTTGATTGAATCGAATCCCCTTGTTGCTGCCGAGGTTGATCTTGATCCTCCGCCACCAGTTGAACGGGTCGCGCCCGACCACTCGCACCAGCTTGGTTTCCCACGGGATAAGCGGTTCCAACGCCAGCAATTCGCTCAAATGTTTGTTTACACTTCGAAGCCGGTCGACTTCGTCCTGAAGCTCGGAAAGAGAAGCCGGCGCTTGGCCAAGCGCTTGGTTCGTGGGTGATGACTCGGAGTTCGTGGCCCCGAGTTGGCCAATCGACTCCAACGCAACCTGACCGGTGGTGCTGATGCCGATGAGCGGAAGAAAGAGCCCCCCGATGGCTGACTTGAGCCGCGCCCGGGCGCTCTCCGGCATCACCAGCAGCAGGAACACTGTCAGGAGCACCGCCCCGACCGCTGTCTGCTGCGATTTGTAAAAAAATCGTTTCATCCCGTCACGCAACGGGACGAACGCACTTTAATCTCCGCTGGAGGAAGCCAGCCGCCGCAGGAACTGCAACTCCTGCAGCACACGCCCCGTCCCCTCGGCAACGGCCGTCAACGGGGAGTCGGCGATGTGAACCGGCAGACCGGTCTCCTCGGCGATCAATTGGTCAATGCCCCTCACCAGAGCACCACCACCCGCGACAACAATGCCGCGGTCGACCAAGTCGGCCGAAAGCTCGGGGGGGCACCTTTCCAGCGTCATGCGGATGGACTCAAGAATGTTGTTCAGCGGCTCCTTCAATGCATCCCGAATTTCCTCGGAACGAACTGTCATGATCCGTGGCAGGCCAGCACTCAGGTCCCTGCCCTTCACCTCCATCGAAAGCTCCTCTTCCAGCGGATACGCTGAACCGATCGTAATCTTGATTTCCTCTGCTGTGCGTTCGCCTATCATCAAATTGTAGGCGCGTTTCATGTAGGCTATGATCGTGTCGTCAAACTCATCGCCGCCGACACGCAAACTGCGGCTGAACACGATTCCCGCGAGCGAGATAATCGCGATCTCACAGGTACCACCGCCGATATCCACAATCATGTTGCCGGTGGGTTCATGCACTGGGAGCCCCACACCGATCGCCGCGGCCATCGGCTGCTCAATCAGGTAAACCTCCCTCGCACCGGCATGGATGGCGGAATCCTTCACCGCCCGTTTTTCCACCTCGGTGATCCCTGATGGCACAGCCACCACCACCCGGGGTGCAATCAATTTGCGGTTGTGAACCTTCTGTATGAAGTTTCTCAACATCGCCTCGGTGATCTCGAAGTCGGCTATGACACCGTCCTTCATCGGACGGATGGCCACGATGTTGCCCGGCGTTCGGCCGAGCATCAGTTTCGCCTCCATGCCCACCGCCAACACGGTGGTCATGCCGGCCTCGATTGCAACCACAGAGGGTTCACGCAACACAATCCCCCTGTCTCGGACATAAACGAGGCAGTTGGCTGTACCCAGATCGATTCCAATATCGTTGGAAAACAGGCCCTTAAACTTACCAAACATGAATAACGCCTAAAGAAAAAGCTTACGGTTTGGGTGCGTAAACCGTCAAGTGAATACCCCGTTTCACGGCAAAAAAATGCTGACAAAAGAATTCCAAGTTTTCAGTCAAGGCAAGATTGTCACTCCGTTCTTGCTTCTTCGCCGCCGCTTGGCTTGGATGCCGCGCATGACAAGCCTTCGGCCGACCCAACGGTTTTCGCTGGGCATCGCCACCCTGATCGGACTGACCATGAGCGACTCCCCACTGCCCGCCGCAAACTACGACGAGGCCAAGGTGCCACGTTACGAACTCCCCGACCCGCTCACCATGCAGGACGGCGCCCCGGTGAAATCGGCGAAAGACTGGACGGAGAAACGCCGGCCCGAGGTGCTCGAGTTGTTCCGGAAACACGTTTACGGCCGAAGCCCGGCCAAGCCAAGCGGGCTCAAGTTCAAGGTCATCCAAAACGACGACACCGCGCTCGGCGGCCAAGCGATCCGCCGCGAGGTGCTCATCACCTTCGCCCGCAAGGAGGCAACCCCCGAGGCCAACCTGTTGATTTACCTGCCCAAAAACACCGACGGCCCGGTGCCGGCGTTCCTCACGATCAACTTTGTCGGCAACCACACCGTCCACCCCGACCCTCGCATCTCGATCACCCGCAGTTGGGTGCGTAACAACAAGGATTGGGGCATCGAAAACAATCGCGCCGACAAACGCTCCCGAGGGTCACGCCGCTCACGCTGGGCCGTCGAGAAAATCCTCGAGCGCGGCTACGCCTTGGCCACGATCTACTACGGCGACATCGATCCCGACTACGACGACGGCTTTGCCAACGGCGTCCACCGCCTCTACCCCAAGCCGAAGCCGGACGAGTGGGGCAGCATCTCCGCTTGGGCGTGGGGGCTGAGCCGCTGTCTTGACTACCTCGAGACCGACCGCGACATCAACGCCAAAAAAGTCGCAGTCATGGGCCACTCGCGCCTCGGCAAAACCTCCCTTTGGGCCGGCGCACAGGACGAGCGATTCGCTCTTGTCATCTCGAACGACTCTGGCTGTGGCGGCGCTGCGTTGAGCCGGCGTGAGTTCGGGGAGACAGTCAAACGGATCAATACCAGCTTCCCCCACTGGTTCTGTGACAACTTCACAAAATACAACGACCTAGTGAACGAGTTGCCGGTCGATCAACACATGTTAATCGGCTTGGCCGCGCCGCGCCCCGTTTACATCGCCAGCGCCACCGGAGACCCGTGGGCCGACCCCAACGGCGAATTCCTCTCCGGCTACCACGCCGGTTCCGTATACGAATTGTTCGGCCTCAAGGGCGTCGGCGTGGCGCAGCAGCCAGAGGCCGACCATCCCGTTGGCCATCATGTCGGTTACCACCTCCGCACCGGCAAACACGACGTCACCGACTACGACTGGGAACAATACCTAAACTTCGCCGACCGCCACCTGAAGTAGCTTGGCCAAGCGCGACGCCAACCCCCGGATTCATTGTAGGACACATTCCTTCACGAGGTATTCCACGCCATCTGCAACATGATGGGGTTGAAGGACACGGAGAAGGAAGAAAGCTTCGTTCGCCGCTTGGCCACGGGATTGTGCACGGCCTAGCACCAGAACCTGTCAGCATTCAAATGGTGGAGTGGGTTGGTTTAAGTTGCAGCGGCTTCAAGATCCTTCTTGGTTTTGCCGCCGTGTTTGCGGAGGAAATCGGCGGTTTTGAGGTTGCGTTTGCTCTGGGTGGCCAAATCCAGCGGTGTGCGCCCGCTCTCGCCCTTCGCATTCACATCCGCGCCATTGGAGATAAGCAGTTCGACTATTTCCTTGCGACCTCCAAAAGCCGCTTCATGCAAAGGAGTCCATCCATCAACATTTTTCGCATTCACATCCGCGCCACCAGCCAAGTGTTGTTTGACGGCTCCGATGTTTTCCAAACTGGCAGCTTGATGAATTGTGACGCCTGATGCTTCAACTTTGGCTTTCGGTGGTTCTGCCTTTGGAGCTTCGGCAACGGGTTCAACCGGTTTTCCAATAGTTTTCATGGCTTAACCCGTTTTGCCACTGGGTTTCCGGGGGGGTTCGGCGGTTTCGGTCCGTTTGAATCGGACGGCAAAATCTGGTGGTGTCTGGTTATTCTTGGTCTTCGCATTCACATCCTCGCGACTTCCATTGTACCAGAATTGGCTGCATTACAAATACAAATCTTCCGGGCTTGCACCTGTGCTGTTTGTCTGTATCATACTTCTCGCTGGGAATCTCTGTTCTCGTTGAGGGATTGTTATTCAACGAACCCTGTTGATACCGAGAATCACCGGGATTTTGAGTATATCCGCCAATCCAGCTGAAAAACCTTTCAAGCAACGCTTGATTAAGAGTTGGCGTATGTTTCTGCCTACTGCCACCCGTGTTGATCAGACCGAGTGGTTCGGCAAACGAGTGTAGTGGTAAAAAATATGATTAATACCGTAGTTCCAAGCGCGATCATACTCGCCGCAGGCATGGGCGTACGCATGCAAGAGTTGGGCACGCAGATGCCCAAGGGGTACATTTGCCTGGGTAAGCGCTCGATTCTTGAAGAATCCATTTCGCACCTCGTGGCAGTTGGCATAAGACACATCGTGATTGTCACCGGCCACCTCGCGAAATTTTTTGACCCTCTTTCAGCCAAGTATGACGGCATCGTCCAATTGGTACACAACCCCTTGTACGCCGAGTCTGGCAGCATGTATTCGCTGTATTGTGCCCGCCATCATTTGGACGAGGATTTCCTGTTGCTTGAGTCCGACATCATTTACGAGCGCAAAGCCCTCACGTCTTGCTTGGAGCGTCCTGATAAAAACATAGTGTTACTTTCAGGTCATACGAACTCGAGCGACGAGATCTTCGTTGAAACCAACCTAGAAGGTCACTTGGTGTCCATGTCCAAGAACCGCGATGACCTGGGAGCCGCGATCGCGGGGGAGTTTGTCGGAATCTCGAAGATATCCCAAGGACTCTTTGAAGTGATGCTCAGCAGTGCGAGGGAGAGATTCCTCACTACCCGCCATGTGGACTACGAAACAGATTGCTTGGTGTCGAGCGCCGGGCGCGTAGCTGTGAATTGCCACCTCATCGAGGATCTCATCTGGTCGGAGATTGACGATGCGTCGCATCTCGGGCGGGCACGAAACGTTATTTATCCGCGGCTCCAGAAACAGCACGTTGAGAACGGCTTGTTTCTACCGAGCGCACAGCCCGCGTGAATCACCGTCAAACTCCAAACGCGACATGCCAGTCGCCCAAGAAGCGTAGAAGGAGAAGAATACTAAATGAGCGATTGGCTCGGGAGTACCGTGCCCGAGGATCCGCCCAGCGCCTCACCCCGTTCATGCGGGACAGGCGCGACGACCGAGCTTGCTTGCATTTGCTCGAGCCCCTGCCAGTTTCGCTCTCGTCGGTTTTACGGGAATTTTCTGTAGATCTCTTGGATTCTACTTTTCTTGTCGTGAATAAGCCGGACTATCAGTTCACTTTATGAAAGGACGTCGTGAACAGTAACCTAAGCAAGTTCAAGCTTGTCGGATTTTTTGACCAACGGGACTTGATCATTCGTCACATTCACGATTTCTTCGAGACCGCGAATGAGCACCAGATCCGTGCCTGTATCATGTTCGGCACGCTGCTGGGCAAGCTGCGGCACGACAACTTCATCCCTTGGGATGACGATGTGGACATCGTCGTCTTCGACTTTGACGCCTTCCTGGAGCATTGCGCGCCAGAACTCGAGCGACAGGGATACATCGTTGAGCCCGACGTCCGGGACGGCAAGA